>PJUB01000042.1_pt1 | contig 168392 bp, 156 predicted proteins | sample 1512141 | NCBI WGS metagenome assembly PJUB01 (sample SAMN08177677, study PRJNA422409) | Soil metagenome, whole genome shotgun sequencing project. | isolation source: Soil enriched on filter paper: alkali lignin treatment | place: USA: Madison | collected 2015-01-15
CATTCGATCGTAGCCCTTTCAACGCCACCTTAACTATTTAACTCATTGAATATCAAGGAGTTTTTCGTTCCGATGTCGCTGGAAGTGGGGCGCATTATAAGGGGATTCGAAACCGCGTCAACCGTTAATTTCAAGAAACCTTAACATCGCTGAAAAGCAAAGCGGGGAGGCCTGACGGCCTCCCCGCTTTTCAGCAACACCGGACAGCTCTACAGCACGCCCGCATCACGCAAGCGCCGCACCTCTCCCGCTTGCAGCCCCAACACTTCCTCCAGCACCAACTCAGTGTGCTCACCCAACAGTGGCGGCGCCCGGCGATACTCCACTGGCGTCTCCGACAACCGTATCGGGCTTGCCACCTGCGGAACGCTACCCGCCAACGGATGGGGAATGCTCACCGCCAAACCCCGAGCCAGCACCTGAGGGTCCTGAAACATCTGCGCCAGGTCATTGATCGGCCCACATGGCACGCCCGCAGCTTCCAACTGGCTTACCCACTCCGCCGTGGTCTTGAACACCGTGGCCTGGCGGATCAAAGGAATCAGCTCCGCCCGGTTGGCTACCCGCAGCTTATTAGTGGCGAAACGCGGATCATCCGCCCATTGTGGCTGCCCGGCCACTTCGGCGAACTTGCGGAACTGACTGTCGTTGCCCACGGTAAGAATGAAGTCACCATCCGCCGTCGGGAAATCCTGGTAGGGCACTATATTGGGATGCGCATTACCTAGCCGGCGAGGCGGGACACCCGTAGTCAGGTAATTCATTGCCTGGTTCGCCAGGCAAGCCACCTGCACATCGAGCAATGCCATATCGACATGTTGCCCCACCCCGGCCTGATCCCGGTGGGCGAGGGCAGCGAGCATCGCCACCGTGGAATACAGCCCGGTAAGGATGTCGGTAAGCGCCACCCCCACCTTGACCGGCCCTGCACCTTCCTCGCCCTCCGGGCGACCGGTCAGGCTCATCAGCCCGCCCAACCCCTGAATCATGAAATCGTAACCCGCACGCTTGGCATAGGGGCCGGTCTGGCCAAACCCCGTGATGGAGCAATAGATAAGCTGCGGATTGATCGCCTTCAGGCTCTGGTAGTCCAACCCATAAGCAGCCAGACCGCCCACCTTGAAGTTCTCGATGACGATATCGGACTTGGCTGCCAGCTCACGCACCAGGCGCTGCCCCTCAGGCTGGGTGAAGTCGATGGTCACCGAGCGCTTGTTGCGGTTGGCCGACAGGTAATAAGCCGCCTCGCTGGTATTGTCACCCGCAGCATCCTTCAGGAAGGGCGGGCCCCACGCGCGCGTGTCATCACCACTGCCCGGGCGCTCGACCTTGATCACGTCAGCGCCCAGGTCAGCGAGAATCTGGCCAGACCATGGGCCAGCCAACACGCGCGAAAGGTCCAGCACCCGCAGATGTGATAGCGCGCCCATGGGCTGGCTCCTTATTAATAGAAGGCCTGGATACCGGTTTGCGCACGCCCCAGGATCAATGCATGCACGTCGTGCGTGCCTTCGTAGGTGTTGACGACCTCCAGGTTGACCAGGTGACGGGCCACGCCGAACTCGTCGGAGATGCCATTACCACCCAGCATGTCACGCGCCATGCGGGCAATATCCAGCGCCTTGCCGCAGGAGTTGCGCTTCATGATCGAAGTGATCTCCACCGCAGCCGTCCCTTCGTCCTTCATGCGCCCCAAGCGCAGGCAGCCCTGCAGTGCCAGGGTGATTTCGGTCTGCATGTCAGCCAGCTTCTTCTGGATCAGCTGATTGGCAGCCAGCGGGCGACCGAATTGCTGGCGATCCAGCGTGTACTGACGCGCAGTGTGCCAGCAGGCTTCCGCAGCACCCAGCGCCCCCCAGGAGATGCCATAACGGGCTGAGTTAAGGCAAGTGAACGGACCTTTGAGGCCGCGCACATCCGGGAAGATGTTCTCTTCTGGCACGAACACATTGTCCATGACGACTTCACCGGTAATGGAGGCGCGCAGGCCAACCTTGCCATGGATAGCCGGCGCACTCAGGCCTTCCCAGCCCTTTTCCAGCACAAAGCCGCGGATATCACCGGCATCGTCCTTGGCCCAGACCACGAATACATCAGCGATCGGGCTGTTGGTAATCCACATCTTGCTGCCGGTCAGGCGGTAGCCGCCATCTACCTTCCTGGCGCGGGTAATCATCGAGCCTGGGTCAGAGCCGTGGTTAGGCTCAGTCAGGCCGAAACAACCGATCCACTCACCACTGGCCAGCTTGGGCAGGTATTTCTGCTTTTGTGCTTCGGTACCGAACTCATTGATCGGGACCATGACCAGCGACGACTGCACACTCATCATCGAGCGGTAGCCCGAGTCGATACGCTCCACTTCACGCGCAATCAGGCCATAGCACACGTAGTTCAGGCCGCTGCCGCCGTACTGCTCAGGGATGGTGGCCCCCAGCAGGCCGACTTCACCCATCTCGCGGAAGATCGCCGGGTCAGTCTGCTCGTGGCGGAACGCTTCAAGTACACGAGGGGCCAGCTTGTCCTGGGCGAACTGATAAGCGCTGTCACGCACCATGCGCTCTTCTTCAGTGAGCTGCTGATCCAGCAGCAGCGGGTCGATCCAGTTGAAGCTTGCTTTACCGGCCATGAGCGAAATCCTCGAAATAGGGGGCAGTTTCTTGTGCCTTTGAGCCTAGGCCTGATCGGCCGCCGGGACAAACGAGGATTGCGCACCAATTAGTGATAATTTGTCACTTCGTAAATCGGCAAAACGCCATATTGACAGCCTTACAAGTGAGGTTGACGTACATGCGCCGCAAGATCCCCAGTACCGCCGCCTTGGTTTGCTTCGAGGCGGCAGCACGCAACGAGAGCTTTACCAAGGCCGCCCAGGAGCTGGCCCTGACCCAGGGCGCCGTTTGTCGCCAAATTGGCGGCCTGGAGGCCTTTCTCAATGTGGAACTGTTCCGACGCTCGCGCCGCGGCGTGAAGCTGACCGAAGCAGGCCTTTCCTATAGCCGTCAGGTTGCCGCCCAACTGGACGCCGTGGAGCGCGATACCTTGTCGGTGATGGGCCAGCAGGGGGCCAGCGTGATCGAACTGGCAGTGGTGCCTACCTTCGGCACTCAATGGCTGCTTCCGCGCCTCAAGGACTTCCAGCAACGCCACCCGGAGGTCACGGTCAACCTCACCAACCGAACCCGGCCATTCCTGTTCGCCGACACTTCGTTCGATGCCGCAATCTATTTCGGTGATGCTGACTGGTCCGGCACCCAGTCTCACCGGCTGATGGGGGAAAACCCGGTCCCCGTCTGCAGCCCGGCATTGCTGGCCGGGCAGGGCATGCTTGAAGCACAGCGCATCGCCCAACTACCTCTGCTGCAGCAAAGCACGCGCCCCTATGCCTGGCGGCAATGGTTCGGCAGCTTGGGGATGAATGTGGAGCGCGACATGACAGGGCCGCGCTATGAACTATTCTCTATGCTCGCCCAGGCGGCCATACATGAAATGGGGATCGCGCTGATTCCGCCGTTCCTGATCCAGCGCGAACTGGAGGAGGGTAGGCTGGTGGTCGCTAACAGGCATGCCCTCGATAGCGACAAGGCCTACTATCTAATGATTCCGGAGCGCAAGGTGGAATCGGCATCACTACGCGCCTTCCGGGACTGGCTGGTAAGCCAGGCCCACGCCTACACCGCAAGAAAATGAGCAGTGCGACAAATTGACCCTGTAGTCAATTATTTTAAACACCTACAGATATATGGATTTGTCGCATATCCGTAAACTGTTATGCAAGCCAGAAAATACCCTTTAACCCTGTTAAGCGCGCGGCCTTGCGGGTTATTTTGCGACACTCAGCGTGCCGTAAGCGAAATGACTGAAAAATTTTTGTTTTTTTCTCCTAATCTGCCAATAGCCCATGCTTGACGGGCTACAGCCTTACTACTGCGACAAGCGGTCACAGGGTGACTTGTAGTTTTAACTTCGTTTCGCTCCAGAACCGGTTGAAGGCCCCTTGGTTCGTCTGCAAAATGCTTCGCCCGCCCGGGAACTGGCGGGTCGGCGCTCCACAGCCGCCCCAGTGCACCATCCGAAGTGTGCTGGCTTCTACAAAGACAAAAGGTCACCGCAGGAGAAAAGTCGTGCACATTGGTGTTCCTCTCGAGACGCAGACCGGTGAGACAAGGGTCGCTGCGACCCCGGAAACCATCAAGAAACTGATTGGCCAGGGCCATCAGGTCACCGTCCAACGGGGGGCAGGGCTTAACGCCGCCATTCCGGACAGTGCCTATGAGGCCGTGGGTGCTTCCATGGGGAATGCCGCCGACGCCTACGGCGCCCAATTGGTACTCAAAGTGGTCGCCCCCAACGACCAGGAACTGACCCTGATCAACAGTGGCAGCCTTCTGGTGGGCATGCTCAACCCCTTCAACAGCGAACTGATCGGCAAAATGGCCGAACGCGGCATTACCGCCTTCGCCCTGGAAGCCGCACCGCGTACATCGCGGGCGCAAAGCCTGGACGTGCTGTCGTCGCAAGCCAACATCGCCGGTTACAAGGCTGTGTTGCTGGCGGCCCATCACTACCCGCGCTTCATGCCCATGCTGATGACCGCTGCCGGTACCGTTAAGGCCGCGCGCGTGTTGATTCTGGGTGCGGGCGTTGCCGGCCTGCAGGCCATCGCCACGGCCAAGCGCCTGGGCGCTGTGATCGAAGCGTCCGACGTACGCCCGGCCGTGAAAGAGCAGATCGAGTCGCTGGGCGCCAAGTTCATCGACGTGCCCTACGAGACCGATGAGGAGCGCGAATGCGCCGAAGGGGTGGGTGGTTACGCCCGCCCGATGCCGGCCAGCTGGATGCAACGCCAGGCCCAGGCCGTGCATGAGCGCGCCAAGCAGGCGGATATCGTCATCACCACCGCACTGATCCCCGGCCGCAAGGCTCCGACCTTGCTCAGCGCCGAAACCGTCGCGCAAATGAAGCCTGGCTCGGTGGTCATCGACCTCGCTGCAGCCCAGGGTGGCAACTGTCCGCTGACGGTTGCTGACCAGGTCGTGCAGGAAAACGGCGTGACCATTGTCGGCCCGACCAACCTGCCTGCCCAAGTGGGTGCCGATGCCTCGGCGCTGTATGCACGCAACCTGCTGGACTTCATGAAGCTGCTGTTCGACAAGGACGGCGCACTGGTCATCAACCTCGAAGACGACATCGTCGCGGCCTGCCTCATGTGCCGCGATGGCCAGGTCGTCCGCAAGAACGGCTAAGGAGCACGACAATGGAAGATATGCTGATTTCCCACGGCATCTACAACCTGATCATCTTCGTGCTGGCCATCTATGTGGGCTACCACGTGGTCTGGAACGTCACCCCGGCATTGCACACCCCATTGATGGCGGTCACCAATGCCATCTCGGCAATCGTTATCGTCGGCGCCATGCTGGCCGCGGCCCTGACCGTTACCCCGGCAGGCAAGCTGATGGGCACCCTGGCCGTGGCCCTGGCCGCGGTCAACGTGTTCGGTGGCTTCCTGGTCACCCGCCGTATGCTTGAGATGTTCAAGAAGAAAGCCAAGAACGAGGGGCAGAAGTAAGCATGAGCATGAATCTGGTAACACTTCTGTACCTGGTTGCGTCGATCTGCTTCATCCAGGCGCTCAAGGGCCTGTCGCACCCGACCACTTCGCGGCGCGGCAACCTGTTCGGCATGATCGGCATGGGGATCGCCATCCTCACAACCGTCGGCCTTATCTATAAGCTGGGGGCAGAGCTTGCTACTGCCGGCATCGGCTACGTGATCGTCGGCCTGCTGGTTGGTGGTACCGCCGGTTCGATCATGGCCAAGCGCGTCGAAATGACCAAGATGCCGGAGCTGGTCGCCTTCATGCACAGCATGATCGGCCTTGCTGCGGTGTTCATTGCCATCGCGGCCGTGTTGGAGCCGCAGTCGATGGGCATCGTTGCCGCCATCACCGACCCGATCCCTACCGGCAACCGTCTGGAGTTGTTCCTGGGTGCTGCAATCGGTGCCATCACCTTCTCCGGCTCGGTAATCGCCTTCGGCAAGCTGTCGGGCAAGTACAAGTTCCGCCTGTTCCAGGGCGCACCGGTACAGTTCGCCGGCCAGCATAAGCTGAACCTGATCCTCGGCCTGACCACCATTGCCCTGGGCCTGCTGTTCACCTTCACCGGCCACTACAGTGCCTTCACCCTGATGCTGGTTCTGGCCTTCATCATGGGTGTGCTGATCATTATTCCGATCGGTGGCGCCGACATGCCGGTGGTGGTGTCGATGCTCAACAGCTACTCGGGCTGGGCTGCGGCCGGCATCGGTTTCTCGCTGAACAACTCGATGCTGATCATTGCAGGTTCGCTGGTAGGTTCGTCCGGCGCCATCCTCTCGTACATCATGTGCAAGGCGATGAACCGTTCGTTCTTCAACGTCATCCTTGGCGGCTTCGGCGGTGACACCGATACGGGTGCGGCGCAAGGCTCCAAAGAGCAGCGCCCGGTGAAGTCCGGCTCGGCCGACGACGCCACTTTCCTGCTCAGCAACGCCGACAGCGTAATCATCGTGCCGGGATATGGCCTGGCGGTGGCCCGTGCCCAGCACGCGCTGAAGGAGCTGACCGAAAAGCTGACCCACAACGGCGTAACCGTGAAGTACGCGATCCACCCAGTGGCAGGCCGCATGCCCGGGCACATGAACGTATTGCTGGCCGAGGCCGAAGTACCTTACGACCAGGTGTTCGAAATGGAAGACATCAACGCCGAATTCGGTCAGGCCGACGTGGTGTTGGTGCTGGGTGCCAACGATGTGGTCAACCCGGCGGCGAAGAACGATCCGAAATCGCCCATTGCCGGCATGCCGATCCTCGAAGCCTTCAAGGCCAAGACCATCATCGTCAACAAACGCTCCATGGCCAGCGGCTATGCCGGCCTGGACAACGAACTGTTCTACCTGGACAAGACCATGATGGTGTTCGGTGACGCCAAGAAAGTGATCGAAGACATGGTCAAGGCTGTGGACTGATACCCACGGCTGAAAACCAGCGGATATAAAGGAAGCCCCGGTCAGAATCTGCCGGGGCTTTTCTTTTATTGATCCGGATCAACGGCTCTACTTCAGGGCTTCTCATACGACCATGGTCGTGGGACGGCAATGGGCGAAATCTCTAGACTGCGCTGCAGTAGTTTCAGTAGCCCGAGATAACAATCCATGTACCGTGATCGTATCCGCTTGTCCTCCCTGCACAGCAAGGTAATGAGTGCGGCTGATGCCGCTGGTCTGATCGAGGACGGCATGACCGTCGGCATGAGCGGTTTCACCCGCGCCGGTGAAGCCAAAGCCGTACCGCATGCACTGGCCGAACGTGCCAAGCAGTCGCCACTGAAAATCAGCCTGATGACCGGCGCCAGCCTGGGCAACGACCTGGACAAGCAACTGACCGAGGCCGGCGTGCTGGCTCGCCGCATGCCATTCCAGGTCGACAGCACCCTGCGCAAGGCCATCAACGACGGCCAGGTGATGTTCATCGACCAGCACCTGTCGGAAACCGTCGAGCAACTGCGCAACCAGCAGCTGAAACTGCCGGACATCGCCGTCATCGAAGCCGTGGCCATTACCGAGCAAGGCCACATCGTGCCAACCACGTCGGTAGGCAACTCGGCCAGCTTCGCGATCTTCGCCAAGCAGGTGATTGTCGAGATCAACCTCTCGCACAACCCCAACCTGGAAGGCCTGCACGACATCTATATCCCGACCTACCGCCCGACCCGCACGCCAATCCCGCTGGTCAAGGTCGATGACCGTATCGGCAGCACCGCCATCCCGATCGACCCGGCCAAGATCGTCGGCATCGTCATCAGCGACCAGCCGGACTCCCCATCCACCGTGCTGCCGCCGGATGACGAAACCCAAGGCATTGCCGACCACCTGATCAACTTCCTCAAGAAAGAAGTTGAAGCTGGTCGCATGACCAACAAGCTCGGCCCGCTGCAGGCCGGTATCGGCAGCATTGCCAACGCCGTAATGTGCGGCCTGATCGAATCGCCGTTCGAAGACCTGACCATGTACTCCGAAGTACTGCAGGACTCCACCTTCGACCTGATCGATGCCGGCAAGCTGAGCTTCGCTTCGGGCAGCTCGATCACCTTGTCCACTCGCCGTAATGCCGACGTATTCGGCAATCTTGAGCGCTACAAGGACAAGCTGGTGCTGCGCCCGCAAGAGATCTCCAACCACCCGGAAGTGGTGCGTCGCCTGGGCATCATTGGTATCAACACCGCACTGGAGTTCGATATCTACGGCAACGTCAACTCCACCCACGTGTGCGGCACCAAAATGATGAACGGCATTGGTGGCTCGGGTGACTTCGCCCGTAACGCCCACCTCGCTGTGTTCGTCACCAAGTCGATTGCCAAAGGCGGCGCGATTTCCAGTGTGGTGCCGATGGTCAGCCATGTCGACCACACCGAGCACGACGTGGACATCCTGGTCACCGAGCAAGGCCTGGCCGACCTGCGTGGCTTGGCACCACGCGAGCGGGCACGGGCGATTATCGACAACTGTGTGCACCCAGACTACCGCGCTGCGCTGAACGATTACTTCGATCGTGCCTGCCAGCGTGGCGGCCATACCCCGCACATTCTGCGTGAAGCGCTGAGCTGGCACGAAAACCTGGAAGAAACCGGGCGCATGCTGGCTAGCTGATCAATTCGTGATCCGGAACAGCGTGTGCTGTTCCGGTCACGCGCTCTGCAGGAGCGGCTTTAGCCGGGAATACCGGCACAGCCGGTGCCATCCTCCGTGTCGCCTGTTCCGCGGGCAAGCCCGCTTCCGCAACACCCTTACAATCTCCATTAAAAACTGTTCTACTGTACTGGTATTTCTGCCAGTCCCTTCCTCCTGAAATTCCCCCATCAGCCAAAAACGCACCAATAGCGTGCAGACCAGTACAGTTGCGCTTGTTTCGGGTGCAACAGTAGGGTTACACAGTTAACTGAGTCATCGTCTTTCAACTGAACTGTATCTACTGTTATGGACGACAGAGGAGGATCATTGGCATCAGTTAAATCACTACCTAATCCCGCCATAAGCGGAAGGATGAAGCATCATGGAACGTACCCTCAGTTCCGGTCTGGTTTTTGAAAGCAACGCCCAGCAATCCAACGCCTCGCTGCCGCTGCGCGCACTGTCCACCCTGCTGCTTTGGCAGCGCCGTATGGCTAGCCGCCGTCAATTGGCTCGCCTGGACGCCCGTCTGCTGGCCGACGCCGGTATCAGCGAGTCGCAGCGTTACGAAGAGCTGAGCAAGCCTTTCTGGCGCTAAGCACCGGCTTGCCGGCTTCGGCCGGCACCGCGAATTCCCGAAACCCGTTGCAGGTAACTGCAACGGGTTTTTTGCATTCAGGCCGCATGCTAGAGCCTCTCGCAAACAAATAGGTACAGTTTTGATAATCCAAAAAAACATAGATACAGTTTGTTGGCGCGCTTTTCATTAACATCCAGAAACACCGGCGCGTGATACGCTTGGCTTCACAGTCTGGTAGAACCCACTGTTAAAAGTACCGTGACGAGCTGTGCGAGCGTCCGATAAGCAGAACCACCCGACCCTAGTCCAGGAGTCCACGATCATGTCCCGTAAATACCTGATTGGCGCCGCCCTGATGCTGAGCCTGGCCGGCACCGCAAACGCCACCAGCTTCGTTGTCACCACCGACGCCGTCGTTGGCGCGGTAGCCGCGTCCACCGATGCCACTTCCGATATCTCCTCCTCGTTCAAAGACGACAAGATCGTCAAGGCCGCCCGCGACGATGCCGCTGCCTTTGTTGGCAGCCAGGGCGACATCCGCGGTGCCAAACTGGAAAGCGCCTTCTTGCACATCCGCTCGCAAGCACCCGCGTTGCAGGCCAGCGATGCGCAACTGGCCCAGGCCATCCTGGCACTCTGACGCCAGCTGAGCCCTCTGGCTGTGCTGGTGGCTACCAGCACAGCCATCCAGCCTTTGCGCCCCACCTTTCCAGCTGTTGTAGAGCCCATGCGTTATCTGTTGCCGCTGCTGTTTTCCGTTGCAGGCATGGCCAGCGTCCATGCCATGGATACCACCACGCAAAGCCTGGTCATTACCGGCTATGTCACCAGCCAGGTCACCACTGCACCCTTCGATCGCAAACTGGTCCGCCAGGCGCGCGACGATGCGGCGGCCTTCGTGGCCAGCGACGGCCAGATCCGCGGTGTGCGGCTGGAAGCTGCGCTGGAATCATTACGCCACAATTGTGCACGGCACGCCGTCGGCGACCTGGAACTGGCGCAGGCAATTCTCGTCCAATAACTACATCTGACTCCCTGTATTTTTCGGAGATGCTCCATGCGTAAACCGCTGATTGCCGCTACCCTCGGCATGCTGCTGCTGGCCGACCTGGCCCAGGCACAGACCCTGGTGGCCACCAGCAATATCATCGTGCGTGCCTTTGGCCGCTCGATCGACTTCACCTCGGACACCACCACCTCGATTCGCGACTCCAAAGTGGTGCGCGAAGCCCATGACGACGCTGCAAGCTTCGTCGCCAGCAACGGTGACATTCGCGGCGCCCAGCTTGAGGCGGCCTTCAACACCCTGCGCGAGCGCGTGCCAGAAGCGCGTGGCGCCAGCGACCAGGTATTGGCCGAAGCCATCCTCGCACTGTGAAACGCGTGCGTGCCTGGCTGCTCGGCTGCGCCCTGACGCTGCCCGGCACGCCCGTATTGGCCGACCTGCAGCTTCAGCTGCAGGCAACCGGCCTGGACCCGCAGCAAACCCAAGCCACCCAGGCCCTGCTCGATGAGGCCTTGGGCAAGCTGCCCCCCCGATTCAAGCAGCAGCTGGACCGCCGCGTGCGGGTCAGCTGGAGCGACAGCATGCCGGCAGATGCCTACGGCCAGGCATCGCTGGTGTCCACCCTTGAGCTCAATCGACGCCTGCTGCCCGGTCTCACCGACGGCAGCGCTGCTACCGAACGCACCAACCGCCCCCATGGCACGGTGCGCGAAGAATTGCTGGCCACCGTGCTGCACGAGCTTACCCATATCTACGACCGTGCCCGGCTGTGGCCCGCTGCCGAGCATTCGCTGATTGCCCGCTGCAAGCGCCAGCAAGGCACGCTGGGCAAAATCGGCCTGCCCGAAGCGTGCCGGGGCCAGGCCGAACGCCGCTTCACCCTCAGCGACGACCCGCGTTTGCTCGACCTGGCGGGTTGGCAACAGTACGTAGGCCGTCGTGGCGAGCGCGAGCAGCACAATGGTCAGTTCGTGCGCAGCCCCGACAGTTATGAACTGAGCAGCCCCAAGGAGTACATCGCGGTCAACATGGAGTACTTCCTCCTCGACCCGAGCTACGGTTGCCGCCGCCCGGCGCTGAACCAGTACCTGCGCGAGCACTTCGGCTGGGCACCGCAACAGGACACCTGCGCCAAGGGCCTGCCGTTCATCAATGCCGGCAGCGACTTTGCCCGCCAGCCGCTGGGTGAAATCGACCCTGAGCGGGTCTATGAAGTGGACTACCTGCTGGCCGAAGCCAACCAGAATCTGGTCAGCCGCTGGGGCCACAGCATGCTGCGTCTGGTGATCTGCAAGCCGGGCCGCCCACGCGGGCCGGACTGCCGCCTGGACCTCGACCAGAGCCTGGTGCTGTCGTATCGCGCTTTCGTCAACGATGTGCAGCTGTCCAGCTGGGACGGCCTGGTCGGCAACTACCCCTCGCGGCTATTCGTGTTGCCGCTGGGCCAGGTAATCGACGAGTACACCAAGACCGAGCTGCGCAGCCTGGCTTCCGTGCCCTTGAGGCTAAACCGCGACGAAATCGAGCGCCTCGTACGCCAGGCCGCCGAAATGCACTGGAGCTACGACGGCAATTACTGGTTCCTGTCCAACAACTGTGCCGTGGAGTCGTTGAAATTGCTGCGCAGCGGTACCGCCAACCCACGCCTCAACGACCTCGACAGCATCATGCCCAACGGCTTGCTGGCAGTGCTCAAGGGCAGGGGGCTGGCAGACACCAGCGTGCTGGATGACCCGCGTGAGGCGCTGCGCCTGGGCTACCGGTTCGATTCCTATCGCGACCGCTACCAGGCCATGTTCGAGGTGCTGCGCAAACAGCTGCCGATCAAGCAGGCCCTGGTCGAAGACTGGCTGGCACTGGATGCCGAGCAGCGCCGTCCATGGTTTGCCAAGGCCGACCTGCGCACCAGCGCCGCGTTACTGCTGCTCGAACAGGCCAGCTTGCGCCGGCAACTGCTGCTGGCCCAGGACGAGGTCAAGCAGCGCTACCTGAATGCCGCTGCCTTGAAAGATGGCAGCGTCAGCAAGGCCGATGCGACCCTCAAGCAGATGCTCGCCAACAGCGGCTTTCTCAGCCGCCCGGCAGAACTGCTCGATGCCAAGGGCTACGGGCTGCCGCAGCCCGACGAGCGCAAGCACCTTGAGCAGGTGAGCAGCGAACGCCAGGCACAGTTGTTGCGTTTGAGCACCAGCCTGGACAAAGAGGTGAGGGCGCTGCTGGAGCCGTCTCGGGCCAAGGAAATTGCGGCTGTCGAGGCCAATGTGAAGCAGATTGGCGAACATTTGCGGGCACTGCACAAGGCAGCGGGAGGCCTGCAGCTGTGATGTTGCCTACAGTTTCTCTTCTGCCTCCGAAGGCAAATCCTCATCCAGGTGCAACCAAGGCAACCGGCTACCCACCCAGATATGCCGGTTGGCCCTGACCCGCTCCGGGTGATCCAGCGTCGCCACCGTCACATCGACCGTTTCCGGGCTATGGGTAGTCATCAGCGCCACATGCGCCCCGCACTGCCCACAGAAGTACCGGCTGCAACTGGCCGGCGCCACATAGCAGTTCGGCTCACCCGCCAACCACTGAAACCCCGCGCGGGGCAGGGTGAGCCAGGTCACCACCAACCCACCGCTTACACGCCGGCAAATCGAACAATGGCAGTGGGCGATGTCTGTCAGGTCACCCACCAGCCGGTAACGCAAGGCGCCACAATGGCAGCCCCCTTCGGTTACATCCTGCATCACCTACCTCTCGTCGCCTTTGCTTCGGCGAAAGCTGGCTGAAAGCTTGCGCTCATAGGATAGCCCCCACTACCGGCACAAGACCGGTCAGCCAGGGCACCCGGTAATTACCGAGCCCGGCCCAATCAACAACAACAATGGTGATTCTGATGTATTCCTGTGCCCGCCTTCCTGCAGTCCCCCTCCGCATGCTCCCTGCGCAGCGCCCGACGCGCTGATCCGCCCGAATCGACATTCCTTTCGCCGCGCCACGCCTGGAGTATTGCCATGCTGACCTTCCTCGGCTTTGCCATGGTCATCACCTTCATGTACCTGATCATGACCAAGCGCCTGTCGGCCTTGATCGCGCTGATTCTGGTACCGATCCTGTTCGCCCTGTTCGGCGGTTTCTCCGCGAAGATCGGCCCCATGATGCTCGAAGGCATCAGCAAGCTCGCGCCCACCGGTGTGATGCTGATGTTCGCCATCCTCTATTTCGCCTTGATGATCGACTCCGGTCTGTTCGACCCGGCCGTGCGCAAGATCCTCAAACTGGTCAAGGGCGACCCGCTTAAAGTCTCTGTCGGTACCGCCGTGCTGGCCCTGGTGGTCTCGCTCGACGGTGACGGCGCCACCACCTACATGATCTGCTGCGCCGCCATGCTGCCGATGTACAGCCGCCTGGGCATGAGCCCGCGGATCATGGCCGGCCTGATCATCCTGGCCGGTGGGGTGATGAACATGACGCCGTGGGGTGGCCCGACCGCCCGCGCCGCCAGTGCCCTGCACGTAGACCCGTCGGACATTTTCGTACCGATGATCCCGGCCATGCTGTTCGGCGTGCTGGCAATTCTGGCCATCGCCTACATGTACGGTAAACGTGAACGTGCCCGCCTGGGTGAACTGCACCTGCCGACTGACGACATCGACCACAGCGAAATTACCGTTTCGCAGTACCCTGACGCGCGCCGGCCCAAACTGCTGTACTTCAACGGTGCCCTGACTGCTGCCCTGATGGTCGCACTGATTGCCGGTGTGCTGCCGCTGCCCGTGCTGTTCATGATTGCCTTCAGCATCGCCATGATCGTCAACTACCCGTGCCTGCAGCAGCAAAAGGATCGCATCGCCGCCCACGCTGGCAGCGTGCTGGCCGTGACCGGGCTGATCTTCGCCGCCGGTATCTTTACTGGCATCCTGTCGGGTACCGGCATGGTCGATGCCATGTCCAAGAGCCTGCTGGCCGTCATCCCCGAAGCACTGGGCCCTTACCTGGCGGTGATCACCGCGATCGTGAGCATGCCGTTCACCTTCTTCATGTCCAACGATGCCTTCTACTACGGCGTGCTGCCGGTACTGGCCGAAGCCGCCAGCCACTACGGCATCACCCCGGTGGAAATGGCCCGTGCATCGATCGTCGGGCAACCGGTTCACCTGCTTAGCCCCTTGGTGCCGTCGACCTACCTGCTGGTGGCCCTGGCCGGCATCGAGTTTGGCGATCATCAGCGCTTCACGCTCAAGTGGGCAGTGCTGGTATGCCTGTGCATAATGTTCGCCGCGCTGCTGATGGGCATTTTCCCGCTGTTCAGTAGTCTTTAATAAACGCGTATTAGTCTGACGCGACGCGCCTCGACAGGGGCGTGTCGCCTTTATCGTTCGAAGGAAAACACATGGAATGGCTGACCAGCCCGGAAATCTGGGTTGCCTTTTTCACCCTTACCGCGCTTGAGATCGTCCTCGGTATCGACAACATCATCATGATCTCGATCCTGGTCAGCCGCATGCCCAAGCACATGCAGCCACGCACCCGGATCTTCGGCCTGGCCCTGGCCATGGTCACCCGTATCATGCTGCTGCTATCGATTACCTGGGTCATGCGCCTTACCGCCGACCTGTTCGTGGTGTTCGGCCAAGGCATCTCCGGACGTGACCTGATCCTGTTCTTCGGTGGCCTGTTCCTGCTGTGGAAAAGCTCGCAAGAGATCTACCACGGCCTGGAAGGCGAGGACGAAAACGCCGAAGAGCCGAAAGGTGCGGGCGGCAAGTTCTTCTACACCATCATCCAGATCGCCATCATCGACATCGTGTTCTCGCTGGACTCGGTAATTACTGCGGTGGGTATGGTTTCCCACGTACCGGTGATGATTGCCGCCATCGTCGTTGCCGTGCTGGTGATGATGCTGTGCGCCGGCGCCATCAGCAATTTCATCGACAAGCACCCGTCGCTGAAGATGCTCGCGCTGTCGTTCCTGATCGTGGTCGGTACCGTGCTGATCGCCGAAGCGTTCGAGGTGCATGTGCCGAAGGGCTACGTCTACTTCGCCATGGCCTTCTCGCTGGCGGTGGAAGCCATCAACATCCGCATGCGCACCGCCCTGGCCCGCAAGGAAGGCAAAGAGCATGAGCCGGTGAAACTGCGCAAGGACATTCCGGGTCAGTAAGACCAGGAAGCGCAAACCACAAAGGGTCCTTCGCAGGGCCCTTTTTCATGTCTGATCGGTTTCAAACACATGACAGCCATGCGAAGCTGGCGACAGCTGCGCAAAACAACTAAAGCTTTGAGTGAGCACCGAAAATTCTTCAAACGCTCACGTTTCTTTTCTTGGCCCGCTGGGCCAGTGCAACAGGGGGCTTTCGCCATGCTGACCCTGCTCAACCTGCTCTCGGCCGTGACGCTTCTGGTCTGGGGCACCCACATCGTACGTACCGGCATTCTCCGCGTGTTCGGCTCGAACCTGCGGCGCATCATCAGCCAGAACATGGACAAGCGCCCGCTGGCGTTCATTGCCGGCATACTGGTCACGGCCATGGTGCAGAGCAGTAACGCCACGGCCATGCTGGTCACGTCCTTCGTCGGCCAGGGCCTGATGGCCATGACCCCGGCCCTGGCGATCATGCTGGGTGCCGATGTGGGTACCGCGCTGATGGCCCGGGTACTCACTTTCGACCTGTCCTGGCTATCACCCCTGCTGATATTCCTGGGCGTGATCTTCTTCCTCTCACGTAAGCAGACACGGGCTGGCCAACTGGGCCGTGTCGGTATCGGGCTTGGCCTGATCATCCTGGCACTGGAGCTGATCGTGCAGGCAGCTGCGCCGATCACCCACGCCCAAGGCGTGAAAGTGCTGTTTGCTTCGCTGACCGGCGACATCATGCTCGACGCCTTGGTCGGCGCCATGTTCGCCATGATTTCCTATTCCAGCCTCGCCGCCGTGCTGCTTACCGCAACATTGGCCGGTGCCGAGGTCATCAGCCTGCCGGTGGCCATTGGCCTTGTGGTCGGTGCCAACATCGGTAGCGGCTTACTGGCCTTCATCAGCACCAGCATGCAGAACACTGCCGGGCGCCGTGTGGCGTTGGGCAGCTTGCTCTACAAGCTGATCGGCCTGCTGCTGATCATCCCTGTGCTGCACCCATTGGTGGAGTGGATGGACTCGCTCAGCTTCAGCCCGCAAGAGCTGGTCATCGGCTTCCACCTGCTCTACAACACCCTGCGCTGCCTGCTCATGCTGCCCACGGTCAAACTCATGGGCCGGCTGTGCAACAGCCTGCTGCCCGAGCGGGAAAACGGCAACGGCCAGATCCGACCGCGCCACCTCGACGCCTCGGCGCTGGAAACACCCAGCCTGGCGCTTGCCAACGCTGCCCGCGAAACCCTGCGTCTGGGCGATATCGTCGACAGCCTGCTTGAAGCCATGCTGGGGGCCCTGCGCGGCACCCAGACTGCCCTGCCACAGCAGGTTCGCGCCCTGGGTGAGGATGCCGACGCCCTGTACAGCGCCATCAAGCTTTACCTTGCGCAGATGTCGCGCGAAGATCTCAGCGAGCAGGACAACCGCCGCTGGGCCGAGATCATCGAGCTAGCCATCAACCTCAAGCTCGCCTGCGACCTCATCGAGCGCATGTTGCGCAAGGTCCAGCAGCAGAAAACCAGCCAGCGCCGGGAGTTTTCCCAGGTGGGGCTGGAAGAGCTGACCGGGCTGCAAGAGCAATTGTTAGCCAACCTGCGCCTTGGCCTGTCGGTATTCCTTAGCGCCGACCCGGAAAGCGCCCGCTTGCTGCTCAAGGAAAAACGCCGTTTTCGCGCCCAGGAACGGCGCCTGGCGCATGCCCACGTCAGCCGCTTGCAGCGTAAGGTGGTGCAAAGCATCGAAACCAGTTCGCTACACTTGGAGCTGATCGCCGACATGAAGCGGTTGAACTCTTTGTTCTGCAGCAGTGCCTATGTGGTACTGGGCGGCTCCGACACCGGCGGGCTGATGCTCGACAGTGTGCCGGACGAAGCCCGCCTGCCGTGAATGCCTACCTGAGGACCGAAGCTCGCCCATGCGTTGCCTGATGTTCGTTTGCCTGCTGATCTGCAGCCTGCCCTCATTGGCCCTCGACCGCTCGCGGGTTGAGGGCTACCTGCTGCCCAACGGCCTGCAGGTCATTCTAAAAAACGGCTACGAGCGCGACCATGTGGCGATTCGCCTGGTGGTCGGGGTGGGCCTGGACGACTTCGATTGCGAACAGAAAGAGCTGCCGCACCTGCTTGAGCACCTGCTGTTCAGCGGCATCGACGAAACCGGCGAGGGCGGCCTTGAAGAGCGCCTGCAATCGCTCGGCGGCGAGTGGAATGCCTACACCAGCAGCGCCGACACCACGTTTGTCATCGAAGCCCCCGCACGCAACCAGCGAAAAGTGCTCGACCTGCTGCTGGCGGTAATCCGCGACACCCGTATCGATGACAAAGCCCTGGTCACCGCCAAGCGCATCATCGAGCGCGAAGATGGTGGCCACTATGGGCACCTGCAGCGCTGGCTCGACCGCCAGGATATCGGCCACCCTGCCAGTGACCAGCTGGCGACCGAGCTGGGCCTGAAATGTCCGGAGCGCTCCAATATCGACGACATGACCCTGGAGCAGGTACAAGCCTTGCGTGACCGCTGGTACGCCGCCAACAACATGACCCTGATCATGGTCGGCGGCCTCGATCGCTTGCTGCCAGCCTACCTGGAACGCACCTTTGGCGAACTGCCAGCCACCGAGCCGGAAGAACGCCGCAACCTGGAAAGCATTACCCAGCAGGCCGAGCAGCGCCGCGACCTGACCCGGGGCTGGTTGGGCGATAGCGTCAAGCTGCATTGGTTGTTCATCGAGCCGGTCCTGGACAACGACCATCAGGCCACCCTCGACCTGCTGTCGCGTTACCTGGACTGGGCGCTGTACGACCAGCTACGCCTGCGCAACGGGCTGTCCTACGGGCCATCGGTGCAGCGTGAAAGCTTTGGCGATACCGGCCTGCTCAGCCTCAATGCCGACCTAGAACGCGACGACATCGACAAGGCGGTGAAGGTGATGCGGGCGTTGTTCGAGCACCTGCGCAAGGAAGGCCTCGACCCGGACACCTTCGCCCGCGTCAAGGACGCCAGCGTTGCCAAGGAAAGCTGGAGCACCCAGGGCAACAGTGCCTTGGCCGACTACTATTGGGGGGCGCTGAACGACTACACCGACGGGCGCTTTGCCAACCCGGTGCGCAAGTTGCGACAGGTTAGCCTGGAGCAGGCCAATGAGGCGCTGAAGGCATTGCTGAAGGAAGAGGGTTACTTGCGTATCGAGAAGCCGTTGCTTGGCTATGACGAGCTGTACGGGCTGGCCGCGCTGGTGGTGGGGCTGATATTGGCGGCCGGGTTGCTGCGCTGGCGGCGGCATGGCCCGCAACGGCCGAGTGGTGCTACACGAGAACGGTAGATCAGCGGTATCCTTTTGCCAGTACCGGCCTCTTCGCGGGCATGCCCGCGAAGAGGCCCGGCACAGCCACCTCATCCTTTCTGTTGTAGCCCCTAATGCCCCAAATACCCCGCATAGTCCTGCGCATCATCGAACTGCTCAAACGCTACCCCGGCATCATCGCGCTCTGTGGTTTCCTCTCTGGTATCGGCAGCTTCATCCTGGTCGACCGCCAAGCCGGCCTGGCCAGCTGGGTAGCCGTGCTCATGCTGATCAGCTGGGTCTGGCTGATGCTGGAGAACACCCTGACCGGCCTGTTCGCCCGCACCTTCAATCGCGAAATCCCGCAGCCGCTGCTGCGCTACGCGACGCAGATGATCCACCAGGAAACGCTGTTTTTCGTGCTGCCGTTCTTCTTCATCACCACCACCTGGAACAGCGGCCAGCTGGTGTTTACCGGTTTGCTCGGCGCCGCAGGCCTGATTTCGATCATCGACCCGCTGTACTACAAGTGGCTGGCGCCTCGGCGCTGGCTGTTCCTGGCGCTGCATACCCTGACATTGTTTGCCGCCCTGCTGACCGCGCTGCCGATCATCCTGCACCTGACCACCGCGCAAAGCTTCAAGCTGGCCCTGATCGCCGCCATGGCCCTGTCGTTCCCCAGCCTGGCCAGCAGCTTCCCGATCAATACCTGGCGGCGCGGCGTCGCCTTGGTGCTGGTTACCCTGTCGGTGGGTGCCGGGGGCTGGCTGCTGCGTTCCTGGGTGCCGCCGGCCACCCTGTGGATGACCGAAGTGGCGGTGAGCACCGAAGTGCTGAATCGCCAACCGGGCGACTCGCTGGACGAAATAGCCGCCAGCCGCATTCGCAGCAGCGGCCTGTATGCCTACACCGCCATCAACGCACCACGCGGCCTGAACGAGCGGATTTACCACGTGTGGCAGAAGGACGGCAAAGAGGTCGACCGCATCGCTCTGGACATCCACGGCGGGCGCAAGGAAGGCTACCGGGCCTGGACCCACAAGCAGAACTTCCCGCCAAACCCGGTGGGCAAATGGCAGGTGCGGGTGTTGACCGAGGATGGCCAGGTGATTGGCGTGCTGCGCTTCAAGGTGGTCGATGACGCGCCGGCACAGTGATTGAATGGGGGCCGCTTTGCGGCCTCCAAACCCAACAGACAGCACATAATCACCAAACAGCCCATGGCTGCTGCGCTATGATCAGCCCCAAAGCCTTAGCGCCGAGTCAGTAGCATGGAGCCAATGCCCCCCCCCAGTGCCACCCTGGACACCAGCAGCCAACCGGCCTGCCTGCGTATAACCGGTGACTGGACCCTGGCGCACTACGCCAGCCTCAAGCGCGAGAGCGAACGCCTGCGAGCGCAGTCCACCCCCGACACCGTCGCCGACCTCAGCCAACTGGGCCGCCTGGACACTGCGGGCGCCTCGTTGCTGGCCGAACTGCTGGGTTCCGAGCGCCTGTCCCACTGCACCCAAGACCTGCCCGAAGCCAGCCGTGCGCTGCTCAAGAACGTTTACTGTTCGGTGCAGGACTACTGCATCCCGGTCAAGGAACCCGAGCGCAATGTGCTGATCTTGCTGCTGGAACGCATCGGCCGCGCCGTCGGCACGTTGTGGCAGGACAGCATGCAATTGCTGGGCTTTGTCGGCGTGATCCTCGAAACCTTGCTGCGTCGAGCCCTGCAACCACACCGCTGGCGCATTACCCCGGTTGTGGCCCACATCGAGCAGACCGGCCTGGACGCCGCCCCTATCGTCGCCTTGCTGACCTTCCTGGTGGGTGCGGTGGTGGCCTTTCTCGGCGCCACGGTGCTGGCCGACTTCGGTGCAACGGTCTTCACGGTCGACCTGGTGGCATTCTCGTTTCTGCGCGAGTTCGCCGTGCTGCTCACCGCCATCCTCATGGCCGGCCGCACCGCCAGCGCGTTCACCGCGCAGATCGGCTCGATGAAGGCCAACGAGGAAATCGACGCCATCCGCACCCTGGGCCTGAACCCGATGGAACTGCTGGTGGTTCCACGGGTACTTGCACTGCTGATCTCACTGCCACTGCTCACCTTCGTCGCGATGATTTGCGGCATTGTCGGTGGCGCAGTGGTATGCGCCCTGACGCTGGATATCTCACCGGCCATGTTCCTTTCACTGCTGCAAAGCGACATCGGCGTGCAGCACTTCCTGGTGGGCCTGGCCAAGGCGCCGTTCTTCGCCTTCCTTATCGCGGCCATCGGCTGCCTGGAAGGCTTCAAGGTCAGTGGCAGCGCCGAGTCGGTAGGCGCGCATACAACATCGGCAGTGGTGCAATCGATTTTCGTGGTCATCGTGCTGGACGCGGTGGCTGCCCTGTTCTTCATGGAGATGGGCTGGTGAGTGGCCAGGAAACCGTTATCGAGGCGCGCGGCATCTGCAACCGCTTCGGCCGCCAGGTGGTGCATGAAAACCTCGACCTGGACTTGTACCGCGGCGAAATCCTCGCCGTGGTAGGCGGTTCGGGCAGCGGCAAGTCGGTGCTGCTGCGCAGCATCATTGGCCTGCGCCGGCCCAACGAAGGGCAGATCAAGGTGTTTGGCCAGGACCTCGCCGGCCTGCGTGAAGCGCAGCGTTCCCTGGTCGAGCGGCGCTTTGGCGTGTTGTTCCAGAAGGGCGCGCTGTTCTCTTCGCTGACCGTTACCGAGAACGTGGCCTTGCCGCTGATCGAACACGCCGGGCTGTCCCGCGCCGACGCCGAACACCTGGCAGGCGTTAAGCTGGCCCTGGCCGGGCTGCCGATATCCGCCGCCGACAAGTACCCGTCTTCGCTGTCGGGGGGCATGATCAAACGTGCCGCGCTGGCCCGAGCCCTGGCTCTGGACCCTGACATCCTGTTCCTCGATGAACCCACCGCAGGCCTGGACCCGATCGGCGCTGCCGCGTTCGACCAGCTGATCCTTACCCTGCGCGATGCCCTTGGCCTGTCGGTGTTCCTCATCACCCACGACCTCGACACCCTGTACACCATCACCGACCGCATCGCGGTGCTGTCACAAAAGAAGGTTTTGGTGGCCGGCCCGCTGGCTGAAGTCGAGCAGACCAACGACGCCTGGATTCAAGAATACTTTCATGGCCCCCGCGGGCGTGCAGCCGAGCAGGCCGCCACCCGTGCCGGGCAGGAGCGCTGAGCAATGGAAACCCGAGCCCATCACGTACTAATCGGCCTGGTCACCGTCCTGGTGGTGGCCGGCGCCATGTTGTTTGGCCTGTGGCTGACCAAGTCCAGTGTCGATGACGCGTTCAAGGACTACGAAGTGGTGTTCAACGAGGCCGTTTCCGGCCTGTCCCGTGGCAGCCCGGTGCAGTACAACGGCATCAAGGTGGGCGATGTGTCCACCTTGCGCCTGGACCCGAAAGACCCGCGCCGGGTACTGGCCCGCGTTCGTCTGAGCGGCGATACCCCGGTGAAGGAAGACACCCAGGCCAAACTGACCCTGGCCGGCGTGACCGGCAACGCGTTCATCCAGCTCAGCGGCGGCACGCCACAGAGCCCCGAGCTGAAGGGCAAGGACGGTAAGCTGCCGGTCATCATCGCCTCGCCGTCGCCCATCTCGCGCCTGCTCAATGACAGCAGCGACCTGGTCACCAACATCAACATGCTGTTGCACAACGCCAACCAGATGTTCTCCGAAGACAATATCGGCCACCTCAGCAGCACCTTGGCCAACCTCGACAAGACCACCGGCGCCTTCGCCGGCCAGCACGGCAGCATCGCCGAGGCCATTGAGCAACTGGTGCAGGTAGGCAAGCAGGCCAGCGCCACCCTGGTCGAAACCCAAACGTTGATGCGCAATGCCAACGGGCTGCTGGGCAGCGAAGGCAAACAGGCGATCGGCAGCGCCGAGCAGGCCATGCAGTCGCTGGCCGAAAGCACTGCCACCATCAACAATCTGCTGAAAAACAACAGCGAGGCCATCGGCGACGGCGCCCAGGGCCTGAACCAGCTCACACCTGCCATTCGCGAACTGCGCGAAACCCTTAACGCACTCAAAGGTATTTCCCGGCAACTGGAGGCCGACCCCAGCGGCTACCTGCTCGGCCGCGACAACAACAAGGAGTTCCAGCCATGAAACCGTCGCTGCGCCTGCTGGCCCTGGCGGCCGCGCTGAGTCTGGCCAGTGCCTGCTCGATCCTGCCCAAGAGCGAGCCCGTCGACCTCTATCGCTTGCCGGTTAACCAGCCCAGCCGCACCGCAGCGCCGCTGGACTGGTCATTGCGGCTGAACAAGCCGCTGGCCAGTGAAGTGCTGGCCGGCCCGCGCATTGCCGTGATTCCACAGGGCGATGTGGTCAGCAGCTACAAAGGTGCACGCTGGAGCGATGCCGCCCCGGTGCTGCTGCGCAATCGCCTGCTCGATGGCTTCCAGCGTGATGGCCAGGTACAGCGCCTGAGCGCCGACGACAGCAACCTGCAGGCCGACTACGAGCTGGCTGGCGAGCTGCAGGCATTCCAGAGTGAGTACCGCCCGGGCGGCGCGGTGGAGGTGGTGATTCGCTATGACGCTCGGCTGGTTCAGGGCCGTAACCAGCGCATCCTCGCCAGCAAGCGTTTCGAGGTCCGCCAGCCGCTGGCCGACAAGCAGGTGTCAGCGGTGGTCGCCGGTTTCGGCCAGGCCAGCGACCAGCTGGTGGGGCACGTTGTGACCTGGACCGTCGACCAGGCCAGCCAGGCACAGCGCAAAGTTCAGGCGAAGAACCAGTAGCAGACGAAGATCGCTGCGACCACGCCAGAGAACTCGGCCAGCAGTGCGCAACCGACCGCGTGGCGCACGCGCTGGATACCCACCGCGCCAAAGTACACGGCCAGCACGTAGAAGGTCGTTTCAGTACTGCCCTGGATGGTCGCCGCTACCAGGGCCGGGAAGCTGTCTACACCCTGCGTCTGCATGGTCTCGATCAGCATGGCCCGCGCTGCGCTGCCGGAGAACGGCTTGACCAGCGCTGTGGGCAGGCCCTCGACGAAGCGGGTGTCCAGGCCCAGCCAGTTCACCGCATGGCGGATACCGTCCAGGGCCAGCTCCAGCGCGCCTGAAGCACGCAGTACACCCACCGCTACCAGCATCGCCACCAGGTAGGGCAGCAGGTTCTTGGCCACATCGAAGCCTTCCTTGGCCCCATCGACAAAGGCTTCATACACCTTGACCCGCTTCAGGGCGCCAATCACCAGGAACAGCATGATCACGCCAAACAGTGTGAGGTTGCCCAGGACCGACGACAGGCTGGCCAGCGCGGCGGCCGACAGGGTGCCGAGAAACGCCATGAAGCCTCCCAGCAGCAACGCGCCGGGAATGAAGTAGGCGAGCACCACCGGGTCCCATAGACGCAGGCGCTGCATAACCGCCACCGACAGCAGCCCGACCAAGGTCGAGACACTGGTGGCCAGCAGGATGGGCAGGAACACCATGGTCGGGTCTAGCGCGCCTTGCTGGGCCCGGTACATGAAGATGGTCACCGGCAGCAGCGTCAGCGACGAGGCGTTGAGCACCAGGAACAGGATCTGCGCGTTGCTGGCCGTAGTGCTGCTGGGGTTGAGCTCCTGCAGCGCACGCATGGCCTTCAGGCCAATCGGCGTGGCGGCATTGTCCAGCCCCAGGCCATTGGCCGCGAAGTTCATGGTGATCAGGCCCAGGGCAGGGTGGCCGGGCGGCACTTCCGGCATCAGGCGGGCGAACAGCGGGCCCAACACCTTGGCCAGCCATTCAACGATACCGGCCTTTTCGGCGATCTTGAGAAAGCCCAGCCACAGGGTCAGTGTGCCGAACAGCAGCACCATCACCTCGACCGACAGCTTGGCCATGGCGAAGATGCTTTCGACCATTGCCGCGAAGATCCCGGCATTACCACCTACCAGCCATTGGGCCAGGGCGGACACTGCCGCCACCAGGAAAAAGCCAAGCCAAAGGCCGTTGAGCATCCGCGTATTCCCCCTGAAAAATGCCCGAATGATAGCGGAAGTTGCTTGTACCGGGGCCTGCGATCCAGACAGACAACAAAAAGCCCCGACAAGTCGGGGCTTTTTGGGACAGCAATCAGGTTCAGCGCTTGGCGGCTTCGCCAACCACTGCGGCTTCCTGTTTGTCGGCCATCAGCGAGGCGTAGTACTTCTCGCCCTTGGCAGCGTCGTACATGCCTTCCCAGCGAGCGATGACCAACGCAGCCAGGGCGTTGCCTACAACGTTCAGCGCGGTACGGGCCATGTCCATGATGCGGTCGACACCGGCGATGAAGGCCAGGCCTTCGAGCGGGATGCCCACGCTGCCCAGGGTGGCCAGCAGCACCACGAACGACACGCCCGGCACACCAGCGATGCCTTTGGAAGTGACCATCAGGGTCAGCACCAGCAGCAGCTGCTGGCTCCACGACAGGTCGATACCGTAGAGCTGGGCGATGAAGATGGCCGCGATGCTCTGGTACAGGGTCGAACCGTCGAGGTTGAAGGAGTAGCCCGTCGGTACCACGAACGAGCAGATCGACTTCGGCGCGCCGTACTTCTCCATCTTCTCGATCACGCGCGGCAGCACGGTTTCGGAGCTGGAGGTGGAGTAGGCCAGAATCAGCTCATCTTTCATGATGCGCATGATCTTGATCACCGAGAAGCCGAACACGCGGGCAACCAGGCCCAGCACCATGAAGGCGAAGAAGGCGATGGCGAAATACACCAGCAGTACCAGCTTGGCCAACGGCAGCAGCGAGCTGAAGCCGAAGTTGGCCACGGTCACGGCAATCAGGGCGAACACACCGATCGGGGCATAGTTCATGATCATGTGGGTGACCTTGAACATGGTTTCCGATACGGCCTGGAAGGTGCGTACCAGCGGGTCGCGCAGCTCGGCCTGCAGGCTCGACAGGCCCAGGCCGAACATGACCGAGAAGAAGATGATCGGCAGCATTTCGCCACGCATCAGCGCTGCGAAGATGTTCGACGGAATCAGGTTCAGCAGGGTCTCGATGAACGCGTGCTCATGCTGTACCTCGGCCGCAGTGGCCTGGTACTTGGAGATGTCCACGGTACCCAGGGTGCTCATGTCGATGCCGGCGCCCGGGTGGAACAGGTTGGCCAACACCAGGCCCACGACGATGGCGATGGTGGTCACCACTTCGAAGTAGATGATGGTCTTCAGGCCGATGCTGCCCAGTTTTTTCGCATCGCCAACCCCGGCGATACCCACGATCAACGACGAAATCACGATCGGGACGACGATCATCTTGATCAGGCGAATGAAGATGTCACCGGCGGGCTGGAGGACGTTGCTGATCCACCATGCCTTTTCTGCACTGAAATGATTCAGTAGCGCGCCGATTGCAACGCCCAGGACCAGACCGATGACGATCTGCCAGGCGAGGCTCAGTTTTGCCTTCTTCATGTCTTTACCCTTTGTTCTAGTGGTCATGGCACCCGACGAAAACACGCGTAACAGAGCCATCGGCAAGGCCTCTGGCTTCAAGCGCACCCATCTGGCGACTTCATGTAAGGACACCGCAGGCGAGCGACAGGGCGCTCTGACCAGCGAAAAAGGCGGCAACTATTGCGATGGGAAAGGGGGAAATCTAATGCCGGAAGCGCATGACCCATGCCGATCATGCATAGTGTTTCATGCCAAAACAGAGGGTTCGCAAGTGCTTGATTTATAACGTTCGGAATCCCGAACAAGACCAAACCGCCATTTTTCGGCAGATTTGACGGTACACAAAGGGCATGAAAGATGGCTTGTTCGACAATCCGAATGGCCGAAATACCACTTGAAGAAGGGCTCGCAAGGCCGAAAAAAATTTGATGTACGGTCGAGACAAAATGTGTCTCAAGGATGAAATCGCGCAAGGAAGAGGGCGTTTCCTACATGGCTCCTCGGAAGTCAGGTCTGGTCAGGTATCCCTTTGACACCGCCGACCTGATACTTCCGATTCCGCCTTTCCTGACCCGGCCCATCGCTGGAGGCACTCCCTGTACCCCTAGGCCACTCCGATCCTGAAACAATCAGAACAGCCCGGCCCCTTGGTCATGTGCTGCCCCTCCTCGGGGCGGCGCATCATAGAAGGCTGAAATATAGAAAGGTTCAGCTTCTATTACGTGACAGTCGATGACCTTTCATCCGTACCGGCAATAAATGCTCAGTACCAGTTCGGGTCACGCTTAAGCTGCTCCTGCAGCATCGCCTTCATGCCGTCGTCAGGGTCGCCCAGCCAGCGATATTGCGCGTGGCGTGTAGGCGACTTGTCGCTCGGCAAGCCTTCGGGTACCTCCACGAGCATCCCGTAGGCATCCTCCTTGTCCCAGCTGAACGCAACGATCAGCCGCTTGTAGGTGCAGTTGTCCTGTGCCTCGCACAACGCACCGACCAGGTACTTGTCGCCATCTTCGGTAGTGGCGGACATCTGCTGCTGGGAACTGCCGGTCAGATTGACCACCCAATCGGGCAGGCGTTCCTCGCCTTTGATCGTGTCCTGCCAGGTTTCCCGGTACTCCGGGTCCGAGCCGAGCAACTGGTCGACCCGGACCTGGCCGTCATTGGCCGCCATCGCCGCCGCGCTGCCACCCAGCATCAGGGCGGCAGCCAGGGCTGTAAAAAGCTTCCTGCCCATCTTCAACCTCGTCCACGTCCAAAGAAGAAGGAGGCTACGAACAACACCAGGAAGACAATGAACAGGATCTTCGCGATACCCGTCGCAGCGCCCGCGATACCACCGAAGCCCAGTACGGCAGCGACAATGGCGATGATGAGGAAAGTGATAGCCCAGCTCAGCATGGTGGTTCTCCTTTCTTTTTCAGAATCGGTGCGGCCGGCAGGTCAGAAGACCCAACGGTCCTGGGGTACGACATTTTCCAGGGTGGCCGGTGAGGCGGAGGCCTGGCCGGCAGGCGATGGCTCAGCTGCCTTGACCAGGGTATTGGCACGGGTCGCCTGAATCTGCGTCAACAGCGCAGTCTGCGCTGCCACTTGCTCAGCCAGACGCGCGGTCTGCCAACTGTAATAGAAAAGGCCAGCGGCCAAGGTCAGCAGCAGCGCCATGCCGACAGACAACATCTGGCGCAGGGGCAGGGCGACGTTCTGCGAGCGGTTGACGGATTGGCGGTTCATGCCGGCTCCTCCTGCTGTAATTTTTGTTCAAACCTGAACAGGTAATTGCAGCCTGCATGCCAGCCTTTTGATTTTAAAAAATACGTTTAAAATCAATAACTTATAATTAACATAAACATTCGACAGGGACGTATCCTGCACGATGCCGCCCGAGGGGTCGTGCGAATTGCACGATCAGCCTTCCGCTTTCGTCGCCACTTTGAGCAGGTCGGCATCCACCCCGCGCACGCCAATGATCTGCCGGGCGATCTCCACGGCGATGGTTTTCTGCTCAGCGCTGACAACCTCGCCCGACAGCCGCACCATGCCCGCTTCACTGGCAACTTTCAGCTTCAGGCCATCGAGGTTACGGCTGAAGCGGTAGCTGTTCTGGATCTTGTCGATGATCCAGCTGTCGCCTGGCTGTGGACCCGTTGGGGCCCCTACCGGTGTTTCGCGGGCCTTGGCCATGGCGGCGGTATCGAGGCTGACCAGGTTGTTGACCAGGTACACTCCGTCGGTGGTACGCGCTATCACGCCGGCCAGCTCCTTGGCTTCGGCGCTGTCGACCTTGCCGCGCAAGGTCACCACGCCTTCGCTACTTTGTACTTCTATAGGCGCCTTCTCGGTGGTGCGGCTCCACAACAGCCGGGCACGGATCACCGCCGCCAGGGTGGCGTCCTCCAGGCGTTGGGCGTAGGCACGTAGCGCCAACGGACGCTCAACCAGTCGGGCGTTGACCTGCAGCTGGTTTTCCACGTGTTCGATGCCCCGTGTGGCACGGGCCACATCTTCGGCCAGCTGCCGCTCTACCTCGTTCTCCACCTCGCCGGAAAGCCGTGCATGCTTGCCGTCTACATCAACCCTGATACGGAACGGGTCAAGCATGCGGTTCAAAGACAGGGCGGTTTGCAGGGCGCCTTCCAGGCGCGCGTCCCGCACAGGGTCGGCGATAGCCGGGGTGAAAACGGGCAGCAGGGCGGCTGTGAACACGGCTGTACGCAAGGAAAAGAGCATGGCAGTGCCTCCTTTTTTGGGCAAAAGGTAAAAACCTTCGCAACCAATGTGCCACTGCATACCTCTAAGCAAATCAATGGTATTTCACGGCCTGCAGTAAGCATCAGGCCATTGGCTAGCATGCAAAGGGCAGAATCCTTCAGAATTGACCATGCAACTTGCCCGATTTTTCCCACACTAAATGAAGATCTATCCCTAAGGAGCGCAGGAAATGGAATCAGCCCAGGACAACCAAGGCCGCATTCTGCTGGTGGATGACGAGTCCGCGATCCTGCGCACCTTCCGCTACTGCCTGGAAGACGAAGGCTACAGCGTGGCCACAGCCAACAGCGCGGCCCAGGCCGAAACGCTGTTGCAGCGCCAGGTGTTCGACCTTTGCTTCCTGGATTTGCGCCTGGGCGAGGACAACGGCCTGGACGTACTGGCGCAGATGCGCATCCAGGCACCCTGGATGCGTGTGGTGATCGTGACCGCGCACTCGGCAATCGATACAGCGGTGGATGCCATCCAGGCCGGCGCCGCCGACTACCTGGTCAAGCCATGCAGCCCCGATCAGTTGCGCCTGGCCACCGCCAAGCAGCTGGAAGTGCGCCAGCTTTCTGCGCGCCTGGAGGCCCTGGAAGGCGAAATGCGCAAACCCAAGGACGGCCTGGACTCGCACAGCCCGGCCATGATGGCGGTGCTGGAAACTGCCCGCCAGGTCGCCACCACCGACGCCAACATCCTCATTCTTGGCGAGTCCGGTACAGGTAAAGGCGAGTTGGCCCGGGCCATCCATGGCTGGAGCAAACGTGCCCGCAAAGCCTGCGTGACCATCAACTGCCCGTCGCTGAACGCCGAGCTGATGGAAAGCGAACTGTTCGGCCACACCCGTGGCGCCTTTACCGGTGCCAGCGAAAGCACGTTGGGGCGGGTCAGCCAGGCTGATGGGGGTACGTTGTTCCTCGACGAGATCGGCGACTTCCCGCTGACCCTGCAACCCAAGTTGCTGCGGTTCATTCAGGACAAGGAATACGAGCGCGTGGGCGACCCCGTGACACGGCGTGCAGATGTACGCATCCTGGCCGCCACCAACCTCAACCTGGAAGAGATGGTGCGCGAAAGCCGCTTCCGCGAAGACCTGCTATACCGCCTGAACGTCATCACCCTGCACCTGCCGCCCCTGCGCGAGCGCAGTGAAGACATCCTGACCCTGGCCGACCGCTTCCTTGCCCGCTTCGTCAAGGAATACTCCCGCCCCGCCCGGGGCTTCAGCGACGAAGCGCGCAACGCCCTGCTCAACTACCGCTGGCCCGGCAACATTCGCGAACTGCGTAACGTGGTAGAGCGGGCCAGTATCATCTGCCCGCAGGAGCGCGTGGAAATCAGCCACCTCGGGATGGGCGAACAACCGGCTGGCAATGCCCCGCGTGTCGGTGCCGCGCTGAGCCTGGACGAGCTGGAGCGCGCCCACATCGGCGCGGTGCTGGCTGCCAGCGACACCCTCGACCAGGCCGCCAAAACCTTGGGCATCGACGCCTCCACCCTGTACCGCAAGCGCAAGCAGTACAACCTATGAAGTGGCCGCCCATGAAGCTGCGCACGCGGCTTTTCCTGAGTATCTCGGCACTGGTCACGGTGGCCTTGCTCGGGCTGCTGCTGGGCCTGGTCAGCGTGCTGCAGATGGCTACCGCGCAACAGCAGCTGGTGCGTGACACCACCCACGTCCTGGAAGTGGGGCTGAAGTTGCGGCAGAACCTTGGCGAACAGTTGACCCTGATCCTTGATGAAGGCACGGCCCCGGAAAACCTCCGGCTGCTGCAAGAAAACTTCCAGGCCTTGCTGAACCAAGGCCTGGAGCAAGGCGGAGAGCGCACCGGCTTCAGCAAGGCCGGCAGTAACTACCAGACGTTCCTGCAAGCCTACCGTGACAGCCCCGCGCCCGCTCGTAGCATGGGTGTCGACCACCCCTTGGGGGCCGCCTTCAACCAGGTGCGTACCGACCTGATCGATTCCCACAAACAGGCGCTGGACCTCATCACCCGCAGCGAGGAATACAGCCGTGACCGCGCCCTGCTGGTCAGCGGTGTGCTTGGCCTGATGGGCCTTGTGGTGCTGGTGCTGGGCTTCATTACTGCGCACAACATCGCCCGACGTTTTGGCCAACCGATCGAAGCCTTGGCCAAAGCAGCCGACCAGCTGGGCAAGGGCAACTTTGACGTCACCCTGCCAGTCACCCAGGCCACCGAGCTGAACCAGCTGACCCGCCGCTTTGGCATCATGGCCGATGCCTTGCGCAAGCACCAGGCCACCAACGTCGACGAACTGCTGGCCGGGCAGCAGCGCCTGCAGGCCGTGCTCGACAGCATCGACGATGGCCTGCTGATCATCGACCGCCAGGGCCGCCTGGAACACCTCAACCCGGTGGCGCAGCGCCAGCTGGGCTGGAATGATAGCCGCGTGGGCAGCAGCCTGGCCGAAGCCCTGCGACGGCCGGAGCTGGAGCAGCAGCTGCGTCAGGTGCTGCGCGGTGGCAATCTGGACCGCCCGCCGGAAGACCTGACCATGGAGGTGGATGAAGAAACGCGCTTGCTGACCTACAGCCTGACCCCGGTGAGCCACCCGCAAGGGCCGATCCTTGGCGCGGTGATGGTGCTGCACGATGTGACCGAGCAACGGGCCTTCGAACGCGTGCGCAGTGAGTTCGTACTGCGCGCGTCCCACGAACTGCGCACCCCGGTAACCGGCATGCACATGGCCTTCGGGCTGTTGCGCGAGCGAGTCAAGTTTCCGCCTGAGGCACGCGAGAATGACTTGCTGGAAACCATCGGCGAAGAAATGCAGCGGCTTACCCAACTGATCAACGACCTGCTCAACTTCTCTCGTTACCAGAGCGGGCTGCAGAAACTCGACCTGGCCCCCTGTGCCATCGACGAATTGCTGGAGCGCGCACAACTGCGTTTTGCCGAACAGGCGGCAAACAAGCAGGTTGAACTGGTCAAGGCACTTGAACCACCGCTCCCGCGTATTCAGGCCGACGTTGCGCAACTTGATCGGGTTCTGGACAACCTGCTGCACAACGCCATCCGCCATACCGCCAACGGCGGGCGCATCCGCCTGCATGCGCGGCGGCATGCCGAGCGGGTGATCATCAGCGTCGAGGACACAGGCGAAGGGATTGCCTATGGGCAGCAAGGGCGCATTTTCGAGCCGTTTGTGCAGGTAGGGCGCAAGAAGGGCGGTGCAGGGCTAGGATTGGCGCTGTGCAAGGAAATCGTGCAGCTGCATGGCGGGCGCATGGGCGTGTTTTCCCGGCCAGGGCAGGGGACACAGTTCTACATGGCGCTGCCAGTTTGAGTATCGCCTGTGCCGGCCTCTTCGCAGGCGCAGGACTTCTCAATGTTCAACCCGACGCGGCAACTGCCCGCGGGTCACCAGCTCGGCAAACTGCCGGGCGTTTAGCGGTCGGGCAAACAGCCAGCCCTGGCCGTAATTGACCCCTTCACTGTTCAGCAACACCGCCTGGTCCTCGCATTCGATGCCTTCGGCAATCACCCGCAGGTGCAGGTCATGGGCCATGCGAATGATATGCGGGGCAACCCCGCTGCTGGCGGCATCGTGGCCCAGCGCATCGATGAAGGCCTTGTCGATCTTCAGGCAATCCACCGGCAGGGTTTGCAGATAGGCCAGGCTGCAATAGCCGGTACCGAAGTCGTCGATCAGCACCTGATGCCCCACGGCGCGTAGCGCCTGCAGGTTGTCACGTGCCACCACCACGTCGATCAAGCCGCGCTCGGTCACCTCGAACGCAATCTGGCTAGCGGCCACCCGGTGCAGGGCCAGCAGGCGCGCCGCCACCCGGCCAATACGCGGCACCATCACATCGCAGGCGGCCAGGTTCACCGATATGTACAGTTTGGGGTGCGACCGCAGCAGCTGCCCCAGCTGTTCGAGGACGCGCTGCAGGACAAAGTCAGTGATCTGACATATCTGCCCGGTGTTTTCCGCCAATGGGATAAACAGGTCCGGGCTGGTCAGCGTGCCATCCGGGCGGCGCCAGCGCACCAGAGCCTCGGCGCCTACACAGCGCCGTGTGTCGAGTTCGAAGATCGGCTGGTAGAGCACCTGCAGCTCTCCACGGCGCAAGGCATTCTGCAACTCCGAGCTCATCGACCGCCGTTGCAGGATCAACTGCAGCACCAGCCAGCCGATGCAGCAGGCAGCCAACACGCTGCCAGGGAACAGCAGCCAGAGCATGCCATTCATTCTCAACGGCAGGCTGGCCCGTGGGGCAATCAGCACCAATTGGTAATCCGGCGACTTGGTGGGCATGCGGTAGATCAGCCGGTCACTGAGTTCGAGCAACGACTTGTGGCTGGTCGACCAGGCCGAGGGCGGCGGCCACACCTGTGGCGGGCCGAGCACGGGTATGGCGCGGGCACCGTTGTCCAGCACCACTACCAGGCTGCCGCCCGGTGGCAGGTCGACCACGTCGGTCAGGTGCCCACGCGAGGTGGAGACCACGAACTTGCCCCGGCCCAGCATCAACGCAGCCAGGTTCTCGTTCGGCTCGGTCGTGGTGTTCAACCAGTAGCTGTAGGTCGGCCCTTGGATGTCGGGTGCCCGCAAAGGCTCGAATGCCCGCTCATCGCCACGGTTGGAGCAGGCGACGTCACCATCCACATAGGCCGCTTCATAAATGAACCGCGAACTCAGGCCAACCTGCTGCAACGCCGCCAACATCGCCGGGCTGCAGCCACGCAAGGGTTGGGCCTGCAGCAGGTCGACCCCTTCGCGCAACTGGCCGAATACCTGCTCGAGGCGGTCGAGAAAACGCTCGCCCTGGGCGTTCATCTGTTCGCTCTCGCTTTGCTTCATCTGCTGCAGGGCAATGCCGATGCTGGCAGTAAGCAAAAGTGCTGCGCTGGCCAATGCTGCCAAGGTGGCCAGCATCCAGGGACGGTAAAAAAATTGGCGCAGCGTAGAAATGAGAGCTGACATCGAAGGCATCCAGTTGATTACCAAGGTATAGCAACTGGATCAAGAATCATCCTCGCCGTTTAGCGCCTCGCTGCGGGCTCAACGCATCCGGTTGAGCACCTGCAGCATCGCTGCCGTCTGCGCATCGGGCATGCCGTCGAAGCGCTGGGGACGGAAGCGCATCTGGAACGCAGCAATCACGTGGCGGGTGGCGACATCCAGCACCCCGGTCTGCTCGACTTGGTAGCCAAACCGCGCCAGTTCCTGCTGGTACCAGCCCACGCTTGGCGGGTTGACGCTGAAGTAGGCCTGTTGGCGCGCCACGGCATTGGCATCAGGCCAGATACCCAGCCCGGCATCGGCCAGGCGCTTCCATGGGAACAGCGGCCCCGGGTCCAGCTTGCGTGATGGTGCGATATCACTGTGACCAATGATGTGCCGAGGCTCGATGTTGTTACGTTTGACGATGTCCTTGAGCAGCGCGATCAGCGACTGAACCTGCGCTTCGCTATAAGGGTGCCAGACCCGGCCATTCGGCGTGTCGGTGAAGCCCGGGTTGACGATCTCGATCCCGATGGACGACGAGTTCAGCCAGGTGCGCCCCTGCCATTGGCTGTCGCCGGCATGCCAGGCACGACGGTTTTCATCCACCAGTTGATACACCGTGGCCGGACCGTCGCCGATCAGGTAATGGCTGCTGACCTCACCCTGGGTAAGCAACGCCAGGGAGCGCTCCAGGGATGCATTGGTGTAATGCAGTACAACGAACTGGATGCGGTTGTCCTGGTTGGCCGAGGGGTGGCTGCGGTCGATGCGCAACCCCGTCGAACATCCGGCAACAGACAACAGCAAAAAGCAAATCAGCGTTTTTTTAAGCGTGGAAAGCACGTCAGTGGCCTCAGCGAATGAGCGCTACAGTATAACGTGCTCCCCATGGCCGCGCTTACCGTGGATCAGTGTTAGCAAACGCTAGCTCTGCTCGACGCGGTTACGTCCCAGCTCCTTGGCCCGGTACAGCGCCGCATCGGCGCGCTTGAGCACCTGGTCGCCACGCTCGCCAGAGCGAAACGCCCCCAGGCCGATAGAGGTGGTGATCACCACCCGCTCGCCCTTGAAGTGGAACGGGCAGGCCTCCACCGTGGCGCGCAGTACTTCCGCCATCTGGGCCGCTGCCGCGGGTGAAGTCTGCGGCAGTAACAGGACAAACTCTTCGCCCCCGAAACGGGCAATGAAGTCACGACCACGCAGGCGTTTGCGCAGCTGGTCAGCAACAATCTTGAGCACCTTGTCCCCGGCCAGGTGCCCATAGCTGTCGTTTATGCGCTTGAAGTGGTCCAGGTCGAGAATCGCCATGGCCAGATGGCCGCCGGCCTCTTGCCATTCGAGTATTTCGCGTTCTACCCGCTCGCTCCAGGCCGCACGATTGGGCAAGCCGGTGAGCGGGTCGAGCAGGGCTTTTTGCCGTTGCTCTTCCAGGTGTTCACGGTAGCCGAGCGCTTCATGCTCCATGTTCGCCACCCGTTCCGACAAGCCTTGCAGACGCCCTGCCAGCTCCTGCTCGCGGCGATCACGCTCAAGCTTGTGCTCGTCCATGGTGACCAATAGGCCTTCCAGCCGGTTTTCCAGGATGTGCTTGAGGCTGTCCACATCGGCGGCGCCTTGCACGCTGCTTTGCAAGCCGTCGACGTGCTCGCGCAGCTGGGTATCCAGTTCGCGGGCAGCGCTGCTGTTGTCGGCATGGCCGGCGCTGGCCTCCTGCAGGTGGCTCTGGAAGCCTTCCAGGCGTTCGTTGAGCTGTTGCAGGTAGGTTTCGAATTCGTGCTGGCCGCTGTCGGTTATTGCCAGCATCAGCACAGCCAGGTCATCCAGCACCGGGATCAGCTCGTACCAGTTCAGGCCACGGGCAACCCGCTCGCGCATTTCCAGCGCCTGGGCCTTGTGCCGCTCGGGCAGGCTGAGGTCATCAAGCAGGCCGATCAGGGTCTGCTCGATGTGCGCGGCAACCTGGCTGTAGGGTGGCTCGACGGCATAGGGCAGGGCATAGGGGCCATCTTCGCCGAACGTCTCTTCGAGCGTGGGTGCCGGTTGTGCTGCTGCCATAGGTTCGCTGGCGGTCGCGTCAGGCTCCAGTACGTCCTCCTGCAGCGGGTGCGGGACGGCGAGTGTTTCAGCCGTTTCGATCAGCGCTGGGCCCTGTAGCTCCGGCTCGGGTTCCGCCGCTACGGTCGCTTCGGTGACAGGGGCCGGCAACGGTTGCAGCGCATCCACATCGTCGGGCTGCGGGGCTTCAAGAGGGGGCTGCGCAACCTGAGGCGGCGCTTCGGCAGCAGGCACTGCCACCGGCTCAGGGACTGGCTCGCCTTGCGGGTCATCCTCGCGGCTACCGAACAAGCGCTGCAAGAAACCAGGCCGGGCTTCATCCTCCGTTTTACCAAGCGCCGACAGGGCACGGCCCTGCAAACCACTCAACTCGCCCAGCAGCGGCGGCAGGTCGCGGGACTGGGCAACTCCACCCTCGAGCTTCTTCGCCAGTTTTTTCAGCGGACGCGAGATATCGCTGGGCAGCGACAGACCTTGCAATTGGCCAACCAGCGCGGCGAGCGCATCGCTGACCTGGTTCATGCGGGTTTCGCGGCGCTGTTCGGAGTCCAGCACCGCCTTTTCAAGGCGCGGGATCAAACCGGCGAGGCCGGCGTCCATGTTGTCACTGCGGATGACTTCGCGCATTTCCTTCATGCACGCGTCCACCACCTTGTCACTGCCTTCCGCAGCCAGGCTGCTGCGCACCAGGCCACGACGAAGCAGGTCGAGACGGGCGTCCCACCGGCGTTCGAGCTTTTCTTGCTGCTCGATGCTTTTAAGGTATTTTTCTTTCCAGCGCTCAGCGTCTTCAGTCATGCCCGGGTCCGCAAACGGTGATGGCAATTAGCTCAAGACCGGCAGCGTATCCACAGTCAATGCATCAGGCAATCGAATCTCGACTGCAACGGGAAGGTGGTCGGAAATTGGCCGCGCCAGCACCTCGACACGCTCCAGCGTGAGGCTTGGGCTGAGCAGGATATGGTCCAGGCAACGCTGTGGTCGCCAGCTGGGGAAGGTGGCCTCGACTTGCGGGGCAATCAGGCCCAGGTCGCGCAGCGGCGAGTGCTCCAGCAGGTCGGTGGCATGGGTGTTCATGTCGCCCATCAGCACCTGATGACGATAACCACCAATCAGCTCGCGGATATAACCCAGTTGCAGGGCACGCGTCCTGGCGCCGAGCGCCAGGTGCATCATCACCACGATCAACGCATCCTCGCCCTCACCAAAACGCACCAGGATCGCCCCACGGCCGGCCGGGCCTGGCAACGGGTGGTCTTCGAGCACCTGCGGCTTCAGGCGGCTGAGCACGCCATTGCTGTGCTGGGCGAAACGCCCGAGGTTGCGGTTGAGTTGCTGGTACCAGTAGGGGAAGGCCCCCAATTGAGCCAGGAGCTCGACCTGGTTGATGTAACCCGAGCGCAGGCTGCCACCGTCGGCTTCCTGCAAGGCCACCAGGTCGAAGTCGCCCAGCAGTTCGCCGATTTTCTGCAAGTTGCCGGCACGCCCGTTATGCGGCAGCAAGTGCTGCCAGCTGCGGGTCAGATAATGCCGGTAGCGTTCGGTGCTGATGCCAACCTGAATATTGAAACTGAGCAGCCGCAGCCGACCATCCTCGGGCAGGCCAGAGGCCTGCAGGTGATGCTCGTTGACCTGCGGCTGGTGCAGGCCAATGCCACGCGTGGCTCGGAAGCGGGGCATGGGTTACGCCGCTTACTTAGCGGCGCGCTCCTTGTCGATCAGCTGGTCGGCAACGTTCAGCACGCCTTCCGGCCCGCCAGCGGTGCCCAGGTCGAAGCGGTACTTGCCGTTGACGACCATGCTCGGTACGCCGGTGATTTCGTACTTTTTCGCCAGCTCTTTGGCCTGGTTGACCTGGCCCTTGATGGCGAATGAGTCGAAGGTGGCGAGGAACTTGTCCTTGTCCACGCCTTGGGTGGCGAGGAAGTCGGCCATGTCGTTCTTGTCGGTCAGGCGTTTGTGTTGGTTCTGGATGGCATCGAACACCGCCGCGTGAACCTTGTGCTCGACGCCCATGGCTTCGAGGGTGAGGAACATCTGGCCGTGGGCGTCCCATGGGCCGCCGAACATGGCCGGTACGCGCTTGAAGTTGACGTCCTTGGGCAGTTTTTCGACCCATGGGTTGATGACCGGTTCGAAGTGGTAGCAATGTGGGCAGCCGTACCAGAACAGCTCGACCACTTCGACTTTGCCAGGCACGGAAACCGGAACAGGGTTGCTCAGCTCGATGTATTCCTTGCCGGCGACAGGCTCGGCGGCCTGGACGGCAGTCATACCGAACACGCTGGCGGCGACCAGCGCAGCGCTGAGAATCAGTTTACGCATGCTTTACTCCTGAGCAGTCATGGGTCGCCACGACGCGACCTGCACTAGGACAGGCCGGGAAGGGCTCGAGTTCTGTAGTGTAACGGCTGCGGACTGAAAAAAGGGCGGCCCGGCCGCCCTTTCATCATTGGCCTACAACATTAACTGAAAGTTAATGCAGGCCCTGGATGTAGCTGGCCAACGCTTCGATGTCGTGGTTGCTCAGCTTGCCGGCGATGGTGCGCATGGTCATCGCATCGCCATCGTTGGTGCGGTTGCCTTCGCGGAAGTCCGTGAGCTGCTTGGTCACGTACTGCGAATGCTGCCCGCCCAGGTGCGGGAAGCCAGCCAGGGCGATGCCCGCGCCATTCGGTGAGTGGCAGCCTGTGCAGGCCGGCATGCCTTTTTCCAGGTCGCCGCCGTTGAACAGCGCACGGCCACGCTCGACCAGCTTGGGATCGGCGGCCCCCACGCTGCCTTTCTGGCTGGCGAAGTAGGCGGCAATGTCAGCCAGGTCCTGGTCGCTGAACGCGGCCAACATGCCGGTCATTTCCAGCACGGTGCGCTTGCCCGACTTGATGTCGTGCAGTTGTTTTTCCAGGTAACGCTGGCCTTGGCCGGCCAATTTAGGGAAGTTCGGTGCCAGGCTGTTGCCGTCGGGGTTGTGGCAGGCGCCACAAACGGCCGTCTTGGCCTGGCCGGCGGCGGCATCGCCTTTGATAGGTTGCGCAGCAGTGGCCGCACCTGCGACACCCAGGGTCAACAGCAGACTCACGACTATTTTGTTCATCAGCTAATCCAACACGGCTAAGGGTGAAATGTTATGTATCGGGACTGCCGCTCATCCAAAGGATGACCAAACGGTAGTCCTCGGCACTGCAGTCCATGCACAATCCACGCGGCGGCATAGCCTTGAAACCCTGGGTCACGTGCTTCACCAGTACCTCCATGCCTTGCGCCAGCCTTGGCTCCCATGCTGCCCGGTCACCCCGTCTGGGTGCCTGTGGCAACTGCCCGGTGTGACAGGCCGCACACGTGCGGTTGTACAACACCTCGGGATCCTGTGTAGCCTGTGCGCTGAAAACCGGCAGGAACATACCGACAGCAAGCAGCCATTTCGCCATGCGGAACGACCTTCAGGGTTGGGGGCCGCGCTGCGTTCTGTTGCGCGAGCTATTGTTCGACACCCCATGCTCCTTCCCCTTCGCTGGGAGAATGAGCACACAAAAACTGGGGCATTATATACTTCCGCCATCCAAACGGAAACGACACCGCTTGCCAGGCTCGGGCCTTCAGAGTCAGGCAACACCCACATCGGATATCCCATGCAAGTCAAGAACCCCATCCTCGGCCTCTGCCAGAAAGCCAAATTCGCCCTCAGCGCAGCCAAGGTCGAACAATGCCCGGACGACCAGGGTTACGAGGTGGCTTTCGCCGGCCGCTCCAACGCCGGCAAATCCAGCGCCCTCAACACCCTGACTCATGCCAGCCTGGCGCGTACCTCGAAAACCCCCGGGCGCACCCAGCTGTTGAATTTCTTCAGTCTGGACGATGAACGGCGTTTGGTCGACCTGCCGGGCTACGGTTATGCAAAAGTGCCGATTCCGCTCAAGCAGCACTGGCAGAAACACCTGGAAGCCTACCTGGGCAGCCGTGAGTGCCTGCGTGGCGTGATCCTGATGATGGACGTGCGCCACCCGATGACCGACTTCGACAAAATGATGCTCGACTGGGCCAAGGCCAGCAGCATGCCGATGCACATCCTGCTGACAAAGGCTGACAAGCTGACCCACGGCGCGGGCAAGAACACCCTGCTCAAAGTGCAGTCGGAAATCCGCAAGGGCTGGGGTGATGGCGTGACCATCCAGCTGTTCTCGGCGCCCAAGCGCCTGGGCGTGGAAGACGCCTACAGGGTGCTGGCAGACTGGATGGAGCTGGAAGACAAGCCGGTAGCCTAAGACTAGAGCATCTCTGTGGGAGCGGGCTTGCCCGCGAAGATTCCAGCGCGGAGCATGGCCTGGGCTTCGCCCAGGTTTGCGGGCCAGCCCGCTCCCACAGTGTACTTCGCCAGGTTCAAGTCAAATTCCGGGCAAAAAAAACCCCGGACTTCGTATGGGGAGGGGGAAGTTCGGGGTCCAAGTCCGGACCGCTAGGGCGGGGTCCAGATATCTGCCAACACTTAACACAACATAGGAGCATCGAAGGGCTTCACCAGCCATTCAGTTACTCTGAGTTCCGCTTCACCGGTTTAGTTCCAAAGCCTTGAAAACTATTTGCGATAGTTTCATGAAACTTCAGCACCCATGGCACTGAGCGGTGCCAGGATCCGCGTCACTACGTCGCAGATCCTACACAGCTTTCCCCGCTCAATCAGTGAGCTTCGTCCCAATTCGCGCCAATTCCTGCTTCCACCAGCAGCGGCACATCCAGTTCCGCCGCCTTGCTCATGTGCTGGCGAATTTCATCTTTCACCTGCTGAACCAGGTCTTCACGCACCTCAAGTACCAGTTCGTCGTGTACCTGCAGGATCACCCGGGCATCCAGCCCGCTCTCGCTCAGCCAGTTGTCCACATTGACCATGGCCCGCTTGATGATGTCGGCCGCGGTGCCTTGCATCGGCGCGTTGATCGCCGTGCGCTCGGCGCCTTTGCGCAGGGCCGGGTTCTTGGCGTTGATGTCCGGCAGGTACAGCCTGCGGCCGAACAGGGTTTCGACAAAGCCTTGCTCGGCGGCCTGGGCGCGGGTGCGCTCCATGTAGGCCAGCACGCCCGGGTAGCGGGCGAAGTAACGGTCGATGTAATCCTGCGACTGTTTGCGGTCGACACCGATCTGCTTGGCCAGGCCGAAGGCGCTCATGCCATAGATCAGGCCGAAGTTGATGGCCTTGGCCTTGCGGCGTTGGTCGGTTGTGACGTCTTCCAGGGCCACACCGAACACTTCCGCCGCCGTGGCGCGGTGCACGTCCAAGTCATTGCGGAAGGCGTGCAACAAACCTTCGTCCTTGGCGAGGTGGGCCATGATGCGCAGCTCGATCTGCGAATAGTCCGCCGCCAGCAGCTTGTAACCGGGGCTGGCGATGAAGGCCTGACGAATACGACGGCCTTCGGCAGTGCGGATCGGGATGTTCTGCAGGTTCGGGTCGCTGGACGACAGCCGGCCGGTGGCAGCTACCGCCTGCTGGTAGGAGGTATGGATACGCCCGGTGCGCGGGTTGATCTGGCCCGGCAGCTTGTCGGTGTAGGTGCTCTTGAGCTTGCTCAGGCTGCGGTACTGCATCAGCACTTCGGGCAGCGGGTAGCCTTGCACGGCCAGCTCGTCGAGCACGGCTTCGGCAGTGGATGGCTGGCCTTTGGCCGTCTTGCTCAGCACCGGCATGCCCAGCTTGTCGTAGAGGATCGAACCCAGCTGCTTGGGCGAGCCGAGGTTGAATTCCTCACCGGCCAGCTCATAGGCGCGCTGTTCCAGCTCGGCCATCTTCACGCCCAGTTCACCACTCTGTACCTGCAGCAGTGCGGCATCGACCAACGCACCCTGGCGCTCGATCTTGGCCAGCACCGGCACCAACGGCATTTCGATGTCCATCAGCACCGGCTGCACACTCGGCGTCTGCGCCAGGCGCGCTTGCAGGGCGTGATGCAGGCGCAGGGTGATGTCGGCATCTTCGGCGGCATACGGACCGGCCTTGTCCAGGTGGATCTGGTTGAAGGTGAGCTGCTTGGCGCCCTTGCCGGCGATATCCTCGAAGGCGATGGTGGTGTGGTCGAGGTACTTCTGCGCCAGGCTGTCCATGTCGTGGCGGGTAGCCGTGGAGTTCAGCACATACGACTCGAGCATGGTGTCGTACGCCACGCCGCGCATGTCGATGGCAGGCGAGCCGTTGGCCAGGATGTTGATGTCGTACTTGGCGTTCTGCCCGACCTTGGCCTTGGCCGGGTCTTCCAGCAGCGGCTTCAGGGCGAGCAGCACGGCCTCGCGGTCCAGCTGGGCCGGCGCGCCTTCGTAATCGTGGGCCAAGGGCACATAGGCTGCTTCATGTGGCTCGACGGCGAACGACAGGCCAACCAGCTGTGCCTGCTGGGCGTCCAGGCCGGTGGTCTCGGTGTCGAAGGCAAACAACGGCGCCTGGCGCAGCTTCTCCAGCCAGGCATCGAAACGGGCCTGGTCGAGGATGGTCTCGTACCTGGGCTCGGCCTTGGCGGCTGGCGCCTCTACCGGTGCCACGTCATCACCGGCCTTGGCCGCGTCACGCTGCACCTCGGCGACCCAGCTCTTGAACTCCATCTCGGTGTATAGCGCCAGCAGCGCTTCACGGTCCGGCTCGCCGCACACCAGCGCATCCACTTCGACATCCAGCGGCACGTCGACCTTGATGGTGGCCAGTTCATAGGACAGGAACGCCGCATCGCGGTGCTCTTGCAGCTTGGCCGGCAAGGTCTTGGCGCCGCGAATGGCCAGCGCCGGGACCTTGTCCAGGTTGGCGTACAAGTCGCTGAGGCCGCCGCCGATGCCGGTCAGCAGGCCCACGGCGGTCTTTTCGCCCACACCCGGCACGCCTGGAATGTTGTCGACCTTGTCGCCCATCAGGGCGAGGAAGTCGATGATGTGTTCCGGGCCGACGCCAAATTTCTCGTGCACGCCAGCCACGTCCAGCACGCTTCCGGTCATGGTGTTGACCAAGGTAATGTGCCCGTCCACCAGCTGCGCCATGTCCTTGTCACCGGTCGAGATGATCACCGGGCGCCCTTGGGCCGCGCTGCTGCGGGCCAGGGTGCCGATGACGTCGTCAGCCTCGACACCCTCGACGCACAGCAACGGGTAGCCCAGCGCCCTCACGCTGGCATGCAGCGGCTCGACCTGCACGCGCAGGTCGTCGGGCATGCTGGGGCGGTTGGCCTTGTACTCGGCGAACATGGCATCGCGGAATGTGCCGCCTTTTGCGTCGAACACCACCGCGAACAGGCTGTCGGGGTATTGCTTGCGCAGGCTCTTGAGCATGTTCAGCACACCCTTCACCGCACCGGTCGGCATGCCCTTGGACGTGGTCAGCGGCGGCAGCGCGTGGAAAGCGCGGTACAGGTAGGAGGAACCGTCCACCAGGACGAGGGGCGCTTGGCTCATGAGCAGAATCAACCTTTTCGACGGGTCCGGCGCTAGAATAGCCAGAATCATTGACGACAAAGGGACTAGGTTATCATGCGTACACTCAATCGCCTGTTACTGCTCGGCCTGTTGGCAACCATGCCTGTCGTTACCCTGGCGGCGGACGACGCCCCCTCGGCCGATCCCGAGGTGACCATTCGCACGGAAGGCGACAAAACCATCCAGGAATACCGGCAGAACGGCTTCCTGTATGCGATCAAGATCACGCCGAAAAACGGCAAGCCTTATTTCCTGGTACGCGCCGATGGCTCTGATGGCAATTTCATTCGTTCCGACCAGCCGGACATGCTGATTCCGTCCTGGAAGATCTTCGAGTGGTAATCTGACGCGCACCGTTCACATCAACCCGGCACTTCCCGGCGGAAGTGCCCGTATGGGCAATTTTTCATCATGTCAGTCTTCACCCCCGTGACCCGGCCTGAGCTGGAAACCTTTCTGGCGCCGTACGAGCTGGGCCGTTTGCTCGACTTCCAGGGCATTGCCGCCGGCACCGAGAACAGCAATTTCTTCGTCAGCCTCGAACAGGGGGAGTTCGTCCTGACGCTGATCGAGCGTGGGCCGAGCGAGGACATGCCGTTCTTCATCGAGCTGCTCGACACCCTGCACGCTGCCGACATGCCGGTGCCCTATGCCATTCGTGACCGCGACGGCAATGGCCTGCGCGAACTTTGCGGCAAGCCTGCGCTGTTGCAACCACGCCTGTCGGGCAAGCACATCAAAGCGCCGAACAACCAGCACTGCGCCCAGGTCGGCGAGCTGCTGGCGCACATCCACCTGGCCACCCGCGAGCACATCATCGAGCGCCGCACCGACCGTGGCCTGGACTGGATGCTGGCCTCGGGTGCCGAGCTGCTGCCACGCCTGACTGCCGGGCAAGCCGCACTGCTGCAGCCGGCGCTGGATGAAATCACCGCGCACAAGGCGCAGATCCTGGCCTTGCCACGGGCCAACCTGCATGCCGACCTGTTCCGCGACAACGTGATGTTCGAAGGCACCCACCTGACCGGTGTGATCGACTTCTACAACGCCTGCTCGGGGCCGATGCTGTATGACATCGCCATCACCGTGAACGACTGGTGCCTGGATGAACACGGCGCGATCGATGTGCCACGCGCCCAGGCGCTGCTGGCGGCCTATGCGGCGCTGCGGCCGTTCACGGCGGCCGAGGCCGAGCTGTGGCCGGAAATGTTGCGGGTAGGGTGCGTGCGCTTCTGGCTGTCGCGCCTGATTGCGGCGGAATCGTTTGCCGGGATGGATGTGATGATCCATGACCCGAGCGAGTTCGAGGTGCGTCTGGCGCAGCGCCAGCAGGTGGCTTTGCACCTGCCGTTCGCCCTCTGATACCGGGTCTGCTTCTTCGCGGGTGAACCCGCTCCCACAGGTACAGCGATAGGCTTGAGACTAGCGCTATCTCTGTGGGAGCGGGTTTACCCGCGAATAGGCCGGAACAGGCTTACAGCTGTTCCAGACACCCAACCAGGTCACCGCCCAACTTTTCCAGCAAGCGCTCATAGCCCTTGCCATCCACCGGGTCGGTACCGCCCAAGGCATCCAGCTCGGCCAGGCGCACCGGCAGCCCGGCGGTCAGGGTCTCGGCCAGTCGCGGCCGCAGCGGCGGTTCGCTGAACACACAGGTTTTACCCACTTCCTGCAGGCGCTTGCGCATGGCAGCAACATGCTGCGCGCCCGGCTGCACCTCGGAGGCCACGCTGAACACGCCCGTGTGTTTCAGGCCGTACTCGGCCTCGAAGTAGTCGAACGCTTCGTGGAACACGAAGTACGGCTTGCCGGCAATACTGGCCACTCGCGCCTTGATTCGCCCATCCATCGCATCCAGGCGCTCATCGAACGCCTTGAGGTTGCTCTGGTAGCGGGCAGCGTTGGCCGGGTCAACCTGAGCCAGGTCAGCGGCTATTTTCGCCGCGATCACCCGCGCATTGACCGACGACAGCCACAAATGTGCATCGAGGCTGCCCGGGCGGTGATCGTGGTCATGGTCGTCGTGATCCTCTTCCTCATGGGAGTGGCTGTCCTCGCCAAAATGACGCAACTTCATGCCCGTCAGCGACTGCACTGCCACCGTGGGCTTGCTGCGGCTGCCCAGCACCCGTGGCAGGAAGTTCTCCATGTCCGGGCCGATCCAGTACAGCAAGTCGGCATCGCCTACCCGCCGCACGTCGGAAGGGCGCAGCGCGTAGTGGTGGGGTGAAGCGCCTGGCGGCAACAGCACGTCAGGGCTGCCAACGCCATCCTGCACGGCGGCGGCAATCTGCTGCAGGGGTTTGATACTGGTGAGCACACGCACATCGGCCTGGGCAGAAAATGCGATGAAAGCGACAAACAGGGCTAGGAATCGGGACACGGTGGATACTCGAGTCGTCAGAAACAGGTAACATAATAACGTCTCCATCCAGAACCGTCGCTGCCCATGTCCATCACGCCGCTGGCCAACCGTCCTCACGATCACTCCCATTGCGTACACAGCGCATTGGCTGAAGCCGACGCCTTGTGCACCCGCCAGGGCCTGCGCCTGACCGCGCTGCGCCGCCGTGTGCTGGAACTGGTGTGGCAAAGCCACAAGCCGCTGGGCGCCTACGACATCCTCGCCGTGCTCAGCGAGCAGGACGGCCGCCGCGCCGCCCCGCCTACGGTGTACCGCGCGCTGGACTTCCTGCTGGAAAACGGCCTGGTGCACCGCATCGCCTCGCTCAACGCCTTCATCGGCTGCAGCCACCCCGAGCACGTGCACCAAGGCCAGTTCCTGATCTGCCGGGCCTGCCATGTGGCCATCGAGCTGGAGCAAAGCAGCATCAGCGAGGCCATCATCAACAGCGCCAAGGGCGTGGGCTTCATGGTCGAGACCCAGACCGTAGAAGTGGTCGGCCTGTGCGGCAACTGCCGGAGCGCGGCATGAGCGATGCGCTGATCCGCCTGGAACAGGTGGGCGTTACCTTTGCCGGCGAGGCGGTACTCGACAGCATCGACCTGTCGGTGGCACCCGGCCAGATCGTCACCCTGATCGGCCCCAACGGGGCGGGCAAAACCACCCTGGTGCGCGCCGTGCTCGGGTTGCTCAAGCCGCATCGCGGCAAGGTGTGGCGCAAGCCGAAACTGCGTATTGGCTACATGCCGCAGAAGATCCAGGTCGATGCCACACTGCCGCTGTCGGTGCTGCGCTTCTTGCGCTTGGTGCCCGGCGTAGACCGCGCGGCAGCCTTGTCGGCGTTGCAGGAAGTGGGTGCCGAGCAGGTCATCGACAGCCCGATCCAGACTATTTCCGGCGGCGAGATGCAGCGCGTGCTGCTGGCCCGTGCGCTGCTGCGCGAACCTCAGTTGCTGGTGCTCGACGAGCCGGTGCAGGGCGTGGATGTGGTCGGCCAGACCGAGCTGTACAACCTCATCACCCGCCTGCGCGACCGCCACGGCTGCGGCGTGCTGATGGTGTCCCACGACCTGCACCTGGTGATGAGCGCCACCGACCAGGTGGTGTGCCTAAACCGCCACGTGTGCTGCTCGGGCCACCCGGAGCAAGTCAGCAACGACCCGGCCTTCGTCGAACTGTTCGGCCAGAACGCCCCGAGCCTGGCCGTTTACCACCACCATCACGACCACAGCCACGACCTGCACGGCTCGGTCGTCGCCCCCGGCACCCATGTTCACGGAGAGCACTGCAAGCATGGCTGATTTTCTTCTTTACGCCTTGCTTGCGGGTTTGTCCCTGGCAGTAGTTGCGGGCCCACTCGGCTCTTTCGTGGTGTGGCGGCGCATGGCGTATTTCGGCGATACGCTGTCCCACGCCGCGCTGCTGGGCGTGGCAATGGGTTTCGTGCTGGACGTAAGCCCGGCCTTGGCGGTAACCGTGGGCTGCCTGTTGCTGGCAATCCTGCTGGTCACCTTGCAACAGCGCCAACCGCTGGCCTCCGACACGCTGCTGGGCATCCTCGCCCCCAGTACCCTGTCGCTGGGCCTGGTGGTACTGAGCTTCATGCACGATGTGCGCATCGACCTGATGGCCTACCTGTTCGGCGACCTGCTAGCCATCAGCACCACCGACCTCGCCTGGATTCTCGGCGGCAGTGCGCTGGTCCTGCTGCTGCTCGCCGTGCTGTGGCGGCCGTTGCTGGCAGTTACCGTGCACGAAGAACTGGCGATGGTCGAAGGCCTGCCCGTTGCGGGCCTGCGCATGGCATTGATGCTGCTGATTGCAGTGGTGATTGCCGTCGCCATGAAGATCGTCGGTGTATTGCTGATCACTTCGCTGCTGATCATCCCCGCCGCTGCGGCGCAACGTCACGCACGCTCCCCCGAGCAGATGGCCCTGGGCGCCAGCCTGCTCGGCGTTACCGCCGTTTGCGGTGGCCTGGCCATGTCCTGGTTCAAGGATACCCCCGCCGGCCCGTCGATCGTGGTCTGCGCTGCGGTGCTATTCTTGCTGAGCCTGGCCCTGCCAAAACGCTGAAAGACAGGGCGTGTGATGGCACGCCTTGCAACCTTTTGCCGGGTAAAGGGTCTGTAAGACCTGTTTTCGAGCGTGCGCACCTGGGTGTAGACTTGCTCGCTTTTTGCGCAAATAGAGAGTCGCAGGAATGAAGCCGTTCGCCTCCCGTTATCTGCTTGTTGCCGCGTTTTCCCTGTTCCTGGCTGCTTGCTCCAGCGCGCCGGTCGAACAGGCCGCTGTACCTGCCCAAGCCGATGCCTGGCAGCAGTTGCAACAAAACATCGCCAGCAATGAGCTGGCCACCGCCGAAGACCAGCTGGCAGCCCTTCAGGCCCAGTCGCCGGATGACGCGCGCCTGGAGCAATACCAGCGTCAGTTGGCCGAAGCCTATCTGCAACGCAGTCAGATCGTCCTGCAAAAGGGCGATGTGAACGCAGCAGCTACCGCCCTGGCCCGTGCCCGTGCACTGATGCCGCAAGCCCCGGCGGTGACCGGTGGCGATCCCCTGTCCCAGGCACGCAAGGCCGAGCTGGAGAAGGCAGAAGCTGCCTTGAAAGCTGCTGAAGCGAAGCCCAAGGCACGCATCATCGACCCTACAGCGCCAAGCACGGTGGTGGCCTTGAAGACCACCGACAGCCGCGCCATGCGCCGCCAGCTCGATGACATTGCCGCCGACGTGGTGAGCTATGGCTGCGAAGTGGTGTTCCAGGTGCCGCGTACGGACGATGCCCCTTGGCTGAAGACCTTGCTGGAGAAACGCGTGCGCAAGATCGACAGTGGTTTCGAGCTGAAGCAGAAGCATGAAATTCAGCGCTCGCTGCCGGCCCAAGTGGTTTTGGTGCCGCACCCGCAATAAAACTTTAGAGCCCTATCGCCGGCAAGCCAGCTCCCACAGGTAGTGCACAACCCCAAGGCCTGCGCAGTACCTGTGGAAGCTGGCTTGCCGGCGATGGGCTGCAAAGCAGCCCCTTAGGCCGGCACAGCCTCCGCAGCAGCTTCCCGCTCCCACACCCGATGCCCCTCAACCGCTTTGACAAAGGCATCCACGGCTTTTTGGTCATCCGCCAGCAGCAAGCCCTTGTCTTCCTTAAGTCCCAGGCCGGTCGCCAGTTCCTTGGTCAACACCATAGCCTTCAGGTGCTTGTAGCCTTCCAGCAAGAAGTGTTTGGCTAGCCCGCTGGCTGCCAAGGCATCCGTCGAAGCCTTACCTGATGGCACGACAATCCCGTCGAACATGATCGATGGCATCCCCTCCATCGATGCCTCCACCGGCAGTTGCTTGCCATCCGTCGCCTTTACCGGCGCCGAGGTCGGCCCCAACAGCATCGGCCGGGCACTGTGCGCTTCCAGGGCCTTGATCAGTTTGTCCACGCTTGCAGCGTCCACGCCATTGGCCACCAGCACGGCAATCTTGCGCCCCTTGATACCCACCGAACCTGGGTGGTTCATCTGGCTCAAGGCCGGTGATTGCGCCAGCTGGCTGCCCTTCACCTGCACCGTACCCGCTTTCGGCGCAGGCAGGCCCAGGTTGGCTGCAACTGCCGCCGCCAGCTTCAAATCGATATTGGCGAGAATTTCATTCACTTCCCGGGCGCGGATATGTTCGCGCTCCACTTTGCCCAACTCGAAGCTGTAAGCTTTGATGATGTGCTGCTGTTCGGTCGGGCTCATGCTCTGGAAGAACAGCCGGGCTTGCGAGAAGTGATCACCGAACGACTCGCTGCGCTGACGAATCTTGTGCGCATCGATACGCTCCTGGTAGCTCTCGAAACCACCGTCCTGCGCCGCTGCCGGGGTTTCCTTTGGCCAACCACCGTCGATCGAGTTTGGCTCGTAGGACGCCCGCCCCTTGTGCACGACGTGCTGGTGCAGGGCATCACGCTGGTTGTTGTGGTTAGGCGCTACCGGGCGGTTGATCGGGATCTGGTGGAAGTTCGGCCCGCCCAGGCGGCTGATCTGGGTATCGGTGTACGAGAACAGCCGGCCCTGTAGCAGTGGGTCATTGGTAAAGTCGATTCCAGGCACGATATGGCCTGGGCAGAACGCCACCTGTTCGACCTCGGCAAAGAAATTGTCCGGGTTACGGTTCAGCACCATCTTGCCCAAGGGCGTTACGGGCACCAGCTCTTCCGGGATGATCTTGGTCGGGTCCAACAAGTCGAAGTCGAACTTGTGCTCGTCGGCCTCCGGCACGATCTGCACGCCGAGTTCCCATTCCGGGTAATCGCCGGTCTCGATCGCCTCCCACAAGTCACGGCGCTGGAAGTCAGTGTCCTTGCCCGCCAGTTTCTGCGCCTCATCCCACAGCAGCGAATGCACGCCCTGGCGCGGCTTCCAGTGGAACTTGACGAAACTGGCCACGCCCTCGGCGTTGATCAGGCGGAAGGTATGCACGCCAAAGCCTTCCATCATGCGCAAGCTGCGCGGGATAGCCCGGTCGGACATGGCCCACATCACCATGTGGGCCGACTCCGGCACCAGCGAAACGAAATCCCAGAACGTATCGTGGGCCGAGCCACCGGTAGGAATCTCGTTATGCGGCTCGGGTTTGACCGCATGCACAAAATCGGGGAACTTGATGGCATCCTGGATGAAGAAGACCGGCATGTTGTTGCCGACCAGGTCGAAGTTACCTTCGTCGGTATAGAACTTGACCGCGAAACCGCGCACATCACGCACGGTATCCCCCGAACCACGGGGACCCTGCACGGTGGAAAAGCGTACAAACACCGGTGTGATCTTGTCGGGATCTTGCAGGAAACCGGCTTTGGTCAGATCCGCATGGTTGCCATAACTCTGAAAGTAGCCGTGCGCCCCGGTACCACGGGCATGCACGATGCGCTCCGGGATGCGCTCATGGTCGAAGTGGGTGATCTTCTCGCGCATGATGAAGTCTTCGAGCAGCGACGGCCCTCGTGCGCCAGCCTTGAGGCTGTTCTGGTTGTCGGCAATCTTCACGCCCTGGTTGGTGCGCAGGGCCTGGCCGGTAGCGTCGCTGCGGAAGGTTTCCAGGCTCTGCAACTTGGCATTGGTATTGGCCCGGTCCGGGGTCTGGGTGCCAGCGGCTTCACTCTGCTTGGGCGCGTCCGTTTTCTTGCTGGGCATGGTCGTCTCTCCTCATCAGTCTTCAGGCGTGCCCGTTGCGGGCTTGTTCAACTAGTGACTGGAAGGCTTTGCCGAGCGTTCAATCAGGATTACCGGTTGTCGCGATATGCCCGATGGATTGGTGCATTACGAAATAAATGCTAAGAACAGCTATGGGAAAAGGCTAAAATGCGCGACCCCAGCTAACCGCTGACCCAAATTTCATGCGCCCCACAAGGTTCGCTACGTGATCGAGTTCCAACAGGTACATAAAACCTACCGCGTTGCCGGTAGGGAAATCCCCGCACTGAATCCGACCAGCCTGACCATCGAAGATGGCCAGGTGTTCGGCCTGATCGGCCATTCCGGCGCCGGCAAAAGCACCATGCTGCGCCTGATCAACCGCCTGGAAGAGCCCTCCGGCGGCAAGATCATCGTCGACGGCGAAGACGTCACCGCGTTCAACGCCAGCCAGTTGCGCGGCTTCCGCCAGCAGGTCGGGATGATCTTCCAGCACTTCAACCTGCTGGCCTCCAAGACCGTCGCCGACAACGTCGCCCTGCCACTGACCCTGGCCGGCGAGCTGTCGCGCAGCCAAATCGACAAACGTGTCACCGAGCTGCTGGCCCGTGTAGGCCTGCAAGACCACGCCAAAAAGTACCCGGCGCAGCTGTCCGGTGGCCAGAAGCAGCGCGTCGGCATCGCCCGCGCCCTGTCCACCAACCCGAAGATCCTGCTGTGCGACGAGGCTACCAGTGCCCTCGACCCGCAAACCACGGCTTCGGTCCTGCAATTGCTGGCCGAGATCAACCGTGAGCTGAAGCTGACCATCGTGCTGATCACCCATGAAATGGACGTGATCCGCCGTGTCTGCGACCGCGTGGCAGTGATGGACGCCGGCCAGATCGTCGAGCAAGGCTCGGTGGCCGATGTGTTCCTGCACCCGCAGCACCCCACCACCAAGCGCTTTGTCCAGGAGGACGAGCAAGTCGACGAAGGCGAACAGCGCGACGATTTCGCCCATGTACCAGGCCGTATCGTGCGCCTGACCTTCCAGGGCGACGCCACCTACGCGCCGCTGCTGGGCACCGTGGCCCGCGAAACCGGTGTGGACTACAGCATCCTCGCCGGGCGTATCGACCGCATCAAGGATGTCCCCTATGGCCAGCTCACCCTCGCCCTGATCGGCGGTGACATGGAAGCGGCATTCGCCCGCTTCAAGGCAGCTGACGTACATATGGAGGTACTGCGTTGATGGACGCCCTGAATTTCTTTGCAAACGTCGACTGGGCCGAAATCTGGCTGGCCACCGTCGATACCATGATCATGTTGTTCGGCTCGTTGTTCTTCACCGTGCTGCTGGGCCTGCCGCTGGGCGTGCTGCTGTTCCTCTGCGGGCCTAAGCAGATGTTCGAGCAAAAGGGCGTGTATGCGCTGCTGTCGCTGGTGGTGAACATCCTGCGCTCGCTGCCGTTCATCATCCTGCTGATCGTGATGATCCCGTTCACCGTACTGATCACCGGCACCTCGCTGGGCGTTGCCGGTGCCATTCCGCCGCTGGTGGTAGGTGCCACGCCGTTCTTCGCGCGCCTGGTGGAAACCGCCCTGCGTGAAGTGGACCGCGGCATCATCGAAGCTACCCAGTCGATGGGCGCCACCACCCGCCAGATCATCACCAGTGCGCTGCTGCCGGAAGCCCGCCCGGGCATCTTCGCGGCCATCACCGTAACGGCCATCACCCTGGTGTCGTACACCGCCATGGCCGGTGTGGTCGGTGCCGGTGGCCTGGGCGACCTGGCGATTCGCTTCGGTTACCAGCGCTTCCAGACCGATGTAATGGTAGTGACCGTGGTATTGCTGCTGGTACTGGTTCAAGTACTGCAGAGCGTGGGCGACAAACTGGTCGTGCATTTTTCCCGTAAGTAACCCCAATGGGGTCGGCCCGGCCGACCCGTTCGGGGGCCGTCGCGGCCCTCACAAGGAGTGATTGATGAAGAAGCTGCTTGCTGTCGCTGCCGCTGTCGCGGCCTTCTCGGCCCACGCCGATACCCTGACCGTTGCCGCCACCCCGGTGCCGCACGCCGAGATCCTCAACTTCGTCAAACCACAGCTGGCGAAAGAGGGCGTGGAGCTGAAGGTGAAGGAGTTCACCGACTACATCCAGCCGAACGTGCAGGTGGCCGAAAAGCGCCTGGACGCCAACTTCTTCCAGCACCAGCCGTACCTGGATGAGTTCAACAAGGCCAAGGGCACCCAACTGGTGAGCGTAGCCGGCGTGCACATCGAGCCGCTGGGCGTGTACTCGACCAAGATCAAGAAGCTGGACGAGTTGTCTTCCGGCGCCACCGTGGTCATCCCCAACGACGCCACCAACGGCGGCCGCGCCCTGCTGCTGCTGGACAAGGCCGGTGTGATCAAGCTGAAGGACAACAAGAACATCCTGTCCACCGTGAAGGATGTTGCCGAGAACCCGAAAAGCATCAAGTTCCGTGAGCTGGAAGCGGCCACCATCCCGCGCGTGCTGACCCAGGTCGATGCCGCCCTGATCAACACCAACTACGCGCTGGAAGCCAAGCTGAACCCGGAGAAGGACGCGCTGGCCATCGAAGGCAGCGACTCGCCTTACGTGAACATCCTGGTTGCCCGCCCGGACAACAAAGACTCGGAAGACATGAAGAAACTGGCCGCTGCGCTGCACTCGCCTGAGGTGAAGCAGTTCATCGTCGAGAAATACAAGGGCGCTGTGGTTCCGGCGTTCTGATCCGAAATCCCCGGGGCCGCTTTGCGGCCCTTTCGCGGCACAAGGCCTGCAAAGCAGGCTCGAAATCTCAATCCCGCTTCACAAGCCCGGGCAACTGCGCCACCAGCTTCTGGTTGTTGAACGGCGCACGAATGAAACCACGCTGACGCCCATCCGGCCCCACAACCGCCAGGTTACCGCTGTGATCCACGGTATACCCCGGCTTGCTGGTATCGGCCGGAATGAACGGAATGCTCAAGGCATTAGCCAACTTCTGGGTATCCTCGATCGACCCCGCCACCCCGACAAAGTCCTTGTCGAAATAGCCCAGGTATTGCTTCAACTGGTTAGGCGTGTCGCGGTTCGGGTCCACACTCACCAACACCACCTGCAGCCGGTCAACGGCTTCCTTGGGCAGCTCACTCTTCACCTGGCGCAACTGGGCCAAGGTAGTCGGGCAGATGTCCGGGCAGTAGGTGTAGCCAAAGAACAGCAGCGACCATTTGCCCTTCAGGTCATCCAGTCGCACTGGCTGGCCGTCCTGGTTGGTCATGGTCACATCCGCCACGGTACGGCTCTGCGGCAGCAGGATGATGCCGGCGTCGATCAGCTCGGTAGGGTTGGGCTGGTCGCGGCCATTGAGCACCTTGTTGACAGTCAGGCCCATGATCAGCGCGACCAAGGCAACGAGGATAAAGACGGTTTTCTGGGTTCGGGTCATAGGTTCAGCAACAGGTAGTGGTCGAGGAGCAACGCGATGAACAGCGCGAACAGGTAGCCGATAGAGTACTTGAAGGTACCGATCGCCGCGTGCGGCCGGCTGCCACGGTACAACACCCAGGCCCAATGCAGGAAGCGCAGGCCCAGCGCCAGGGCACAGGCCAGGTACAGCGGGCCGCTCATGTGGATGGCATACGGCAACAGGCTGACCGCCAGCAATACCAGGGTGTACAGCAGGATATGCAGCTTGGTGTAGCGCTCGCCGTGGGTCACCGGCAGCATCGGGATATCGGCCTTGGCGTATTCCTCCTTGCGGTGGATGGCCAAGGCCCAGAAGTGCGGTGGCGTCCAGGCGAAGATGATCAGCACCAGCAGCAAGGGTTCGGCGCTGACATGGCCGCTTACGGCCACCCAGCCGAGCAGCGGCGGGGCGGCGCCGGCCAAGCCACCGATGACGATGTTCTGTGGCGTGGCACGCTTGAGAAAGCCGGTGTAGAGCACCGCATAGCCAAGCAAGGACGCCAGGGTAAGCCAGGCGGTCAGGGCGTTGGTGAACACCAGCAGCAGCGCCATGCCCAACACTGCGAGCGCCAAGGCGAACGACAGTGCGGGCAGTGGCTCGACCCGGCCTTGGGCCAGGGGCCGCTTGTGGGTACGGGCCATCAGCGCATCGATGCGCCGATCCACCACATGGTTGACCACCGCTGCACCACCTGCACACAAGCCGATGCCCAGGTTGCCGAACAGCAGCACGCTCCAGCTCACCCCGGCCCGGGTGGCGAGGAACATGCCTGCCAGCGAGGTAATCAGCATCAGCACCACCACCTTGGGCTTGGTCAGCTCCAGGTAATCGCGCCAGCTGGCCCGCCGTGCACTCAGAAGCGTCGCCACGAATCGTTCCTCATGTGAAGGGAAGTGCCCACGCCGGCCACCGGCCGCAGGCGCCAGCCGTGGCCGACACCCACGCGCAACTTGTCGACCACGCGAATGCGGTAGTTCACCAGCACCATGCTCAGCAGCAACATCGCCCCACCCGCGTTGTGCGCCACAGCCACCGCCAGTGGCAGGTGGAACAACACATTGCTGATGCCCAGGCCCACTTGCAGGGCCAGCGCCAACAGTACCAGCCGCGCCAGACCGGGGAGGCCACAGCGGTGCAGCTTCCAGCTGAGCATCAAAAGCACGCAAGTCACCAACAATGCCCCCAGCCGGTGGCTGATGTGGATGGCCGTGCGTGCATCACTGTCCAGTTGCCCGCCGAGGTAGTTGGGGCCGACGTGTTGGGTCAGATGGAAGCCGTTGCTGAAGTCCGCCGCCGGCCACCACTGGCCATGACAAGTGGGCAGGTCAATGCAGGCGACCGCTGCGTAGTTGGCACTGACCCAACCGCCCAGGGCGATCTGGCCGATCACCACCAGCAGGGCCAATGCAGCGATCCGGCGCAAGCTCAACGGCAACTTGGGCAATGGCGCAAAAGCCCGGGATAGACGCAGGGATAGCAGGAACAGCAGGCTCAACGTAGTGAACCCGCCGAGCAAGTGCGCGGTAACCACCTGTGGCCACAGCTTCAGGGTAACTGTCCACATGCCGAAAGCCGCCTGGGCCAGCACCACGCCCAGTAACAACACAGGCAGGCGATAGGGCTGGCCATCGCGGGCATGCCGGCGCACCGCCTGAAAGGCGAGCAGGGCAATCACCACGGCCAGCGTGCCGGCGAAGTAGCGATGGACCATCTCGGCCCAGCCCTTGGCCTCTTCCACGGGGTGATCGGGGAAGTGCAGCTCGGCATGGGCCAATTGGGCCTCGCTCTTGGGCACGCTGATGAAGCCGTAGCAACCTGGCCAGTCCGGGCAGCCCAGGCCGGCGTGGGTCAGGCGGGTATAGGCACCGAGCAGGACGACCAGCAGTGCCAGCAGGGTGGCGAATACAGCCAAGCGGAATCCAGGTCTGGCCATGGCAGGCTCCTAGCCGATGTTGGACAGCTTGAGCAGGTGGCGCAGATCGTCCAGCACATGCTTGCCGTTGACCTTGCCGTCGTAACGCAGCACCAGGTTGCCGTGCGGGTCGACGATCCACAGCTGCGGGCCAGGCTCGCCAACCTTCTGCAGGTAGTGCTGGGCATCCAGCGGGTAACGTTGCAGTTGCGGGTACTCACGGCCAAGCAGCGCCTGGTAGTCGGCGCTCAGCGGCTGGGCGGCGGCCAGCGCATGGCTGGCGCGGCTGGCATCGCGGCCCAGGCCGACCTGGATCTGCCGGGCCAGGTACACCAGGCGCTGGCAGTCCTCGGCGCAGGCCTCAGGCGCGCTGACCAACAGCTGCCAGCGCTCGTCCTCACCCGCCACGCCGATATCGGCACGGCTTTCACCATTGCCGATCATGGCGCCGTGGTAGCTGCGGCCATCCGGCACCCAGAACTGAAGTTTGTACATGCTGGTGGCCAAAATCATCGGCCCGAGCACCACCAGCAAAATCAGTAATAGCTGCAAACGCCCGCGGGCTCTGGGTTTGCCACGTTCAGGCACGTCCAGTGGAGTGGCGGTGGCCATGGCGTTTCTCCTTGTTGTGGTGCCAGCCAAAGTAGAGGTAGAGCAGAACCAATGCGGCAGAAAGGGCAAACCACTGCACGGCGTACCCCAGGTGTTTTTCCGGGCCCATGGCGACTACTGGCCAATCCAGGCGATAGGCTGCCGGGCCTGGTTCCAGACGCAGCTCATGGGCGTAGCCTTCGCGGTCCAGTTGCGGCCAGAGCTGTGCGGCATCAACGGCCGTGAGCAGATGCGGCCATTGGCCGCCTTCCGGGTCGGGATGCAGCTGGAACGTGCTGCCGGGTGATACGTACACTGAAGCGTCCAGCGCCATGGCCTGGGAAGGGGTATCGAAATGCACGGGCACGCGACGGTCTGGCCAGGGCAGCCAGCCGCGGTTGACCAGCAGCCACAGGCCGCTGGCCTGGTCATGGAAGGGTTGCAGCAGTTCCACACCGGCCTGGCCGTCGCGCATGCGGTTGTCCAGCAACAGGCTGTGCCCGGCGTCGAAGCGGCCATAGAGGTGAACGCGGCGGAAGGCGTTGTCTTCGTTTGATACGAGCTGGGCCGTGGCGATCGGGCCTTCGATTCGCCGTTCGGCATAGCTGGCCAGCAGCGTACGCTTTTCCTCGGCACGGCCGAGTTGCCAGCAGCCAAGCGCTATCAGGCCCGGCAGCAGCGCAAGCACCGCCAGGGTCGGTACCCAGCCTGGGCGAAACGGCCTCACGGGCGCCTCGCTATACTTATCCACATCACCGCATCCCCCCCGGAGTAGCGCCATGCTCAAGGCCGCGATTGTCCTGATGCTGTTGGCCACGATTGCCAGCCTGTTCAGTGGCCTGGTGTTTCTGGTCAAAGACGATGAAAACTCGACCCGCCTGCTCAAGGCGCTGACCGTGCGGGTGACCCTGGCGGCCCTGACAGTCGGCCTGGTCGCCTGGGGCTTTATCAGTGGTCAGCTGGTTTCGCATGCTCCCTTCTGAATGTGCAGTTGGTTTGATGGCCTCATCGCCAGCAAGCCAGCTCCCACAGGAACCCCACATGCCTCAGGGTCAGTGCCCCCCTGTGGGAGCTGGCTTGCCGGCGATTGGCCCTAGAGCACATACACGAAGATGAACAACCCCACCCAAACCACATCAACGAAGTGCCAGTACCAACTGGCCGCCTCGAAGCCGAAGTGTTTCTCCGGGTTGAAGTGCCCACGCAAAATGCGCACGAACATCACGATCAGGATGATCGTCCCCAACGTCACGTGGGCGCCGTGGAAGCCGGTCAGCATGAAGAACGTCGCACCATAGATCCCCGAACCCAGCGTCAGCCCCAGCTTGGTATAGGCCTCGTGGTACTCGTAGGCCTGCAACGTAATGAAGCTGATACCCAGAAGAATGGTCAGCGCCATCCAGAACTTCAGTGGCCCACGGTGATCACGGCGCAGCGCATGGTGCGCAATGGTGATGGTCACACTGGAACTGACCAGCAGGATGGTGTTGATCAGCGGCAGGTGCCACGGGTCGATCACTTCCTTGGGCGGCGGGAACAGTTTCGGGTCGGGCGTGTGCAGCAGCGGCCAGGTGAACTCGAAAGTCGGCCACAACATGTGCGCAACCCCTTTGGCCCCTTCGCCCCCCAGCCACGGCCCGGCCAGCACACGCACGTAGAACAGCGCACCGAAAAAGGCGAGGAAGAACATCACCTCGGAGAAGATGAACCAGCTCATGCCCCAGCGGAACGAGCGGTCCAGCTGCGGGCTGTACAACCCCGCGCGGCTCTCCTTCACCACGGCGCCGAACCAGCCAAACAGCATGTAGGCCAGGAACAATGCACCCACGAAGAAAATCAGCGGCCCGTGCGATTCCGGGTGGCCGGCCTTCATGTCATTGAACCAGGTGCCCAGGCCGAACACCGTGATGAACATGCCGATGGTGGCGATGATCGGCCACTTGCTCTGCGCCGGAACGTAGTAGTGCTCATGACTTGCCATTGCTGTTCTCCTTCCCTTAACGGGCGCCCTGAACGTCCTGGGCCGCAACATGCGCGACCGGCGGGTGGCGAGCGGTGATGTCGAACAAGGTGTAGGCCAGTGTCAGGTGCTTCACGCTGGCCGGCAGGTCGCGGTCGACGATGAAGCGCACCGGCATCTCGATGCGTTCGCCGGGCTGCAGCACCTGCTGGGTAAAGCAGAAGCACTCGGTCTTGTGGAAATACGCGGCGGCCTCGGCCGGGGTAATGCTGGGTATCGCCTGCGCACTCATCGGCCGGTCGGTCGGGTTGTGGGCAATGAAGATCATCTGGTTCACCGCACCCGGGTTGACCTCCAACTGGTCAGCCGTGGAGTAGAAATCCCAGACCATGTCGCTGGCATTGGTCGACATGAACTGCACCCGCACCGAACGCGACGGGTCGCTGACCTGGCTGCCTTCGTATTGCCCGCCAGTCTTGCCGTTGATGCCAAAGGCCTTGCACATCACGTCGTAGATCGGCACCAGGGCGAAGCCGAAGGCGAACATCACCACCGTCAGCATCAGCAGGCGCGTTACCAGGCGTTTGAGCGACAGGCCGTTCATGGCGGGCTTCCTATTTCACTTCCGGTGGCGTCTGGAAGGTGTGGTAGGGCGCAGGCGAGGGGATCGACCACTCAAGGCCCTCGGCGCCATCCCAAGGCTTGGCCGGTGCCGGCGCGCCGCCACGGATGCACTTGATGACGATGAACAGGAAGAAGATTTGCGTGGCACCGAACATGAAGGCCCCGATCGACGACACCATGTTGAAGTCGGCGAACTGCAGGTTGTAGTCCGGAATGCGCCGTGGCATGCCGGCCAGCCCCACGAAGTGCATGGGGAAGAAGGCCATGTTCATACCGATGAACGACAGCCAGAAGTGCAGCTTGCCGAGGGTTTCGTCGTACATGTGGCCGGTCCATTTCGGCAGCCAGTAGTAGGCCGAGGCGAAGATGCCGAAGATCGCCCCGGGCACCAGCACGTAGTGGAAGTGTGCGACCACGAAGTAGGTGTCGTGGTACTGGAAGTCCGCCGGGGCGATGGCCAGCATCAAGCCGGAGAAGCCGCCGATGGTGAACAGGATGACGAAGGCGATGGCAAACAGCATCGGCGTCTCGAAGGTGAGCGAGCCTTCCCACATGGTGCTGACCCAGTTGAACACCTTCACCCCGGTGGGCACGGCGATCAGCATGGTGGCGTACATGAAGAACAGTTCGCCCACCACCGGGATGCCGACCACGAACATGTGGTGGGCCCAGACGATGAACGACAGGAAGGCAATCGCGCCGGTGGCGTACACCATCGAGGTGTAGCCGAACAGCGGCTTGCGCGAGAACGCCGGGATGATCGAGCTGACCGCACCGAAGGCGGGCAGGATCATGATGTACACCTCGGGGTGGCCGAAGAACCAGAACACATGCTGGAACAGCACCGGGTCACCGCCACCGGCGGCGCTGAAGAAGCTGGTACCGAAGTGGATGTCCATCAGCATCATGGTCACCACACCGGCCAGCACCGGCATCACCGCAATCAGCAGGAACGCGGTAATCAGCCAGGTCCAGACGAACAGCGGCATTTTCATCAGGGTCATGCCGGGGGCACGCAGGTTGAGGATGGTGGCGATCACGTTGATCGCGCCCATGATCGAGCTGATGCCCATCAGGTGGATGGCGAAGATGAAGAAGGTGACGCTGGCCGGTGCATAGGTGGTGGACAGCGGGGCGTAGAAGGTCCAGCCAAAATTCGGCCCGCCGCCGGGGCTGAACAGGGTCGACACCAGCAACAGAAACGCCGCCGGCAACAACCAGAAGCTGAAGTTGTTCATGCGCGGCAGGGCCATGTCGGGCGCGCCGATCATCAACGGGATCATCCAGTTGGCCAGGCCGACGAAGGCCGGCATCACCGCGCCGAACACCATAATCAGGCCGTGCATGGTGGTCATCTGGTTGAAGAACGCCGGTTCCACGATTTGCAGCCCGGGCTGGAACAGCTCGGCGCGAATCACCATGGCGAACGAGCCGCCAAGCAGGAACATGATGAAGCTGAACCACAGGTACATCGTGCCGATGTCTTTATGGTTGGTGGTCAGCACCCAGCGCATCAGGCCCTTGGCCGGGCCGTGGGCGTGCTCATGGCCGTGGGCGTGGTCGTCGATCACTGTGCTCATGTCCTGTCTCCTGCAACCCATTGATTGCCGCGAGTAACCCGGTTCATTGCGCTTCTGCCTGCTTCAGCGCCAGCACGTCCTTCGGCGTGACCATGTCGCCCTTGTTGTTGCCCCAGGCGTTGCGCTCGTAGGTGACCACGGCGGCAATATCCACTTCCGAGAGCTGCTTGCCGAATGCAGCCATGGCGGTACCGGGTTTGCCGTGGAAGACGATGCTCAGGTGGCCTTCCTTGGGCCCGGTAGCGATCTTCGAGCCCTTCAATGCCGGGAACATCGGTGGCAAGCCCTGGCCTTCGGCCTGGTGACAGGCCACGCAGGTGGTGTGGTAGACCTTGTCGCCACGCTCCACCAGCTCTTCCAGGGTCCATTCCTTGCTGGTCAGCTCCTTGAGCTTGGCGGCTTCGGCTTTGCGCTCACCCAGCCAGGTGTCGTAGTCGGCCTTGGATTTCACCTCGACCACCACCGGCATGAAACCGTGATCCTTACCGCACAGCTCGGTGCACTGGCCGCGATAGATGCCGGGCTTCTCGATACGGGTCCAGGCTTCGTTGACGAAGCCGGGGATGGCATCGCGCTTGACCGCAAAAGCCGGCACCCACCAGGAGTGGATAACGTCGGCGGCCGTTACCAGGAAGCGCACTTTGGCACCCACCGGCAGCACCAGCGGTTGGTCGACTTCGAGCAGGTAGTGCTCGTCCTTGGGGGCTTTGTTGTGAATCTGGTCGGCGGGGGTGGCCAGGTTGCTGAAGAACTCCACGTCCTGGCCCAGGTATTTGTAGTGCCACTTCCACTGGTAGCCGGTGACCTGAATGTCGATGTCCGACTCGCTGGCGTCGTAGATGTCGATCAGGGTCTTGGTGGCCGGGATGGCCATGGCCACCAGAATCAGGAAGGGCACCACGGTCCAGAGGATTTCCACCCAGGTATGCTCGTGGAAATGCGCGGCCTGCTGACCGGTGGAACGGCGGTGGATGACCATCGACCAGAACATCGCGCCGAAAACCACGATGCCGATGATCACGCAGACCCAGAAGATGGTCATGTGCAGGTCGAAGACGGCGTTGGAGACTTCCGTCGCCCCCGGGTGCATGTTCACGGTCCAGGCGGCGTTGGCCTGACCAAAAACCGACCACAACAGGAGGCCCATCCAGACATGTGGATGTCGCATCATTGCGGGTTCCCCTTCTAATTCTTGTTGTCCCGGAGGCGTGGCCTGCGGCAAGAGGGAACGGCGGTCAAGACTGCCTGGCTTCGACGACCGAGCCCCTGCTAAAAGCAGTCGGGCCTCATCAACGAATCACGTTCACCGGGAGTATAGACAGCGACCAATGGCACGCAATGAAGCCTGTGAAATGAACTTCACGAAATGGCCAAATTGCCTGAAAACCGCACGCTTGAGGGGGCATGGCGCAATAATGGCACCTTGATATGCCTGAGAGCGCACACGTTTGCGAGATTTATAACAAATAGGTCTTAGGTATTCTGTATACCGAGCTAATTTAGTGTCTTCCGTTTGAAACGTAATGTCCCTGGAGTTGTCATGAACATCGCTGCTGTACGCGAGCAGGTAAGCCAAGCCCATCAACATGAAGGCCAGACTGGCCAATTGAAACAGCGTCTCGAGCTGCAACTGCCGCACCTGCACCCCTCGATCCAACTGCCTGAGCAGGACGCCCAGGGTACTTTGGCGCGCTTCGTCAGCGCCTACATCGACCAGGTTCCGGAACTGCTGGAGGCCGCACATGCGGTTGCCCGCGAGGCCGGGATCGAGTCGCAGATCAAGCCGGTACTGAAAATTGCCGAAGCCTACTTCCTGCAGCCGCCCAGCGTGATGCAAGGGCATGTGGGCCTGGACTGCCTGCTGGACGAGGCCTACCTGGCGCACCGGCTGGTGGAAGAGGTGAACGATCTGTATATCCGTCACTTCCAGCAGCCGCTGATCCCGGTCGATACCACCGTCGCCAATCTGATTGCCCACCAGCTGATTGGCGAGGAATTTGCCAACCAGCTGGATGAAGTGGTGCATCACTCGGTTGACGAAATGCTCAATGACGAGAGTTTTGCGGTGGAGTCAGTGGAGGCTTATCGCGAAAAACTGAGCAGCCCGGCAACTGGCGAGGCCTGGAAGCGCTGGCCGTGCCTGTCGCGGCAGCTGGGTGTGGAGCTGGGTCAGCCGGCCTGAATCCAGAGCCCGGTGAGATCCCTGTAGGAGCGGCACAAGGCTGCTCCTACAAAAATCACCCTGTTAAGGATCGGTATCAGGTACCAAGCCCCGCCGTAGTCCGCAACCGCCCCTCGATCCGCCGCTTCAAGCGCCGCTGTTCTATCAGCAACCGCGCCCCATTCGCCGCATTGCTGCGGCCCCAGTCTTCAAGCAGCTCAAGGCACGAGTGGTCGATGTAGCTCAGGTTACCCAACGGCACATGCAGCGTGGTCCCCGCCGGTACACTATCCAGCACCTGAGTCAGCGCCGGCACCTTGAGGAACGTCGCCGCACCGCTAAGCCGCAGCTCCATGTGCCCAGCCTTCTCCAGGCTCACCAGATTGATCTTCAGCCGCGCCGCCTTGAACGCCAGCTTCAGCAAGGTCAGGGCAAAGCCAAGCAGCACGCCGGTCAGCAGGTCGGTAAAGATGATCGCCAGCGCTGTCGCCGCATAGGTGAACATCGGCATGCGGCCATAACGGCCCAATCCGCGAAACGCCTTGAAGTCCACAAGCTTTACCCCGGTAAACACCAGCACACCCGCCAGGCTCGCCACCGGAATCTGTTGCAGTACGCTACTCAGCGCCACTACGAACGCCAGCAGCCAAAGGCCATGGAAGATCGCCGAAGCCCGGGTTTGCGCACCCGCTTGCACATTCGCCGAACTGCGCACGATCACGCCAGTCATCGGCAAAGCACCCAACACACCGCAGAGCATGTTGCCGATCCCCTGGGCCGACAACTCACGGTCGAAGTCCGAGCGCTGGCCGCTGTGCATGCGGTCTACCGCCGCAGCCGACAGCAGGGTTTCAGCGCTGGCAATGAACGCCAGGGCGAAGGCTGCGACCAGCAGGGTAGGGTCGGCCAACTGCATCAGATCTTCCGGGCGGATCCAGTCGATGGCCTCGGACAAGTCTGCCGGCACCTGCACCCGGTTGACCGGCAAGGCCAGCCACATGCTGATGCCGGTCATCGCCGCAACACCCAGCAGGGCACCCGGGACGAAGCGCAGCCGCTGCGGCCGCAAGCGCTCCCAGCCCCACATGATGGCGATGGTACCCAGGCCCAGCGCACCGGCCATCCAGCCGGTACCGGCGCTTTCCTGTGGCAAGGCTGCGGCCACGGTTGCCGGGAACTCCAGCAGGTTCTGCATGCCGGAAGGCTGGGGCGCGGTGTCGAACATGACATGCACTTGCGACAGCACGATCAGCACGCCAATCCCTGCCAGCATGCCGTACACCACCGCTGGCGCGGTGACGCGGAACCAGCATCCCAGGCGCAGGCGCCCAGCCAGCAACTGCAGTAACCCGGCCAGCAGCAGTATCGGCCCCAGCATGGCCATGCCGTGCTGGCGCACCAGCTCGAACACCAGCACCGCCAAGCCGGCGGCCGGGCCGCTGACTTGTAGCGGCGAACCGGCGAGGAAACCCACGACAATGCCGCCGATAATGCCGGTAATCAGGCCTTTGGCCGGCGGCATGCCCGAGGCGATCGCAATGCCCATGCACAACGGCAAGGCCACCAGAAAGACCACCACCGACGCCAGCAACTCACGCGGCAGGGCCGCTTTCAACTGTGTAATGTTCACCGTGTTTCTCCATTCTCAGTCACACGGCCATTCCCCTGGCCGTGGGCACGTTTGCCCCTGACGAGCGCGCAGGCGCGGGCCGCCAGCGGGCGTGCCGGCAGGGCAGTCAGGGAATTCAAGGCAGCAGAAGGCCGCGCCACACCCTGAAGGGTGCAGCCGGCTATCAAAGTTCTAGCGGTGGATGGGTCGCTTAGTAGCGGCCTCTCGGGGTAGCGCAGGGGACCGGCTCGCCAGCAGCCAGGGGCAAGAAGCTGTCGCTGGCGGCATCGTAGGCTTCGATCTTGCTGGTCTCGATGTCGTAGACCCAGCCATGGATGTACAGCTCACCGGCTGCCAGGCGCGAGGCAACCGAAGGATGGGTACGCAAGTGATGCAGTTGGGCGATGACGTTTTCCTTGGTCAGCACCTGCATCGTCTCGTGTTCGCTACCGCACGAGCAGTTGTTCTCGACCACGGTGCGCGCCACTTCAGCGTGACGCAACCAGGCGGAAACGGTTGGCATCTTGGTCAGCGATTGCGGGTTGAGTACCGCACGCATGGCGCCGCAGTCGGAGTGGCCACACACGATGATGTGGTGCACTTTCAGTGCAAGTACGGCGTACTCGATCGCGCTGGAAACACCGCCATTCATCTGGCCGTAAGGCGGTACCACGTTACCCACGTTACGGGTCACGAACAGGTCGCCTGGCGAGCTTTGGGTGATCAGCTCGGGGACGATGCGCGAGTCGGCGCAGGTAATGAACATGGCACGCGGCGTTTGCGCAGTGGCGAGCTTCTTGAACAGCTCTTGCTGCTCGGGGAAGACGTCATGGTGAAAGCGCAGGAAGCCGTCGACGATGTGCTTCAGGGCTGCATCGGCGCCCTCGGCGGGTACATCCGGAACGACCTTGGATGGGTCCTTGACGGGCATGATTCATCCTCTTGACGGTGTGTAGGTAAATCCATTTTACCGGTGAAAGATTCTGGCTATGCAGGGATTTAGATGACACGCACGGGCCATTGATCACAGTCGGTGTGGACTGATTTCCTACGCTAGCGGGGAAAACTTAACTGAAACTTAATTCGACGGCTCTAGAACGGGCGTTCCAGACAGGAAAGGCGGGATCTGGATAATAGCAAAAAAGCATCAGTTGCCAATATAGATTAGCAAAATTATTGGGTGTCATTAGCTGAGTTGCAGGCATCAGAACAACGCCATCTGGCCCCCAGGTGGGCAGAATGCCGAGCAATCCAGCGCCTGCGCTTCCCGCCCCTCAAAGTTCAGCCGCTTCATGGCCTTGGCAAAACGCTGGGCCAACAGCTCGGCAAACACCCCTTCGCCGCGCATGCGCGCGCCAAACCGGCTGTCGTACAGCTCGCCGCCCCGGCTCTGGCGAATCAGGCTCAGTACATGCGCAGCCCGTTGCGGGTAATGGTCCTGCAGCCACTGCTCGAACAAGGGCGCCACCTCCAGCGGCAGGCGGAGCATCATGTAGGCCGCGCTCTGTGCGCCGGCTTCCTTGGCCGCCTCCAACAGGCGTTCCAGTTCACTGTCATTGATCATCGGAATCATCGGCGAACACAACACACCCACCGGCACACCCGCTTCGCGCAATACCCGGATAGCCCTCAACCGAGCGCCGGGAGAGGCCGCGCGTGGCTCCAGCACCCGCTTGAGATCATCGTCCAGCGTGGTCAGGCTGATCATTACCCGCGCCAGGCGCTGGCGGGCCATCTCGGCCAGCAAGTCGAGATCACGCAACACCAGCGAACCCTTGGTGACAATGGTCACCGGATGGCGAAAACGCAGCAAAACCTCAAGCAGCCGCCGGGTGAGCATGTGCTCCCGCTCGATCGGTTGGTAAGGGTCGGTGTTGGAGCCCAGGTTGATCGGCGCGCACACGTAGCCCGGTTTGCTCAATTGTTGCGCAAGCACCTCGGCGGCGTTGGTCTTGGCAATCAGCTTGGTCTCGAAATCGAGGCCGGGGGAAAGGTCCCAATAGGCGTGCGAGGGGCGGGCATAGCAGTAGATGCAACCATGCTCGCAGCCACGGTAAGGGTTGATGGAGCGGTCGAAGGGCAGATCGGGCGAGGTGTTACGACTGATCACCGACTTGGCGGTCTCGACCCGCACTTCAGTGCCTTGCGTCTGTGGCACTTCCTGGTACCAGCCATCATCCACTGCCACCGAATGGCTCGGGGCAAAGCGGTTATGGGGGTTGTGCGCCGTGCCACGGCCCTTTCGCGGTGCTGGAGGAATCATGGCTCACCTCTATACTGTATCCATATACAGTATAATGCACGCCAGAATCTTTCCAGCACCTCTGGTCTGGCTACTTCAGGCCATGCCAGCTCAGGTACGCTGCCTGTTCAGGTTGCCGCCCCAGAAACACCTCGATGCCTTCGCGCAGTGGGCGCGATGCACCCGGGGCGAACAACGCGTCCTGCAGGGCCTGGCCCGTGGCCCGGTTCAACAGGCCCTCGGCCTCGAAGCGTGTGAACACGTCAAAGGCCTGCACATCCGACCACAGGTAGGCGTAATAACCCGCATCGTAGCCATTCACCAGGTGCTCGAAGGCATGCGCCGGGTGCTCGAAATCAGCGAGTGGCCAGTAGCCACAGCGCTCACGGGCCTCATTCAGGCGCTGCTCAAAGGACCTGCCATCGTTCGGTGCGGCATGCAGGTCCATGTCGAACAGCGCCAGGCTCAGATGACGCGCGATTTCCTCCACGCCCTGCTGCCGCAGCGCCTCCAGGCATTCATCGGCTTGCCGCCGGGTCAGCGGGCTGCCATCGCTTGCATGAGCCGAAATCGACACCAGGTAATCAGCATCCCAGACCCAACGCTCGAACAGCTTGCCAAACAGCTCCACACCATCGGTGCCCAGTTCGGTCACGTTGGACATCACGTGGTTCGTCGTACGCACCAGTAAGTGGTGCAGGGCATGGCCGAACTCATGGAACAACTTGCGCAGTGACAAGTGGTCGAGCAATGGCTGGCTACCTGGCGGTGCCTGCGGCACATCGCTGAAAACCACCACCGACGCGGCCTGGTAGATACCCTCGGCATCGACCCGGCGGTTGCGTAGGTATGTGGTGACCACGGCGTCTGGCTGCTTTCCGGCATGCTGCACGGCATCCAGATACAGAAAACCGATGAAGGCGTTGTCCTGCCACACCTCGAACGGCTGCACGCTTTCATCCCAGGTAGCGAGCGGCTTAGGCTGGAGCACCACACCAAACAGCCTCTGCGCCAGCGCCTGTAGCGCGCTGACAACCGTGTTCAGCGGAAAGTAGTCACGCAGGATTTCGCTGGACAACTCGCCGCGCGAAGACGCCTGCAAGTAGTCGTAGTCCCAAGGTTGCGGATTCTCCAGCCCGTGATCGGCAGCCTGACGCGCCACCTGTGAGCGCCAGCGCAACATGGCCGGGCGCACATCATCGGCCAAAGCATGAAGAAAGCCGCGCACCTGAGCCACGGAACCCGCACTCTTCACATGCAGGCTCTGCTCCAGATGGCCGGAAAAACCGAGCAGAAGGGCCTTTTCCTCGCGCAGTTGGGCCAAGTGCTGCAGATATGAGCGGTTGTCCAGTTGGAGATCCTGGCTGACGCCACGGGCGTGGAATGCCCGGTAAACACGCTCACGTAGCTGGCGGTTGGCGGCATGCTTGAGCACCTCATCAGTGGTCACGCTGTCACAGGCTATCAACCAGCCCGGCTCACCGCTTTCCTGCGCCCGTGCAGCCAGTGTGTCGCGTATCCGCTGTGGGATGCCGCTCAATTCGGACTCATCGGCAATACTCAGCCCTGGCCGGTTGATGTTGCTGCGAAATGCGTTGCAGGCAACAGCGATCTGCGCCTGAAGGTCTGCCAGGCGCGCCTTGCCAGCGGCATCGAGCAACGCCCCGCTGGAGGCGAACTTGTCCAGATGCCAACGCAAGGTGGCGCGTTTCTGGGCATCCAGCTGCTTGCCAATGTCACTGTTGGCCAAACGCTCATAGAGTGCATGCAAACCCATGTTGACGAACTTCTGTTCGAAACGTGCCGTCGCTTTACCGTAAAACTCGATGATGGCGTTGGCCCAGGCTTCATCCCGGCCAACCAATGGCGAGGCGGCATACAACACCGCCAGTAGCTGGCTGTCCAGGCCGTCCACCGCCAGCACCATGTCATCCCAGGTGGGCATGGCCTGCTGATCACGGATGATGCGCTCGATCCCTTGCTCGTGCGCCAGTAGCACATGATCGAAAGCCGCACGCATGCTTTCAAGGGTGATGGAAGGGAAATCGATAGGGATGTGGCTAGCTTGCAGCAGAGGGTTGTCCATGGCACGTCACTTTGCTCGTGGAAAGAAGCAAGAGAGCGTGCATGGCCAGCGTATGCCGGAGGGCCTGACTATCTACCACCCGGGCTTTGCACCCGGGTGGCACGACAGCATTACTCAGCCGGTTTCTTCAGCTTCGGATTCGGGAAGAACTGCACCGTCTGCACCTTGGCCGGCGTGGCCTTGGGTGCCAGGTGGTTGACCCGGGTGCCAAGCTCCTTGGGCACCGAAAGCCCCTGCTCGTTGAGGGTGTCGGTGAAGCCGCAGGCCACACACTCACGGTGCGGGGTGTCGTCTTCGCTCCACATCATCAGCTTGTCAGGCTCGCTGCACGCCGGGCATACCGCCCCGGCAATGAAGCGTTTCTTGGTCTTGTTCACGGCAACCTCGCTCATGCTGCGGCGCTCTCGGTGAGGCCACTGTGGCGCAGCAACGCATCGATGGAAGGCTCACGCCCACGGAAGTCGACAAACAGCTCCATTGGCTCGCGCGAACCACCACGGGCCAGGATCGCCTCACGGAACGCGCGGCCAGTTTCGGCATTCAGCACGCCTTCTTCCTCGAAACGCGAGAAGGCGTCGGCCGACAGCACTTCGGCCCACTTGTAGCTGTAGTAGCCGGCTGCGTAACCGCCCGCGAAAATGTGCGCAAAGCTGTTGGGGAAGCGGTTGTACGCCGGTGGGCGCATCACCGACACCTCGTCGCGCACGCCTTCGAGCACCTGCAACACGCTGCGGCCGTCGCCATGGGTCGCATGCAGTTCGAAGTCGAACAGCGAGAACTCCAGCTGGCGCACCATCATCATGCCCGACTGGAAGTTCTTTGCCGCCAGCATCTTGTCCAGCAGGTCCTGGGGCAGGGGGGCGCCAGTTTCGTAGTGGGCGGAGATCAGCGCCAGGCCTTCCGGCTCCCAGCACCAGTTTTCCATGAACTGGCTCGGCAGCTCGACCGCGTCCCAGGCCACGCCGTTGATGCCGGATACACCGGCATGCTCGATGCGGGTCAGCATGTGGTGCAGGCCATGGCCGAACTCGTGGAACAGGGTAGTGACTTCATCGTGGGTCAGCAACGCCGGCTTGCCGGGTGCGGCCGGGGTGAAGTTGCACACCAGGTTGGCCACCGGGCTCTGCAGCTCGCCAGCGGCAGTGCGGCGACGGTCGCGGGCGCCGTCCATCCAGGCACCGCCGCGCTTGTTGGCACGGGCGTACAGGTCGAAGAAGAAGCGGCCGACGTGCTGGCCGTTTTCCTTGATTTCGAACAGACGCACGTCCGGGTGCCAGCTGTCGAAGCCCTTGAGCTCAGCGATTTCAATGCCGTACAGGCGCTGCACGATGCTGAACAGGCCGCTCAGCACCTTGTCGATCGGGAAGTAAGCACGCAGGGCTTCCTGCGACACGCTGTAGCGTTGCTCGCGCAGTTTCTCGCCAAAGTAGCCGGCGTCCCAGCTGGCCAGCTCAGGGCGGCCTTGTTCGGCGGCGTAGGCTTTCAGTTGCTCCAGGTCCTGGGCGGCAAATGGCTTGGAACGCTTGGCCAGGTCACGCAGGAAGTTCAGCACCTGGTCGCTGGACTCGGCCATCTTGGTGGCCAGGCTCAGCTCGGCGTAGTTCTTGTAGCCCAACAGTTCGGCCAGCTCCTGGCGCAGGCCGAGGATTTCCTGCATCACCGGGCCGTTGTCGAACTGGCCGGCGTTCGGGCCCTGGTCCGAGGCGCGGGTGCAGTAGGCGGCGTACAGCTCTTCGCGCAGGGCGCGATCACTGGCGTAGGTCATGACTGCGTAGTAGCTGGGGAATTCCAGGGTGATCAGCCAGCCGTCGAGGCCCTTGGCCTGGGCAGCGGCGGCCATTTGCGCCTTGGCCGAGTCGGTCAGGCCAGCCAGCGCGGCTTCGTCGGTGACGTGCTTGGTCCAGGCCTGGGTCGCATCGAGCAGCTGGTTGGAGAAGCGGCTACCCAGCTCGCTGAGCTTGCTCTGCACTTCGGCGTAACGCTGCTGCTTGTCTGCCGGCAGGTCGATGCCCGACAGGCGGAAGTCACGCAGGGCATGCTCGAGGATAGTCTTTTGCGCCACGTCGAAACCGGCGGCTTCGGGGCTGTTGATCAAAGCCTGGTAGGCGTCGAACAGCGCACGGTTCTGACCCAGTTCGGTAGAGTAGGCGCTCAACGCCGGCAGGCACGACTCATAGGCCTCGCGCAGTTCAGCGCTGTTGCACACCGCATTCAGGTGGCTGACCGGGCTCCAGGCAGCACCCAGGCGGTCGTTCAGTTCATCCATGGCCAGCACCAGGCCAGCCCAGGAGGGGTTCTTGCCCTGCTTGTCGAGGATCTCGGCAATGGCTTTACGGTTGTCGGCCAGGATCGCTTCGATCGCCGGCAACACGTGTTCGGCACGGATTTGCGAGAAGGGCGGCAGATCGTGGGATTGCAGAAGCGGGTTGTTCGCAGTCACGGTTTGGATACCTTGGCAGAAGAAACACTGCCCCATCTTAATTACAATCGACGCCGACCGCAGCAGGCAGCCTGCCTATCGGCACAGATGAGAGACGCTATCATGGCCATCCGAAGCTTCCAGCAACACACTCCGAAAGTTGGATCACGGGCCTTTATCGACCGTTCGGCGGTAGTGCTGGGCGATGTGGAGATTGGCGAAGACAGCTCGGTCTGGCCGTTGACCGTGGTGCGCGGCGACATGCACCGCATTCGTATCGGCGCACGCACCAGCGTGCAGGATGGCAGCGTGCTGCACATCACCCATGCCGGCCCTTTCAACCCGGACGGCTTCCCGCTGATCATCGGCGACGAAGTGACCATCGGCCACAAAGTGATGCTGCACGGCTGCACCCTGGGCAACCGCATTCTGGTCGGCATGGGCAGCACCATCATGGACGGCGCCATCGTCGAGGACGAAGTGATCATCGGCGCCGGCAGCCTGGTGCCGCCCGGCAAACGCTTGGTCAGTGGCTACCTGTACATGGGCAGCCCGGTGAAACAGGCCCGGCTGCTGAACGACAACGAGCGCGCATTCTTCTCCTACAGCGCCGGCAACTACGTGAAGCTCAAGGACCAGCACCTGGCCGAAGGCTACGACCAACCGGAATGACCGCATTCGCGGGCAAGCCCGCGAAGAAGGCAATGCAGCACTCAAGTGGAACTCAGTAAATGCATCAGCAAAACATTCTGTTCGACCTCGACGGCACCCTGACCGACCCACGCCTGGGCATCACCCGTTCAATCCAGTATGCCTTGGCCAAGCTGGGCATCGACGAACCCGACCTTACCCGCCTCGAGCACTTCATCGGCCCACCCCTGCTGCAGGCCTTCATGCAGTTCTACAGCTTCGACGAAGCCAAGGCCTGGGAGGCGGTGAACTTCTACCGGGAGCGCTTCCGCGTAACCGGCCTATACGAAAACCTTGTGTTCCAGGGTGTGCCGGAGTTGCTTGAAGCCCTGACCGGGCAAGGCCGCACGCTGTACATCGCCACCTCCAAACCCTGGGAGTTCGCCCGTGAAATCGCCCGGCACTTCGCCTTCGACCACCACTTCAAGGTGATCTACGGCAGCGAACTGGACGGCACCCGAACCAACAAGGTCGAGCTGATTCGCCACCTGCTGGACGAAGAAGGGCTGGACCCGGCCCAGACACTGATGATCGGCGACCGCAAGCATGACCTGATTGGCGCACGCAGCAATGGCTTGCAGGCCGTGGCGGTGGGGTATGGTTTTGGTAGCCAGGAGGAGTTGATGGCGGAGGAACCGGCCTATCATTTTGCGACCTTGGCCGAGATGCATCAGGCATTTATCAAGGCTTGATGGCCCTGGGGGCTGCTTTGCAGCCCCAAAATCTCACTGGCTAACCATCAACCCCTGTAACGCCGCCTTCCTTTCAGAAATCGGCAACCGTCCCAGTTGCTCGACCCGCTCATAAAACCGCCCCCAATCCCCACCCACCTCGCGGAACAGCGCCTCAAAAGCCGGCACCCATTGGTCATAAAGCCCGAACGGCAACAACTTGGCATTGCTCAACGGCCCATACACCCAGGCGTCATAGCGTTTGTCCCCCCCCCACTGGCCATCACGCACCTGCCGGTACTCGCGCCTCAAGCGCTCGAACTCGGCCCGCTTGGCCTGCCGCTTGTGCGCTTCGTCCAGTGTGCCTGAATAGATCGCCTGCAGCCGTTCACGGCTGGCCAGCACCAGCCGGATGAACTGCTCACGCTGCTGCCCCTGATCCCCGCCAATGGCGGCAAGCCCACGCGCCACGCGCCATTGCCGCGTGCCTTCCTGCTCGACGAAGGAGGCAAACGACTCGTTGAACTCGGTGTCGTTCTGCACATAAAAGCGCTGGTGAGCCAGTTCATGGAAGATCAGCGTGGCCAGGCGCTCGTCGCCCCAGCCCACCATCGAAGAAAGAATCGGGTCATCGAACCAACCCAGCGTCGAATACGCCTCCACACCGCCAACGTACACATCCAGCCCGTCTTGCCGCATCAGCGCCGCCGCCCCACGGGCCGCGCCTTGCTGGTAGTAGCCGCGATACGCCACGCACCCCGCGATCGGGAAGCAGTGCGTAACAGGCTGCAACGACAGCTCGGGCGTGGCGAAGACATTCCACACCACATAAGGCCGGCCAATGTCGGCGTAAACCCGGTAGCTGCGGTTATCCGGCAGTTTCAGCTGCTGGCTGGCGAATACCCGCGCCTGTTCAGCGTGTGCCAGGTGCGATCGTAATTGCGGGGGCGTCGCCGGGTCGGCTATCACCTGCGCGACAGGCTGCCGCGCACGCAGCAATTGCCACTGGCCCTCAGCCAACTGCCCATAGTAGGCAACGCTGCTGCAACCGTTCAGCAGGAGCGCGGCCAGCAGGGGAACCAAAGGGATGAAAACGCGGTCGAGTGCCCCAGGGCCTGAGCGCTGCATAAGAAAAAGTCGAAGCATCCGGGACTGTCTGACTCGCTCAAGGCCGATTCACTCCAAGACTATCTCGCCAAGGGGGAGTTTCGCCATGCGTGCATTGTTGGTCGCCGGTTCACTGTCGCTACTTTGTGCCTGTTCAACGTTGCCAGACCCGGACCCGAACCAGGCCTGGATCGACCTCACCCCCTACGACAACACGTCGCTGCACGCCGTGCAGGTCGACGAACGAGAGTGGGTCGACAGCCGCTATTTTGAGGTACCGCCTGGCAGCCACGAGCTGACCGTGCGCTACCAGTTTCCGGTTACCCCCAGCAATATCGGCCCGGTCGATGAGCCGCTGTGGCGCGATTGCCAGGTCAAGCTGACCTTCAAGGACTTCAGCGCCGGGCAGCGCTACCAGCTGCAAGCCGGCAGCATTGGCTTCCGCCCCTGGATCAAGCTCTACGACCAGCAGCAAAAACTGCTCGGCCAAGGCCTGCCTGCAGGCTGCCAACGCACCTGAACCCCGCAAACGGCGCTATGCTTGTACCTTGTACATCGCAAGTGGGAGTCTTGCCATGCGCCAGCCCATGATGCTGATCGCCCTCAGTGCACTGGGGGCTTGCGCCAGCCCCTTGCCGCCCGTCGACCCCAAGCAGGCCTGGGTCGACCTCTACACCATGACCCCCGGCCGGGTGATCATGGCCGACCGCCTTGACGGGAAACGCCTGGAGGATGGCCGTTACTTCCAGGTAACCCCCGGCAAGCACGAACTGGTGGTGCGCTTCGATTATGAAATCTACTCCGGCGGCATCATGAGCGAGCCCCGGGACCGCACCTGCTACCTGACCGTGCGCTTTGACAACTTCAAGGCCGGCGAGCGCTATCGCCTGGAGGCACGGGCTCCGGTGATGGAGCCGCAGGTGCTGCTGTACGACGCCAGCCGCAAGGTGCTGGTGAACGAGCCTAGCAATGTGTTCTGTATTCCGTGAAAGCCGGGGCTGCCACGCAGCCCCGGGTCTCATGGCTACCGGTCATTCTTCTGGTAGATGATCTTCTTCGTCCCGCCATCGCAGGTCCCGACCACCATATTCTGGTCCTTGACCTCGCTGTTGGGCACGATCTCCAAGGTGTAGGAAGGCACGCCCTGCGCCTGGATCTTGGCCTCGATCTCGGCTTTCAGCTCCTCGCACGGTTTCACTGCCGCCAACGTGGAGGTGGCGGCCAGGGAAGCCAACACGGCGATTGCTACGCGAATCATGGAACGGCTCCTGAAGAGGCAGCGTGCTGCCGACGCTGTTTAGACTACAGCAAACCGCCACCGTTGCGCCGCTTCAGCCAACCAGCGCGGCATCCAGGCTGATCTTCGCGTTCAGCACCTTGGACACCGGGCAACCTTCCTTGGCCTTGTTGGCTATCTCCAGAAACTGCGCTTCGCTTGCACCAGGCACCTTGGCCCTGAGCACCAGGTGCACGGCTGTAATGGCAAAGCCATCAGGCAGCTTGTCTAGCGTCACCTCGGCAGCAGTGTCGATCCGGTCCGCCGTGAGCCCCGCTTCACCAAGCATCATCGACAGCGCCATCGAAAAACAGCCCGCATGGGCTGCACCGATCAACTCTTCCGGATTGGTGCCCGGCGAGCCCTCAAAGCGGGTGTTGAAGCCATAAGGGTTCTGCTTGAGCGCGCCGCTTTCTGTGGAAAGCAGGCCAGTGCCGTCCTTCAGGCCACCTTGCCAGATCGCCGATGCTGTCTTTTTCATGCTGCCTCCTTGTCTTTCGGTTACGTGCTTATGGGTTCAGAGGCCAGCCGCCTACAGCAAGTTCAGACCAATCTCACAGCAAGCATTGAATCCCCCGAATATGCCCATACAGAGATCAAAAGGCCTCTGGCCAACCACCTTTGCGGAGGCTCCAATGACGCAACTGCGCGACCTGAAAATTTCCACCCTCGATCTGGTGCCCGTACGCGCCGACGCCGGCCCCGCGCAGTCGCTGCGCAATTCGCTGGACCTGGCACAACACGTCGAGCGCTTTGGCTACAACCGCTTCTGGGTGGCCGAGCACCACAACATGGACGGCATCGCCAGTTCAGCCACCTCGGTGCTGATCGGTTATCTGGCAGGGGGGACGTCGACCATTCGCGTGGGCTCAGGAGGGGTGATGCTGCCCAACCATGCGCCACTGGTGATCGCCGAGCAATTTGGCACCCTGGCCAGCCTGTACCCCGGGCGAATCGACCTGGGCCTGGGCCGTGCGCCAGGTTCCGACCAGATGACGGCTTACGCCTTGCGCCGAGATCGCGCCGGTGGCCCGGACGACTTCCCGGACGATGTCGAGGAGCTTTCGCGCTACCTCGGCCCACGCACCGATGATCAAAAAGTGATCGCCGTACCGGGGCATGACACCGACGTACCCATGTGGTTGCTGGGTTCCAGCCTGTTCAGCGCCCAGCTGGCCGGGATGCGCGGCATGCCCTACGCCTTCGCCTCGCACTTCGCACCGCGCTACATGCACGAAGCCATCCGCGTTTACCGCAACCACTTCAAACCATCGACCACGCTGGACAAGCCGTATGTGATGCTGGGCATTCCCATGGTGGTGGCCGAAACCGATGAAAAGGCCGAGTACCTGGCTACCTCGGTGTACCAGCGCATCCTGGCGCTGATTCGCGGGCAGAGCCTGATGCAAAAGCCGCCAGTGGAAAGCATGGATGGGCTATGGCTGCCGCATGAGCGGGATGCTGTGGGTAGCTTCCTGGGCCTGGCGATGATCGGTAGCCCGCAGAAAGTACGGGCCAAGGTGGAGGTGCTGCTGGAGCAAACCGGGGCGGATGAGCTGATCTTTACTTGCGACCTGTATGAACATGCAGACCGGGTGAGGTCCTATGAGCTGTTGGCGCAGGCCTTGAAAACCGAGTGACCTCCTTCGCGGGCTCGCCCGCTCCCACAGAGACTGCACAGATGCTGAAACCTGTGGAGTACCTGTGGGAGCGGGCAAGCCCGCGAAGAACCCGGCACATTAGCCGCGGCGGTACACAATTTCCTTGGTACCGGCTTCGCAGCTACCAATTACCTTGCCGGCCGGGTCGCCCTTGTTGACGATCTCCAGGGTGTACCCCTTCACGCCCTTGGCATCGAGCTTGGCCGCAATCTCCGCCTTCAGCTCCTCGCACGGCTTGCCCGCCGCCATGGCGCCGCCAGCCAGGGTCATAAGGCCCAGGGCCAGAATCAGTTTGTTCATCGATCGCTTTCCTTGTGCAGATGAAATCAGAAAGGGCGCCCGCCAAGGCGCCCCCTTCCTAAATACCCCATCAAGCCGGGATCATCTACCCCGGCGCAGCATCAGCTGTTGGCGATACGGAAACCGACTTTCAGCGTGACCTGGAAGTGCGCGGCCTTGTTATCGCGGATATGACCACGGGTATCGACCACTTCGAACCACTCCAGGTGCTTGATGCTCTTGCCCGCTTCGGCCAGGGCATTGTTGATCGCCTCTTCGATGCTGGTAGGCGAAGACCCCACCAGTTCGATCTTCTTGTACGTGTGATGATCGGTCATGAGCGTTCTCCTTGGGTGACGGTGATTTTTTAGCCTAGCAGCGCAGGCCTGGTTTATCTGCGAGCCGTCACCCACGGCCAAAGTTCGATCGCACTTTCACGCATACCAACGGTCGCACTCCTTACAGCCCATACTGCAAAGGAGAGTCAACATGCACCGTAACTCGCTGCGTAAAACGTCCCTGGAAAGCATGGAAGCAGAGATCGAGAGCCTTCTGAAAAGCCTGGAGAACCTCAAGCACGATGCGTCGGAAGAGTCCCAGAAGTCGGTGAAGGCAATCCGCAGCAACGCTGAGAGTGCCCTCCGTCATTCGCGCAGCCTGCTGAGCGATGCCTATGAAGAAGTGAAGCAGCGCACCCGTCAGACCGGCATCGCCACCCGCGACTACGCCCAGGAACACCCGTACACCACCGCTGGCGTGGCCATTGGGGCACTGGGCCTGCTGGCGGCCTACCTGATGTGCAAACGAAACTAGGCGCTCTGCCGCGCCAATTCGGCACGTAGCCACTGCGCCAACTGCTCGGCGCGCCCGTCTGCGGCGCGCCTGGGCACCCACAATGCCAACGCGGCAGGGGTAGGGGAAAAGCCCCACGGCGCACTCAAGCGGCCCGCACGCAAGTCATCAGCAACCAATGGCTGTGGCGCAATCGCCACACCCAACCCCGCCACAGCGGCTTCCAGCAAGTAATACAGGTGCTCGAACGCCTGGCCATAGTGAATGGCTGCAGGGTCCAGTCTCTGTTCCTGCGCCCAGGTAGGCCAGGCCTGCGGGCGCGAGGTGGTGTGCAGCAAGGCTTCGCCCAGTAACGCCTTGGCAGGCGCTCCCTGCAAGCGTTCAAAGCCGGCGTAATGGGGGCTCACAACTGGCCCGATACGTTCCTCGGCCAGTACATACACCTGCATGTCCGCAGGCCACGGGGGTTCGGCATACACCAGCAGCGCGTCCAGCCCAGGCCGCCGCGGGTCGAGGTCACCTTCACCCGCCGACAGGTGCAAGCGCAGCTCGGGCAAATCCGCCTGTAGCCGCCCCAGCCGTGGGATGAACCAGCGCGCCAACAGGCTACCGGAGCAGCCCAACACGAACGGCGCTTCGCTGACATCACGGCTGAGCTCGGCACACACGCTGCGCAGCCGGTCGAAGGCTTCGCCACTGGCATCGCGCAGGCGCACCCCGGCATCTGTGAGTTTGATGCCGCGCCCGTCCTTGACGAACAGGGCCACGCCCAAGTGCTCTTCAAGCACTTTGATCTGCCGGCTGACGGCACCGTGGGTCACATGAAGGGCCTCGGCCGCCTGGCTGACGCTGTTAAGCCGGGCAGCGGCTTCAAAGGCTCGCAGTGCATTGAGGGGAGGGAGGTCGTGGGCCATTTTACCTGTGAGTTTTTCTGACAAGTTTGCGCAATCTTATCGGTTTTCAGCCGGGCTTGCCGTGGTTAGAGTAAAGCCCATCACTCATTCATTACGCCCTGGAGCGCCCCATGACCCAGTCCCAATACCGCCCCGGCCCCGACGCCAACGGCCTGTTCGGCTCGTTCGGCGGCCGCTACGTGGCCGAAACCCTGATGCCACTGGTGCTGGACCTGGCCCGCGAATACGAAGCGGCCAAGGCAGACCCCAAGTTCCTCGAAGAACTGGCCTACTTCCAGCGCGACTACATCGGCCGCCCGAACCCGCTGTACTTCGCCGAGCGCCTGACCGAACACTGTGGCGGCGCCAAGATCTTCTTCAAGCGTGAAGAGCTCAACCACACCGGCGCGCACAAGGTGAACAACTGCATCGGCCAGGTGCTGCTGGCCAAGCGCATGGGCAAGAAGCGCCTGATCGCCGAAACCGGCGCCGGCATGCATGGCGTGGCCACCGCCACCGTCGCTGCCCGCTTCGGCCTGCCTTGCGTGATCTACATGGGCGCCACCGACATCGAGCGCCAGCAGGCCAACGTGTTCCGCATGAAGCTGCTGGGCGCCGAGATCGTCCCGGTCACTGCCGGCACCGGCACCCTGAAAGACGCCATGAACGAAGCCCTGCGCGACTGGGTGACCAACGTCGAAGACACCTTCTACCTGATCGGTACCGTGGCCGGCCCACACCCGTACCCGGCCATGGTCCGTGACTTCCAGTCGATCATCGGCAAGGAAACCCGCGCCCAGCTGCAAGAAAAGGAAGGCCGCCTGCCAGACAGCCTGGTTGCCTGCGTGGGGGGTGGCTCCAACGCCATGGGCCTGTTCCATGAGTTCCTCGAAGAACCAAGCGTGCAGATCATCGGCGTCGAAGCTGGTGGCCACGGCGTACACACCGACAAGCACGCCGCCAGCCTGAACGGCGGTGTACCGGGCGTGCTCCACGGCAACCGCACCTACCTGCTGCAGGATGAAGACGGCCAGATCACCGACGCCCACTCGATTTCCGCAGGCCTGGACTACCCGGGCATCGGCCCGGAGCACGCCTACCTGCACGAAGTGAAGCGCGTCGAGTACGTCAGCATCACCGACGACGAAGCGCTGGATGCGTTCCACGCCACCTGCCGCCTGGAAGGCATCATCCCGGCCCTGGAAAGCTCCCACGCCCTGGCCGAAGCGATCAAGCGCGCACCGAAGCTGCCCAAGGACCACCTGATGGTCGTGTGCCTGTCGGGCCGCGGCGACAAAGACATGCAAACCGTCATGAACCACATGGCCGCCCAGGAGAAACAGGCATGAGCCGTCTTGAACAACGCTTCGCCGAACTGAAGGCCGAAGGCCGTTCGGCACTGGTCACCTTCGTCACCGCAGGCGACCCGGGCTACGACGCTTCGCTGCAGATCCTCAAGGGCCTGCCGGCCGCTGGCGCCGACGTGATCGAACTGGGCATGCCGTTCACCGACCCGATGGCCGACGGCGTGGCCATCCAGCTGGCCACCCTGCGCGCCCTGGAGGCTGGCCAGACGCTGGCCAAGACCCTGCAGATGGTTCGCGAATTCCGTGTGGATAACCACACCACGCCGATCGTGCTGATGGGCTACTACAACCCGATCCACCGCTTTGGCGTGGAAAAGTTCGTGGCTGAAGCCAAGCAAGCCGGCGTCGATGGCCTGATCATCGTCGACCTGCCGCCCGAACACGACGCCGAACTGGCCACCCCGGCCCAGGCTGCAGGCATCGACTTCATCCGCCTGACCACCCCGACCACCGACGATGCGCGCCTGCCGCGCGTACTGGAGCGCAGCTCCGGGTTCGTCTACTACGTGTCGGTGGCCGGTGTGACCGGTGCCGGCTCGGCGACCACCGAGCACGTGACCGAGGCCATTGCCCGCCTGCGTCGGCATACCGATCTGCCGATCAGCGTTGGTTTCGGCATTCGCACCCCGGAGCAGGCCGCGAACATCGCCCGCTTGGCGGATGGTGTGGTGGTGGGGTCGGCGCTGGTCGACAAGATTGCCCAGGCCACTAGTGCGGACCAGGCAGTGAATGATGTGTTGAGCTTGTGCTCGGCACTGGCTGAAGGCGTGCGCGGGGCTCGTCGCTAAACCGCATCGCCTTCTTCGCGGGCAAGCCCACTCCCACAGGGACGACACAGATGCTGAATTTTGTGGAGGACTTGTGGGAGCGGGCTTGCCCGCGAAGAGGCCATCACAGGCAACTGAGATTTACCCACCAAAAATAGAAAGATCCAAAGGCCGCACAGCACCCATCCAGATCGCATGGTCCCGGTGGTCCGCCAGCTCATCCCCGGTCAGCGGGTGCATGAACACCACCAACCCCTTGCGGTACAGCGCCAACCAAGGCAAAACCACCCCGACAAATTCCGGCTCGAACGCCAGCTGGCAACTCCAGTCCGGGTGCGGCCCCACCGGCTTCTGGTGCATACGCCCCATGGTCACAGGGAACAGCCGCGCCGCCTCCTCACACAGCTCACGTGCCTGCTCCATCGTTGCCGCATCGTAATAAACGTGTGCGTGGTAGCCCTTGATTCTTTGCAAAATAACTCCCGATTACACCGCCATCAGCCACTGCGTTCCTGCTCCAGCCAGCTGACGAACCGCTCGATCAACGCCCCGCGCCGCTTGCGCGGTGGCAAAACCAGATAATAGCCCCGACTCGACGTCAGGCTCCCCTCTAATGGCCGACATAGCAAGCCTTGATCCACCAGGCCATCCACCAGGTGCCGCCAACCGATCGCCACACCCTGACCGGCAATCGCCGCCTGGATCAGCAAGGTGTAGTTGTCAAAGCGCAACTGCCCCGCCGGTGGCGGGCTGGCCACGCCAAACCCGCGAAACACCCCCGTCCAATCAAACCAGCGGCTGGCCTGCTCGCCCTTCAAATGAAGCAAGGGCAATTGTTGCAAAGCCACGGCTGAGAAGGGTTTGCCATGGGTCAGCCGGGGGCTGCACACGGGGAAAACTTCCTCATCGAACAGCCAACGGCTTTCGCCTTGATGAAAGCGCCCATCGCCAAACAGCACCGCCACATCGATGTCCGGCCGCAACATGCCCTGGCTGCGCTCACCGGTCACCAGGCTCACATCCACCTGTGGATAAGCTTCGTGAAAGCGCTGCAACCGGGGCATCAGCCAGAACGCGGCAAAGGCAAAGTCGGTGGCCACCTGCAGCACCTCGCGCTGGCCACGCCCGCTGGCTTGGGCAATGCCGTCATCCATCGCCTGCAATCCCTGATGCACCTGCTCGAACAGCACCTGTCCGGCTTCGGTCAGCTCGATGCCCCGGTAAATACGGTCGAACAGGCGCGTGCCCAGCTGGGCTTCCAGGCGTTTCACCTGCTGGCTCACGGCCGGTTGTGTGGTACCCAGCTCCAGCGCGGCGGCAGTAAAGCTACGCAAGCGCGCTGCTGCCTCGAACACGCGCAAGGTATCCAGTGACAGCTCGGCGAGGTGATCAAACATAAGCTCAGTTAATCCCAGTCATTGCCCGCCATGGGCTTTACCCATGTTAGCCACAGTCGCATCTTGGTAGGCAAGCGGTTCGCATAACCCTCAACGATGGAAGCCACCATGACGCGCCCGAATATCCTGTTCATCATGGCCGACCAGATGGCCGCACCTTTGCTGCCGATCTACGCCCGCTCGCCCATCCAGATGCCGCACCTGAGCCGTCTGGCCGAGCAGGCGGTGGTGTTCGACTCGGCCTACTGCAACAGCCCGCTGTGCGCGCCGTCGCGCTTCACCCTGGTCAGCGGCCAGTTGCCCAGCCGCATAGGTGCCTACGACAACGCCGCCGACTTTCCCGCAGACGTACCGACCTATGCCCACTACCTGCGCCGGCTGGGCTACCGCACAGCACTGTCGGGCAAGATGCACTTCTGCGGCCCGGACCAGCTGCACGGCTACGAAGAACGCTTGACCAGCGATATCTACCCCGCCGACTACGGCTGGGCGGTGAACTGGGACGAACCGGATGTGCGCCCCAGCTGGTACCACAACATGTCCTCGGTGCTGCAGGCCGGCCCATGCGTACGCACCAACCAGCTGGATTTCGACGAAGAGGTGGTGTTCAAGGCGCGCCAGTACCTGTACGACCATGTGCGCGGGAACGATGGCCGGCCGTTCTGCCTGACCGTGTCCATGACCCACCCGCACGACCCGTACACCATCCCCAAGCGCTACTGGGACCGCTACGAGGGTGTGGATATCCCCATGCCCCACGCCGGGTTCAGCCAGTCGGAACTCGACCCACACTCGCAGCGCCTGCTCAAGGTCTACGACCTGTGGAACAAGCCGCTGCCTGTGGAAAAGATCCGCGATGCCCGCCGCGCCTACTTCGGCGCCTGCAGCTATATCGACGACAACATCGGCCAGCTGCTGCAAACCCTGGAGGAATGCAACCTGGCAGACAATACCGTGATCGTGTTCTCCGGCGACCACGGCGACATGCTCGGCGAGCGTGGCCTCTGGTACAAAATGCACTGGTTCGAGATGTCGGCACGGGTGCCGTTGCTGGTTCATGCGCCGAAGCGCTTCGCAGCAGGCCGGGTCAGCGCCTCGGTCTCCACCTGCGACCTGTTGCCAACCCTGGTCGAACTCGCTGGCGGCGCTGTGGATAACCACCTGCACCTGGACGGCCGCTCACTGGTAAGCCACCTGCAAGGGCAGGGCGGCCACGACGAAGTGATCGGCGAATACATGGCCGAAGGCACCGTCGGCCCGCTGATGATGATCCGCCGTGGGCCGTACAAGTTCGTGTACAGCGAAGACGACCCATGCCTACTCTATAATTTGAGCCGCGACCCGCACGAGCGGGAGAACCTCACCGGCAGCCCGGACCATCAGGCGCTGCTGCAGGCATTGGTCGATGAAGCACAGCAGCGTTGGGACATCCCCAGCCTGCGCCAGCAGGTGCTGGCCAGCCAGCGCCGCCGCCGCCTGGTGGCCGAAGCGCTGGCCATCGGCAAGCTGAAAAGCTGGGACCACCAACCGCTGGTGGATGCCAGTCAACAGTACATGCGCAACCACATCGATCTCGATGACCTCGAGCGCAAGGCACGTTATCCACAGCCCGCACCCATGGATTGAGAAGAGAGGCCGCCATGCACAAGTTCTCCGCCGCCGTGTTCGCCCTGGCCCTGGGCACCGCCACGGCCCACGCCGCCGACAGCGACGCGCAATGCAGCACCGTGAAAATGGCCGACCCCGGCTGGAGCGATATCGCTTCGACCAACGCCGTGGCCCGCCTGCTACTGGAAAGCCTGGGCTACCAGGTGAAAATCGACAGCCTGGCCGTACCGATCATCTACGGTGGCCTGAAGGACGGCCGTGTGGATGCCTTCCTCGGCAACTGGATGCCGGCGCATCAAGGCTTCCATGAAAAGTTCATCGCCAACGGCGATGTGCAGCAACTGTCGCGCAACCTGGAAGGCACCGAGTTCACCCTGGCCGTGCCCGATCATGTGTGGAATGCCGGGGTGAAGGACTTTGCCGACCTGCAAAAGCATGCCGACCAATTCGACAAGAAGCTATACGGCATCGGCTCCGGCGCACCGGCCAATCTGTCGCTGAAGGAAATCATCGACAAGAATGATTTCAACCTCGGCCAGTGGAAGCTGGTGGAATCCAGCGAACAGGCCATGCTGGCGCAGGTCGACCGGGCAGTGAAGAAGCAGCAGTTCATCACCTTCCTTGGCTGGACACCGCACCCGATGAACGTGAAGCTGAAGATGCATTACCTGACCGGCGGGGAGAAGTGGTTCGGCAGCAAAGGCGAGGTGTATACGCTGACCCGCAAGGGTTATCCACAGGCCTGCCCGAATGCGGCGAAGCTGCTGGGTAACCTTAGGTTCACGCTGGACATGGAAAACAGCATCATGGCCGAGGTTGTGGACAAGAAGATCAGCTTTGATGAAGCAGCCAAGGGCTGGGTGAAGGCGCATCCCGAGTTGCTGGATGGGTGGTTGGCTGGGGTCACCACCAAATCTGACGGCAATGCCCTGGAGGCCGTCAAAGCCAAACTGTAATCTCGCAAGCAACACACCTCCCCTGAGGGAGCGGGCAAGCTCGCGAAGAGGCCAGCGCGGTGGATGGCACCGGCTTTGCCGGTGTTCGCGGCGGTTCGACGCCTCGACATGCCCGCTCCCACAGGGTTTGGCGAAACCTTAAGGATTGTGGATAAACCATGCATCGCCTCACTCACCTGCTGCCCTTCCTCACCTGGCTCCCCCGCCAATCGGGCCGCAGCCTGCGCCAGGACCTGCTGGTGGGCCTGAGCGGTGCCATCCTTGCCCTGCCGCAATCCATCGCCTACGCCCTGATCGCCGGCCTGCCCGCCGAATATGGCCTGTATGCCGCCATCGTGCCGGTGCTGATCGCTTGCCTATGGGGTTCATCCTGGCACCTGATCTGCGGCCCGACCGCTGCCATTTCCATCGTCCTCTACGCCAGCATCAGCCCGCTGGCCGTGGCGGGCAGCGCCGACTACATCACCCTGGTGCTGCTGTTGACGTTCCTCGGCGGCATCTTCCAGCTACTGCTGGGGCTTGTGCGGTTTGGCGCGCTGGTCAATTTCGTCTCCCATTCCGTGGTGCTCGGTTTCACCCTGGGCGCCGCCATCGTCATCGCCCTGGGCCAACTGCCCAACCTGCTGGGCATGGACCTGCCCAGCCAGGCCACTGCGCTGAAGACCGTGCAGGATCTGGCCAGCCATGCCGGAGAAGTCGACCTGCCTTCACTGGTGCTTGGCCTGGCCACCGTGCTGCTCGGCGTGACCTTGAAACTCTGGCGCCCACGCTGGCCGAGCCTGTTGATAAGCCTGATCCTGGTCAGCCTGCTGGCGTGGCTGTTGCCAGGCTTCTTTGGCCATGTACCACGAGTAGCAGCCTTCACCGGGCAACTTCCCCCGCTTAGCCCGCTGCCCCTGCTGGACATGGAACTGATGTTGCGCCTGCTGCCCAGCGCCGTGGCAGTGGGTATGCTGGGGCTGGTCACCAGCCTGTCGATTGCCCGCTCTCTCTCGGCACGCTCAGAACAACTGATCGACCCGGATCAGGAAATACGTGCCCAGGGCCTGTCGAACATCGCGGGGGCGTTTTTCTCTGGTTACCTGTCTGCCGGCTCCTTCACCCGCTCGGGCCTGAGCTATGAAGCAGGTGCCCGTTCGCCCATGGCCGGGGTGTTCTCGGCGCTGTGGGTAGCGTTGTTCGCCGTTACCGGCGCCAGGTTGATCGCACACCTGCCGATACCCGCCATGGCCGGCAGCATTTTGCTGATCTGTTGGGGGTTGGTGGACCATCGGGGGATTCGCGCGCTGTTCCGGGTCAGCCGCTCGGAGTTTCTGGTAATGGCACTGACGGCAGCGGCGACCTTGTTGCTGGAATTGCAGACGGCGATCTATGCCGGGGTACTGGCGTCGCTCTTCTTCTATCTGAAGCGCACGTCACGGCCACGGGTACAGCAGAGCCGTGAGGGTGATGCGGATGTATTGCGGGTGGGCGGGTCGATCTTCTTTGGTGCGGCGCATTACCTGCAGGTGCGCTTGCAGCGTTGCCAGGGGCCACATGTGGTGATCGATGCGCGGCAGGTGAATTTTATCGATTACTCGGGTGTGGATATGTTGCACCGCGAGGCGCGTCGGTTGATGCGCACGGGGGGGAGTTTGACCTTGCACCGGGCCAGGCCGCAGGTGGTCGAGGAGTTGCAAAAGCTGGAGGGTGTTGAATTGTGCCCGATCCGGTTTGAGGAATGACCTGACAATTTTGCCAGTTGTGCCAAAAACAAGGCTGCGGAAAATCAGAGGTATCAACAGCGCAAGGACTGCCTCATGGCGTCTTACACAGGGTTCATGGCCTTGATCCTTTTGTCATCCACTGCCTTCGGCGCAACCAGTGACGAATGCATCACCCAGGCGGAGCAGCGAATTTCCCGGCTCGAGTTGCTGATGAACGAACGGGAGGCCTACACGGGCAAGAAGCAATCGGCCGAGAAAATTGCTCACTATGACGAGCAGATCCGCCTGGAGAAATCTCGCCTCCAGGCGAATGGAGGTCGAGTCAGTTGCGCATCAGTTGACGCCGCAGCTCAGCCAGCACCGGCGCCGTGTCCGGACGCACTCCCCGCCAGATGAAGAAGGCTTCAGCCGCCTGCTCAGCCAGCATCCCCAGCCCATCCAGCACCTTGGCCGCCCCCAGCTTGGTAGCCCACTGGCAAAACGGCGTCGGCTCCTTGCCATACATCATGTCGTAGCAAACCGTGCGCCCGGCCTCGACCAGACTGTCGGCAATCGGCGGCAATTCCCCGGCCAGGCTCGCCGAGGTGGCGTTGATGATCACATCCACCGGCTCCTGCAACCAGGCAAACCCGCTGGCCACCACCGGCCCCAATTCATCGAACTCACGCGCCAGCTGCTCGGCCTTTTCCACTGTGCGGTTGGCGATTACCAGCGACTGCGGCTTGTGCGCCAGAATCGGCTCCAGCACGCCGCGCACGGCGCCGCCGGCACCGAGGATGAGAATGCGTTTACCAGCCAGTTCGACGCCGGCATTCAGCGTGAGGTCGCGCACCAGGCCAGCGCCATCGGTGTTGTCGCCCTGCAAGGTACCGTCGGCCAGCTTGCTCAGCGTGTTCACTGCCCCAGCGCGCTGTGCACGAGGGGTCAGGCTGTCGCACAGGCGATAGGCCTCTTCCTTGAACGGCACCGTGACGTTGCCGCCACTGCCTTGCTTGAAGAAGCCGCGCGCGCAATCGCTGAACTCGTCCAGCGGCGCCAGCAGGGTGGTGTATTCCAGGTCCTGGCCGGTCTGCTCGGCGAACAGGCGGTGAATCAGCGGCGACTTGCTGTGGCCGATGGGGTTACCGAAAACGACGTACTGGTCCATGGCGGTTCCTTGGTTGTCCACAGGCTTACTGGCCAAGCCAGTCGCGGTCTTGCAAGAAGTACTCGGTCAGGCGCGCTTCTTCGCTACCGGGCGCAGCCTTCCAGTCGTAGCCCCAACGTACCTGCGGCGGCAGCGACATGAGGATGGACTCGGTACGGCCACCAGACTGCAGGCCGAACAGGGTGCCACGGTCGTAGACCAGGTTGAACTCCACGTAGCGGCCGCGCCGGTATTCCTGAAACTCGCGCTGCTGCGGGGTGTAGGGCGTGTCCTTGCGGCGCTGGATGATCGGCAGGTAGGCGTTGACGTAGGCATCGCCGATGGCGCGGATGAAGGCAAAGCAGGTGTCGAAATCCCACTCGTTCAGGTCATCGAAGAACAGGCCGCCGATGCCGCGTGGCTCGCCACGGTGCTTGAGGTGGAAATAGCGGTCGCACCAGGCCTTGTAGCGCGGGTACACGTCGGCGCCGAAGGGCGCGCAGGCCTGCTCGGCCACGCGGTGCCAGTGGATGCAGTCTTCTTCATTGCCGTAGTACGGGGTCAGGTCGAAGCCACCACCGAACCACCACACAGCTTCTTCACCTTCCTTTTCGGCGATAAAGAAGCGCACGTTGGCGTGGGATGTAGGCACATGCGGGTTGTGCGGGTGAATCACCAGCGACACGCCCAAGGCCTCGAAACCACGGCCCGCCAGCTCAGGGCGGTGGGCACTGGCCGAGGGCGGCAGACCCGCACCGAACACATGGGAGAAGTTGACCCCGCCTTTCTCGATCACCTTGCCGTCGCCGATCACCCGCGTGCGGCCCCCGCCACCGGCTTCGCGCACCCAGGCGTCCTCGACGAAGCGAGCACCGCCGTCTTCAGCTTCGAGGGCAGAGCAGATGCGGTCTTGCAGGTCGAGCAGGTAGGCTTTCACGGCCTCGGTGCGGCTAGTCATCGGGTCACCAGGAACGGGCAGGGAAGAATTCGCCGCGTAGCATACCACCGCCAGCGCGCGCGCCGCAGTTGACGGCGATCAAGCAAAGGCGTCCGATAGAAGGCCTTTTCCCGATCCCGACGACAGGAGTGCGAGATGGCCAAGCGTATCCAGTTCAGCCAGCATGGCGGCCCGGAAGTGCTGCAGTTTGTGGAATTCGAACCCGCCCCACCGGGGCCGCAGCAGGTGCGCGTGCGTAACCATGCCATCGGCCTGAACTTCATCGATACCTACTTCCGCAGTGGGTTGTATGCGCCGCCGTCCCTGCCTTCAGGCCTGGGCACCGAGGCTGCCGGTGTCGTCGAGGCCGTGGGCGAAGGCGTCACCCGGCTGAAGGTAGGTGACCGTGTGGCCCATGCCGGCGGCCCCCTGGGTGCGTACAGCGAGGTGCATACGTTGCCGGAGGCCAACCTGGTCAAGCTGCCCGACAGCATCAGCTTCGAGCAGGCGGCGGCGGTGATGCTCAAGGGTTTGACCGTGCAGTACCTGCTGAAGCAGACCTATGAGGTGAAGGCGGGTGACGTGATTCTGTTCCACGCGGCGGCTGGCGGTGTGGGTTCGCTGGCGTGCCAGTGGGCCAAGGCCTTGGGCGCCAAGCTGATCGGTACCGTGAGTTCTGCCGAAAAGGCCGAGCGGGCCAAGGCGCTGGGGGCATGGGAAACCATCGACTACAGCCGTGAAGATGTCGCCAAGCGCGTGCTGGAGCTGACCGATGGCAAGAAATGCCCGGTGGTGTACGACGGCGTGGGCGCCGATACCTGGCTGACTTCGCTTGACTGCCTGCAACCGCGTGGATTGATGGTGAGCTTCGGCAATGCCTCGGGCGCGGTGAGCGGGGTGAACCTGGGGATTCTGGCGCAGAAGGGCTCGCTGTATGTCACACGCCCCACGTTGGCGAGCTATGCCAACAATGCCCAGAACACTCAGGCCATGGCCGATGACCTGTTTGCGATGATTGGCAGTGGCAAGCTGGTTGTGGATATCCAGCAGCGGTATCCATTAAGTGAGGCGGCCAAGGCGCAGGCGGAGCTGTCGGCGCGCAGGACTGTGGGGTCGACTGTACTGATCCCCTGAGCCGGGCACATTCCCTGTGGGAGCGGGCATGCCCGCGAAGAAGCCACCGCGATTGATGGCACCGGCTGTGCCCGTGTTCGCGGGTGAACCAGCTCCCACAGGTATTGAGTCGGCCCGGATTACAGCAATCCCGTTTAGATTGCTTTGCCTTGATTAATCGTCCTAGTGATATCGGCACTGCAAGATTGTCATCTGCCCACCTTCGAAGAGGTAGACCAACCGATGCTCGCGAGTAATGCGGCGAGACCAGAATCCTGAAAGGTCGCCCTTGAGCGGTTCAGGCTTGCCAGTACCTTTGAAAGGAGTACGAAGGCACTCCCTGATCAGTGCGTTGATCGTTGCGAACACATCCGGGTCAGCATCTTTCCAATGGCAGTAGTCTTCCCAACCCTCTGAAGTAAACGCAACGCTTACAGAGTTGCGAGTCTCAGTCTTGTTGCGTTGTTTTGACTTCATGTTCATCTATGGACAGCTCATGGGTAGCAGCTTTACCCGACCGCAGCTGATCAATGGATGCTCGCAAACGCTTGGCATTGGCTGAAGAACCCAGCAGGTACATGGTTTCTTGCATGCCGTTGTAGTCTTCAAGCGAGAGCATAACCACCGGCTCACCGCGCTGGCGGGTAATGATCGCAGGTTCGTGATCCCGACATACATCATCCATCGTCTGCTTCAGGTCGGCGCGAGCCTGGCTAAAAGTCAGTACATGCATTTCTCAAATCCCTCCCAGGCAGGGCCCGGATCAGGTTTTTCTCGACCCATTCAGTTCTGCTGAATGGGCGCTAGGCTTGGTGGCTTCCGATAGTTAATTTGGCAGATACCAACTCAAACATTGTACAAGCCTAGGTACAAACCTCAACATCCCATGGTCGGGAACCTTGAGAATGCAAAGCATAAATTGGATGTCTTCTGGTGGGCAGGTGATTGCTGCCGACAGCGCTTGTAGGAAATTGCTGTGAAACCAGGCCTACCTGCTCCCACAGCAATGCATTGAATTAAGGGACCCCGCCGTTTTGGGGTGAACAGCTTGTCGGTGGTGGGGTCGACTCGATGCCATCGAGGATCGCCTCAATCACCCCCTCCGCCATTTCAATCGCATGCAGGTTCGACCAGAACATGCCACGGCCTTCTTCGCGCATGTAGTCCAGGGCTTTGTAGCCGGTTTCGTAGGTGCTGCGCAGGTACAGGGCTACATGGACCAGAGCGTCCTCGGCGGAAATGTTCGGGTTGACGGTGAAGAGCGGGTCATGGCCGGCAAGCCAGCTCCCACACCGACCGCACCGGTTTCAAGCCATCTGCAGTACCTGTAGGAGCTGGCTTGCCTGCGATCGAGGGCGAAGGCCTCGCCAGCGGTATCAGCCCGGGCGAACGACTTCGCCGGTTGCCAGGTTGCGAATCACACTCGGGTTCTTCCGCCCGCCCAGCGCCCCACCGAGCACCAGGTCCAACTGGCCGTGGAAGTACTGCTCCACCCGCAACCGGGTCTTCGCCGCCGGGCGCCCGCCGGGGTTGCACGAGGTGGAAATCAATGGCCCCACCAACGCACACAACTCACGCACCACCGGGTGGTCGCTGACCCGCAGCGCCACGGTGTCATGCTGCCCGGTCACCCATTCAGGCAACAGGTCCTGATGGGGCACCAACCAGGTGTTCGGTCCCGGCCAGGTGCTGCCCATGCGGTCGATCCAGTCTTCGGGGAAGTCCTCGAACAGGAAATCGAACTGGCGGATGTTGTCGGCGATCAGAATCAGCCCTTTATCCACAGGCCGCGATTTCAGCGCCAGCAGGCGATACACCGCGTCCTCGTTCCACGGGTCGCAGCCCAGGCCCCAGACCGCTTCCGTCGGGTAGGCGATCACTGCGCCCGCCCGTACCTCACGTGCGGCTTGTTGCACACGAAAACTGCTCACCATTGCTGTCTCTCCGCCTATATACCTTGCTTGTGTGCAGTGTACTTAGCCCGCACGGGCAAACCAACGCCCGGCTTCATTGCTGACCCGGCCTTCCAGCTCCAGCTCGGTCAGTTGCGCCAGCACTTCGGCCAGCGGCAGCTCGCTGCAATGCGCCAGGCTTTCGCTGGTTTGCGGTGCGGCATGCAGCAGGGCAAGCAGGGGATGGTCGAATTTGTCCACAACGGCGGGCGGCAGGTTTTGCCAGCCCTGCAAGCTTTCGAGGATCTGATCCACGCTTTCCACCAGCAGCGCGCCATCGCGGATCAACTGGTGGCAGCCCTTCGAACCCGGGTGGTGAATGGAGCCCGGAATCGCATACACCTCGCGGCCTTGCTCAGCCGCCAGGCGGGCGGTGATCAGCGAACCACTGGCCAGGCTGGCTTCGACCACCAGCACGCCCAGCGACAGCCCACTGATGATGCGATTGCGCCGTGGGAAGTTGCCGGGCAATGGCCCGGCATTCAGCGGGTACTCGGAAACCAGTGCGCCGCCATGGTCGATCATCGCCTGTGCAAGCTCCAGGTGCCGCTGTGGATAAAGTTTTTGCAACCCCGTGCCAAGCACGCCAATCGTCCCCCCACCAGCCTGCAACGCAGCCCGATGAGCGGCACCATCGATACCCACAGCCAAGCCGCTGGTGATAGTAAAACCGGCCTGCACCAGGTAGCGGGAAAATGCCGCAGCGGTGTCGAGCGCCGGTGGTGTGGCACGCCTGCTGCCCACAATAGCCAGCTGTGGACGTTCGAGCAACGCAGGTTCGCCAGCCACGAAAAGCAGCGGTGGCGCATCGTCGATTTCCGCCAGCAATGCAGGGTAATCGGGGCCGTCCCACATCAGTAAATGCTGGCCAGGTCGCTCTAGCCAGGCCATTGCGGCCAGTGCGCCATCGCGCACTTCGGCACTGCGCCGCGCGTCAATGGTGATCTGTGGGATGCCCAATGCACGCCAGGCCGAACCCGGTGCACTGAGTGCAGAGGAGGCACTGCCAAAGGCATCGAACAATGTGCGAAAACGTCGCAGTCCCATCCCGTTCAGGCAGTGCAGGCGTAATCGTGCATCCAGTTCGGCAGGCGAACAGAGCGACGAATGGTGAATTGGCATAGGGATCATCCTTGATCGAAACAGGGCCATTTACGTGGCACAACTTGTGGATAACTCTGTGAGTAACACTTTGAAAAGCTGTCCATTGATTGAAGGCTATCAAGCCCATAAACACCCTAGACGAGCTTGCCAGGTGCCGAAATCCTCGTTTCCCTTTATTATGTGTGCTCAGTTTTCAACCGAACGCACAGTGACTGCCTGACCTTATGGCCATCTTGAACATTCTCGAATTCCCGGACCCGCGCCTGCGCACCATCGCCAAGCCGGTGACGGTGTTCGACGACGCCCTGCGTCAGCTGATCGACGACATGTTTGAAACCATGTACGAAGCCCCTGGCATCGGCCTGGCCGCCACCCAGGTGAACGTGCACCTGCAGGTCGTGGTCATGGACCTCAGCGAAGACCGCAGCGAGCCGCGCGTCTTCATCAACCCGACGGTCGAAGAGCTGACCCATGACATGGGCCAGTATCAGGAAGGCTGCCTGTCGGTACCGGGCTTCTACGAGAACGTCGACCGCCCGCTGCGCGTACGGGTCAAGGCCCAGGACCGGGACGGCAAGCCGTACGAGCTGGAATGCGAAGGCCTGCTGGCGGTGTGCGTGCAGCACGAATTCGATCACCTCAACGGCAAGCTGTTCGTTGACTACCTGTCGCAGCTCAAGCGCGACCGGATCAAGAAGAAGCTGGAAAAGCAGCACCGCCAGCAAGCCTGATCCCCACCTTCCAGAAGGCTTGCTCCGGCAAGCCTTTTTCTTTTTTGAAGCGAGAACTCCATGCGCATCGTCTTTGCAGGCACTCCAGAGTTTGCCGCCGAACACCTCAAGGCCTTGCTCGACAGCCCCTACGAGATCGTGGCCGTCTACACCCAGCCCGACCGCCCGGCCGGCCGCGGCCAGAAGCTGATGCCGAGCGCGGTCAAGCAACTGGCTGTGGCCCATGACATCCCGGTGTTCCAGCCGCCGACCCTGCGCAACGCCGAAGCCCAGGCCGAACTGGCCGCGCTGAAGCCGGACCTGATGGTGGTGGTCGCCTATGGCCTGATCCTGCCGCAGGTGGTGCTGGATATCCCCCGCCTGGGCTGCATCAACAGCCATGCCTCCCTGCTGCCACGCTGGCGCGGTGCCGCACCGATCCAGCGCGCCGTGGAAGCCGGCGACGCCGAGAGCGGTGTGACCGTGATGCGTATGGAAGCAGGCCTGGACACCGGCCCGATGCTGCTCAAGGTAGCCACCCCGATCAGCGCCGAAGACACCGGCGGCAGCCTGCACGACCGCTTGGCCGAGATGGGCCCGCCAGCAGTCGTCCAGGCCATTGCCGGCCTGGCCGAAGGTTCGCTGCAAGGCGAAGTTCAGAACGACGCCCTGGCCACCTACGCGCACAAGCTGAACAAGGACGAAGCACGCATCGACTGGAGCCGCCCGGCCGTCGAGCTGGAACGCCTGATCCGTGCCTTCAACCCGTGGCCGGTTTGCCACAGCTCCCTCGATGGCGAAAGCGTGAAAGTGCTGACCGCCAACTTGTCCACAGCGACAGGCACCCCCGGCGAGATCCTCTCCGCCAGCAAGGACGGCCTGGTGGTCGCCTGCGGTGACCAGGCCCTGAGCCTGACCCGCCTGCAACTGCCCGGCGGCAAGCCGCTGAACTTCAGCGACCTGTTCAACAGCCGTCGCGAGAAATTCGCCAGCGGCAAGGTGCTGGGCCAATGAACCCACGCCTCGCCGCCGCCCGTGCCCTTGCCGCTGTACTTAGCGGCAAGGCTTCGCTGAACAGCTCGCTGCCGGCGCAGCTGGACAAGGTCGACGAGCGCGACCGTGGCCTGACCCAGGACCTGGCGTTCGGCACCGCACGCTGGCAGCCTCGCCTCGACCTGTTGGCCGCGCAACTGCTGCAAAAGCCGTTCAAGGCCGCCGATGCCGATGTGCAGGCGCTGCTGCTGGTCGGCCTGTATCAGTTGTTCTACACCCGTATTCCCGCCCACGCCGCCATCGGCGAAACCGTCGGCTGTGCCGACAAGCTGAAGAAACCGTGGGCCAAAGGGCTGCTCAATGCCGTACTGCGCCGCGCCCAGCGCGAAGGCGAGGAGCTGTTGGCAAGCATGGAGCGCGACCCGGTGGTACGCACCGCCCACCCGCGCTGGCTGCAGAAATCGCTGAAAGCGTTCTGGCCGGAGCAGTGGGAAGCCATCTGCGCCGCCAATAACGCCCACCCACCGATGATTTTGCGAGTAAACCGCCGTCATCACAGCCGCGATGCCTATTTGGCCCTGCTGGCCGAAGCTGGCGTGGCCGCCAGTGCCTGCCAGTTCAGCCGTGACGGCATCGTGCTGGCCGAAGCCTGCGACGTACGCGCCCTGCCAGGCTTTGCTGAAGGCTGGGTGAGCGTGCAGGACGAAGCCGCGCAACTGTCTGCCGATCTGCTTGAACTGGCCCCCGGCCAACGCGTGCTGGACGCCTGCTGTGCACCCGGAGGCAAAACCTGCCACCTGCTCGAAGCCGAATCTGGCCTGGCCCACGTAGTGGCCATCGACCTTGAAGCCAAGCGTCTGACCCGCGTACGCGAGAACCTCGACCGCCTCAAACTCGACGCCGAGCTGATCGCCTGCGATGCCCGCGACACCGCCAGCTGGTGGGACGGCAAGCCGTTCCAGCGCATCCTGCTCGACGCCCCGTGCTCGGCCACTGGCGTGATCCGCCGCCACCCGGACATCAAGCTGACCCGTCAGGCCGACGACATTCCGGCCCTGGCCTCGCTGCAAGGCGAGCTGCTGGATGCCCTGTGGCCGACCCTGGAAGTGGGCGGCATGCTGCTGTACGCCACCTGCTCCAGCCTGCCGACCGAGAACACCGAAGTGATCGACGCCTTCCTGGCCCGCACCCCGGGCGCCCGTGAGCTGGACCTGGCCACCGAGGCCGGCCTGCGCCAGCCCCACGGTCGTCAGTTGCTGGCCCAGGAAGGCGGCCACGACGGTTTCTACTATGCCAAGCTGATCAAGATCGCCGCCTCGCGCGGATAAGAACAAAAGGTAGGGAGTAGCGGATGAAGATCATCATCCTCGGCGCAGGCCAGGTAGGCGGTACGCTGGCAGAGCACCTGGCCAGCGAAGCCAACGACATCACCGTGGTCGACACCGATGGCGACCGCCTGCGCGACCTGGGCGACCGCCTGGACATCCGCACCGTGCAAGGCCGCGGCTCGCTGCCGACGGTGCTGCGCCAGGCAGGCGCTGACGACGCCGACATGCTGGTAGCAGTGACCAACAGCGATGAAACCAACATGGTCGCCTGCCAGGTAGCCTATTCGCTGTTCCACACCCCGACCAAGATCGCCCGGGTACGCGAGTCGGCCTACCTCACCCGCGAAGAGCTGTTCGACAACGACCATATCCCGGTCGACGTGCTGATCAGCCCCGAGCAGGTGGTGACCAACTACATCAAGCGCCTGATCGAACACCCGGGCTCGCTGCAGGTGATCGATTTCGCCGAAGGCAAGGCCCAGTTGGTGGCGGTAAAGGCTTACTACGGTGGCCCGCTGGTCGGCCAGCAACTGCGCCAGATTCGTGCGCACATGCCCAACGTCGATACCCGCGTGGCGGCCATCTTCCGCCGCGACCGGCCGATCACCCCACGGGGCGACACGGTAATCGAAGCTGACGACGAAGTGTTCTTCATTGCCGCGAAGAAGGACATTCGCGCCGTGATGGGCGAGCTACGCCGCATCGACGAAACCAACAAGCGCATTGTCATCGCCGGGGGCGGACAGATCGGCGAACGCTTGGCCGAGGCCATCGAAAGCCGCTACCAGGTGAAGATCATCGAGATGAGCCCGGCCCGTTGCCGGCACCTCTCCGATACCCTGGAAAGCACTGTGGTGCTGCAGGGCAGCGCGTCGGACAAGGACCTGATGCTCGAAGAGAACATCGCCGACGCCGATATTTTCCTGGCCCTGACCAACGACGACGAAGCCAACATCATGTCGTCGCTGCTGGCCAAGCGCCTGGGCGCGGGCAAAGTGATGACCATCATCAACAACCCGGCCTATGTCGACCTGGTGCAGGGCGGCGATATCGACATCGCCATCAGCCCGCAGTTGGCCACCATCGGCACCCTGCTGGCGCACGTGCGCCGTGGCGACATTGTCAGTGTGCACTCGCTGCGCCGTGGCGCGGCCGAGGCCATCGAAGCAGTGGCGCACGGGGATTCGAAGTCGAGCAAGGTGGTGGGCAAGGCGATCGAGGATATTGCCCTGCCGCCGGGCACCACCATTGGCGCGATCATTCGTGACGAAGAGGTGATGATTGCCCACGACGACACCATGATCGAGTCGGGTGACCATGTGATCCTGTTCGTTGTGGATAAAAAGCATATTCGGGATGTGGAAAAGCTGTTCCACGTCGGCTTGAGTTTCTTCTAGGAGAAGAGGGCATGCGCGAATCGCTGGAGAAGATGCTGGCCAAGGGTGTGGATAACCCGCTGCTGAGGTTTGGCTTGGGCAAGGCCTGGCTGGATGAAGGCAACGGCGCTGAAGCGGCGGAGCACCTAGCCCGGTGTGTTGAGCAGGATCCGAAGTACTCCGCAGCCTGGAAGCTGCTGGGCAAGGCGTATCAGTTGCAGGGTGACCTGGCGGCGGCGCGCAAAGCCTGGGAGGAGGGGATCGAGGCAGCTCTGGCCCATGGGGACAAGCAGGCCGAGAAAGAGATGACCGTGTTTCTGAAGAAGCTCAACAAAGTCTGAAATTGCCGGGGCGGCTTTGCAGCCCATCGCAGCGGTTCGTCGCCACGACAAGCCAGCTCCCACAGGGACCGAGTGGGAGCTGGCTTGCCTGCAAATGGGGCGCGAAGCGCCCCCAAAATCTCAGTACCAGCGCGGCTCGCCCGCCGGGCGCTTCTTGAAGCGCTTCATGCTCCACATGTACTGGCTCGGGTACTCGCGCACATAGCGCTCGACCACCTTGCTCATCGCCGCCGCCGACTCGGTCACGTCGGTGCTATACATCGCCTCCGGCGCCGCCTCCAGGAACACCTTGAAGCCCGAGCCATCCGGTAGCCGCAGCGCATGCAGGAACACCCCCACCGCCTTGCCACCGGCCAGCATGTTCGGCACGAACTTGCTGGTCAGTGCCTGGGTACCGAGAAACGGCACGAACACGCCCGCCGATTCCGCTGGCTCCGGGTCGGCAGGGATGCCTACCTGGCCACCCCGGCGCACTTCCTTGATCACGCTGAGAATGCCTTCCTTGGTGGAAGGCGCCACCCGGTTGCCCATCTGCACGCGCTGCTCGCGCAGCAGGTCATCCACTGCCTTGAGCTTGGGTGGGCGGTAAAAGATGATCGGTTTGCACTGGTTGCAGTAGAAGTGGTTCAACACCTCCCAGTTGCCCAGGTGACTGGTAATGCCCACCACACCCTTTCCCGAAGCCAGGGCCTGTTCCAGCACTTCCAGGCCGTGCACTTCCTTGACCAGCTCCAGCGAGCGCTGCGGCGGCCAGATCCAGGCACAGGCACTTTCGACAAAGGACTTACCAATATCCCGTAGTGCCTGGCCAACCAGTTGCTCACGGGCAACCGGGTCCATCTCCGGGAAACACTTGGCCAGGTTGATGCGCACCACGTTGCGCGAACTGTTGGGGATCTTCCACATCAGCCAGCCAATACCCGCGCCGACGCGCTGCACAGCGCCCCAGGGCAGCTTGGCAAACAGGCGCAGCACCCCGACCATCAGGGCGCCCTTGAACTTTTCCACAGGCGAATTCCTTATTTCAGCAAGGCGCGCATTGTAACCCCTCAACGCAACAAGGCGGCGTAGCGATCGCAATCGGTGGTGTGGTCCATGACCATGCCGGTGGCCTGCATGAAGGCGTAGCAGATGGTCGGGCCGACGAAAGTGAAGCCGGCTTTCTGCAGGGCCTTGCTCATGGCCTTGGCTTCATCGGTGACCGCCGGCACATCGCTACGGCCCGCGAAATGGTTGACCTTCGGCTCCCCGCCAACGAACGACCATAACCACTCGGCAGGGTTATCCACAGCCAGCCAGGCCTGCGCGTTGCGCCGGGCGGCCTTGAGTTTGAGCCGGTTGCGGATGATGCCGGCATCCTGCATCAGTTCTTCGATGCGTTCGTCGCTCATGGCGGCCAACTGCACAGGGTCGAAGCCGTACATCACCTCGCGATAACGCTCGCGTTTGCGCAAAACAGTGATCCACGAAAGCCCCGCCTGGAACCCTTCAAGCAAAAGCATCTCGAAGAGCAACGCCGGGTCGCGCTGTGGCGTTCCCCATTCCTGGTCATGATAGGCCTGGTACAACGGATCGTCGGTACACCAAAAGCAGCGTGGCATAAGGCTCCAATGAGTAGAGGGCGAGGCGAATCAGGTTATACTCCCGCTCTTTACATCCGCATCCCCAGATACAGGTGAATTTCGTGAGCCAGCCTACGCCAGCCGTGCGTACCTTCCAAGACCTGATCCTCGCCCTGCAAAACTACTGGGCAGCTCAAGGTTGTGTGGTGCTTCAGCCCTACGATATGGAAGTAGGCGCCGGCACTTTCCACACCGCAACATTCCTGCGCGCCGTGGGTCCAGAAACCTGGAACGCCGCCTACGTGCAGCCCAGCCGTCGCCCTGCCGACGGGCGGTATGGCGAGAACCCCAACCGCCTGCAGCACTACTACCAGTTCCAGGTGGTGCTCAAGCCAAACCCGGCCAACTTCCAGGAGCTGTACCTCGGCTCGCTGAAAGCCATCGGCCTGGACCCGCTGGTGCACGACATCCGCTTCGTCGAAGACAACTGGGAATCGCCAACCCTCGGCGCCTGGGGCCTGGGCTGGGAAATCTGGCTGAACGGCATGGAAGTCACCCAGTTCACCTACTTCCAGCAGGTAGGCGGCATCGAGTGCTACCCGGTCACCGGTGAAATCACCTATGGCCTGGAGCGCCTGGCCATGTACATCCAGGGCGTCGACTCGGTGTACGACCTGGTGTGGGCCGACGGCCCGTTCGGCAAGGTCACCTATGGCGACGTGTTCCACCAGAACGAAGTGGAGCAGTCGACCTACAACTTCGAACACGCCAACGTCGACAAGCTGTTCGAACTGTTCGACTTCTACGAAAGCGAAGCCAACCGCCTGATCAAGCTGGAGCTGCCGCTGCCGACCTACGAAATGGTCCTGAAGGCCTCGCACACCTTCAACCTGCTGGACGCCCGCCGCGCCATCTCGGTAACCGAGCGCCAGCGTTACATCCTGCGTGTACGTACCCTGGCCCGGGACGTGGCGCAAAGCTATCTGCAAGCCCGCGCACGCCTGGGCTTCCCGATGGCCACCCCTGAACTGCGTGACGAAGTGTTGGCTAAGCTGGAGGCTGCACAATGAGTGCTCAAGATTTCCTGGTAGAACTGGGCACCGAAGAGCTGCCACCGAAAGCCCTCGCCAGCCTCGGCGAAGCCTTCCTGGCCGGTATCGAGAAGGGCCTGCAGGCTGCTGGCCTGAACTACACCGGCAAGCAGGTTTATGCCGCACCGCGTCGCCTGGCCGTGCTGATTCGCCAGCTGGACGTGCAGCAGCCTGACCGCAGCATCAATATCGACGGCCCACCCCTGCAGGCTGCTTTCAAAGACGGCGAGCCGACCCAAGCTGCCCTGGGCTTCGCCAAGAAGTGTGGCGTGGAGCTGGCCGAAATCGACCAGAGCGGCCCCAAGCTGCGCTTCTCCCAGCACATCCCGGGCAAGGCGACTGCCGGCCTGCTGCCGACCATCGTCGAAGATTCGCTCAACGACCTGCCCATTCCCAAGCGCATGCGCTGGGCGGCCAGCCGTGAAGAGTTCGTGCGCCCGACCCAATGGCTGGTAATGCTGCTGGGCGACCAGGTGGTCGACTGCACCATCCTGTCGCAGAAGGCCGGCCGTGAATCCCGTGGTCACCGCTTCCACCACCCGGAGAACGTGGTCATCACCACCCCGGCCAACTACGTCGAAGACCTGCGCAAAGCCTACGTGCTGGCCGACTTCGCCGAGCGTCGCGAGCTGATCAGCAAGCGTACCGCCGAGCTGGCCATGCAGCAGGAAGGCACTGCCATCGTGCCACCGGCGCTGCTGGACGAAGTGACTGCCTTGGTCGAGTGGCCAGTGCCGCTGGTGTGCTCGTTCGAGGAGCGCTTCCTCGAAGTGCCGCAGGAAGCCCTGATCACCACCATGCAGGACAACCAGAAGTACTTCTGCCTGCTGGACAGCGAAGGCAAGCTGCTGCCGCGCTTCATCACCGTGGCCAACGTTGAAAGCCGCGACCCGAAGCAGATCGTGCAAGGCAACGAGAAGGTCGTGCGCCCACGCCTGACCGACGCCGAGTTCTTCTTCAAGCAAGACAAGAAGCAGCCGCTGGAAACCTTCAACGAGCGCCTGAAGAACGTGGTGTTCCAGGCCCAGCTGGGCACTGTGTACGACAAGGCCGAGCGCGTTTCCAGGCTGGCTGCCTTCATCGCCCCGCTGATCGGCGGCGACGCCAAGCGTGCTGGCCGTGCCGGCCTGCTGTCCAAGTGCGACCTGGCCACCGAGATGGTTGGCGAATTCCCTGAAATGCAGGGTGTTGCCGGTTACTACTACGCGCTCAACGACGGTGAGCCGGAAGATGTGGCCCTGGCCCTGAACGAGCAGTACATGCCGCGCGGTGCTGGCGCCGAGCTGCCGCAGACCCTTACCGGGGCTGCTGTGGCCATCGCCGACAAGCTCGATACCCTGGTGGGTATCTTCGGTATCGGCATGCTGCCAACCGGCAGCAAAGACCCGTACGCCCTGCGCCGTGCTGCCTTGGGCGTGCTGCGTATCCTGATCGAGAAGCAGCTGGACCTGAACCTGACCGGTGCGGTCGAGTTCGCGGTCAAGCAGTTCGGTGCCAAGGTCAAGGCTGCCGGCTTGTCGGAGCAGGTGCTGGAATTCATCTTCGACCGCCTGCGTGCACGTTACGAAGACGAAGGTATCGATGTGGCCACCTACCTGTCGGTGCGTGCCCTGCAGCCTGGTTCTGCCCTGGACTTCGACCAGCGCGTACAGGCCGTGCAGGCCTTCCGCAAGCTGCCGGAAGCCGAAGCCCTGGCTGCGGTGAACAAGCGTGTGTCGAACCTGCTGAGCAAAGCCGAAGGCGCCATCGCCGAACAGGTCGAGCCGAAGTACTTCGACAATGCCAACGAGTTCTCCCTGTACTCGGCCATCCAGCAGGCCGACCAGGCCGTGCAACCGATGGCTGCTGCACGCCAGTACAGCGAATCGCTGGCCCGCCTGGCGGCCCTGCGTGACCCGGTCGACGCCTTCTTCGAGGCGGTGATGGTCAACGCCGAAGACGCCAAGGTACGCGCCAACCGTTATGCCCTGCTCAGCCGCCTGCGCGGTCTGTTCCTGGGTGTGGCCGACATTTCGCTGCTGGGGTAAGCCTTGAAACTGCTGATTCTCGACCGTGACGGGGTGATCAACCATGACTCCGACGCCTATATCAAGACGCTGGAAGAGTGGGTACCGATCCCAGGTTCGGTCGAAGCGATCGCGCAGTTGAGCAAGGCGGGCTGGACGGTGGCCGTGGCCACCAACCAGTCCGGTATTGCCCGTGGCTATTACACACTGGCAACCCTCGAGGCGATGCACGCGCGCCTGCGCGCGCTGGTGGCAGAGCAGGGCGGCGAAGTGGGCCATATCGTGTATTGCCCGCACGGGCCGGACGAGGGCTGCGATTGCCGCAAGCCCAAGCCTGGCATGCTGCGGGCCATCGCCGAGCATTATCAGGTCGGCCTTGAGGGCATCTGGTTTGTTGGCGACAGCAAAGGTGACCTGGAGGCCGCCCTGGCCGTCGGTGCACAACCCGTGTTGGTGAAAACCGGCAAGGGCGAGCGGACCCTGGAAAAAGGTGTCCCTGAAACTACACTGATTTTCGACGATCTGGCAGCTATCGCCAGAGAACTAATTTAATCAGTGCGCCTTCGGGCGCACTTTTCTCAGGCGGGCATGCCCCGCAATGGTACAAGCCACTATGTCGATCCTGCAGGCGATCAGAATCTTTCTTTTTTACCTGCTGCTGGGCACCAGTTCGCTGCTGTGGTGCTCGCTGAGCTTTTTCGTCGCGCCGTTCCTGTCGTTCCCCAAGCGCTACAAGTTCATCAACGTATATTGGTGCCGCTGCGCGCTGTTTCTGGTGCGCACCATCCTCGGCATCGACTACAAGATCACCGGCGCCGAGAACGTGCCCAATGAGCCTTGCGTGATCCTGTCGAACCACCAGAGCACCTGGGAAACCTTCTTCCTGTCCCAGTACTTCTCGCCGTTGAGCCAAGTGCTCAAGCGCGAACTGCTGTATGTGCCGTTCTTCGGCTGGGCCATGGCCATGCTGCGACCGATCGCGATCAACCGCGACAACCCCAAGGAAGCCCTTCGCCAAGTGGCGAGCAAGGGTGACGAACTGCTCAAGCAGAAGACCTGGGTGCTGATTTTCCCGGAAGGCACCCGCGTGCCCTTCGGCACTGTGGGCAAGTTTTCCCGTGGCGGTACCGCTCTGGCGGTAAATGCCGGGCTGCCGGTACTGCCGATTGCCCACAACGCGGGCAAGTTCTGGCCAAAGACGGGTTGGGGCAAACGCTCCGGCACCATCGAGGTGGTCATTGGCGAACCCATGTACGCCAATGGCAGCGGGCCACGTGCCATTGCAGAGCTCAACGACCGCGCCGCAGCGTGGAACGAGGCGACTCAGCGGGCCATGGGTTCGCTGCCACCAGCAGCGGAAAAACCCCAGGAACAGACAGTTTGATGTTCTGTGGATAACTTGTGAGCAGTTTTTCGATCAGATGCTTCAAGTGATCTCTAAGTAGTTGAATTATCTGTTTATTTCTACGTATGACATTTTTCTTAAAATCGTGCATAAGTTTTTTCGGGGCATAAAAAAACCGGCTTTTACAGCCGGTTTTTTTATGGCGTGGGGACAGCATCACACCTTGTCGATATCCACATCCTTGGTTTCTTTCAGGCAGAAAATCCCCACCACCAGGCTCACCCCTGTCACCAGAATCGGGTACCACAGCCCGTAGAAAATATCCCCGGTGTACACCACCAACGCGAACGAGACCGTCGGTAGGAAGCCGCCGAACCAGCCGTTGCCAATGTGGTAGGGCAGTGACATCGAGGTGTAGCGGATACGGGTCGGGAACAGTTCGACCATCACCGCCGCCAAGGGGCCGTAGGTCATGGTCGCGATCAGGATCATCGCCACGATCAGCACCACCACCATCACCTGGTTGACCTGCGCCGGGTCGGCCTTGGCCGGGTAACCCGCCTGTTCCACTGCCGAGCGCATGGCCGCTTCATCGAAGCCATTGATGGCCTTGTCGCCAATATTCACCACTACATCACTGCCCGCCACGCTCACCGATTTGTACGGCAAGCCCTGCTTGACCAGGAACGTCTTGACCTTGTCGCACGGGCTGTCGAAACGCGCCTTGCCCACCGGGTCGAACTGGAAGGTGCAGCCTTTAGGGTCGGCGGTTACCACGATCGGCGCCTGTCGGCTGGCGGCATCAATCTGCGGGTTGGCGTAATGGCTCAGCGCCTTGAACAGCGGGAAGTACAGCACGGTGGCCAGCAGCAGGCCGAGCATCAGGATCGGCTTGCGGCCGATACGGTCGGACAACCAGCCGAAGAACACGAAGAACGGCGCACCGATCACCACACTGATGATCAGCAGGGTGTTGGCCTGGGCCGGATCCATCTTCAGCATCTGGGTCATGAAGAACAGCACGTAGAACTGTGCCGTGTAGAAGGTCACGGCTTGCCCGGCGTTGATGCTGAACAGGGCGGTAAGTACCACCTTCAGGTTTGGCCAGGAGGTGAACGACTCACGGATCGGCGATTTGCTGATCTTGCCTTGGGCCTTCATTTTCACGAACGCCGGCGATTCGTGCATGCTCATACGAATCCAGGTCGAGATGGCCAGCAGCACGATCGACAGCAGGAACGGCAGGCGCCAGCCCCAGGTTTCGAACTGGTCGCCGCTGATGTAGCGGCTGCCCAGCACCACCAGCAGCGAAAGCAGCAGCCCAAGGGTGGCGGTGGACTGGATGAAACCGGTGTGGAAGCCACGCTTGCCGGGCGGTGCGTGCTCCGCCACATAAGTGGCAGCACCGCCGTACTCACCGCCCAGCGCCAGCCCCTGCAACATCCGCAGAATCACCAGGATGATCGGTGCTGCGATGCCGATGCTGGCATAGGTGGGCAACAGCCCCACCGCGAAGGTGGACAGGCCCATCAGCACGATGGTGACCAGGAAGGTGTACTTGCGCCCGATCATATCGCCCAGGCGGCCGAACACCAGCGCCCCGAATGGCCGCACCAGGAAGCCGGCAGCAAAGGCCATGAGGGCGAAGATAAAGGCGGTGGTGTCGTTCACCCCAGCGAAGAACTGCTTGCTGATGACCGCTGCCAACGCGCCATAGAGAAAAAAGTCATACCACTCGAAAACCGTCCCGAGGGATGACGCGAAAATGATCTTGCGTTCTTCACGGCGGCTGGAGCTGCTGGCCGCCGCACCCTGCTCTTGGATGTAATCCGACATCGTTGCTGTCCTCGGCCCGCAGGCCACAGTGATTATTCTTGTTGTTCCACTGTCGGCAGCCTCTGACCGCAAGCCGCCGGTACTGCACGCACCCGGTCAGGGCGTCGGTAAGGCGTCTTCATTCAGATAGGTTTGGGTCGCAGCTCCTTTGAGAATCAGTTGCGCCGCCTTTTCGGCGATCATGAGGGTGGGTGAGCAGGTATTGCCGGAAGTGATCTGCGGCATGATGGAAGCATCCGCTACGCGCAGGCCGGGAATGCCGTGTACGCGCAGCTGGTTATCCACAACATCCAGTGCGCCGGAGCCCATGCGGCAGGTACCGACCGGGTGGAAGATGGTGGTGCCGATTTTGCCAGCGGCCTCGAACAGCTCTTCCTCGGTTTGCAGGCCCGGGCCCGGCAGGTATTCCTTGGGCTCGAACGCCGCGAGGGCAGGGGCCTGGACGATACGCCGGGTAAGGCGAATGGCATCGGCAGCGACTCGCAGGTCCTGTGGGTCGCTAAGGTAATTGGGGTCGATCAGCGGCGTGCTGTTCATGTCGGTGCTGCGGATGTCGATACGCCCGCGGCTGGCCGGGCGCAGGTTGCACACCGAAGCGGTGAAAGCCGGAAACTGATGCAACGGCTCACCGAAGCGCTCCAGTGACAGCGGTTGCACATGGTACTGCAGGTTGGCAGTGGCCTGATCCGGGCTTGAACGTACAAATGCACCCAGTTGACTCGGCGCCATGGCCAACGGGCCACTGCGGTCATAGAGGTAGCGCAGGCCCATACCCATCTTGCCCCACAGGCTGTTGGCCATCTGGTTCAAGGTGCGGGTGTTGCGGATCTGGTAGATCAGACGCAGTTGCAGGTGGTCCTGAAGGTTGCCGCCCACCCCCGGCATATCGTGGCGTACACCGATACCCAGGCCTTCCAGCAGCTGACGCGGGCCGATGCCTGAGCGCTGCAAAATGCCAGGTGAACCGACGGCGCCAGCACACAGGATGATCTCGCGGCGCGCCGCAAACTCGTGCCACGCGCCTTGCCAAAACGCTTTCACGGCGCGCGCCCGGGTATTGTTGAGCAGTACCTGGTCAACCTGTACGCCCGTCAGCACGGTGAGGTTGGCGCGGTCCCTGATCGGTCGCAGGAAGGCTTTGGAGGCGTTCCAGCGCACGCCGCTGCGCTGGTTGACCTGAAAGTATCCACAGCCTTGGTTGTCACCGGTGTTGAAGTCATCGACCTTGCCGACGCCGCTTTGCTCAGCGGCATCGCGGAAAGCATCGAGGATCGGCCAGCTGTAGCGCTGGCGTTCGACCCGCCACTCACCTCCACCGCCATGGTGCTCGCTGGCGCCGGCAAAGTGGTTCTCGCTGGCCTTGAACAGCGGCAGTACATCCTTCCACGCCCAGCCGTCATTGCCTTGCTCGGCCCAGCGGTCATAGTCAGCGGCCTGGCCACGCATGTAGATCATGCCGTTGATCGAAGAACAACCACCGAGAACCTTGCCACGCGGGTAGCCCAGGGCGCGACCGCCAAGGCCAGGTTGGGCCTCGGTCTTGAAGCACCAGTCGGTGCGCGGGTTGCCGATGCAATAGAGATAGCCGACGGGAATGTGAATCCAGGGATAGTTGTCGCGACCACCCGCTTCCAGCAGCAGAACGCGGCAGGAAGGTTCGGCGGACAAACGATTGGCCAGCAGGCAACCGGCGGGACCGGCCCCTACGACCACGTAGTCGAAGACAGAATCGGCTGATGGCATGTGCAACCTCGGGCCTGTTTTTTTATTCTTGTCCCGATCCATCTTAGTGAGTAATTTCGTGGAGGAAACACGAGATTTCGCGCAGCCGCTGTGCGTTTTAGCACAGGAGCAAGCCTGGACAGGCCCATTCGCGGGCCGGAACGAACTGCCAAAAAGGATCAGCATGTTCGACTGGAACGATCTACGGTTTTTTCTTGAGCTGCAACGCAGCGGCCGTCTGTTGACCGCCGCCAAGCGCCTCAACACTACCCACAGCACCGTAGCCCGGCACATCGAGAGTATCGAGCAAAGCCTGGGTACCGCACTGTTTGTACAACATGCCCAAGGTTATGAGCTGACCCCGTCAGGCCAGGCCCTGCTCAAGCACGCCGAGGCCATGGAAAATGTCGCCCTGCTGGCGCAGGAAGAAATCACCCAGGCCATCACCCCGCTGGGCAAGATTCGCCTGGGGGTGACCGAAGGCATCGGCATCATGTTCTTCACCCCACGCATGAACGCGTTGTTCGAGCGCTACCCCGGCCTGGAAGTGGAGCTGGTAGCCGTACCGCGTTTCGTCAGCATCCTCAATCGCGAAGCAGAAATCAGCATCCACCTGGAACGGCCCAATGCCGACCTGCTGATCACCCGCAAACTTACCGATTACCGCCTGGCGCTGTACGCCAGCCAGAACTACCTGGACCGCGCGCCACCCCTGCGCAACCGCGAAGACCTGGCCAGGCATAGCTGGATCGGCTACGTAGACGACCTGCTGTTCAGCCAGGAACTGCTGTTTCTCAACAGTTTCTGCCGGGCCCCGAATGTCGTGTTTCGCAGCACAAGCGTAATCGCCCAACAGGCCGCTGCCCGTGCCGGCCTGGGCATCGCCGTGCTGCCCAACTACATGGCTCGCCACGACCCGACGCTGGTGCGCGTGCTGCCGAGCGAGACCATCCAGCGCAGCTACTGGATCTGCACCCGCCGCGAGCTGCACAAATCGGTGCGCCTGCGGGTGGTGTGGGACTACCTGCTGGCGCTATGTGCGGCAGAACAGCACGAATTGCTAGCCCAGTAGTGCCTTGCCGGCCAGCAGCAAGGCCGCCACCCAACCAGCCACTGCAAACATCTGCTGCAAACGCGGCCCGGCCAGCCTGGCCGTCAATGGCCGTGCCAGCAGCAAACCCAGCACCGCGCCGGCGGCGAATGGGGCGCCTACCTGCCAATGCATGACCCCCGCCAGGCTGGCGCTGACCACACTGCCGGTGGATACCAGGGCGATTACTGCCAGCGAAGTGGAAACGATGCTGGCCATGCGCAGGTTGGTATAGCGGTTCAGCGCAGGGATGATGACGAACCCTCCACCCACACCCAACAGGCCGGACATTAACCCGGACAACGCCCCGGTGAAAGCCAGGGCACGCGCGCAGGGAAGGGTCCAGCGCAAGCGGCCCTGCAACGGGTTCAACACACAGGGTTCGATATAGCGATGGGCGTCATTGGCCTCACCGCGCAGCTCCTTGGCAGCCTTGCGCCAGATACGCAGGCAGGCGTACACCAACACACCCGCGAACACCAACTGCAAGGGTGTGTTCGGCAAGCGGTGCGCCAGCATCAGCCCGAACGGCGCGGCAACCACACCCACCATCGCAATGAACAGCGCCGCCCGATAACGCACCAGCCCCTGTCGTAGGCCCAGCACCGCGCCAACCGCTGCAGCCAGGCCTACGGCCAGCAGGCCAACCGGAGCGGCCTCGACCATCGACAGCCCCAGCCCGAACACCAACAAAGGCACTGCGAGAATGCCACCGCCTGCGCCGGTCAATGCCAGGACCGCGCCGATGATCGCGCCCAGGCCCGCCCCCAACAATTGATGTTCGATCACTTCCCACCCTCTGCACCCAACGGCTGCGGCCGAGCCAGCCACTCGCGGCCCTTCAGCATGCCTTGCCAGTACAACGGTGGCAGCGCTTGCGCCTTCAGCAACCAGGCCAGGCGCGTTGGTTTGCGGCCATCCAGCAACCAGCTGGGGAAGCTCGGCGCCAGCTTGCCGCCATAGGTAAACTCGGCCAGGACGATTTTGCCGCGCTCTACAGTCAGCGGGCACGAGCCATAGCCGTCGTACTGGGCGAGGGTAGGCAACCTGCCCAATGCCACCAACACGTTGTTGGCCACGACCGGCGCTTGCTTACGGGCAGCCGCAGCAGTCTTGGCATTGCTGGTGTTGGCCACATCACCCAGGGCATGGATGTTGATGTACTTGCGGTGGCGCAGGGTATGCGGGTCGACATCGACCCAGCCAGCGTTATCGGCCAACGGGCTTTCACGAATGAAGGCCGGCGCCACCTGGGGAGGGACCACATGGAGCATGTCAAAGGCCTCGATGTGCGTTTCGCTGCTGCCGTCGGCCAGGGTGCACACGAAGGTGGCGCGCTTGTTCGGGCCATCCACGGCCACCAGTCGGTGGGAGAAATGGAGGTCCACGGCGTATTTGTCTATGTACTTCATCAGCGCGGGCACATAGTCCGCCACACCGAACAACACAGCACCAGCATTGAAGAAACTGGCTTTCACCGCCCCCAGATGGCCGTGGCGTAACCAGTGGTCGCAAGACAAGTACAACGCCTTCTGCGGCGCGCCCGCACATTTGATCGGCATGGGCGGCTGGCTGAAGATGGCACGGCCTCGCTTGAGCTTCTGCACCAGCTCCCAGGTATAGGGCGCCAGGTCGTAGCGGTAGTTGGAGGTGACACCGTTGCGGCCCAGGGTTTCGCTGAGCCCGTCAATGGCCGCCCAGTCCAGCGTAAGGCCGGGGCAGACTACCAGCTGCTCATAGCTGATGGCGCGACCGTCCTCGAGGACGACCAACTGGCCCAACGGATCGAAAGCCTGCACCCGCGCCTTGACCCAGCGTACCCCGCGCGGAATGGTCGAGGCCATGGTGCGGGCAGTGCTCGGTGCCTTGAACACACCGGCACCGACCATGGTCCAGCCGGGTTGGTAGTAATGCACTTCGGCGGGATCGATCAAGGCAATGTCCAGCGACGGGTCACGGCTGATAAGGCTGGAAGCGGTAGCGATACCGGCGGCACCGGCACCGACGATGACCACCTTGTGATGGTCGGTATTGGCAGGGGACAACAAGGCAGGCATGGCGGTAAATCCTGGAAATCTGATTATGGGGCAGGGCGGTTACAGCTTGTTCAGCGGAATCTTCAGGTAGCTCACGCCATTCTCTTCCGGCGCGGGGAACTGGCCGCTGCGCATGTTCACCTGCACCGAAGGCAGGATCAGCACCGGCATGTCGAGGGTCTTGTCGCGCGCTTCACGCATGGCGACAAAACTGTCTTCGTCGATGCCCTGATGAATGTGGATGTTGCTGGCGCGCTGTTCGGCCACGGTAGTGACGTACTGCATGTCGCGGCCACCCGGCAGGTAGTCGTGACACATGAACAGCCGTGTCTGGTCGGGGAAAGCCAGCAATCGACGGATCGAGCGGTACAGGGTGCGGGCATCGGCACCCGGGAAGTCACAGCGGGCAGTACCGTAGTCGGGCATGAACAGGGTATCGCCGACAAACACCGCAATTTCGCCAGCGTCTTCGATCATGAAGCTCATGCACGCGGGCGTGTGCCCCGGAGTGTGCAGGGCACGGGCATGCAGGTTGCCAATGCGGAAACCTTCCTCGTCTACGAACAGTACATCGAACTGGCTGCCATCCCGGGCAAAGCCAGGCTCAGCGTTGAACAACGCACCGAATACTTTCTGCACCTGAGTGATGTGAGCACCGATAGCGGTGTGGCCGCCCAGCTTTTGCTTCAGGTAGGCAGCCGCCGAGAGGTGGTCGGCATGCACATGGGTTTCCAGCACCCACTGAACCTCAGCGCCCAGCGCCTTCACCCGGTCGATCAACTGATCCGCCGAGACGGTGCAGGTACGCCCTGATTTGGGATCATAGTCGAGGACGCTGTCGATCAATGCACACTTGCGCGTTTCGCCATCCATGACCAAGTAGCTAATGGTTGAGGTCGCCTTGTCGAAGAAGGCTTCCACGTGAAGGTTGTTGCCGATGATCATCACGTTCTCCAGATTATCCACCGCGCCTTTTACAGGCGTAGGCAGTGACAGGAGGTTTATCAAGATGCATGCCAGGCTTTTTACTGCGTATGGGCCAATGAAATCGGCCAGGTGCCAATAACTGACAGCAATACTGACACCCCAAATGGCAGTCGACTGACAGCCAATGGCAGTGTTTGGCAGTCCTTGTTACCCTGCGCCGGTACTCCATACGGTGCCGTCATGCCTCAAACCCATCCCCTCATCCTAGCGCTGGTTTCCTACCTTGAGCACGATGCCCTGCCGACCATTGTGCTGGACACCGATTACAACATCCTGGCCGCCAACGCCGCCTATCGCCGCCAGTTCGGCCACCACGAGCAAGCCCCGTTGGGCGAAAAATGCCACAAGGTCTCGCATCACTACGCCGTCCCCTGCGACCAGGCCGGCGAGCATTGCCCGATGCGCAAAGCCTGGGACAGCAAGGTGCCGGAGCGGGTATTGCACATTCATCACACGCCACGTGGCCCCGAGCATGTCGATGTCGAACTGCGCCCCATCCTGGATGAGCAGAGTAGGGTGGTGGCCTTTGTCGAGCGCCTGACTACCATCGCCCTCGCATCGGCTCAGCCCCAGGAACAAGGCCTGGTCGGCCGGGCCCCAGCATTCAAGGTTGCCTTGTCCAGCCTGCAGCGCGCAGCGCCGGCGCAGATCCCGGTTTTATTGCAGGGTGAGTCAGGTACCGGTAAAGAGCTGTTCGCGCGCGCGCTGCACATGGGCAGCCCCAGGGCCAACGGCCCATTGGTAGTGGTCGATTGCACCGGGTTGACCGAGTCGTTGTTCGAGAGTGAGTTGTTCGGCTATGAGAAGGGCGCATTCACCGGCGCCAATCAGCGCAAGATTGGCCTGGCTGAGGCCGCGCATGGCGGTACCCTGTTCCTCGATGAAATTGGCGAAGTACCGTTAGCGATGCAGGTGAAACTGTTACGCCTTATCGAGTCCGGCAGCTTCCGCCCGGTGGGCAGCCTGCGCACGGTGCACTCGGACTTCCGCCTGGTTTCGGCCACACACAAACCGCTCAAGCAAATGGTTGCGCAGGGCACCTTCCGTGAAGACCTGTATTACCGCATCAGTGGTTTCCCCATTCGCCTGCCAGCGCTGCGCGAGCGTGTAGAAGATCTGCCGCTGCTCGCGCAAAGCCTGTTACAGCGAATGGCTGGCAAGCCTACGCCCAGCCTGAGTGAGGATGCCTTGCAGCAGCTTGGGTTACATCCATTTCCGGGCAACATCCGCGAGTTGCGTAACATTCTGGAGCGCGCCCGTTTGTTTGCCGATGACGGGCTGATTCGGCCAGAGCATTTGCCGGAAGATATCGGGCCTACCGAGGTGGTCAAGGGACGCGGCCGTCGCAATGACCTGGGTGAACTGGCGCAGGCGCTGGAGCAGTTCAAGGGCTCACGCAGTGAGCTGGCCAGTCAGCTTGGCATGAGTGAGCGCACGCTGTATCGCCGCTTGAAGTCGCTCGGGCTGAACTAAGCGTGCCCAGACTTTACCAGACCTTTACCTGCGCCCTGACATAAAAGGGCAAAAATCGTGGTCTGATCAGTTATCCGAATCTGGCAGTCAGTGAACGCCAGGCGTTAACAGGCAGAGGCCCCTCTCAAATGAAGAAAACCCTAACCGTGATCTGCGCCGCGCTCATGCTCAGCGCACCGTTGGCCAGCTTCGCACAACCGGGCCCACCCGACCGGCATGATGATGGCCCATCGCACCAAGGCAACCCGCCGCATGGCCAGCCAAAGCAGCAAGGCCGCCATGACAACGGCCGTGCACCCGAGTACCGCAACCCGAACTTCCGCCCGCAGCAGGGCATGCCTGTGCCTCACCAGCAGTGGCAACGAGGGCATGTGGTTGACCCACACTACCGTGGCGACCGCTACTGGGTGACTGACTGGAAAGCACGCCACTTGTATGCGCCACCACGTGACCATCGCTGGTTGTATGTGAATGGCGACTACGTGCTGGTGGCTATTGCCAGTGGTGTGATCGTTAACATTCTCAGCGGTTACTGATTTTCAGACACTAAAAAGCCCGCATCAGCGGGCTTTTTAGTGTGTGCGGATCACACCTGATCAGAAGTCCAGGTTCGATACCGACAGCGCGTTGCTTTCGATGAAGTCACGGCGCGGCTCGACAGCATCACCCATCAGGGTGTTGAAGATCTGGTCGGCTGCGATCGCATCCTCGATGGTGACCTTGAGCATGCGGCGCACGGTCGGGTCCATGGTGGTTTCCCACAGCTGCTCAGGGTTCATCTCACCCAGCCCTTTATAGCGCTGGATGGTGTGGCGCTTGGTGGTTTCGTTCATTAGCCAGTCCAGGCCTTCCTTGAACTCGACGATTGCCTTACGGCGCTCACCGCGCTGAACGTAAGCACCTTCGCCCAACAAGCTGGATAGCTTGGCACCAACGTTGACTACGGTACGGTAGTCATTGCTGCCGAAGAAGTCCCGGTTGAAGGTGACATAGCTAGCCAGGCCGTGGGAGGTGACTTCCACTTCTGGCAACCATACGTTGCGCTCTTTGTCTTCGCGCAGGCTGGCTTTGTAAACCAGGCCGGACTTCTGGCTGTTGCTCAGGCGCTCTTGGAACTTGACCAGCCAGGCTTGCATCACAGCGTGGTCACCCAACTGCTCCACAGTCACTTCCGGCAGGTAGATGAAGTGCTCGGTGATGTCTTCCGGATACAAGCGCGACAGGCGCTTGAGGGTTTTCATCACGCTGCGGAACTCATTCACCAGGCTTTCCAGCTGCACACCGGAAACCGCCGGCGCCGACTCGTCCAAGTGCAGGCTGGCATCTTCCAGGGCCGACTGGGTCATGTACTCTTCCATGGCCTCGTCGTCCTTGATGTACTGCTCCTGCTTGCCTTTCTTCACCTTGTACAGCGGTGGCTGAGCAATATAGATGTAGCCGCGCTCGACCAGCTCCGGCAGCTGACGGAAGAAGAAGGTCAGCAGCAGGGTGCGGATGTGCGAACCGTCAACGTCAGCATCGGTCATGATGATAATGTTGTGATAACGCAGCTTGTCGATGTTGTACTCTTCGCGGCCGATACCACAGCCCAGCGCGGTGATCAGCGTGCCCACTTCCTGGGACGAGATCATCTTGTCGAAACGTGCTTTCTCAACGTTGAGGATCTTACCCTTCAGCGGCAAGATTGCCTGGGTACGACGGTTACGGCCTTGCTTGGCCGAACCACCGGCGGAGTCACCCTCCACCAGGTACAGTTCGGAAAGGGCAGGGTCCTTCTCCTGGCAGTCCGCCAGTTTGCCTGGCAGGCCGGCGATATCCAGCGCACCTTTGCGGCGAGTCATCTCACGGGCTTTACGTGCGGCTTCACGGGCACGGGCAGCGTCGATCATCTTGCCAACGACAGCCTTGGCCTCGTTCGGATTCTCCAGCAGGAAGTCGGCGAAGTACTTGTTCATCTCTTGTTCCACGGCGGTTTTCACCTCCGAGGAGACCAGTTTGTCTTTGGTCTGCGAGCTGAACTTGGGATCCGGCACCTTCACCGAGATGATCGCGGTCAGGCCTTCACGGGCGTCGTCGCCAGTGGTTGCCACCTTGTTCTTCTTGGCCAGGCCTTCCTGCTCGATGTAGCTGTTCAGGCTACGGGTCAGCGAGGAACGGAAGCCGACCAGGTGAGTACCGCCGTCACGCTGCGGAATGTTGTTGGTGAAGCACAACAGGTTTTCGTTGAAGCTGTCGTTCCATTGCAGAGCAACTTCAACACCCACCCCATCGTCACGCTGGACGTTGAAGTGGAACACCTGGGAGTTGACCGGTGTCTTGTTGGTGTTCAGGTACTCGACGAATGCGCGCAGGCCGCCTTCGTACTTGAAGAACTCTTCCTTACCGCTGCGCTCATCCTTCAGCAGAATGCCCACGCCCGAGTTGAGGAACGACAACTCGCGAATACGCTTGGCCAGGATGTCCCAGCTGAAGTGAATGTTCTTGAAGGTTTCAGCCGAAGGCTTGAAGTGAATGTGGGTACCGGTGGTTTCACTGTCACCGACAACCGCCATAGGCGCTTGAGGAACACCGTGAACGTAAGTCTGTTCCCAGATTTTTCCGCTACGGCGAACGGTCAGCACCAGCTTCTCGGACAGGGCGTTCACGACCGAAACACCTACGCCGTGCAGGCCGCCGGACACCTTGTAGGAGTTGTCGTCGAACTTACCGCCGGCGTGCAGCACGGTCATGATGACCTCGGCTGCGGAAACGCCTTCTTCTTTATGCACGTCGACCGGAATGCCGCGACCGTTGTCGCGCACACTGATGGATTCGTCCGGATGGATAATGACAGTGATGTCATCGCAGTGGCCGGCGAGGGCTTCGTCGATGGAGTTGTCGACCACCTCGAAGACCATGTGGTGCAGGCCGCTACCATCATCGGTGTCGCCAATGTACATGCCGGGACGCTTGCGTACGGCATCCAAACCTTTCAGCACCTTGATGCTGGAGGAGTCGTACGTTTGATTTTCGCTCATGCCTTCACTCCCGATGGTCGTGGGTCTGGGTGATACGGCCTTGTTCCACGTGGAACAAAGCAACTGGCGTTTCCGTCTGCCAGCCTTCCCTCAGTAATTCGTGATCTACACAGGTGATGAACACCTGGCAGCGTAATTCTTCAAGCAAGCGGCACAGCGCGCGGCGATGCTGGTCGTCCAGCTCGGACGGCAAGTCATCCACGAGATAAATACAATGACCGCGGCGAGCCTGACTAACGAGGTGGCCCTGGGCAATGCGCAATGCACACACCACCAGCTTTTGCTGACCACGCGACAGGATGTCGGCTGCATTGTTGGCAGCCAAACGAAGACGCAAATCAGCACGCTGCGGACCGGCTTGGGTATGGCCCATCTGCTGATCGCGAAGGAGAGAGGAGGCGAGTACTTCTTGCAGTTCCCGGTCCTTGTCCCAGCCTCGGTAGTAGCTCAGGGTCAACCCGTCCAGCTCGACCAGTTCGCTCAGGGTTCGCTCGAAGACGGGCTTCAAGGCCTTGATGTAGTTGCGACGGTATTCATCTATTTCCGCGCTGGCCAGGCACAGTTCCCGGTCCCAGGCGGCTTGCGAAGCTGGGTCAAGTGTACCATGACGCAACCATGAGTTCCGCTGCCGCAGCGCCTTCTGCAGCCGCTGCCAGGCTGGCAAGAAGCGAGGTTCCACGTGGAACACCCCCCAATCCAGAAACTGGCGACGAATTTTCGGGGCACCTTCCAACAGGCGGAAACTGTCTGGGTTGATGAGCTGAAGCGGTAACAACTCCGCCAGTTGCGCCGCGCTGCGCGCATTCTGCCCATCGATGCGAATAGTGAACTCCCCCTGGCGCTCCCGGGAGACGCCCAGGTTGCTGGTGCCCCCCTCGGTCAACTGCACTTCACCAAACACGGTACAGGCAGCCTGTTCGTACTGGATCACCGGGTTCAGGCGTGTGCTGCGGAAAGAGCGCGCCAGCCCCAGCAAATGCACGGCCTCAAGCACGCTGGTCTTGCCGCTGCCGTTGGCGCCATAAAGTATGTTGATACGGGGGGAGGGTAAGAGAGTCACCGGGTGCAAATTGCGCACCGCGGTGACCATGATACGTCGAAGGGACATGTCGCCTGCTATGGGTTACAGACGCATCGGCATGACAACATAGGAAGAATCGTCATTGCCCGCTTCCTGCAGCAGGGCACTGCTGTTGGAATCCGAGAGGATCAGACGAACTTGCTCAGTAGTCATTACGCCCAGCACGTCGAGCAGGTAGCTGACGTTGAAGCCGATTTCCAGCGAGCTACCTTCGTAGTCCACGCTGATTTCTTCCTCTGCTTCTTCCTGCTCGGGGTTGTTGGCCTGGATTTTCAGTTGGCCAGCAGCCAGTTGCAGACGAATGCCGCGGTACTTTTCGTTGGAAAGAATCGCAGTACGGCTGAAGGCTTCACGCAAGGCCTGGCGGTCACCGACCACCAGCTTGTCACCGCCCTTGGGCAGTACGCGCTCGTAGTCCGGGAACTTGCCGTCCACCAGCTTGGAGGTGAACGTGAATTCACCGGTGGTGGCACGGATGTGATGCTGGCCAAGCACGATGCTGACCATGCCTTCCGGGTCCGTGAGCAAACGCGCGAGCTCCAGGATACCTTTACGTGGCACGATGACCTGATGGCGATCATCTTGCTCAATCGGCGCGGTCATGGAGCACAACGCCAGGCGGTGACCATCGGTGGACACTGCGCGCAGGGTGTTGCGGGACACCTCCAGCAGCATGCCGTTCAGGTAGTAGCGCACATCCTGCTGGGCCATGGCGAAGCTGGTGCGCTCGATCAGCCGGCGCAGCTTGCTCTGTTCCAGGTTGCAGGTCAGCGAGCCCGGGCCTTCTTCCACCGTCGGGAAGTCATTGGCTGGCAGGGTAGACAGGGTGAAGCGGCTACGGCCGGCCTTGACCAACAGTTTCTGCTCGTCGACCTTGATATCGATCAGGACGTCGTTCGGCAGGCTTTTGCAGATGTCCATCAGCTTGCGTGCCGGGACAGTGATTTCGCCGGGCTCAGCCGGCTCTTCCAGTTGCACGCGGCCTACCAGTTCGACTTCCAGGTCGGTACCGGTCAACGACAGTTGCTGGCCTTGCACAACCAGCAATACGTTGGACAGGACCGGCAAGGTCTGACGGCGCTCGACGACACCGGCGACCAGTTGCAGGGGTTTCAACAGGGCTTCGCGTTGAATGGTGAAATGCATGGTCTAGTCCCTTGCCTTCAATTAGCTGCGCAGACGGCCATCAGGTCGTCAGCGTCCGCAGCAGGTTCTTGTAGTCCTCGCGGATATCCGCGTCGGATTCCTTCAGTTCGTTGATCTTGCGGCAGGCGTGCAGCACCGTCGTGTGGTCGCGGCCACCAAACATGTCGCCGATTTCCGGCAGACTGTGGTTGGTCAGCTCCTTCGACAGGGCCATGGCCACCTGGCGTGGACGTGCGACAGAACGGGAACGCCGCTTGGACAACAGATCAGAGATCTTGATCTTGTAGTACTCGGCGACGGTTCGCTGAATGTTATCCACACTGACCAGTTTGTCCTGCAGCGCCAGCAGGTCTTTCAGCGACTCGCGGATCAGTTCGATGGTGATATCGCGACCCATGAAGTGCGAGTGGGCGATCACCCGCTTCAAGGCACCTTCCAGCTCACGCACGTTGGAGCGGATACGCTGGGCAATGAAGAAGGCCGCATCATGCGGCAGCTCGACCTTGGCCTGGTCGGCCTTCTTCATCAGGATGGCCACGCGGGTTTCCAGCTCGGGTGGCTCGACGGCCACCGTCAGGCCCCAGCCAAAGCGCGACTTCAAGCGCTCTTCCAGGCCTTCGATCTCCTTGGGGTAACGGTCAGAGGTCAGGATTACCTGCTGGCCGCCCTCAAGCAGGGCGTTGAAGGTGTGGAAAAACTCTTCCTGCGAACGCTCTTTACGTGCAAAGAACTGGATATCGTCGATCAGCAACGCATCGACCGAGCGGTAGAAGCGTTTGAATTCGTTGATAGCGTTCAATTGCAGAGCCTTGACCATGTCCGCGACGAAGCGCTCCGAATGCAGGTACACGACCTTGGCGTTCGGGTTCTTCTTCAGCAGGTGGTTACCCACAGCATGCATAAGGTGGGTTTTACCCAGGCCCACACCGCCATAGAGGAAAAGCGGGTTGTAGCCATGCTTGGGGTTGTCCGCGACCTGCCAGGCAGCCGCACGCGCCAACTGGTTCGACTTACCTTCGACGAAGGTTTCGAAGGTGAAGGTACGGTTCAGGTAACTGGTGTGCTTGAGCGCACCTTCAACCTGCACGGTGCGCTGCTCGGCCCGACCACCAACGGCGGGTGCCGGAGCCGTTTCGGCCATGGCATCGAAGCTGTCGCGTACGGACGGTTCGGCAAGATCCTCCACCAATACCGGCTCGGTCAATGGCACTGCAACAGGTTCGACCGCTGCCACCGGAGCAGGCTTGTGCTGGCCTTGAGCGAGCGAGGCCGCCACGGCCGCACTGACTGGTGCGTTGGGCGCGGCACGCGGAGCCGAGCTGCGACGGCTACCTATTAACAAGGAAAGGGCAGGCGCAATACCGCTGCCGTTTTCACCTAGCAGCTCAAGCAAGCGACCCAGGTACTTTTCATTGACCCAATCGAGAACGAAACGGTTGGGCGCATAGACGCGCAACTCGTCGCCTTCGGCTTCGACCTGTAGCGGACGGATCCAGGTGTTGAATTGCTGGGCAGGCAGTTCATCGCGCAGAAGCTCCACGCACTGCTGCCAAAGTTCCACTGACACGGATATCCCCTGAGTTTGAAAGCCGGATGAGGCAAAAACAAACCGCCATTGTACCGGTCGGGCGCCCAGTTATCCACATGTGGACACGTTAGGAGCCATGACAAAACAGCCATTTATCGACCAAAACGGCTTTGTCGCGTTGTGAATAAGGTCTGTGGATAACCGACCATGAGGGCTATGCACAACCCTGAGGTCAGGCCTGTTGATAACTCATCTGTGGGTAAGTGGCATTTTAATCCACAGCTTGCCCGCACGAAGAAAACAGGCGCAGCACCGGTTGAGAACACGGTTGTAAAACGCTGTACATGGCGCTATTTGTGGGCTACAGCAGGTTATCCACAGAAGGTTACCCACATAAGATTTATAAGTTCTTCAGAAAAGCTTTTTATATGTCTCTTCTTTTTTTTCATGTTGTCCCCGATTCGTGTGTCCGATCAAGCACCCCTTGGGGATGAACCGGAAGGCACCGTCCATCCTGTGCTCTATATGGAAAGACTGGTTGGAAATTGACCTATGGGCTTGCTTTCTCTAGAATCGCCGGTCTCTTAAAAAGGGGGCCATCCCGGCCCGTCGTCGACAAACCAGGTAACACGCCATGAAACGTACTTTCCAACCAAGCACCATCAAGCGCGCCCGCACCCACGGTTTCCGTGCCCGTATGGCTACCAAGAACGGCCGCGCTGTTCTGTCGCGTCGTCGTGCCAAAGGCCGTAAGCGTCTGGCCATTTGATTTTTCGGCACAGGTGGTGAGTCAGGACTTCAGTCGGGAAAAGCGACTGCTTACACCCCGACACTTCAAAGCGGTCTTCGACTCCCCAACCGGCAAGGTTCCAGGGAAAAACCTGCTGATCCTTGCACGCGAGAACGGCCTTGATCACCCAAGGCTCGGCCTGGTGATTGGCAAGAAGAGCGTCAAGCTCGCCGTTCAACGCAACCGCCTCAAGCGCTTGATGCGCGATTCCTTTCGTCTGAACCAGCAAATGCTCGCCGGGTTGGACATCGTGATCGTCGCGCGCAAGGGATTGGGTGAAGTAGAAAACCCGGAATTGCACCAACACTTTGGCAAACTCTGGAAACGCCTGGCGCGCAGCCGGCCAACACCAGCAGTCACCGCCAATTCCGCAGGGGTAGACAGCCAAGATGCGTAAACTGGCGCTCGTTCCGATCCAGTTTTACCGTTATGCCATCAGCCCCCTGATGGCCAACCACTGTCGTTTCTTCCCCAGCTGCTCCTGTTACGCTTATGAAGCCATCGAAAACCACGGCCTCTGGCGTGGTGGGTGGCTAGCCGTTCGTCGCCTGGGGCGTTGTCATCCGTGGAACGACGGCGGTTTCGATCCCGTTCCACCTGCTCCTTCCTCCCGAACTTCTTCGATAGCCGAGTAATCATGGATATTAAACGCACGATCCTGATCGTCGCCCTGGCAATCGTGTCCTACGTCATGGTCCTCAAGTGGAACCAGGACTACGGCCAGGCTGCCCTGCCGACTCAGAATACTGCTGCCAGCACTGTTGCCCCGGGCTTGCCGGATGGCGTACCGGCCGGTAATGCCGGTGCCAGCGCCGATGTACCGAGCGCCAACGCCGAAACCAGCACAGCCGAACTGGCACCCGCTGCAGTCAGCAAGGACCTGATCCGGGTCAAGACCGATGTTCTGGACCTGGCTATCGATCCGGTCGGTGGTGACATCGTCCAGCTGAACCTGCCGAAGTTCCCACGTCGCCAGGACCACCCGGACATTCCGTTCCAGCTGTTCGACAACGGTGGTGAGCGTGTCTACCTGGCACAAAGCGGCCTGACCGGTGCCAATGGCCCGGATGCCCGCCCTGCCGGTCGCCCGCTTTACGCAGCCGACCAGAAGGGTTACCAGCTGGCTGATGGCCAGGATCAACTGGTGGTCGACCTGAAGTTCAGCGACAACGGCGTCAACTACATCAAGCGCTTCAGCTTCAAGCGGGGTGAGTACGACCTGAATGTCAGCTACCTGATCGACAACCAGAGCGGTCAGGCCTGGAGCGGCAACATGTTTGCCCAGCTCAAGCGTGACGCCAGCTCCGATCCGTCGTCGAGCACCGCTACCGGCACCGCAACCTACCTGGGCGCCGCCCTGTGGACAGCTTCCGAGCCTTACAAAAAGGTCTCGATGAAGGACATCGACAAAGGTAGTTTGAAAGAAAATGTGTCCGGCGGCTGGGTTGCCTGGCTGCAGCACTACTTCGTGACCGCCTGGATTCCGGCCAAGTCGGACAACAACGTTGTCCAGACCCGCAAGGACAGCCAGGGCAACTACATCATCGGTTACACCGGCCCAGTCATCAGCGTGCCTGCTGGCGGCAAGGTCGAAACCAGCGCCATGCTGTACGCCGGTCCGAAAATCCAGTCCAAGCTGAAAGAGTTGTCCCCAGGCCTGGAACTGACCGTCGACTACGGCTTCCTGTGGTTCATTGCCCAGCCGATCTTCTGGCTGCTGCAACATATCCACAGCCTGCTGGGTAACTGGGGCTGGTCGATCATCGTACTGACCATGCTGATCAAAGGCCTGTTCTTCCCGTTGTCGGCTGCAAGCTACCGTTCGATGGCACGTATGCGTGCTGTGGCGCCGAAGCTCGCCGCGCTGAAGGAACGCTTCGGTGACGATCGCCAGAAGATGTCCCAGGCGATGATGGAGCTGTACAAGAAAGAGAAGATCAACCCGCTGGGCGGCTGCCTGCCGATCCTGGTACAAATGCCGGTATTCCTGGCCCTGTACTGGGTACTGCTGGAAAGCGTTGAAATGCGCCAGGCCCCATGGATGCTGTGGATTACCGACCTGTCGATCAAGGATCCGTTCTTCATCCTGCCGATCATCATGGGCGCCACCATGTTCATCCAGCAGCGCCTGAACCCGACCCCACCGGATCCGATGCAGGCCAAGGTGATGAAAATGATGCCGATCATCTTCACCTTCTTCTTCCTGTGGTTCCCGGCTGGTCTGGTGCTGTACTGGGTTGTGAACAACTGCCTGTCGATCACTCAGCAGTGGTACATCACCCGCAGCATCGAGGCAGCCAGCAAAAAAGCTGCTGCTTGACAGGCTGCTGCGCTAGCCTGTGAATAAAAAACGCCCCCTAGTGGGGCGTTTTTGCTATCTGTCGTTTTTGTCGTAGAGGCTTTCGAGCATGAACACTGTGCGTGAAACCATCGCCGCCATCGCTACCGCCCAAGGCCGCGGGGGGGTGGGTATTGTCAGGTTGTCCGGGCCTCTGGCTGCCAAGGCCGGCCAGTTGATCACCGGCCGTACACTCACCCCTCGGCATGCCCATTACGGCCCGTTCCGCGACGATGAAGGGCTTGTACTGGATGAGGGGATCGCGCTGTTCTTCCCTGGGCCGAATTCCTTCACAGGTGAGGATGTGCTCGAACTGCAGGGTCACGGCGGACCAGTTGTCCTGGACATGTTGCTGCAGCGCTGTGTACAAGTCGGCTGCCGCCTGGCCCGCCCGGGCGAATTCAGCGAGCGTGCGTTCCTCAATGACAAACTTGACCTCGCCCAGGCCGAAGCCATTGCCGACCTGATCGAGGCCAGTTCCAGCCAGGCGGCGCGTAACGCCCTGCGTTCGCTGCAAGGGGAGTTCTCGAAACGTGTGCACAGCCTTACCGAAGCGTTGATTGCCCTGCGCATCTACGTCGAGGCGGCTATCGACTTCCCGGAAGAAGAAATCGACTTCCTTGCCGATGGCCACGTGCTGTCGATGCTCGATGCCGTACGCAGCGAGTTATCCACTGTGCAGCGCGAGGCCGGGCAGGGCGCCTTGCTGCGTGACGGCATGACGGTGGTCATCGCCGGCCGGCCGAATGCGGGCAAGTCGAGCCTGCTGAACCAGCTTGCTGGCCGGGAAGCGGCCATTGTCACCGACATTGCCGGTACCACCCGGGACATCCTGCGGGAACATATCCACATCGACGGCATGCCACTGCACGTCGTCGATACGGCCGGTTTGCGCGATACCGACGACCATGTGGAAAAGATCGGCGTGGAACGCGCCCTGAAGGCCATTGGCGAGGCTGACCGTGTGTTGCTGGTGGTCGACTCCACCGCGCCCGAGGCCAGCGACCCGTTCGCTTTGTGGCCGGAATTTCTCGACCAGCGGCCAGACCCGGCCAAGGTCACGCTGATTCGCAACAAGGCCGACCTGAGTGGTGAGCGGGTAGCGCTGGAGCAGTGTGATGACGGCCATGTGACGATCACCCTCAGCGCCAAAGGGGACGATGCAGGGCTGCAACTGCTGCGCGACCATCTGAAGGCCTGCATGGGTTACGAACAGACTGCAGAGAGTGGTTTCAGTGCCCGTAGGCGCCATCTGGATGCCTTGCGCCAAGCCAGCGAACACCTTGAGCACGGCCGTGCTCAGTTGACCCTGGCGGGCGCTGGAGAGCTGCTGGCTGAGGACTTGCGCCAGGCACAACATGCCTTGGGCGAAATTACCGGGGCATTCAGCTCGGATGATTTGTTGGGGCGGATTTTCTCCAGCTTCTGCATCGGCAAATAATCCACAACAGGCAAGATCAAGAGCCGCTCCTTCGGGAGCGGCTTTTTTTTGCCTGCAATTTCTCATCTCAAGCCTCGAGCAGATCGCTGTGGGAGCGGGTTTACCCGTGACGAGGCCCTCGAAATTCACACATCACTCATCCACAGAAGGCAATCTGTGCTCAGGAGCCCTGTGGAAAACCCGCCTTCAGCTCCGTTGATAAGCAGGCTTTTTTGCTGAGGATAATCTGGCCTGTGGGTAAGGAGCCATTTAATCCACAGGCTAAACCGTGTTATCCATAACCCTCATGGCACTCCAACCACAGGGTTTAATTTCTCTCTACAATGCATGAACAAAGGGCTACAGAACCTTATCCACAGACAAGGCTGTGCATAAGAATAAACATAAAAACAAAGCTTTTTTAAATTTTTCCTCTTTGTTTTCTGTTGTTTGCCACTCATCCACAGACTGGTCAAAATTTGCTCAGACGGTTTCTTTAAAGGGGGTGAAGTCCCTATACTTGTCCGCTTACCTTCTCTATTCGCAAAAACAGGCACGAGGTGCGTGGTGGATTTCCCTTCCCGTTTTGAAGTGATCGTCATCGGCGGCGGCCATGCCGGTACCGAGGCTGCGCTTGCGTCTGCACGCATGGGTGTGAAAACCCTGCTGCTGACCCATAACGTGGAAACCCTCGGTCACATGAGCTGCAACCCCGCCATCGGCGGTATTGGCAAAAGCCATCTGGTCAAAGAGATCGATGCCCTCGGTGGCGCCATGGCGCTGGCCACCGACAAGAGCGGCATCCAGTTCCGCGTTCTGAACAACCGCAAGGGCCCGGCCGTACGCGCCACCCGAGCACAGGCCGACCGCGCCATCTACAAGGCAGTGGTGCGTGAAATCCTGGAAAACCAGCCAAACCTGTGGATATTCCAGCAGTCCTGCGACGACCTGATCGTCGAGCAGGACCAGGTCAAAGGCGTGGTGACCCAGATGGGCCTGCGTTTCTTCGCCGAATCGGTGGTACTGACCACAGGTACCTTCCTTGGCGGCCTTATCCACATTGGTTTGCAAAACCATTCCGGCGGCCGCGCCGGTGATCCGCCTTCGATCGCCCTGGCCCACCGCATGCGTGAACTGCCGCTGCGCGTCGGCCGCCTGAAAACCGGTACGCCACCACGCATCGATGGCCGCTCGGTGGACTTCTCGGTGATGACCGAGCAGCCAGGCGATACGCCGATCCCGGTGATGTCGTTCATGGGCAATGCCGAAATGCACCCACGTCAGGTGAGCTGCTGGATTACCCACACCAATGCGCGCACCCACGAGATCATCGCCTCGAACCTCGACCGTTCGCCGATGTACTCGGGCGTGATCGAAGGTGTCGGTCCGCGCTACTGCCCGTCGATCGAAGACAAGATCCACCGATTCGCCGACAAGGAAAGCCACCAGGTGTTCATCGAGCCGGAAGGCCTGACCACCCATGAGCTGTACCCCAACGGTATTTCCACTTCGCTGCCGTTCGACGTGCAGCTGGAACTGGTGCGTTCGATCCGTGGCATGGAAAACGCCCACATCGTGCGCCCGGGCTATGCCATCGAATACGACTACTTCGACCCGCGCGACCTCAAGTACAGCCTCGAAACCAAAGTCATCGGTGGCCTGTTCTTCGCCGGGCAGATCAACGGCACCACCGGTTACGAAGAAGCCGGTGCCCAGGGCCTGCTGGCCGGTACCAACGCCGCGCTGCGTGCGCAGGGCCGCGACAGCTGGTGCCCACGCCGCGACGAGGCATACATCGGCGTGCTGGTCGACGACCTGATTACCCTGGGTACTCAAGAGCCGTACCGCATGTTCACCTCGCGTGCCGAATACCGCCTGATCCTGCGCGAAGACAACGCCGACCTGCGTTTGACCGAGAAAGGCCGCGAACTGGGCCTGATCGATGACCAACGCTGGGCCGCCTTCTGCGCCAAGCGCGAGGGTATCGAGCGCGAAGAGCAGCGCCTGAAGTCGACCTGGGTGCGCCCGAACACCGAGCAGGGCCAAGCCATTGTGGATAAGTTCGGCACCCCGCTTAGCCACGAGTACAGCCTGCTCAACCTGCTGGCGCGCCCGGAAATCGACTACGCCGGCCTGATCGAGGCGACCGGCGGTGATGCGATCGACCCACAAGTTGCCGAGCAGGTCGAGATTCGTACCAAATACGCCGGTTACATCGATCGCCAGCAAGACGAAATCGCCCGCCTGCGTGCCAGCGAAGATACTCGCCTGCCTGTGGATATCGATTACTCGACCATTTCCGGCCTGTCCAAGGAGATCCAGGGCAAGCTTGGCCAGACCCGTCCGGAAACGTTGGGCCAGGCTTCGCGCATCCCGGGGGTGACCCCGGCGGCGATTTCCCTGTTGCTGATTCACTTGAAAAAACGCGGCGCTGGCCGCGAATTGGAGCAAAGCGCTTGAGTTCCCTGGTCACCCCGCAACACGCCGAAGAGTTGTCCACAGGTGCGCGCCAGCTCGATGTCGAGTTGAGCCCCGAGCATCACGAAAAGCTGCTCGGCTACCTGGCCCTGTTGATCAAATGGAACAAAGCCTACAACCTCACCGCCGTGCGCGACCCCGACGAGATGGTGTCGCGCCACCTGCTGGACAGCCTCAGCGTCATGCCGTTTATCCACAGCGAGCGTGTCAACTGGCTGGATGTCGGCAGTGGCGGTGGCATGCCCGGCATTCCCTTGGCTATCCTGCATCCGGACAAGCGCGTGACGGTGCTGGACGCCAACGGCAAGAAGACCCGCTTCCTGACCCAGGTGAAAATGGAGCTCAAGCTGGACAACCTCACGGTTATCCACAGCCGGGTCGAGGCCTTCCAGCCAGCGCAGCCGTTCGACGGCATCATCTCCCGTGCCTTCAGCAGCATGGAGAACTTCACCAACTGGACCCGCCACCTGGGCGACACCGGGACGCAATGGCTTGCAATGAAGGGGCTGCATCCTGCCGATGAACTGGTAGCATTGCCCGCAGACTTCACAGTGGAAAGCGAACAGGCCCTGACCGTTCCGGGTTGCCAGGGCCAGCGCCATCTGCTGATACTGCGCCGCAAGGCATGACTGGGAACACACGCAACAATGGCTAAGGTATTCGCAATCGCGAACCAGAAAGGTGGTGTGGGCAAGACAACCACCTGTATCAATCTCGCCGCCTCGCTGGCGGCGACCAAGCGTCGTGTGCTGCTGATCGACCTCGATCCGCAGGGCAACGCCACCATGGGCAGCGGTGTGGACAAGCACGAGCTCGAGCACTCGGTCTACGACCTGCTGATCGGAGAATGCGATTTGGCCCAGGCCATGCATTACTCCGAGCACGGCGGTTTCCAGTTGCTGCCGGCCAACCGCGACCTGACCGCCGCCGAGGTGGTGCTGCTGGAAATGCAGGTCAAGGAAAGCCGTCTGCGCAACGCGCTGGCGCCCATCCGCGAGAACTACGACTACATCCTCATCGACTGCCCACCGTCGCTGTCGATGCTGACGCTGAACGCCTTGGTCGCTTCCGATGGCGTGATCATCCCCATGCAGTGCGAGTACTACGCACTGGAAGGTCTCAGCGACCTTGTGGATAACATCAAGCGCATCGCTGCCCGGTTGAACCCGGAACTGAAGATCGAGGGCCTGTTGCGGACCATGTACGATCCGCGCCTGAGCCTGAACAACGATGTTTCGGCGCAGCTGAAGGAGCACTTTGGCCCGCAGCTGTACGACACGGTCATTCCGCGCAACATTCGCCTGGCCGAGGCCCCGAGCTTCGGCATGCCGGCACTGGCTTACGACAAGCAATCTCGAGGCGCGCTGGCTTATCTGGCCCTGGCCGGGGAACTGGTACGCCGTCAACGCCGTCAATCACGCACTGCACAAACAACTTAAGGAATCCGTATGGCCGTCAAGAAACGGGGTCTCGGACGTGGGTTGGATGCACTGCTCAGTGGTCCTTCCGTCAGCGCGCTCGAAGAGCAGGCTGTGAAGATCGACCAGAAAGAACTGCAACACCTGCCGGTCGAGCTGATCCAGCGTGGCAAGTACCAGCCGCGCCGGGACATGGACCCGGAGACGCTGGAAGAGCTTGCGCACTCGATCCGCAACCATGGCGTGATGCAGCCGATCGTGGTGCGCCCGATTGGCGACAACCGCTACGAGATCATCGCCGGTGAGCGCCGCTGGCGCGCCACGCAGCAGGCCGGCCTGGACACGATCCCGGCCATGGTCCGGGAAGTGGCCGATGAAGCGGCCATTGCCATGGCGCTGATCGAGAACATCCAGCGCGAAGACCTCAACCCGCTGGAAGAGGCCCTGGCCCTGCAGCGCCTGCAGCAGGAATTCGAGCTCACCCAGCAGCAGGTGGCCGACGCCGTAGGCAAGTCGCGGGTGACCGTGGCCAACCTGCTGCGTCTGATTACGCTGCCTGAGGCGATCAAGACCATGCTCGCCCACGGTGACCTGGAGATGGGCCACGCCCGTGCATTGCTCGGTCTGGAAGAAAACCGTCAGGAGGAGGGGGCGCGTCATGTTGTCGCACGTGGCCTCACCGTGCGCCAAACTGAGGCACTGGTGCGTCAGTGGCTCAGTGACAAGCCTGATCCGGTCGAGCCGAGCAAACCTGATCCGGATATCGCACGCCTTGAACAGCGGCTCGCAGAGCGCCTGGGCTCGGCTGTCCAGATCCGTCATGGCAACAAGGGCAAAGGCCAGTTGGTTATTCGTTACAACTCCCTTGACGAGTTGCAGGGCGTGCTTGCTCACATCCGCTGAAACAATTCCTGTTGTAGCGCGCAGTCGGAAATCACTACCGAAGAGTTGAATAGGGGTTAATCCACCCCTATACTCTGCGCGCATTTTGTCGGCACAAATTATGCCAAGTCATAACTGACTTGTTGGTCGACTTCCGAGGAGCAGTTGTGATGGAAATCCGCACGCCAAACCGCCTGCCTTTCCATCGCTGGGCGGTTTTTCCGGTACTGCTGGCTCAATTCGTCGTACTACTGCTGGCAACCTTGGTGTTGTGGCAGTGGAAAGGGGTGGTCAGTGGATATTCAGGCCTTTGCGGAGGTTTGATTGCCTGGCTGCCCAATGTGTACTTCGCCTGGAAGGCTTTTCGCTTCAGCGGAGCTCGGGCGGCACAAGCCATCGTCAAGTCGTTTTACGCTGGCGAGGCAGGCAAGATGATTTTGACGGCAGTGCTTTTTGCACTGACCTTTGCAGGAGTGAAGCCATTGGCGCCGTTAGCAGTATTCGGCGTCTTCGTGCTGACCCTTTTGGTCAGCTGGTTCGCGCCCCTGCTGATGAATAAAAGACTTTCGAGACCTTAGGGCGTTTGAGGCAACCATGGCAGCAGAAACCGCTTCGGGCTATATCCAGCACCACTTGCAGAACCTGACCTACGGTCAACTACCAGACGGCAGCTGGGGCTTCGCCCATTCGGCTGCAGAAGCCAAGGCAATGGGCTTCTGGGCGTTCCACCTGGACACCCTGGGTTGGTCCGTCGCGCTGGGTCTGATCTTCCTGTTCATCTTCCGCATGGCGGCCAAGAAGGCGACTTCCGGCCAACCTGGCGGTCTGCAGAACTTCGTTGAAGTGATGGTCGACTTCGTCAACGGCAGCGTGAAGGACTCCTTCCACGGCCGTAGCCCGGTAATCGCTCCGCTGGCGCTGACCATTTTCGTCTGGGTATTCCTGATGAACGCCGTCGACCTGGTACCGGTCGACTGGATTCCTCAGCTGGCCATCCTGATTTCCGGTGACCCGCACATTCCGTTCCGCGCCGTGTCGACCACCGACCCGAACGCGACCCTGGCCATGGCCTTCTGTGTGTTCGCCCTGATCATCTTCTACAGCATCAAGGTCAAGGGCCTGGGCGGCTTCATCGGTGAGCTGACCCTGCACCCGTTCGGCAGCAAGAACATCTTCGTTCAGATCCTGCTGATTCCGGTCAACTTCCTGCTGGAATTCGTCACCCTGATCGCCAAGCCGATCTCGCTGGCACTGCGTCTGTTCGGCAACATGTATGCCGGCGAACTGGTGTTCATCCTGATCGCAGTCATGTTCGGCTCCGGCCTGCTGTGGCTGAGCGGCCTGGGTGTGGTGCTGCAATGGGCGTGGGCTGTGTTCCACATCCTGATCATCACCCTGCAAGCTTTCATCTTCATGATGCTGACCATCGTCTACCTGTCGATGGCGCACGAAGATAACCATTAAGACCGCCTGGCGTGTCTGATAGCCTTCCTCGCCTGTTCGGGGGGAGGGCTTAAAAAGTCCGCAAGGGCAGCTGTACTCACGATTTGTTTTACCGCTTCAAACTAAAAACCTAACCAATACGACGTAAAAGTCGGGAGGAAAGATGGAAACTGTAGTTGGTCTGACCGCTATCGCTGTTGCTCTGCTGATCGGCCTGGGTGCTCTGGGTACCGCCATTGGTTTCGGCCTGCTGGGCGGCAAATTCCTGGAAGGCGCTGCTCGTCAACCAGAAATGGTTCCGATGCTGCAGGTCAAAATGTTCATCGTTGCCGGTCTGCTCGACGCCGTAACCATGATCGGTGTTGGTATCGCTCTGTTCTTCACCTTCGCGAATCCGTTCGTTGGTCAGATCGCCGGCTAATCACTCGTCACCACGAGTTGATGGCTGTATGAATTAAGACCGAGCGAGGTGTTGGCGTGAACATTAATGCAACCCTGATTGGCCAATCCGTTGCTTTTCTGATTTTTGTACTCTTCTGCATGAAGTATGTATGGCCTCCGGTCATCACTGCTCTGCAAGAGCGCCAAAAGAAGATTGCCGACGGCTTGGACGCTGCCAACCGCGCAGCTCGCGACCTGGAGCTGGCCCAAGAAAAAGCGGGTCAGCAACTGCGTGAAGCTAAAGCACAGGCAGCCGAAATCATTGAGCAAAGCAAGAAACGCGCTGCTCAGCTTGTCGAGGAAGCCCGTGAACAGGCCCGCGTCGAAGCTGACCGTGTGAAGGCTCAGGCTCTGGCCGAGATCGAACAGGAACTGAACAGCGCTAAAGACGCCCTGCGTGCCCAAGTGGGTGCCCTGGCCGTTGGCGGTGCCGAAAAGATCCTTGGCGCCACAATCGATCAAAACGCGCATGCGGAGCTGGTTAACAAACTGGCCGCTGAAATTTAAGCGAGGGCGATCATGGCAGAACTGACCACGTTGGCCCGACCTTACGCTAAGGCTGCCTTTGAGCATGCCCAGGCCCATCAGCAACTGGCCAATTGGTCAGCCATGCTCGGCCTGGCTGCTGCGGTGTCGCAAGACGACACCATGCAGCGCCTGCTCAAGGCCCCGCGACTGACGAGCGCAGAAAAGGCCGCCACGTTCATTGACGTGTGCGGTGACAAGTTCAATGCACAGGCACAGAATTTCATTCATGTTGCCGCGGAAAACGACCGTCTCCTGCTTCTGCCGGAGATTGCCGCCCTGTTCGACCTGTACAAGGCCGAGCAAGAGAAATCCGTGGACGTGGAAGTCACCAGTGCCTTCGCGTTGAACCAAGAACAGCAAGACAAACTCGCCAAGGTTCTCAGTGCACGGTTAGGCCAGGAAGTGCGCCTGCACGCGTCGGAGGATGCCAGCCTGATTGGCGGCGTCGTCATCCGCGCTGGTGACCTGGTAATCGATGGCTCTGTTCGCGGCAAAATCGCGAAACTGGCCGAAGCATTGAAATCTTGAGTTTGAAGGGGCAGCAGAGCAATGCAGCAACTCAATCCTTCCGAAATTAGTGAAATCATCAAGGGCCGCATCGACAACCTCGATGTGAGCTCCCAAGCCCGTAACGAAGGTACCGTTGTTTCGGTATCCGACGGTATCGTGCGGATCCACGGTCTGGCCGACGTCATGTACGGCGAAATGATCGAGTTCCCTGGCAGCGTATTCGGCATGGCCCTGAACCTGGAGCAAGACTCCGTAGGTGCAGTGATCCTGGGTGCATACGACACCCTCGCCGAAGGCATGAGCGCCAAGTGCACCGGCCGCATCCTGGAAGTTCCTGTTGGTAAGGAACTGCTGGGTCGCGTCGTTGACGCACTGGGCAACCCGATCGACGGCAAAGGTCCTCTGGGCAACACCCAGACCGACGCAGTCGAGAAAGTGGCTCCAGGCGTGATCTGGCGTAAGTCGGTAGACCAGCCTGTACAGACTGGCTACAAGTCCGTCGACGCCATGATCCCTGTCGGCCGTGGCCAGCGCGAGCTGATCATCGGTGACCGTCAGATCGGCAAGACCGCCATGGCCATCGACGCCATCATCAACCAGAAAGACTCCGGTATTTTCTGTGTTTATGTTGCTGTCGGCCAGAAGCGTTCCACCGTTGCCAACATCGTTCGCAAGCTGGAAGAAGCCGGCGCCCTGGCCAACACCATCGTGGTCGTTGCCAGTGCTTCGGAATCCGCCGCACTGCAGTTCCTGGCGCCATACGCCGGCTGCACCATGGGCGAGTTCTTCCGTGACCGCGGTGAAGACGCCCTGATCGTTTACGATGACCTGTCCAAGCAGGCCGTTGCTTACCGTCAGATCTCCCTGCTGCTGCGCCGTCCACCAGGACGTGAAGCGTACCCAGGCGACGTGTTCTATCTCCACTCCCGTCTGCTGGAGCGTGCTTCGCGCGTTTCGGAAGAGTACGTCGAGAAGTTCACCAACGGCGCAGTCACTGGCAAAACCGGTTCCCTGACCGCCCTGCCGATCATCGAAACCCAGGCGGGTGACGTTTCCGCATTCGTTCCGACCAACGTGATTTCTATCACCGACGGTCAGATCTTCCTGGAATCGTCCATGTTCAACTCCGGCATCCGTCCGGCAGTGAACGCCGGTGTTTCGGTATCTCGCGTTGGTGGTGCCGCTCAGACCAAGATCATCAAGAAGCTGTCCGGTGGTATTCGTACCGCGCTGGCTCAGTACCGTGAACTGGCTGCATTCGCCCAGTTCGCGTCCGATCTGGACGAAGCGACCCGCAAGCAGCTGGAGCATGGTCAGCGCGTTACCGAGCTGATGAAGCAGAAGCAGTACGCGCCAATGTCCATCGCAGACATGGCCCTGTCGCTGTACGCCGCTGAGCGTGGCTTCCTGACTGACGTAGAAGTCTCCAAGATCGGCAGCTTCGAGCAAGCACTGATCGCCTTCTTCAACCGTGATCACGCCGAACTGATGGCGAAGATCAACGTGAAGGGTGACTTCAACGACGAAATCGACGCAGGCCTGAAAGCCGGTATCGAGAAGTTCAAGGCCACCCAGACCTGGTAAGCCGCAGCGGGGGCCGTGGCCCCCGCTTGCTAACCTGATAGGTGATACATGGCAGGCGCAAAAGAGATTCGCAGTAAGATTGCGAGCATCAAAAGCACGCAAAAAATTACCAGCGCCATGGAGAAAGTGGCGGTCAGCAAAATGCGCAAGGCACAAATGCGCATGGCTGCTAGCCGTCCTTACGCGGAGCGTATCCGCCAGGTGATCGGTCATCTGGCCAACGCCAACCCCGAATACCGCCACCCGTTCATGATCGAGCGCCCTGTAAAGCGCGCCGGTTATATCGTGGTGAGCAGTGACCGTGGTCTGTGCGGTGGCTTGAACACCAACCTGTTCAAGGCCCTGGTCAAGGACATGAGCGCAAACCGCGAACAGGGCGTGGAAATCGACCTGTGCGTGATCGGCAGCAAGGGTGCGACTTTCTTCCGCATCTTTGGCGGCAACGTCGTAGCCGCGATCAGCCACTTGGGCGAAGAGCCATCGATCAACGATCTGATCGGCTCCGTCAAAGTGATGCTGGACGCCTACCTGGACGGCCGTATCGATCGCCTCTCGGTGGTTTCGAACAAGTTCATCAATACCATGACCCAGAAGCCAACGGTCGAGCAATTGGTACCGTTGGTGGCAACCCCGGATCAGGATCTCAAGCATCACTGGGATTACCTGTACGAACCCGACGCAAAAGAGCTGCTGGACGGCTTGATGGTGCGTTACGTGGAGTCGCAGGTGTACCAGGCGGTGGTCGAGAACAACGCTGCTGAACAAGCGGCCCGGATGATCGCCATGAAGAACGCCACAGACAACGCCGGTGATTTGATCAAAGAGCTTCAGTTGATCTACAACAAGGCGCGTCAGGCTGCGATCACCCAGGAGATCTCGGAAATCGTCGGCGGCGCTGCCGCGGTTTAACGGTTCACATATTCAGAGGATCCAGCTATGAGTAGCGGACGTATCGTTCAAATCATCGGCGCCGTCATCGACGTGGAATTCCCACGTGACGTCGTGCCGAGTGTTTACAACGCGCTGAAAGTACAAGGCGCGGAAACCACCCTGGAAGTTCAGCAGCAGCTGGGCGACGGCGTGGTTCGTACCATTGCGATGGGCTCGACCGAAGGCCTGAAGCGCGGTCTGGAAGTCGTTGACTCCGGCGCTGCCATTTCCGTTCCTGTTGGTAAGGCCACCCTGGGCCGTATCATGGACGTACTGGGCAACCCGATCGACGAAGCCGGCCCGATCGGCGAAGAAGAGCGTCGCGGTATCCACCAGCCAGCGCCTTCGTTCGCTGACCAGGCAGGCGGCAACGACCTGCTGGAGACCGGCATCAAGGTTATCGACCTGGTTTGCCCGTTCGCCAAGGGTGGTAAGGTTGGTCTGTTCGGTGGTGCCGGTGTTGGCAAGACCGTAAACATGATGGAACTGATCCGTAACATCGCCATGGAACACAGCGGTTACTCCGTGTTCGCTGGTGTGGGTGAGCGTACTCGTGAGGGTAACGACTTCTACCACGAGATGAAGGACTCCAACGTTCTCGACAAGGTAGCGCTGGTCTACGGTCAGATGAACGAGCCACCAGGAAACCGTCTGCGCGTAGCGCTGACTGGCCTGACCATGGCTGAGAAGTTCCGTGACGAAGGTAACGACGTTCTGCTGTTCGTCGACAACATCTATCGTTACACCCTGGCCGGTACCGAAGTATCCGCACTGCTGGGCCGTATGCCTTCGGCAGTAGGTTACCAGCCGACCCTGGCTGAAGAGATGGGCGTTCTGCAAGAGCGCATCACCTCCACCAAGGAAGGTTCGATCACCTCCGTTCAGGCCGTTTACGTACCTGCGGACGACTTGACCGACCCGTCGCCAGCGACCACCTTCGCCCACTTGGACGCCACCGTCGTTCTGTCCCGTGACATCGCCTCCCTGGGTATCTACCCAGCGGTCGACCCACTGGACTCGACTTCGCGCCAGCTGGACCCGAACGTGATCGGCAACGAGCACTACGACACCGCTCGTGGCGTTCAGTATGTTCTGCAGCGCTACAAAGAGCTGAAGGACATCATCGCGATCCTGGGTATGGACGAACTGTCCGAGACCGACAAGCAACTGGTAGCCCGCGCTCGTAAGATCCAGCGCTTCCTGTCGCAGCCGTTCTTCGTGGCCGAAGTCTTCACCGGTTCGCCAGGCAAGTACGTTTCCCTGAAAGACACCATCGCTGGCTTCAGCGGCATCCTCAAAGGTGACTACGACCACCTGCCAGAACAAGCGTTCTACATGGTCGGCAGCATCGACGAAGCGATCGAGAAAGCCAAGAAACTGTAATTCCTGCGCCCCGCAAGGGGCGCTATCAGGTTGAGGCAAGCAGATGGCTATGACAGTCCATTGCGATATCGTCAGCGCGGAAGGAGAGATTTTCTCCGGCCTGGTCGAGATGGTAGTTGCGCACGGTAACCTGGGTGATCTCGGTATCGCTCCAGGCCACGCGCCGCTGATCACCAATCTCAAGCCTGGTCCGATCACGCTGACCAAGCAGGGTGGCGCCCATGAGGTGTTCTACATCTCTGGTGGCTTCCTCGAGGTTCAGCCAAACATGGTCAAGGTGCTTGCCGATACCGTGCAACGTGCTGCAGACCTGGATGAAGCTCAGGCTCAGGAAGCCCTCAAGGCTGCTGAGAACGCCCTGAATCTGAAAGGCGCGGACTTCGACTACGGTGCCGCCGCCGCACGTCTGGCCGAGGCCGCAGCCCAGCTGCGCACCGTCCAGCAAATGCGCAAAGGCAAGTAATCGGCCTTTGGCTGATAACTTCTGTTGCGATTGAGTAAAAGGGTAGCCTCGGCTACCCTTTTTCTTTTTCTGATTTCTCCCCCCGGTCATTCCACTGACCGCCCAGGATTGGTAGCCAGTAATGTCACTCGATATCGTTATTCTCGCCGCCGGCCAAGGCACCCGCATGCGCTCGGCGCTGCCCAAGGTGCTGCACCCGGTAGCCGGCAACTCCATGCTCGGCCATGTTATCCACAGTGCGCGCCAACTGGAGCCGCAAGGTATTCATGTTGTGATTGGCCATGGTGCCGAGCTGGTTCGCGAGCGCCTGGCCGCTGACGACCTGAACTTCGTCATGCAGGATAAACAGCTGGGTACCGGCCATGCTGTTGCCCAGGCTCTGCCGGCGCTGACTGCCGACACCGTGCTGGTGTTGTACGGTGACGTGCCGTTGATCGAAGTGGAGACCCTGCAGCGTCTGTTGGCCAAGGCCAACGACCAGCAGTTGGGCCTGCTCACTGTTACCCTGGACGATCCGACAGGTTATGGCCGTATCGTCCGTGACGAGCAGGGCAAGGTAACTGCCATCGTTGAGCACAAGGACGCCAACGACGTGCAGAAAGCGATCAAGGAAGGCAACACCGGTATCTTGGCATTGCCAGCTGCGCGTCTGGCTGACTGGATGGGCCGTCTGTCGAACAACAACGCCCAAGGCGAGTATTACCTGACCGACGTCATCGCCATGGCAGTGGCCGATGGCCTGGTAGTGGCTACCGAGCAGCCGCACGACCCGATGGAAGTGCAGGGCGCCAACGACCGCCGCCAGCTGTCCGAGCTGGAGCGTCACTACCAGCTGCGTGAAGGCCGCCGCCTGATGGCCCAAGGTGTAACCCTGCGCGACCCGGCACGCTTCGATGTACGGGGTGAAGTGACCGTTGGCCGTGACGTGCTGATCGACATCAACGTGATTCTCGAAGGCAAGGTTGTCATCGAGGACGATGTGCAGATCGGCCCTAACTGCGTGATCAAGAACACCACCCTGCGCAAAGGCGCGGTGGTCAAGGCTAACAGCCACCTTGAAGGCGCCGTGATGGGCGAGGGTAGCGACGCTGGCCCGTTCGCCCGCCTGCGCCCAGGCAGCGTGCTGGATGCCAAAGCCCATGTGGGTAACTTCGTGGAACTGAAAAACGCCCACTTGGGCGAAGGCGCCAAGGCCGGTCACCTGACCTACCTGGGCGATGCCGAAATCGGTGCGCGCACCAATATTGGCGCCGGTACTATCACCTGCAACTACGATGGCGCGAACAAGTTCAAGACCGTGATGGGTGAGGACGTGTTCATCGGTTCGAACAACTCGCTGGTAGCGCCTGTGGAAATTCAGGCCGGCGCGACCACTGCAGCCGGTTCGACCATCACTCAGGCTGTCGAAGCCGGTGACCTGGCGGTGGCCCGTGCGCGCCAGCGCAACATATCGGGCTGGAAGCGCCCGGAAAAAATCAAGAAGAGCTGATTTGTTCACAGCTGTTTGGATCGAAAGCCGACTTATGTGAGTAAGTCGGCTTTTTTATTGGTTTTTTGCGGTGCCTGTAGGGCTGCAGCGAATCGGGTTAAAACTATCCACAGGGCAGCGACAGCTTGACGAATCGTTCATCTTAGGTTTTGATTGCAATCATTATCTTTCGAAACGAAACTTAAGCACTCATGTCGAAACGAAATACCCCACAGCGGCGGCACAACATCCTGGCGTTGCTCAGTGAGCAGGGCGAGGTGAGCGTGGACGCTTTGGCCAAACGTTTCGAGACTTCGGAAGTAACCATTCGCAAAGATCTTGCCGCCCTCGAAACCAACGGCCTGCTGCTACGCCGCTACGGTGGTGCAGTACCCGTGCCGCAAGAACTGCTCGGTGAGCCGGCCCAGCCTGTGTCTTCCTACAAGAAGGCCATCGCCCGTGCCGCGGTTGGTCGAATCCGCGAACATGCGCGCATCATCATCGACAGCGGCAGCACCACGGCAGCCATGATCCCCGAGCTGGGGCGTCAGCCAGGCCTGGTGGTGATGACCAATTCGCTGAATGTGGCCCGTGCCATCAGCGACCTTGAACACGAGCCGGTGCTGCTGATGACCGGCGGTACCTGGGACCCGCATTCCGAGTCGTTCCAGGGCCAGGTGGCCGAGCAGGTTTTGCGCTCTTACGATTTCGACCAGCTGTTCATCGGTGCCGATGGCATCGACCTCGGCCGGGGTACCACCACCTTCAACGAACTGCTGGGGCTTAGCCGGGTCATGGCTGAAGTTGCCCGCGAAGTGATCGTGATGGTCGAGTCGGACAAGGTGGGGCGCAAGATCCCTAACCTCGAGCTGCCCTGGAGCAGCGTGCACACCCTTATTACAGACGAACGACTGCCCGCAGCGGCACGTGAACAAATTCAAGCCCGCGGCATCAACCTGATCTGCGCCGCGATCAGCCAGGAGCAATAAAACATGTGTGGAATCGTTGGTGCCATCGCCGAGCGCAATATCACAGCCATCCTGATCGAAGGCCTCAAGCGTCTGGAGTACCGCGGGTACGACAGCGCAGGCCTGGCTGTTCTTACCCAAGGCGGTGAATTGCAGCGCCGTCGCCGTATCGGCAAGGTCAGTGAGCTGCAAGCCGCTGTAGCGGCTGACCCACTGGCTGGCCAGCTGGGTATCGCCCATACCCGTTGGGCTACCCACGGTGCGCCGACCGAAGGCAACGCCCACCCGCACTTCTCGGGCAATGAAGTGGCGGTGGTGCACAACGGTATCATCGAGAACCACGAAGAGCTGCGTGAAGAGCTGAAAGGCCTGGGCTACACCTTCACCTCGCAGACCGACACCGAAGTGATCGTCCACCTTATCCACAACACCCTGAAGAGCACTCCAGACCTGGCCGATGCGCTGAAAGCCGCCGTCAAGCGCCTGCATGGCGCTTATGGCCTGGCACTGGTCAGCGCCAAGCAACCCGACCGACTGGTAGCTGCACGCAGCGGCAGCCCTCTGGTCATTGGCCTGGGCCTTGGCGAAAACTTCCTGGCGTCCGACCAGTTGGCCCTGCGCCAGGTCACTGACCGCTTCATGTACCTGGAAGAAGGCGACATCGCTGAAATTCGCCGTGATCAGGTCACCATCTGGGACGAGAACGGCCACAAGGTCCAGCGCGAAACCGTGCAGTACCATGAAGGTGCCGAGGCTGCTGACAAGGGCAACTATCGCCACTTCATGCTCAAGGAAATCCACGAGCAGCCAAGCGTCGTTCAGCGCACCCTGGAAGGCCGCCTGGGCAAGGACAACGTGATGGTCCAGGCCTTCGGCCCGAAGGCTGCCGAACTGTTCGCCAAGGTACGCAATGTGCAGATCGTTGCCTGCGGCACCAGCTACCACGCAGGCATGGTCGCCCGTTACTGGCTGGAAAGCCTGGCCGGCATCCCGTGCCAGGTGGAAGTGGCCAGCGAGTTCCGTTACCGCAAAGTGGTGGTGCAACCGGATACCCTGTTCGTTTCGATCTCGCAGTCCGGCGAAACCGCCGATACCCTGGCCGCGCTGCGCAACGCCAAGGAGCTGGGCTTCCTCGGCAGCCTGGCGATCTGCAACGTTGGCATCAGCTCGCTGGTACGCGAGTCGGACCTGACCCTGTTGACCTTGGCTGGACCGGAAATCGGTGTGGCCTCGACCAAAGCCTTCACCACCCAGCTGGTGTCGCTGATGTTGCTGACCTTGGCCCTGGGCCAGGTGCGCGGTACCCTGGAAGCCGGTGTCGAAGCCGAACTGGTTGAAGAACTGCGTCGCCTGCCGACCCGCCTGGGCGAAGCACTGGCGATGGACGCCACTGTCGAGAAGATCGCCGAGCTGTTCGCCGATAAACACCACACCCTGTTCCTTGGCCGTGGTGCGCAATACCCGGTGGCGATGGAAGGTGCACTCAAGCTCAAGGAAATCTCGTACATCCACGCTGAAGCCTACCCGGCAGGCGAGCTGAAGCACGGCCCGCTGGCGCTGGTGGACAACGACATGCCGGTGGTTACCGTTGCGCCGAACAACGAGCTGCTGGAGAAGTTGAAGTCCAACCTGCAGGAAGTGCGTGCCCGTGGTGGCGAGCTGGTCGTGTTCGCCGACGAGCAGGCTGGCATGACCAATGGGGAAGGCACCCATGTGATCAAGGTGCCGCACATTGCCGATGCCTTGGCGCCAATCCTGTACACCATTCCGCTGCAGCTGCTGTCTTACTATGTCGCCGTACTCAAGGGTACCGACGTTGACCAGCCGCGTAACCTGGCCAAGTCGGTTACGGTTGAGTAAGTAGCGGACAGTCGCTGTTCAAGAGCTGTCTGAAAACAATAAAGGTTGTCACAAAACAATAAAGGTTGTCACAGAGAAATAAAGTTTGTCACAAGCGGGAGCCACCCTTCGTCGGGGCGGCTCCCGCCTCGCATTATCAGGTTCAAAATCACCGTCAGACCTCTGACCGTGATGTGAATGATCCTGCGATGTTGGCGGGATCTCCCTTCTACAGCGACGCATTTTTTGCTTTGCCACGTCTGAAAGGTTGTCCTGTTAACCGATGAACCAAGATCAAACACAAACCTCCACAAAAAACCGATCTAGAGCTATCACACAGCAAAAAATTGACAAGCGAATAGCTGCTGGGGACGGTGATGGAGTCAGAGAAGATTACAAGCCTTGGATCAAGGTTCGTGCGTTTCCGTCAAAGGGGACATCTCATATCGTACCAGGTGTGAAGGTAGGCCGATCGCACCACCTCCTTTCCAACGCTGAATATCACTACCACATAATTCTCGAATTTGATCGGTCAATTATCGATATTCGAGAGCAATTCCCGTTATTTCCTCAGAGCGAAACTCAGGCTATTGCTTCAAGTCTGAACGTCATGCCGCCTTCTTATCCCGGCACGAACGTGCCGCTAGTGATGACTACTGATTTTTTGATTACGCAGCTCGATTCAAATGGGAAAGAGAGGCTGGTCGCAAGATCAATGAAGTATGCGAAGGAAATTGAGGACGCTTCTCAGAGAAAAAAGAACAGGCTGCTCGAAAAGCTTGAAATAGAGCGAGTTTTCTGGGAGCGCAGAAATGTGGAATGGAAGCTAGTTTTATATGAAAGAATATCGCAAATTCGCATTCGAAATCTTTTAGTGCTAAGAAGTCACGCTAATATTTCTCCATTGTTGGCTAACACAAAGAATATCAATAATTTACTGTCCGTTATAGAAATTACCGATGTAAGTCGAATCCCCTTGAAAGCGTTTTTAAAAAAGCTATCGAAACTTATTTACATTGAATACGTCGAAACCAAAAGCCTCTTTTTTCACTTACTTTGGATACAAGCACTAGAATTTGATTTGAGTGCTGAACTTATAGATCTCGCAAAACCCTTGAGCGTGAAGGTAGCTGCTTTCTACCCAATAAGCATGGAGATGGCTCGTCATGCATGAAATCACTTTAAACTCTATCATCTCCCCGGTTGAAGGGTCCGCAATTCTCGACTTTCCCGTTCGAGTACTGGGATATAGAGGCGATCTGTGTATTGTCATTAAGCTTTGTAAAAATCCCACCAAGCCTTGGCTTGTTGACTCGCGCTCGCTCATGACCGAAGTCGATTCAGGGCTTGCAGTTATCAATGTAGAGCAGCCAGCAGAATTCATGGTCCGAACCGAGGACGAAATAAGTGAGCGTGAAAAACAAAGTCGCGATAGAAACTGGTCGCTAATTGAAGAATTCGTCAGAAACAGAAGCCCCGAAGAAATTTTGGCCTCTTCCTTTGGCTCTGATGTTCAAAAGCAGGCCAGCCTCGCAGGTGTTGATCGCAAGCAAATCTATCGATTGCTCTATAGATATTGGAGCTTGGGGCAGGTCAAAAATGCATTTCTTTGGAACACATCTGCTTGCGGGGGCGCCGGCAAGAAAAAAAATAGGACACCAGGAATAGTTCTTGGACGAAAGCCTAAATATCGTGGTGTGATTATCGAAGACCGTGCTGTAGCGTTAGATTCTAAGCATACATCAGCTATCATTATTTCTTATGGCAGATATGCAAGCAGAAAGTGCGGAACGATATACGATTGCTATCAATGGATGCTCAACAAGTTTTATAGGGCTTTGAAATCTGACGGTACCCAAGGAGAACTTATTCGAGGATCTCATCCAACCCAACGGCAGTTTGAGTATCAAGGGAAAAAGCATTTTGATGATTTATATGTTTTCAAGGGCCGTAGAGGAGAGAAAAACTGGAATAAAGACCACCGCCCTCTAGTTGGTATTGCTTCGCAAGGGCTTACAGGTCCGTGCCATCGTTATGAGATTGACTCTACGTCTGCGGATGTATACTTGGTGCATCGAGTTAACCGTAATTGGTTGATTGGACGGCCGGTTATTTATGTCGTGGTGGATAGTTACTCTCGAATGATTGTGGGGTTACATGTAGGGCTTGAGGGTCCGAGTTGGAATGGCGCAAGACATGCTTTGTACAATGCGTATACACCTAAACTAGAATTCTGCAAGCGCTACGGTATCGATATCGGGCCGGAAGATTGGCCTTGTTATCATTTGCCTGTTGAGTTAACTGCTGACCGCGCCGAGTTACTAAGCGAAGCGGGCGAAACTATGAGTAATACACTCGGAACCGTACTGAACTTTCCTCCTCCTTATCGACCAGATTGGAAAGCCATTGTCGAAAGCAGATTTAAATTACTCAATGATAATCTTGACATAAGGTTCATGCCAGGTGGGGTCGATGCACGGCGCATGGAACGAGGAGATCGAGATTATGAGATGGACGCGATACTCGATCTTGACGAATTTACTCAGATGATGATTGCCGCTGTCCTCCACCACAATCACCATCTGCGTGTTCCAAATGCGCTAACGGCTGAGATGATCAAAGAAGACTTGGAGCCTACCCCAATCAGTATCTGGAACTGGGGGATGCAACACAATATGGTTCGGTCAAAAGTCGTGACACCGGCAGAGCTAAAAATTGCACTGTTGCCATCACAGGAATGTAGAATTACTAGAGCCGGCATTCAATTTCAAGGTGTCCTTTATACTTGCGAGCTCGCTCAAAGAGAAAACTGGGCCGCTCGGTCTCATAATCTTGGGACTCAATATGTTAGAGTTTGGTACGATCCCAATTCTATTGATAATTGCTGGATCAAGGTCAGTTCAGAATTCCTATCACTTTCAATTGTTCCGCATATGACTAAAAAATATGCAGGGTACCGTTTGGAAGAGGTAATGGATCTAATTTCCATAACCAAGCAGCAATCGCCGGATTCTAAGTTCAATGAGCTAAATAGTGCCGCTAAATTGAAGGGTCGTCAAAATGACATTATTGAGCAAGCGAAGGCCAAAAAGAAAGCTGCAGGTAATCCCCCTTCCAAAGCTAGTTTCAAGAAAGACAAGCAGCTGAAACGCGCTGCTGAAATTAGCGCAATCCGTGATGCTGAAACTTCGGAGCTTAGCCAGCTCAGGTTGGTTCAGTCGACGGAGGAGCCGGTACAAACTAAGTCTCAGTCCTCCTTTGTAGGTAATCCTCCATCTACACGAAGCGCAGCGTTTCTCAAGCTAGTGATAAATGAATCGCTGGAGGCTGGAGAATGACAACAAAATCATATGTGAAAGCCAGCTACCGGACTACGGGTATGCCTCAATACGATGGAAATCCTCTTATAGAGGCTTTACCGTCGATTTTGACGGATATCGACGTTGTCCGGTACGTGGGTAATTTACCGCCTAAGCCGGACTCGGCGGAACTGGAACTTCCTGCAAAGCTGCGTAGCCATGGTATCAATCGACTAAAAGATGTCGTCATTCCGCTCGACATCCACCTTGAACTTGAGGACAACTTTAGCCAGCTGATTCGATATGGATACACCGGTCGTCAGCCATTCGACCCTGCCACAATACGCTCCCGAATACCTACAAAAGGTGTGCCTAAATTTGCGGGTTTTAAATCTTCTGCAAATATCATGACCCTTATAGGTCTAAGTGGAATGGGTAAAACTACTGCGTTAGATGCTATTGCTAAGTTGTATCCACAAGTCATAGCGCATAATAAGTACAAGAAAAAAATATTCATAGAAACTCAAGTTGTCTGGCTGAAAGTTGAATGCCCTCATGATGGGTCGCTGGGAGGATTCTGCGCTGGTTTTTTTGCTTCTTTGGATATCGCTTTGGGTATTCATAAATATTCAGATATCGTAGCTAAACACCCAAGTGTTAGTGTTATGTTAACGACTATAACTCAGCTTTGTAAGGCGTTTTATATCGGTGCGATAATAATTGATGAAATGCAGCACCTAAATTCACGGGGTGGTAAAGATCGAGAGAAGTTGCTTAATTTTTTTGTTACATTGTCTAATGATACAGGCGTACCTCTTGTTTATGTCGGTACGAATGCGATGCTGCCACTTTTCTCTGGTGTTTTACGCAATGCCAGGCGTGCTGTGGGAATGGGTGAAGTCACTTTTGACCGTTTCAGCATTGAGGCTCCATTTTGGAAACTTCTGGTTACCCGGCTGTGGGAGTACGACTGGACAGGGCAGGCTACCCCGATGACCGATGAGCTTTTCTCAAAAATTTACGACCTTACCCAAGGGAACACGGATTTTTTGGTGAAATTACTCATGTTAGCTCAGCGTTTTGTAATTACTGAAGAACTACAGTCGATTACTCCGACTGTCCTGCAGCGCGTGTATGACGACCAGATGCGCTTACTGCATAAACCTATTGAAGCCCTACGCAGTGGTGATCCAGACCAGATTGCAGATTTCGAAGATATGATGCCCACGAAAGATCAGATCGTTCAGATGATGAACTACGATCTTAAACGCCGAGCCAATCGAGCGAATATGTCTCTCTACATCAACAATGTCATCGAGAGTGATGTTAATAAACCCAAAGTATCTGGAAACCCTGTGGTGCCCTTGAACGTGTCCAGTAATATTCACTTGGCTGCTGACGAGGATGTAATTAATGCACTGCAAGAGCGCGGTTGGGTTGATGAAAATTCCGAGTGGTAGGGGAGTTGTTCGGGAGCCGTCTTATGGAGAATTTACTGTCTTTTCCTACACCATTTCCTGATGAGACACTTTACAGTCTAGCAGTTAGGTATCACAGGGTTATGTCCAATAGCAGTTATCGAAGTACCAGTAATGAGCTATTTGGGTGCTATTCGAGAACGTGTGGTTCAATACTCCCCTGTGGCTTGGATACTTTGTCCAGCCGTTTGCAGGGTCTGTATACACTTGACTCTCTGATTCAAAAGAACACTCTCTTACCAATTTATTTTCCGCTGACCAGCGCCCATAATTATTCTGCAGCGTTGAAATGTATGGCCGACGGTACAGGCCAAGGATTAAAGCTGAGGCTCGGGATAACTTCATCAGGATTTCTTAAACACTCTGGATTCCGTTATTGTAAATCTTGTGTGGCGGCTGACTACCTTGAGTGTGGTGCGGCTTACTGGCATCGCGTGCACATGCTGCCAGGGGTCTGCGCTTGCCCGCTACATGGAGAGTGGCTAATAACCCAACGCTTTGGGCAGGTAGATGATTGGCGACACATGCTGCTTCCCGCAGAGGATTCAGGGTTGGCTATTTCCGACTCTAAAAATATAGAGCCAGCTGTTGATGTAGCAAGACTTCAGCAGTGGGGCTTAGCGCATCCAGATTTGGCTAAGCAGCTCATCGAGCGGGGTTTTTTAAAGTACTGTCTTTCTGAACAGGGATTGATGAAAAAGGGCCGTCTCTGTGAGCAGGCGATCATCAAGAACGCGATGGGGCTGCTGGAGGATTGCCTCCCCATTGCTGAGTTCAGCGAACTGGTGCGAAGCTCAAGTTGGATAATCAGAGTTTTTCGGCCTCGCGGTATAACTATCCAACCATTCTGTTTTTATTTTTGCCTTTGGCTCATAAAACAAAGTGTTGAGCTCATAGGCGCTTTTCTTAATTCAGACCGGACGTATGCTTCCGATTTACCTGGACAAGCACGAATTTCGACCTATCAACCTTCAGCTCATATTTTGAAAACGCGGCGCCTTGCCTATGCGAATTCTGCAAAACCAAGGTGTCATGATCGCGAGGGCTATTTTTGGCTTTATCGCTATGATCGTAAGTGGCTGTTGGATAATCTGGGACACTTAGAACACGAGTCTAGAAAACTTTCCCGAGTAGACTGGCGCGAGAGAGATAGCAAATTTTCTAATGAGATTATGAGAGCCAGAGAAAAACTTCTTGCTACCTCAGGTCGACCTATAAAGATAACAGCCTCGTCACTTGCCAGGTTTATCGGAAATGGTTTCATGATGCTAAGGTGCATTGCGAAGCTTCCGCGCAGTGGCTTGCTACTGAAGCAGGTAGTTGAAAGCGAACACGATTTTCAGCTTCGCAAGCTCAGGTGGGCTGTCGGGTCGTTGACTTATCCCCAGCCGCTTCAACACAGTTTGGTAGTCAGACTAGCCGGCATCAGGGTGCGCAGATTCGATGAAGCTGAGCTTGTCGAGATCATCCACGCTAGTAGACCTCTCTTACCGTCCTATCCGTTGGATACTCGCAGTAACAAATAGAAAGCCCAGCGTGCACTGGGCTTTCCTGAGTTTAAACCACGATCACGTTCCGGTTTGCGATTTCCGTGGACACGGCATTGTAGAGGTCTACGTCGGTTTGCTGGGTTTTGATGGAGACGACCAGGCTGTATCGGACATCATCGTTGTACCGATTCTTTTTAACCAAGGTTTTCCACCAACCTGGAGCAGGATAAACCCCAAGCATCCCCAAACCGGCCAGAGCAGAAGCGGGTCCGTGCCAGATGTCGGAGTGCAATGAGCCTCGATGGCGCCCTCGAACTCCGATTCGCCATCTTTCGTCGGAAGCGCTACCGACGTAGGGGATCCCATCCTCTTCATCCCGTGCCTTCTTGTTGATGCGTTGACGGAACGAAGTCACGTCCTCACTATCGCGGCTCACTTCGAACCTGAGGCCATGCGACTCGTAGCGATAGCGACCGCTAACACCGCGCTCTACTACGCCTGGGTTCGGCTCAACAAAGTAGGAAAGCGTTACTCGCATCTCGACCTCAGTATCACCTAGGTCGATGAGCGATTGCTTGGGCCAAGGTAACTGGTGAAGATGCATGTCCTTCGCGGTAGCGGGGTTGGTGCCCTGTCGTCCAAACGGCCGCAGCTTGTCTTCCACGATTAGCGTAAGCGAATCTGCCGCACTCCAGATCGCTCGTCCGAGATCTGGCACGCCAAAGCCACAGGTACGCACAAGACCTTCGTAGTCAGCCTTAGAAGTACCCGTCAAGAAGTCTGCCTTCATCTGGGGTGTCCACTCTGCCGAATGGACCATCAGCGCTCGTACGGTTTCCGGCCACAACTCTGGGTAAGCAGCTGAGATTTGCGCTGCCATACGGGCAGCGAGTGCCGAAGCGGCGCTCGTAGCCCATGTAGTTGAGAAGAGGCGTTTGGCTGGGGTATGCGAGGTCGTGAGCAGTGACAGCGATGTGTGTTCAAAAGCCCCATGCGCGTCACGGACAAGGTTCCCACCTTCAAATACGACGTCTGGTTTCAAAGGCCATTGCGTGCGAGTCCAAGTCCGGGAGGTGGTGCTGTAGGGACTCAGCCCACCATGGGCAGCCAGCGGTTGGGAAGTTGCCGACGGTGGGTCCAAGCGGTCTTTTAAGGTGTAAGCACCAACACAGATCGCATTCCAGGACTGACCAGGATCGTGAATACCGTCGGCGAGATTGCTGTTGGGGTATTTCAAGTACTCGCTGGCTTTCGCATTGCCTGCGGAGACGACCATTAAGCGAGGATTGGCTCGACCGCCAAGGTAGTCGGCTGTGAGCATATCGACTGCTGCGGACCATGCAGATGGTCTACCACGGTCTCGGTCATCAATGCTCGTGATGGCCATGCTGAAGATTCGCTGTTTATCCGGTCCTTTGATCTCCGGATACGCCACTGCTCGCATCGTTAATGAGCCGTACGGTTCACATGGAGAGCCATGAGCCGCCTGCAGCAGCTTCACTGACTCTACCCGGTGAGCAACGGAAACAGGACCTCCAGAAGACAATGGCCCGATCAAGTCTCCGTACAACGCTACACCGGCAAGACCGGTGCCATGGCCGACGTTGTCATCCACGCCCCAAGCGGCATCTACGGAGTGTAGGTCTGCCATATCGATATGAGCTGAAAGGAGAGGGTGTCCTGGGTTCACACCCGTGTCGAGCAGACATACTCGGAGTTTACTGTCACCGGCGCCGGTCACTCGGCCTGCCAATTCTTCAGCCCAGGCGGCTTGTTCGGTTGGAGGCAGGGCATCGAAGAATTCTGCCGTTTCCTTGGCCCTACGAATTTCCGCGACTTCGTTGAGTAGTGCCATCGATGCCATGATCGTAGCCTTCGAGCCGAAGACGTTGATCACTGACCGCTCTGGGAATGTCAGCAGGTGCTCCGAAGTCTTGAAGCCAAGCGCTCCCGCAACGGTTTTGAAACGTTCAACCACAGCTGCCTGGTCGTCACGAGCCGGCAACCAGAATTCCCACCAGATTTCTTCTGCGTCCTTAGCCGGCAGCATTGCTGGGTCATCAGTCCACAAAGCATCGAATGTCGCAATCCGGATTTCAAGGATGGGGTTGAGCAGGAGCGTGTTTCTAGGAAGTCCCTTCTTCGTGTTGCTCTCTAGGTACTGGTTAACCAGATTTTCGAAGGCGCTAAGCTTGCCATCGGGTACGAACACCGTTGCAAAATTGGTTTTCGTAGCTTCGTCATAACGGACGTTCAGCAGTTCAATTTTCTGTGGGCCGCGTGCGAGGCCTTCAAATGCCAGTTCGAAGCCTGGCTCACTGATGAATTCAAGCTGTAAACCAAACCCTCGCTCCTGTCCCGCCAGACGCTGGGATGCCACGGCTTGGGTCATCAGCTCACGTGCTCGACCGAGCTGGGTTAGGAGAGTGGTGGCATGGCCCCGTCTGTCACGGGCTGGATATTTGGGATCACGGGTAGCTGACGCCGTGGATTGGAACCTTTCTGGCTTCCCTGTTCCCTTGAAGTGAAAGTGTGGGCGCTGTCCTGCGTTATGTTCCGTCATCGAAAAGCTCTACCGGCTCATATTCGTTTTCGTTGGTGGAAGGCTTTACGCTCCCCAAGGTGCCTTTCCACATCCCTAGCTTCTACCGAGGCTCGATCATTGATGATCGCGTCTTTGATTGCGTCATCCGCAGCCTTCGCCAATTCCGCATAGCTCAAGCCATCAGCTGCTTCTGCAAGCGAATTCCAGCTATTGAGCGACTTTGAAAAATTAGCGAGGCGACTTTTGAGAGCGGCCTCGATCTGATCTCTATTGGGAAGCCCATATTCGATAACATCATCGAAGCGGCGGAACAAGGCATAGTCGAGAATTTCGGGATGGTTGGTCGCGGCGAGGATCAAGCTGTTGGATTGATCCTGTTCGATCATCTGGAGAAAGCTATTCAGTACCCGTCGTATTTCACCAACGTCGTTGGCGAGCCCCCGCTGCGAGCCAATAGAGTCGAACTCGTCAAAAAAGTAGATAGCGCGGGTATCACGAATCGCGTCGAACACCTGGCGAAGCTTGGCAGCTGTCTCGCCCATGAATTTTGTGATCAGACTATCGAGACGAACAACATACAGCGGGATGCCCAACTCACCCGCCAGCGCGGAGGCTGTCATCGTCTTGCCGGTGCCCGGCGGGCCCACCAGCAGCAGTTTCCTGCGAGGGGATAACCCATGAGCCCGGATCTTTTCGAAGTTACGCTGTTCGCTAATGATCCGTGCCAGGCGCTGCTGTGTGCTCTCGTCGAGCACCATTTCAGACAGTCGAGTGCCCGCTGTACCCACCGCCAGGAGGTTGCTCAGTTCTCCTCGCGGTAAGCCGATGGGGACTGGACTAGCTGAAGGTAGCTGGCTTCGTTTAGCCTGAGCGGAGTCAATGAGTGTGCGTAAGTCCTGGGCGAGCTTGCCGTGACCCTGCTTCGCCTCGTGGGCCGCCATCTGCATGGCCACAGCAAGGAAATGACTATCATCCCCTTTGATGTGAGAACGCACGAGTGCTTTGAGATGCTCGCCGCTGGCCATGATGTCTTACCTCGAATTCAGTGTTGTAAACGTTGTGACCCTTGATCTTCCTTGACTACGCCTTCTGAATGAAGCCGTTGGTCACCCTTTGGAGTTGCAGCTGCGCCGCGTCAGGCGGCTTTTCCAGAATTACCGTAGTTTTCCTGCATCCACTGCAGCAGCTCAGACCGCTCGATCGGGTCCATATCATCGATCCGAGAGCGTAGGCGAGCCTGGCGACGTTGTATCGTTTGCCGCTCTCTAAATGTCTCGCCACGGTACCGACTGTCGTGCAAGCGGTCCGGGGATTCAAAATTCATCCAGACCACTTCCTCTCGTACGTCCGCATGCGTTTTTGCGGAGAACTGGACCTTCCGCCACCCACTGAGCACGTTGTTGTAAAGCTCGTTGTCGTACCCGGACAACATGACCTTGCACGGAAGCGAGACCAGGCAATCCAACAGCCTTTGATGATCAGCGTAGGTGTAGTCGCATCGATATACCTTGACTCGACGCCGAGTCTCGGGGACGTAAGGCGGGTCAACATACACCAGCTCATCGCCTGTGAACGTAAAGGTTTCCAAAAAAGTGACGGCGTCCACTTGATGCAGTTCGCATAAGCCAAGGCGCTCTTCACGCCATTGCTCGATGACTAGTGGATCAATTTCCAATCCGATGCTGCGCAACGCGGCTTTTTTGTTGCGCATGACTGCACCCCCGCCGAGGTGCGATTCGATGTAGGTCTGATGCGGGGGCATCAGGTTGATCAAGCGCTGATAGCACTTGCCTTTTCCGCCTGGATATCTCATGGGTGAAGCATCGTCAGAAATGGCGATGGTGTCAATCGATAGCCGCCGAATGGTTCTAAATGCGGGGACTTGAGACGAGGCGATCAGGTTTTTTTGCGAATCCTAATTTAGCGGTGAGGCCACGCTGCATCGGTCTTGAAATCCACTCAATGGAGAGCATTCGAATGCCTACCGCTAACCGTCGCAAAACCACTGGTAGCTCCAAGCGCAAAAAAATGGGGCCAGCCAAACGCAAGACAACGCCTAAGGGGAAGCGCTCAAAAGCATCCGCCAAGCAGAAGAAGTCGACCCACAAAGCAGTCCGCCCTCAGCCTTTCCCTGTCTGCGGTGCGGCTCTCTATCTGACAGGTGACAGCTACGTTTACGGGCGCTGGTAACCGAGAAAGCGCACCTGGCTCATGGTCGGGTGCGCACTCAGATAGGTACTGGGCGTGTGTCAGATTTTGGTGATTTGTAGGTTTGATGGATCAGGCATCCGCCTACCTGATACCTCAAGCTCTGAGCGCAGGAGCAGGCCATTCACTTGGACTATTTCGGTATCGAGATATTTTCTGCCCCTACGCTTGATTCTATATCGATATCGATATAATTTGAAGGTCCTTTTAGGCGAAACCCGTGGCACGTGTGCCAGGTCAGAGCCAGTTGTATCCCTATACCGTTGGACAGAAGGAGAGGCCCCGTGAGCAGAGAACAATTTGCGCGTCGTTCAAGGCGATGCAGGAGTATGACAAATGCCGGTCACACAGAAGCCAATCGAATGGTTGGGCAGCAGTAAGGAAGATTTGCGGGACTTTCCGATGGTGGCGCGGCAGCGTGCGGGCTACCAGCTTGAACTGATCCAGGAGGGGGAAGAGCCTGCCGACTGGAAACCGATGGAATCGGTTGGGCAAGGGGTAAGGGAGATCCGCATCAAGTGTAAGGACGGGGCTTTTCGCGTGTTTTATGTGGTGAGCAGACCAGAGGCTGTTTACGTCCTGCATGCGTTTCGCAAGACCACTGAAAAGACGGAAAAGCGTGACCTTGACTTGGCGAAGGCTCGGTTTAGGTTGCTGGACTGACGGAGTGACACCCCCTTTGTAAATGCAGAGGGGGCTGAAGACCGACCCCTTCACCCTGGCTTGCAGGGGTATGGTCTGCCTACAGTTAACTCGACAGATTGGTATCAAACTATCGATGTACTAGAGGTATTTAAAATGGCAAACGAACGCTCTACCTCTGTGTGGGATGCGTTGGTTGATTCGCCAGAAGAAGCTGCGAACCTTCGGCTGCGCTCTCAACTGATGCGCGTGCTGACCAAGACTGTAAAGTCGTGGGACCTTCCGCAGAAGGACGCAGCTCGACAACTGCACGTTACTCAACCACGTTTGAGTGAACTGCTGAACGGGAAGATCGACAAATTTTCCCTGGATGCCCTGGTGAATCTCTTGGCCAGCGCAGATCTGGAAATTGATTTCGTTGTGAAACAGAAAGCTGTCTAATCAGACAGGGATCCACCTAGGGGCTGGCCTTCTTGGGGCTAGCCCTTTTCATTTCCTGCTCGCCAATTCTATGCCATGACTCATTTAGAACGCCTAGAGGGACGTACGGCGGCTACCTCTCTCAAACTAAAGAAATTGGTGGGTTCTAAGCTTGCCGATGAGACTGGTATTACGCTGAGCTGCTCCAGATGAGAGCCTTTAGCTGCTCGATACGCTTATACGTTTCATAGAGCGAAATCATGTCACCTTGAGCCATAATTTCTAGCGGGGAACGGCCTTCAAAGAATTCGTTGTCATTTTTGTAACGCGGGAAGCCCTGAAAATTCTCCGGATTTGTGAAGACTGTCCTAAGCGTTGCATGAATACCCAAAACGAAGCCGACTCGTTGAAGTTGGTCAAGATCTAACCTTCTGCCAGCGACCTGGTTGGAAGAAACTCGGCGATAGGTCGCCGGAGATATCCGGAGGATCCTGCAGGCCTGCTGAGGTGTGGCTTGCCAGGAGTCAATAATTCGAAGAGCAACCTTCAAGCCTGTGTAGGACTGAGTTGCTGTCCAGCGTCTGCTAGCTACCATCACATTCTCCTCAGGCTGGCGGTTAACGGGCCTTATATAATATCTCCCGCTTCATTAAGGTTATCAAGCTTCTCACGCAATGGTAGGCCTTTGACAGGTAGGGCAAGGCGCCCCCGGAGACTTTGCAACAAATGAGATATATGCCTCGGCAGTTCTGAAGCAAAAAAATGCCAAAATTAAATTTAAATCAAAGGAATGGTGCTCGATGCCTTTGCTGTCGAGATCCATTCCAAATATTTTACTCAGGTCTCCTTTGTATAAGTCGTATCCGCGAGCAAAGTCACTTTTGTAGTTTACGGCGATATATTTGTAAGCAAGTTCTCGGGTAATCCAGATCAACCTTTTCGCCTCGCCCCTAAAGTTCATCAAATCTTTGATGAATACAGCGTAGTCGTGGTGAAGTGATCTGAATGCGCTAGGCTCACTGGGAAATGACTCACTACATGTGACGAGGCTTGAAATGCTGTGTGAGGATACAGGTGTTTCGCAAGCAGGGCATGCCTCATGAAGTTTTACCGCATGCCTAGAGCAAAATTTTACAGATTTAGGAAGGTGACGCACATGTATGTATGGAGAACCATGGATTGCAGTATCTTCCTTTACGCATTTGGTGCAGATCTTCCAGTTTCGCGAGGGTACATATGTCGTTAGATTACTAGGCAAGCTCAGCGCGCTGGCCAGAGGTTGTAGAGTGTTTTCATAAAGCGTTGCAATAGGAAGTGGGTGCCCACCAATAGCATCGGGCAAGGCAATTTGCCATCCTTCGCCTGTGATGGTGGATTCGATTTTTTTGATTCGATGATCGATTTGCCTGAACCGCACTTCACCCAATAGCTCTTGTCCGCGCCGAATAGCTGAGGTGACGAACTCGCCCGGAAGCGGAGCGTAACTCGTTAGAGCTGCCATAGATTAGTTAATGCCCTAGTAACGGGGAGGGGGCCACTTTACTACAAGCCAGACGGGTGATCTGCTTCTGCTCCGAGCGACTTTAAATTGCCAGATCTGAGTTTTTTGGGAGCCGCCGTCGCGAGTATCTTCTTCGAACCCTCTAAATCTGCTGGTTTGTCTTCGCCGTTGGCTGGTGCTGGTCCTCACCATGCTGCCGACTCATGAACCGCGCAGCTGTTGTGTGAGGAGGCTTAAGGCTACTATGGCCTCTCGTTCAAACCGCTGCTTTCAAAGCTTCAACGAGCTGAACCCGAGAAGGTCATCAACAAGGGGGGATTAATGAGTAAGGTATTTCTGAGCCACAACCACGCCGACAAGCCATTCACGAGACGCCTTGCCGGCGACCTGCGGAGAGCTGGACACACTGTGTGGATCGATGAGGCGGAGATCAACATCGGTGATTCGCTGATCGACAAGATTCGAGCAGGCCTGGACGATGTCGATTACGTGGCTGCAGTACTGAGCGAAAAGTCGATTGATAGCCCCTGGGTACAGCGTGAACTGGAGATTGCTTCTAACCGTGAGATTGAGGAAAGGCGGGTAGTCGTTCTTCCTTTGATGGTGCAATTGGTACCATTGCCAGGCTTCCTGAAAGGTAAGTTCTACGCAGATTTCACGGATCCTGACGCATACCTGAATATGTTCCAGTTGCTGCTGCGGACGTTGGGACCAGCATCGCCGCTGCCTAAGCCTCCTGCAGAAGAAATTGACGCCATGCGGCAGGAGTTGAGCGCCATGAAGGAGGCGCTGGCTGAAATGACGAAGCAAAATAAAGCTCACGAGCGGATGTCACTGAGGCACAAGAGCTCAAGCTTAGTGGCTGCGGTTGAGAAGGCTAACGAGAGATACCCTAGCCATGCCCCTATTAACAACACCTACGCCTTTGAAGTAGGCAGCACACCAGTCACGTTGGACTACTTGCTTTGGGGAATCAGCAAGGCGATGAGGACTGGAGCGCACGTACTCGAATCGCTTCTCTCATTGTATAACCGTTGGGAAGACGCCGAGCGAATGATCCAGGCCTATGACGATTTGCTGGCCAGTTACGATTGAGTTGTCGCCACTCCGCGATGCGCAACGCAGGTCATAGTGACCGTTGCTACGCATAGTGGAGAACAAGTCCGCGGACCCAACAGCGCTGGCTGTAAGGGGCGAGAGCGCTCGGTTAGCTGAGCGCTCGCTTCTATCGTGACCGGCAGAAATCGACCCACAGCTGCCCTTCGCGACGGGCAGAAATCGGCCAATAGCAGTCATTGCTTACCCGATTGTCGCAGCTCGAAAGATTGCCGGGGCTGAACCCAATGCAATTCTGAGCAGCTTGTCCTACCTGGGTGAGATGACGTCCGAGGAATTCGGCAAACCGGATGCCGCGCGCGTCGGCTAGTTCGCGTTACCAATAACGCCGCTTATGTTCAAAAGGCCCCTACACTTGAAGCCAGTGTGGGGGCTTTTTTGTGGGCCGGTGAAAACCAGCCCCCCCTGCGCTTGTAGACCAACCCCCACAGCGGTGGTTTTACGCAGTGACCGCTAATTCGATCAGGAAGCGCCTTCCTGGCGTTATCCCTCACCTCAACAATAATGGTGAAAGAATGAGCGTCGTATTCTCGCGCAATGGTGTCAGCATGCCCGATCTGGTCCGCACCAAACTCGCCAATCACCTGGCACGCCTCGGCCGCCCAGCAGATGTGCCTGCCTTTGCACTGGCCGAAGAGCGCGCAGAAGGTTTTGTGGAGGGGGTGGAAGCCGCACATGCGCTAACCCCCGCTTCGATTGAGGGGTTGTTTATCGCCGTTGAAGACGCCGCCGCACGCCGGCGGCGGGATCTGGCGCCATGAATGGTGAAGCGATCCAGTCAGACACCTTGAGCGCTTTGGTCAGCCAGCACGCGATCCGCGAAACGGTGGTGGGCCGCGTGGCGTGGATAACCACGAACCATAACGGACGTTCAGGCAGATGTGATGCCAAATAATAGATGGAGTTCGCATTGCCTCTAGGGGGCATTTCAAAACCTCAAAAAAATGACCAAAAGCCCTTGGCATTGATTTCACGGCGATGCGTTGATTAGCCATCCTGACCGCGATCAGCAAAACGCACAGCGATAGCCTGGAATTGCTCATGGTTGGCCAGGAAAACCTCGCAAATATCTGGATCGAAATGCGTAGCACATCCCTGGCGGATTATCTCCAGCGCCTGATCGTGTGACATGCCTTTCTTGTATACGCGTCGGCTAATCAACGCGTCATAGACATCCGCCAATGCCATGAGCCTGGCGCTGATGGGGATGTCATCGGCACTCAGCCCATCGGGATAACCGGTACCGTCCCACTTCTCGTGGTGGCTGTAGGCGATCTCCTTGGCCAGGCGCAGAAATCCCACCGAGGTGCCCAACTGCTCTTCGGCATGCCGGATTGCATCGCGTCCCAGTACCGTATGGGTCTTCATCGTCTCGAACTCTTCCGGCGTGAGGCGCCCCGGCTTGAGCAGTATGTCATCGGGTATGCCGATCTTGCCGATGTCATGCAACGGAGCTGACTTAAACAGCAGGCGGATACTTTCCTCATTGAGAAACTGCTGGAACCTCGGATGTTCGCGAAGCAGCTCGGCCAGTAGTCTGACGTAGTGCTGAGTTCGTCGAATGTGGTTACCCGTCTCATTGTCGCGGGTTTCGGCCAGCGAGGTCATGGCCTGAATGGTCACATCCTGGATAGCGATGACCTCGGCGGTGCGGCGCTGGACTTCCTGCTCAAGGTAAGCCTTCTGATCACGCAAAAAGTCGGCGGCCGCCTTGATCTTCAATTGGGTTTCCACCCGTGCCAGCACGATGGGTGGGTTGATCGGCTTGGTGATGTAGTCCACGGCGCCCATCTGCAAACCCAGGATCTCGTCTTCCATTGTCGCCATGGCGGTGATGAAGATGATCGGGATATGAGCGGTGCGCGGATCGCGCTTGAGCTGCTCTGCCACCTCATACCCCGACAGATCAGGCATCATGATGTCGAGCAGAATCAGATCCGGGCGAGGCTCCTGCACCGCTGCCTTCAGCGCGCGCTCACCGCTGATGGCCACCCGCATGCGGTAGATGTCCTTCAGCAGGCCATTGATCAGCGTAATGTTCTCCGGCGTATCATCGACAATGAGGATGATCGGGGGAAGTGGGTAGTTTAGCGTTTCACTCATGATGTTCCCTCCAGCACGGGGTATCGCGGGCCGTCGATGCACGTTTGAGGGTTAGCCGTGCGGCCTCGAAGTCAAAGTTGTTCACCTCATTCATCAACTGCTCGAAACTGTCCTGGCCGAGTGCTCCGCGCAACGAATCCGCATACTGTTCCATATAATCCGGCGCTGCTCCGTCATTGGCCTCCAGCAGGTGGATGAGCGCTATGGCATGCTGTGCCCAGTCGACGCTCGATACCACCGCCGGTGCTGCCTGGCCGCTACCCAGCGCTTGACGGATTGCATGCACGGCCAGCGAGAGCGCCTCGATCAATTCATTCACCAATGCGTCCGACTCAGCGTGTGCCCCGATCGCGGTTTCCAGCTTACCGGCCATGGCTTGCAGGCCGCTGAAACCGAGGTTGCCTGCAACGCCTTTCACGGTGTGGGCCATTCGCTCGGCCGTCGCCCGATCACCCGCACGTAGCGCGTTCCTCAGCGCTTGCCCTTCCATAGCCCTGCGGTCGGCAAATTGACCCAGCAGCTTGATGTATAGCTGGCGATTGCCCGCCACTCGCCTCAGTCCGTCGGCGCTATCTAGCCCTGGAATGTCCGGTAGGCGCTCCTCGCCCGATGCGGCGCTGGACGGCTCCACTGCCGCCGACCGAGGTACGACCCAGCGCAGAACCGTGGCGATGAGTGCTTGCGGATCCACGGGCTTGGTCACATGGTCGACCATGCCCGCCTCGATACAGCGCTCCCGGTCCTCGACCCTGGCATGTGCGGTCATAGCAATCACCGGGATCTGTGCGCAGTGAGGCCCGACGCGAATACGCCGGGTCGTCTCGAGACCATCCATCTGCGGCATCTGTACGTCCATCAGCACCGCGTCGTATTGCGCTGCAGCCAACATCGACAGCGCCTCGCAGCCGTTGCCGGCAACTTCCACCAGGGCACCGGCAGCCTCGAGAAGCTCCCTGGCAATCTGTTGGTTGATTTCGTTGTCCTCCGCGACGAGCAGGCGCACTCCGGCGAGCACCTTCGCCTGCGCAATGGGTACGGTTAGCGCCACCACGCCCGTTTGCGGCGCGAATAAGTTGACCAGTACCTCTACCAGCGAGGACTGGTTGACCGGCTTGACCAGGAACGCGCGAATGCCGGCCGCTTGCCCAGCGGCGTGCATTTCGTCATGCCCAAATGCACTGACCATGATGGCGTACAGTGCAGGCTGCAGGCCAAGCGCCCGGCGCGTCGTCTCGATGCCATCCATCTCTGGCATTTGCCAATCCACCAATAGCACCCGGAACGGGTCGTCGGCCGCAGCACCGCGAAGGCTCTCCAGAGCAGCCTCGCCTGACGCCACCGCGACCGGCGAAAGCCCCGCTACGAGAAGCATGTCGGAAAGGATCTGGCGCGCGTCGGCATTGTCATCGACGACCAGGACGCGCGCTCCGGCGAGCTCCGCAGGGACAATCTGGCGCTGCGTACGCATGTGCTGGTCAAGACCAAGCCAGACACTGAAAGAGAACGTGCTGCCGTTGCCCGGTTCTGAGTCAACCGCGATCGTTCCGCCCATCAACTCGACGATGCGCTTCGAGATGGCAAGGCCCAGGCCGGTACCACCGAATTGTCGCGTGGTGGAGCTATCGGCTTGGGCAAAGGCCTCAAAGAGTCGCCCGGTTTGCTCGGGAGTCATGCCGATACCGGTATCGCGGACACGAACCTGCAGTTGAACTTTGTCGCCGGTGCGGCCCAGGTTGCGAACCACGACCGTAACCTGCCCCTGTTCGGTGAATTTCACTGCGTTGCCTACCAGGTTCAGGATGACCTGGCCCAGACGCAGCGGATCTCCAAGCAGCGTCTCGGGAACGTCCGACGCCCGGTCGAACAGCAGCTCAATGGCCTTGTCGTAGGCCTTTTGCGCAATCAGCGAGGACACGTTGTCTAGCACTGCGTCTATCTCAAATGGCACTACCTCGACGCTAAGCTTGCCGGCCTCGATCTTGGAGAAGTCGAGGATGTCGTTGATGATGCCAAGCAGCGAAGTGCCCGCGTTGTGGATTTTCGAGACATAATCGCGCTGCCGCTGGTCCAGCGAAGTCTTCAGCGCAAGGTAAGACATGCCGATGATCGCATTCATGGGCGTGCGGATTTCGTGACTCATGTTTGCAAGGAAGTCGCTTTTTGCCCGCGTCGCCTCTTCAGCAATCTCCTTCGCCCGCTGCTGCGCGTGCTCTGCTGCCTTGCGCTCGGTGATGTCCTGCAGCCAGCCGAGCAGCCCTTGCTCCCCCTGGATCTGGATTGGCAGGTAGGTGACAAGTATGGTGCGTTCGCGCCCCTGCCGGTCACGCATCGGTACTTCTTGGTCCTTTGCGATGCCGTCGTCCGTGAGGCGTTCGACGATGGCTTCGCGATCATGCTCATTCGCGTAAATCTGCGAAGCAGCGTCACCGACGCCTACGCCGAACGTTTCACAGAAGCGGGGGTTGGCGAAGCGGATCACGCCCTGGGTAGAAAAGGCTATGTTGATTGGACTCGTATCGAGGATTGCCTGCAGCCGCGCGCGTTCTTCGCTAAGCGCCACTGCTGCCGCATGATGATCCGTGACATCGCGCACCCAACTGGCGACCAGGGTCTCACCGTGGATTGTCACGAATGATGCACCGACCAGAACCCAGAGAATTGATCCATTTTTGTGCAGCAGGCGGGTCTCGAAGTTTTCGACCTTGCCATTTCGTGTCAGCAGTTCGAGGAAGCGCTCGCGCTCCTCAGGGTCGACATACAGGCTCGTGGCGTTGCGCCCGAGCAGGTCCTCGCTGACATAACCGGTCGCCTGTGAAAAGCGTTGGCTTACTTCCCTGACAGCTCCGTTCCGATCTGCCAGCACCAGGCTGGCGGGGCTGGTATCCATGAGCGCGCGGGTGAAAGCCTCGCGCTCGGCTAGCTCTGCGGCAACGCGCTTGCGCTCGTCTACTTCCCGGTTGAGGCGTCGGTTCCAGGCCAGCATGGCGCCGAGCAACAGCAGGACCGCGACCAAGCTCGGGATCGCCCATCTCATTACGGTTTTAATATCGAGGCCGTCCTCGTTGAGGGACTCCTCGAACAGCCGGTATTCCATGAGCGATACGCGATAGTACCGCCGCCAGCTCGCATCGAGCGGCGAATCAATGCGATTGCTGGACTGGAAGAACTGCTCCAGCGCTCGTGCGAGATCCGGCGCGTTGCGCGCAACACCCCACCCAACGCTGGTCGCTTCGCTGACCGGAAACGCAATGGAGAGACGTTCGGGATCTTCACGGGCCCAGCGCAGCGCGCTTTCACTACCCAACACCGTGAAATCCACCTTCGCATCGGCTACCAGTTTCACAGCCTGCTCGGTTGGCGCATAGACGATTCTGACCGGCTGACTGGATAGAGGACCGCGGTTGGCTTCATCGATCCACTGCTCGTAGCCCGTACCCTTCTGCACTGCCGCCGTCAGACCGAGCAGATCAGACACCTCGTTGCCAAGGGACTGGTTGGAGCGATGGGCGATGACCAGGTTGCGTACCCGGTAATAGGGCACGAGCAACATCTTCGTTTCGCGCCAAGGGACGATCTGCAAGTCATTTGGATAAAGATCGCAGCGGCCGTCGGCGAGTAGCTTCGGGTCGTAGCTTGCCTCGCGTACGGTCTCGCCCCGATCGTCGTGAAACTGCGCATCGAAACTCGGCAGTTCCGTTACCTGTGGGCGTAAACCGAGTGACCGCGCGAACGCCTCCGCGTTAGTCCGGTAGAAGGAAGCGCTTGAGCCAGCCACGCATATGCGCAGGACGCCGCTTTCCCGAATCTGGGACAGCGTACGTGCTTCCACGCATGGCATGCCCAACACCAACAAGCCTCCCAGTGCAAGCAACGCTCCCAATCGCGGCTCTGTTTTCAAAATGCTCCTGCTGGTAGGTAATTGCTCACGATCCAACTCGACATATCCTTGTGAACGCCCTTGCAAGAGCTTGTCCGCCGTTCTGCACTGGTATTATAGGTTTTGGAGTGTAGGCATACGCTGCAGCAAGCGCCAGCAACAAAAACTGGGCCAGCTAGCAACCTCCCACTGCTACTCACCGTTCGGAAAGTGAGTTTCCGGACGCTTACTTAATACTCGCACACCTAAGTTTCTCCAATGTCCGCTATGGGTCGGTTGCAGCCATTCGCGAACGGCTGCCTTCGACCCATTGCAGTCATTCGGTGTCCGACTGGGACTAGCTGGTCAGAACCGTAACTCATTGCCTACAAAATTACGGGAATCCGAATTTTCTGACTCGAGTCCACCCAGGCTCAGCCTTTCGCTTGGACACATTGAGGCAGGAGGTTAAATCCGCTTTCTGGATGACCGACGCCTTGAGTGGCTTAGTGACTCTGGAGCGGGGAGGTGGAGATGAGGGCCCACAAAGACTTCTGGACAGCACCTGACCAGGCCTGGTCCTGCACATCATCCAGGTCGCACTGCGTTTGAATAGGCTGAAGCGCTTGTGTTGCCAGATCATATGCGTATACGTGAAGGCCCAATGCGATCGCACGAGAAACCTGCCGGTGCCAGTAGAATTTCCCTTCGCCAGTGGCCGCTTGTTCCGCTAGCAGAAGGTCATAGCGCTGGACGATGTAACTGAAGAGGACCGTCCGCGAGATTTCGCGAAGCGCTAAGGAGTGGCGGGTGTTCGCCGAGCGCCAGACCCCATGTTGTACAATGGATCGGCTACTGACTTCAGGGATGCTCAGCAATGTGCCTTGGGCGTAATAGGCTACGGAGCCCTGAGCATCGTCTACCAAGGCAATCTCGAATTCATTGATGGGGTCGTTATTCAAGCGACGATCGACGCGGATCAAGCGGTAGCCAGGCTGAGGACTGTAACCCGCAGCTTCACCTATCTCGCTGACCACTTCAGCCCCAGTAAGCGCTGTGTAGAAGGCAGAATTGTCGGCAGTGCGCGTAAGTAGCGCCTTCAGTGGAGTGCGCTCATTTATAGCGAGGTGCATGACCATATCTCGGTAGTAGCGGAGTTCGGATTATCTCCATCGCCAACGGTGCAGGCTGGGTGTATAGAAGCATCAGGCAACGCTGGCACGATGTAAAGCAAGGAAAAATCGCCCGAAGGAAGCCGTTACTGGCTCGTTTCCGGGACCGTTTTTTCTAACGTTTTAACCTCTGATACCCGCACGAGCAGAATGATAGGGCGTCATAACAAAGCCTGAAAATTTAGACCATCCTCCTGAGGAGCCTAAAAAGATTGGCCCTGTTTCGCCCCTCTTCAGGGGCTCTAGGTATGGACCTCGACCTTTCCTGCCTATGGCTTTTCCTCTATGACAACCTTTATTGATTTCAACGAAGCCTTTTTTTGGAGCTATGGGCAGTTTGTGACAACCTTTATTCCGCTTCGTAGTTCTGATCATCCTATGGATGCCAGGCTAACCAAGTGCCTTTGTGACAATCTTTATTGTTTGCAAACAAGAGCCCTCCACACGGAGGGCTTTTTGTTCCTGTCAGATCTGCATTGCCATACCGTCCACATTCATCGCCGCCTGGCGCAATGCCTCGGAGCGGGTCGGGTGCGGGTGGCAGGTGAGGGCGATATCTTCCGCCGAGGCCGAGAACTCCATGGCCACGCAGAATTCGCCGATCATTTCGCTGACACTTGGGCCTACCAGGTGCACACCCAGCACCTCATCGGTTTCGGCATCGGCGATAACCTTGGCGAAGCCTTCGGTTTCGTGGTTGATCTTGGCGCGGCTGTTGGCGGTGAAGGGGAACTTGCCGACCTTGTAGGCACGGCCTTCAGCCTTGAGCTGCTCTTCGGTCTTGCCCACGGTGGCCAGCTCCGGGCGGGTGTAGATCACGCCCGGGATGAGGTTGTAGTTGACCTCGTGTGGCTTGCCGGCGATGCGCTCGATACAGGCCACCGCTTCGTCTTCGGCTTTATGTGCCAGCATCGGGCCGGAGGTGACGTCGCCAATCACCCAGACACCCGGCACGGATGTGCGGTGGTGTTCGTTGGCGAGCATGCCGCGCTTGTCGGTTTCCAGGCCTACGCTTTCCAGGTTCAGCCCTTTGGTATAAGGGCGGCGGCCGATAGCCACCAGCACATAGTCGGCCTGCAGTGATTCTGCCGTGCCACCGGCGGCAGGTTCCAGCACCAGGCTCACGCCGTCGGCACTGGCGGTGGCCTGGGTCACTTTGCTACCCAATTTGAACACCATGCCTTGCTTGGCCAGTGCCTTTTGCAGGGTCTTGGCGGTTTCCGTGTCGGTGCCCGGGCAAATACGGTCGAGGTATTCGATGACCGTGACCTGGCTTCCCAGGCGGCGCCAGACCGAACCCAGCTCAAGGCCGATCACACCGGCACCGATGACGACCAGGTGCTTCGGCACTTGCGGCAGCGACAGCGCACCGGTCGAATCGATGATGCGCTGGTTGTCGATGGTCACGCCCGGCAGCGGGGTGGGTTCGGAGCCGGTGGCAATGACAATGTCCTTGGCCTGCAGCGCAGTTTCGCTGCCGTCTTCGGCCTTGACCACAACCTTGCCAACGCCATCCAGGCGGCCCCAGCCCTTGATCCAGTCCACTTTGTTTTTGCGGAACAGATACTCAATGCCTTTGGTCAGCCCGGTTACGCTCTCGTCCTTCTGTTTCATCATCTGGGCGAGGTTGAGGGTGGGTTTTACTTCGATACCCAGGTGGGCGAACTCGTCGCCACTGGCAGCCTCGTACAGTTCGGAAGCGTGCAGCAACGCCTTGGACGGCATGCAGCCCACGTTCAGGCAGGTGCCGCCCAAGGTCGAGCGGCCTTCCACACAGGCAACGGTCAGGCCCAGCTGGCCGGCGCGGATGGCGGCGTTGTAGCCACCAGGGCCACCGCCGATGATCACCACGTCATAGGATTTCATGGGTTCAACTCCAGGATGAAGAAGCGCGAGAGGGGCACAAGGTTAAGCTGAGATGTTAGAATTGTATACAATCCTCTATGTGGATAAGATCAGTTGGTTCTAGACCATGGTCTCGTATAGGGGAAACCTTCCACGAATGAACTACTCTGATCCGGCGACGTTCGAAATATCAGGCGTCGTGGCCATATACGGACAGGAGGGTCGTTCATGCTTGCTCAACTTCCACCGGCACTGCAGAGTTTGCATCTGCCGCTGCGGCTGAAACTGTGGGACGGAAACCAGTTCGATCTGGGGCCGAGCCCGCAGGTCACGATCCTGGTCAAGGAGCCTCAGCTTATTGGCCAGTTGACCCACCCAAGCATGGAACAGCTGGGCACAGCATTCGTTGAAGGCAAGCTGGAACTGGAAGGCGATATCGGTGAAGCCATTCGTGTGTGCGATGAGCTGAGCGAAGCGCTGTTCACGGACGAAGACGAACAGCCGCCGGAACGCCGATCTCATGACAAGCGCACTGACGCCGAAGCCATCTCTTACCACTATGACGTATCCAACGCCTTCTACCAGTTGTGGCTGGATCAGGATATGGCCTATTCCTGTGCCTACTTCCGTGAACCGGACAACACGCTCGACCAGGCGCAGCAGGATAAATTCGATCACCTGTGCCGCAAGCTGCGGCTGAATGCCGGTGACTACCTGCTAGACGTTGGGTGTGGTTGGGGTGGGCTTGCGCGTTTTGCAGCACGCGAATATGACGCCAAGGTTTTCGGTATTACCCTGAGCAAGGAGCAGCTCAAGCTCGGCCGGCAGCGTGTCAAAGCCGAGGGCTTGGCCGACAAAGTGGACCTGCAGATTCTCGATTACCGCGATTTGCCTCAAGATGGTCGCTTCGACAAAGTGGTCAGCGTGGGCATGTTCGAGCATGTCGGGCATGCCAACCTGGCGCTGTATTGCCAGAAACTGTTCGGTGCTGTCAGGGAAGGCGGGCTGGTGATGAACCACGGTATCACCGCCAAACACGTCGATGGCCGTCCGGTAGGGCGGGGTGCAGGTGAGTTCATCGACCGTTATGTATTCCCCCACGGCGAGCTCCCTCATTTGTCGATGATCAGCGCCAGTATCTGTGAAGCGGGGCTGGAGGTGGTAGACGTGGAAAGCCTGCGTCTGCACTACGCCAAGACCTTGCACCACTGGAGCGAAAACCTGGAGAACCAGTTGCACAAAGCCGCGGCGCTGGTGCCGGAAAAAACCCTGCGTATCTGGCGCCTCTACCTTGCAGGCTGTGCCTATGCGTTTGAGAAAGGCTGGATCAACCTGCACCAGATTTTGGCAGTTAAGCCTTATGCGGATGGCCACCACGATTTGCCATGGACGCGGGAGGACATGTATCGCTGAACCCCATGGCCGCCTCTGCAAGGGAGGCGGCCATTCTCACAGAATGGGTGAAATCAGCCGCGCAATCCGCATCCCCAATTGCTGTAGCCGATGTGTATCGCGGCTGTCCTCCGCAGTAATCTCCCGCGCCTGTTCAAAGTCTTTGATCAGCATGTGTTCGACCTGGTCGGCGAAGTTGCGGTCGACCGTTAGCAGGGTGATCTCGAAGTTCAGCCGGAACGAACGGTTGTCCAGGTTGGCACTGCCGATTGCGCTTACTTCATCATCTACCAGCACCACCTTCTGATGCAGGAAGCCGGGCTGGTAGCGGAACATGCGCACACCCGCGCGCACGGCTTCGAAGGCGAACAGGCTGGAGGCGGCATAGACGATGCGGTGGTCTGGCCGTGACGGGATCAGTACCCGCACATCGACACCCCGTAGTACCGCCAGGCGCAGTGCAGCAAAGACCGCTTCGTCCGGGATGAAGTAAGGGCTGGTGATCCATACCCGCCGGGTAGCGGAATGGATCGCCTCGAGGAAGAACAACGAGCAGGTTTCCTGCGGGTCGGCGGGGCCGCTGGCCAACGCCTGGCACAGCACGCCGTTATCCGGGTAGGCATCCGGCAGAATCAGCGGCGGTAGCTGGCGCGTGGCCCAATACCAATCCTCGGCGAACGACTCCTGCAGGCAGGCCAGCACCGGCCCGCTGATCTGCACATGGGTGTCGCGCCAAGGCGACAGCTGAGGATGCTCTCCGAGGTATTCGTCCCCCACGTTGTGGCCGCCGATAAAGCCGAGCAGGCCATCCACCACCACAATCTTGCGATGGTTACGGAAGTTCACCTGGAAGCGGTTGAACCAGCCGCGGCGGGTGGCGAAGGCATGGATCTGCACACCACCGTTGCGCAGTTGCTGGCTGTAGCTGGCCGGCAAGGCATGGCTGCCGACGCGGTCATACAGTACGAACACCTGTACCCCCTCGGCGGCCTTGCGCAACAGCAGTTGCTGCAGTGCCTTGCCGAGGGTGTCGTCATGAATGATGAAGAACTGCACCAGCACCACATCGCGTGCCTTTTCGATAGCCGCGAAGATGGCATCGAATGTGGCTTTGCCATTGACCAATAGCTTTACTTGGTTGTTCGCAAGGCAAGGCATGCGCCCCAGCTTGGGCATGGCGCGCAAGGCTGCGTAGCTTTCCGACTCGCGGGCGGTGAGAGCTTCTTCCACCCAAGGCCGCCAGTTTAGGTTGGCCATGGCCACGTGCATTTCCTGGTTCGCCTGGCGCCGGGCCTTGATGTAGGCATAGAACGAGCGGGCGCCGAAGATCAGGTAGGGGATCAAGGTGAGGTAAGGGATGAAGAACAGGGGCATGGCCCAGGCAATCGCGCCTTGGGCGGTGCGTACAGTGAACAGTGCGTGGAGCGCGGCGACGACACCCAACAGGTGGATAAAGCCGAGTAGGTAACCAAAAAAGTAGGGGCTGTGGTAATCCATATGCATCCTGCTTGCCGAGTACACTTGGGGTAACAGAACACGTTCCCGGCCCGCCTTGCAACCCGCAGGTGGATTTGGCGTCTAAGGCTCAGCCCGGCCCGTTTGGCCGGCTTTTCTCAGGAGCGTTCATCCATGAAGATTCGTCTGCCACTGTTGGCGTTGGCCCTAGGTATGAGCAGCCCGCTGGTGCATGCCCAGATGCTGCAGCCGGGTTTGTGGGAGCTGACCACCAGCAACATGCAGGTCGATGGCAAGCCGTTACCTGACATGGCGTTCATGCTCGGCCAGCTGAAAAACCTGCCGCCCGAGCAGCGTGCCATGATGGAAGGGGTGTTGGCCAAACAGGGGGTGACCGTTGGAGGAAATGGCGTGCGTTCGTGCCTGACGCCAGAGCAGGTGGCAACCAATGACATCCCGCTGCAAGACCCGAAATCCGGCTGCACTCAGAAGATCACCGACCGAACCGGTAATGTGTGGAAGTTCCAGTTCAGCTGCCCGAAGGCTCAGGGCAGTGGCCAGGCTACTTTCCTCAGTGATCGTGAATTCACCACCCAGGTCAGTGGTACGTTCAACGCTTCAGGGGTGCAGCAGCAAGGCAGCATGAACACCCGTGCGGTGTGGTTAGGCAATGACTGCGGCGCGGTTAAACCGCGCAGCTGATATTCCATTGCCACTGGCTGGTGGCAACCGCGTCGTGGGCATGCAGGCTTTCTGCATGTTCCACACGCAGCTTGAAAGCGGTACTCCATTCAACTTGCCGTAGTGCCTTGTGCAGGCGTCGGGCGGCGTCCTCACAGAACATCAGGTTTTGCCCGTTGGCCAAGGCGAAGGCTTGTTCATCTGCGCGCTTCACTGCTGTCTGCACCGCTGTACCCAAGCTCGCCTCTATACGATCGATCAGTTCGGTAATTGGCAGCACCTGCTGACTGCTGTGCAGGCGCACCTGAATCTGAGCCTTGCTTCGCTGGCTATGAGGTGTAGCTACAATTCCTTCGGCACTGCCAAGCCATTGCAGAACGGCAGATTTATCAACCTGCTGCTCGCTGAAGCTCGCCTGAAACTGTTGTTGAATCAGCTGCCTTGCAAGTGCTGCCGAGCAAGGGCAGGTCGAGGAGTAAGGCACGGAAACCGATAGTTCCACGTGGAACATTTCATTTTCGATTCGCGCATCGACGGTTACGGCATAGCTTTTCCAGCCTGCCAAGGGGCTGACCAACGCAGGTCTTTTCAGCAGATGCTCGAAGCTGATTCGCAAGTAGGCAGCGGAAGACAGGCCGTCATGGCTGGACAGAAAATCTTCCAGGAGCTGCCTCATTGCCAGCGGTGTGAG
>PJUB01000043.1_pt1 | contig 167353 bp, 136 predicted proteins | sample 1512141 | NCBI WGS metagenome assembly PJUB01 (sample SAMN08177677, study PRJNA422409) | Soil metagenome, whole genome shotgun sequencing project. | isolation source: Soil enriched on filter paper: alkali lignin treatment | place: USA: Madison | collected 2015-01-15
GCCGCCGGCCTTCGACAGCGTCATCGAGATCGCCGCCGTCAGCGTCGTCTTGCCGTGGTCAACGTGACCGATCGTGCCGATGTTCACGTGCGGCTTCGTGCGTTCGAACTTTTCCTTGGCCATTCTCTAGCTCCTGGCATCCCCAAAGCGGGGGTCCAAATGGGTTTGGGGATAGGTGGGGCGATTTGTGGTCAAACCGCCCCGTTTTCAAGTGGGTCCGTCGGAAAGACGGATTTAGGCGTACTTCTTGATCACTTCGTCGGCGACGTGTTGCGGCACCGATTCATAGTGGTCGTACTGCATGGTGAACTGGGCGCGGCCCTGCGACATGCCGCGCAGCGTGTTCACATAGCCGAACATGTTGGCCAGCGGCACGAAGGCGTTCACGACGACGGCGTTGCCGCGCATGTCCTGCCCCTGGATCATGCCGCGACGGCCGTTCAGGTCGCCGATGATCGAACCCAGGTACTCTTCCGGGGTCACGACCTCGACGGCCATGATCGGCTCGAGCAGCTTCGGTCCGCCCTTTTCCTTCAGTTCGCGGAAAGCGGCGCGCGAGGCGATTTCGAACGCCAGGACCGAGGAGTCGACGTCGTGGAAGGCGCCGTCCACCAGGGTGGCCTTGACGTCGATGACCGGGAAGCCGGCCAGCAGGCCGTTGTCCTTGGCCGACTTCAGGCCCTTTTCCACGCCCGGGATGTATTCCTTGGGCACGGCGCCGCCGACGATGGCCGACTCGAAGACGAAGTCCGAACCCGGCTCGCCCGGCTCGAACACCAGCTTGACGCGGGCGAACTGGCCCGTACCGCCGGTCTGCTTCTTGTGGGTGTAGTCGATCTCGGCCTTGCGGCTGATGGACTCGCGATAGGCCACCTGCGGCGCGCCGATGGTCGCTTCGACCTTGTAGGTGCGCTTCAGGATGTCGATCTTGATGTCCAGGTGCAGCTCGCCCATGCCCTTCAGGATCGTCTGGCCCGACTCGTGGTCGGTCGAGACGGTGAAGGACGGATCTTCCGAAGCCAGCTTGGCCAGGGCGACGCCCAGCTTCTCCTGGTCGGCCTTGGTCTTGGGCTCGACGGCGATCTCGATAACCGGCGCCGGGAATTCCATCTTCTCGAGGATGACCGGGGACTTCAGCGGGTCGCACAGGGTGTCGCCCGTGCGGGTTTCCTTCAGGCCGGCCAGGGCGACGATGTCGCCGGCGTAGGCTTCCTTGATGTCCTCGCGGTTGTTGGAGTGCATCAGCAGCATGCGGCCGACGCGCTCGCGCTTGTCGCGCGACGAGTTCAGCAGCGACTGACCGGTCTCCATCTTGCCCGAGTACAGGCGGCAGAAGGTGATCGAACCGACGAAGGGGTCGTCCATGATCTTGAACGCCAGAACCGACAGGGGCTCTTCGTCCGAAGCCTTGCGGACGATCGGCTCTTCGGTCTTGAAGTCGATGCCCGGCGTCGGCGGGATGTCGACCGGCGACGGCAGGTAGTCGACGACGGCGTCGAGCAGCGGCTGGACGCCCTTGTTCTTGAAGGCCGAGCCGGCGAGGATCGGATAGAAGGCGCCGGTGATGACGGCCTTGCGGATGCAGCGCTTCAGCACTTCAACCGAGGGCTCGTTGCCTTCCAGGTAGGCTTCCATGGCCTCGTCGTCGATCTCGACGGCGTTGTCGACCAGGTACTGGCGAGCGGCGGCCACGGCGTCAGCCATGTCGGCCGGGATGTCGCGCACGTCGGCCGAGGCGCCGACCTGATCGGTTTCCCAGACCAGGGCCTTCATCTCGACCAGGTCGACCACGCCCTTCAGGTTCGATTCCGAACCGATCGGCAGTTGGATCGGCACGGCCTTGGCGCCCAGACGGTCGCGGATCGACTCGACCGACTTCTCGAAGTCGGCGCCGATCTTGTCCATCTTGTTGACGAAGACGATGCGGGGGACGTTGTACTTGTCAGCCTGGCGCCAGACGGTTTCCGTCTGCGGCTCGACGCCGGCGTTGCCGTCCAGAACGGTCACGGCGCCGTCGAGGACGCGCAGCGAACGCTCAACTTCAATGGTGAAGTCCACGTGGCCGGGGGTGTCGATGATGTTCAGGCGCTTTTCACGCCAGAAGGCGGTCGTGGCGGCCGACGTGATGGTGATGCCGCGTTCCTGCTCCTGGTCCATCCAGTCCATGGTGGACGCGCCGTCGTGCGTCTCGCCCATTTTGTGGTTCTTGCCGGTGTAGAACAGAATCCGCTCGGTCGTCGTCGTCTTGCCCGCGTCGATGTGGGCCATGATGCCGAAGTTGCGGTAGTCTTCGATTTTATGTGTGCGGGGCATTGAAGTTGCCTTCCGGGAGCTTCGCGGACGCGGCGAGCGCCCTGGGGTGTCGGATATGACGGCGCGGGCGGTTCAGTCTGAACGCCCGCGCCGGATCGTCTTCGTGAGCGACCGCCCCATTATCCGAAGAAGAGGGACGGTTTTAAGACGTTTACCAGCGGTAGTGGCTGAAGGCGCGGTTGGCTTCGGCCATCTTGTGGGTGTCTTCGCGCTTCTTGACCGCGGTGCCGCGGTTGTTGGCGGCGTCCAGCAGCTCGGCGGCCAGCTTTTCCGTCATGGTGTTTTCGCCGCGGTTGCGCGCGGCGTTGACCAGCCAGCGGATGGCCAGGGCGCGACGACGGTCCGGACGGACTTCGACCGGCACCTGATAGGTGGCGCCGCCGACGCGACGCGAACGGACTTCAACCGCCGGGGCGACGTTTTCCAGGGCGATGTGGAAGGTCTCGACCGCAGTCTGCTCCTTCTTCTTCTCGGCCAGGATGTCGAAGGCGCCGTAGACGATGTTCTCGGCGACGGCCTTCTTACCTTCGTACATGACGTAGTTCATGAACTTGGTGACGATCAGGTCCCCGAACTTGGGATCCGGCAGGACTTCACGCTTCTGAGCGCGGTGACGACGGGACATGGATGTATCCTCTTAAATCTGTAGGGCGCTAGGAGCGGATTACTTCGGACGCTTGGCGCCGTAGTGCGAACGACGCTGCTTGCGGTCCTTGACGCCCTGGGTGTCGAGCACGCCGCGCAGGATGTGATAGCGAACGCCGGGCAAGTCCTTCACGCGGCCGCCGCGGATCAGCACGACCGAGTGCTCCTGCAGGTTGTGGCCTTCGCCGGGGATGTAGCACACGGCTTCGACGCCGTTCTTGGCCAGACGGACCTTGGCGACCTTACGCAGAGCCGAGTTCGGCTTCTTCGGGGTCGTGGTGTAGACGCGGGTACAGACGCCGCGACGCTGGGGCGAACCCTCCAGGGCCGGGACCTTGTTGCGGACCGGCTTCGGCTTGCGGGGCTTGCGGATCAGTTGGTTGATCGTGGGCATTCGAATTCGTCTCTTTTCGATGTGGAGGCGTGTGTCTTTCGACCGGAGCGCCTCATGAGCCTTCTTTTGAACGGGACCGAAGCCCCGCCCGGGTGTTATCGAGCCGAGGTCAGGACGCCCAAACAGAAAAACCGGAACGCGCGCTTCGGGCGTTCCGGCGGGACACAGCCCGTCCGTTCGATTGTCACGATCTCAGCGGACGGCGAACCGCCCACGTCTCGAAAGTGCGCGGCTTCTACGCGCGATCCATTAACAGGTCAAGAGAGACGCGCGGGCCGACGTTCAGGGCGTCGTGTTCGTATCCTGTTCAGGGATCGATGATATTGCGCCTAGATATCGCCATGCTTGCCTATGCATCATTCGTTCGGACGATGGGGGAGCCTTCATGAGCATCGCCGTTCTGCCCGAAGGCCCGACGAACCGAACCCGTCCGGGCCTCAAGCGAGCCCTGACGGCGGGGACCTCGGTGCTGATGCACGCGATCGTCCTGGGCAGCATGGCCCATTACGCGGCGGGCGACCGTCGCGAATCCCTCCCCACGCCGCCGCCGCCGATCATCCACGTGGAACTGGAGCGCCCGTTCGTTCCGCCGCAACCGCGGCCTCCCCTTCCTGCGCCGACGCCTGTCCCGACGCCGGCGCCGGCGCCCATGGAATCGCCGCTGCCTCAGAGACCCAGCGCCGAGCCATCCCCTACGCCTGCGCAGGCCCCCGCCCCTGCTCAGGCGGCTTCCGTCCCTCGGGCCGCCCCGCAGGCTCCGCCCCTGCCGGCCCCGGCGTCCAAGGCGGCGCCCGCGCCGCCGGCCGCCGCACTGGAGCAGGCGCCGGTCGCGCCCGCCGTGATCGCGCCCATACGTCCGCGCAAGAAGGACGAGGAAGACGGCCGCGACGGCCTGCCCGCTCCGCCGGCGCCGCGCCTGGCCGCTCCGGCGCCGGGCGCGCCTTCAGCCGCCGCGTCTGGCGTGGACGGCATTTCCGACGCCTGGCGCGTAACGCCTGAGGGTCAGTCCGGGCGCAACGCCCGCGCCTTGCGCACCTCCCCCGCCGGATGCCCTGCGGACCGACTGCTTCGTAGAGGCGAAGAGATCATCTGCGAGGAACGGTTCAACGCCCGGGCGGCGCAGGGCGCAGAGAACGGCCGCATCACCGGCACCGGCAACGCAGAGCGCGACGCCCGCTTCGCCCGCGAAGGGGCGCGCGAGATGCAACGCTACGAGGCCCAGCGTCGACCGCTCAGCGGCGGGGTCGGAGTGCTCGCGCCTCAAGACTGCCCAGGCTCCAACTTCGGCACGGGCTGCGCGGGCGCGCACCTGGATTCCTCGATGCAGATGGACTCCAACCGCAATGTCCAGACCCGCCGCGACGGCGCTCCCGCCTCCGGCCGCCCGATGACGCCCGGCGCCGCCAACACGCGCGAACCGATGAAGCCGCAGTAGGCGTCCGGCGCACGGTCTCAAGCAGCGCGCAGCGCGCAGTAGGCCATAAAAAAAAGAGCGGCGCCTTTCGACGCCGCCCTCTTCAGTCTTTCAGGTCTGACCCCGGATCAGTCGGCCGACTGCTCCAGCTCCAGGGCCAGATCCGCGGGAAGCGGCTCGACCGCGTCTTCGCGGGCCTGGGTCAGCTCAGCGTCACGCTCGTTGGCGATCTTCTGCAGGCTGCGCAGGTAGGAGCCCGTACCGGCCGGGATCAGGCGACCCACGATCACGTTTTCCTTCAGGCCTTCCAGCGTGTCCTTCTTGCCGTGGACCGAAGCCTCGGTGAGGACGCGGGTCGTCTCCTGGAACGAGGCCGCCGAGATGAAGCTGCGGGTCTGCAGCGACGCCTTGGTGATGCCCAGCAGGACCGGCTGCACGGTGGCGATACGGCCGCCGCGCTTCTCGACCTTGGCGTTCTCGATGTCGACTTCGACGCGATCGACGTGGTCGCCCTTGATGAGCGTCGTCTCGGCCGAGTCGATGACCTCGACCTTCTGCAGCATCTGACGAACGATGACCTCGATGTGCTTGTCGTTGATCGGCACGCCCTGCAGTCGGTAGACCTCCTGCACTTCGTTCACCAGATACTCGGCCAGCGCCTCGACGCCCTGGATGCGCAGCAGGTCGTGCGGATCCGGGTTGCCGTCGATGATGTAGTCGCCCTTCTGGATCAGATCGCCGTCGTGGACGGAGATGTGCTTGCCCTTCGGGATCAGGAACTCGACCGCCTCGCCCTGGTTGCCGTCTGCGTCGACTTCCGGGGTGATCTTGATGCGGCGCTTGTTCTTGTAGTCGCGACCGAACTCGACGCGACCGTCCATCTCGGCGATGACCGCGCAATCCTTCGGACGACGGGCCTCGAACAGTTCCGCCACGCGCGGCAGACCGCCGGTGATGTCGCGGGTCTTGGCGCCTTCGGTCGGGATACGGGCGATGATGTCGCCCGGCTTGGTCTCGTCGCCGTTGGCCACCGACAGGATGGCGCCGACGGGCAGCAGATAGCGCGCGTCAGAACCGCTCGACAGCTTGGCGTAGCTGTCGCCCTGGGTGACGCCCATGGCCGGACGCAGGTCCGCGCCGCGCGGGCTGGCGCGCCAGTCGGAGACGACGCGCTGGGCGATGCCCGTGGCTTCGTCCGTCTCTTCCTTGACCGACAGGCCGTCGACCAGATCCTCGAAGCGCACCACGCCGCCGACTTCCGTCAGGATCGGGGTGGTGTACGGGTCCCACTCGGCCAGGCGCTGGTTCTTGGCCACCTCGCCGCCGTCCTTGACGCGCAGACGCGCGCCGTAAGGCACCTTGTAGGATTCGCGATCCTTACCGTCGACGGTCACGGTGACCACGACGTTGCGGCTCATGGCCACCGGGTCGCCGTGAGCGGCGATAACCGTCGGGCCGACGACCTTGATGACGCCCGCGTTGGTCGCCTCGAAGAAGGAGGTTTCCGCCACCTGGGCCGTACCGCCGATGTGGAAGGTCCGCATCGTCAGCTGGGTGCCCGGCTCGCCGATCGACTGGGCGGCGATGACGCCGACCGCTTCGCCGATGTTGACGTTGGTGCCGCGCGCCAGGTCGCGGCCGTAGCAGGTCGCGCAGATGCCGGTGTCGGCTTCACAGGTCAGGGCCGAGCGGACCTTGATGGACTGGACGCCCACCTTGTCGATCATCTCGACTTCCTCTTCCTGCAGATAGGTGTCCGCAGGATACAGGACCTCGCCGCCCGGCTCCTTGATGTCCTCGGCCGCGTAACGGCCCAGGACGCGCTGGCCCAGCGAGACGAGCACGTCGCCGCCTTCGACCACGGCGCGCAGGGTGATGCCGCGCGTCGAGCCGCAGTCTTCCTCGGTGACGATGGAGTCCTGCGCCACGTCCACCAGACGACGGGTCAGGTAACCCGAGTTGGCGGTCTTCAGGGCGGTGTCGGCCAGACCCTTACGGGCGCCGTGGGTCGAGTTGAAGTATTCAAGGACGGTCAGGCCTTCCTTGAAGTTCGAGATGATCGGCGTCTCGATGATCTCGCCCGAGGGCTTGGCCATCAGGCCGCGCATGCCGCCCAGCTGCTTCATCTGAGCCTGCGAACCACGGGCGCCCGAGTTGGCCATCATGAAGACCGAGTTGATGTCCGGCTCCTGACCCTTGATCAGGACGCGCGGCTGGGCGATTTCACCCATCATCTCATCGGCGATCTTGTCCGTGGCCTTGGCCCAGGCGTCGACGACCTTGTTGTACTTCTCGCCCTTGGTGATCAGGCCGTCGGCGTACTGTTGCTCGTACTCCTCGACCTGGGTGCGGGTCTCGTTGACCAGGGCTTCCTTCTTGGCGGGGATGACGATGTCGTCCTTGCCCACCGAGATGCCGGCCTTGGCCGCTTCGCGGAAGCCCATCTGCATCATCTGGTCGGCGAAGATGACCGTCGCCTTCTGACCGCAGTGACGGTAGACCTGATCGATCAGGTTGCCGATTTCCTTCTTGGTCAGGTTCTTCTCGAGCAGGCGGTAGCCGATGTTCGGGTTGTGCGGCAGCAGGGCGCCCAGCTTCATCCGGCCCGGCGTGGTGTCGATCACCTTGGTGATCAGTTCGCCGTCCGCATTCATCTCGGTCCAGCGCGCCTTGATCTTGGTGTGCAGCTTGACGACCTGGGCGTCCAGCGCGGCGTCGATCTCGCCCATGTTGGCGAACAGCTTGCCTTCGCCCGGCTGGTTCTCCTTGACCAGCGACAGGTAGTACAGGCCCAGGACGATGTCCTGCGACGGCACGATGATCGGCTTGCCGTTGGCGGGCGACAGGATGTTGTTCGTCGACATCATCAGCACGCGCGCTTCCAGCTGGGCCTCGAGGCTCAGCGGGACGTGCACGGCCATCTGGTCGCCGTCGAAGTCAGCGTTGAACGCCGTACAGACCAGCGGGTGCAGGCGGATGGCCTTGCCCTCGATCAGCTTGGGCTCGAACGCCTGGATGCCCAGACGGTGCAGCGTCGGCGCGCGGTTCAGCAGAACCGGGTGCTCGCGGATGACCTCGTCCAGGATGTCCCAGACGGCGGGCTGTTCGCGCTCGACCATGCGCTTGGACTGCTTGACGGTGCCCGACAGGCCCTTGGCGTCCAGACGCGCGTAGATGAACGGCTTGAACAGCTCCAGCGCCATCTTCTTGGGCAGGCCGCACTCGTGCAGCTTCAGCTCCGGACCCACGGTGATGACCGACCGGCCCGAGTAGTCGACGCGCTTGCCCAGCAGGTTCTGACGGAAGCGCCCCTGCTTGCCCTTCAGCATGTCGGCCAGCGACTTCAGCGGACGCTTGTTGGCGCCCGTGATCACGCGGCCGCGACGGCCGTTGTCGAACAGGGCGTCGACGGATTCCTGCAGCATCCGCTTTTCGTTGCGGATGATGATGTCCGGCGCGCGCAGCTCGATCAGGCGCTTCAGGCGGTTGTTCCGGTTGATGACCCGGCGATACAGGTCGTTCAGGTCGGACGTCGCGAAGCGGCCGCCGTCCAGCGGCACCAGCGGACGCAGTTCCGGCGGGATGACCGGCACGATGGTCAGGATCATCCACTCGGGCTTGTTGCCCGACTCGATGAAGGCTTCCAGCAGCTTCAGGCGCTTGGACGCCTTCTTGGCCTTCAGCTCCGACGGGTTGTCGGCCAGCTCGGCGCGGTGCTTCTCGGCCTCGGCGTTCAGGTCGATCGCCATCAGCAGGTTGCGGACCGCCTCGGCGCCGATCTCGGCGGTGAAGCCGTCGTCGCCGAACTCTTCCTGATAGTGATAGAATTCGTCTTCCGTCAGCAGTTGGTTCTGCTTCAGCGGGGTCAGGCCCGGCTCGGTGACGATGTAGTTCTCGAAATACAGGACGCGCTCGACGTCCTTCAGCGCCATGTCCAGCATCAGCGAGATGCGCGACGGCAGCGACTTCAGGAACCAGATGTGGGCGACCGGAGCGGCCAGGTCGATGTGGCCCATGCGCTCGCGGCGGACGCGGGCCAGGGTGACCTCAACGCCGCACTTCTCGCAGATGATGCCCTTGTACTTCATGCGCTTGTACTTGCCGCACAGGCATTCGTAGTCCTTGGTCGGGCCAAAGATACGGGCGCAGAACAGGCCGTCACGCTCGGGCTTGAACGTACGGTAGTTGATGGTTTCCGGCTTCTTGATCTCGCCGAACGACCACGAACGGATCTTCTCCGGCGAGGCCAGGGCGATCTTGATCTGGTCGAAGGTCGGCGTGACCGGAACCGGGTTGAAGATGTTCAGGACTTCCTGGTTCATCTTTATTCCTTCTGCGGGGCTGCCCCGCGAAAATCATTCAGAGAGGAGAACAGGCGGACCGCCCTCCCCCGCCGAGGCGAGGAAGGGCGCTTGATCCGGTCAGCTGTTTTCCAGCTCCACGTTCAGGCCCAGCGAGCGCATTTCCTTCACCAGCACGTTGAAGGACTCGGGGATGCCGGCCTCAAAGCTGTCGTCGCCGCGGACGATGGCCTCGTAGACCTTGGTCCGGCCGGCCACGTCGTCCGACTTCACCGTCAGCATTTCCTGCAGGGTGTAGGCGGCGCCGTAAGCTTCCAGAGCCCAGACCTCCATTTCCCCGAAGCGCTGACCGCCGAACTGCGCCTTACCGCCCAGCGGCTGCTGGGTGACGAGCGAGTACGGGCCGATGGAGCGGGCGTGGATCTTGTCGTCGACCAAGTGGTGCAGCTTCAGCATGTACACATAGCCGACCGTGACCGGGCGCTTGAACTGCTCGCCGGTTTGACCGTCGTACAGGATCGACTGACCCGAACGATCCAGATCCGCCGATTCCAGCAGGTCCTCGATGTCCGAGATGCGCGCGCCGTCGAAGACCGGAGTCGCGAACGGAACGCCCTTGGACAGGTTCTGGGCCAGTTCGATCAGCTCTTCGTCGCTCTGCGGCAGCGGGGTGTCGGCGCCGTAGATCTGGGTCAGACGCGACACCAGGGCGTCGCGCATGCCGCCGTCCATCCACTGCTCGAGCAAGCCCTTGATCTGCTTGCCCAGGCCAGCGGCGGCCCAACCCAGGTGGGTCTCGAAGATCTGGCCGATGTTCATGCGCGACGGCACGCCCAGCGGGTTCAGAACGATGTCGACGTGGGTGCCGTCGTCCAGGTGCGGCATGTCCTCGATCGGCAGGATCTTGGAGATGACGCCCTTGTTCCCGTGACGACCGGCCATCTTATCGCCCGGCTGCAGCTTGCGCTTCACGGCCACGAAGACCTTGACCATCTTCATGACGCCGGGCGGCATCTCGTCGCCGCGCTGCAGCTTCTCGACCTTGTCCTCGAAGCGACGGTCGAGGGCCTTACGGGCGTCCTCGAACTGCTTCTTCATGGCCTCCAACTCGCCCATCGCCTTCTCGTCGTCGAGGGCGACCTGCCACCACAGGCCCTTGGACACTTCGGCCAGCTTCTCTTCGGTGACCTCGCCGCGGCCCATGCCCTTCGGGCCGGAGACGGCGGTCTTGCCGAGCAGCAGCGGCTTCACACGGCCGTAGACGTTGCGTTCAAGGATCTTGAGCTCGTCGTCGCGGTCCTTGCCCAGACGTTCGATCTCGGCGCGCTCGATGGCCATGGCGCGCTCGTCCTTGTCGATGCCGTGGCGGTTGAACACGCGCACGTCGACGATGGTGCCGGCGACGCCGGGCGGCAGACGCAGGGAGGTGTCGCGCACGTCCGAAGCCTTCTCGCCGAAGATGGCGCGCAGCAGCTTCTCTTCCGGAGTCATCGGGCTTTCGCCCTTCGGCGTCACCTTGCCGACCAGGATGTCGCCCGGCTGGACCTCGGCGCCGATGGCCACGATGCCCGCCTCGTCGAGGTTGCGCAGGGCTTCCTCGCCGACGTTGGGGATGTCGCGGGTGATTTCTTCCGGCCCAAGCTTCGTATCACGCGCCATCACTTCGAACTCTTCGAGGTGGATGGAGGTGAAGATGTCGTCGCGCACGATGCGTTCGGAGATCAGGATGGAGTCTTCGAAGTTGTAGCCGTTCCAGGGCATGTACGCGACCAGGACGTTGCGCCCCAGAGCCAGTTCGCCCAGATCCGTCGACGGACCGTCGGCGATCACGTCGCCGGTCTTCACCTCATCGCCCACGCGCACGATCGGGCGCTGGTTGATGCAGGTCGACTGGTTGGAGCGCTGGAACTTCGACAGACGATAGATGTCGACGCCCGAGCGGCCGGCGTCCACTTCGCCCGTGGCGCGCACGACGATACGGGTGCCGTCGATCTGCTCGACCACGCCGTCACGACGGGCGATGACCACGGCGCCCGAGTCCACGGCCACGACCGCTTCCATGCCGGTGCCGACCAGCGGCGCGTCCGACTGCACCAGCGGCACGGCCTGACGTTGCATGTTGGCGCCCATCAGCGCGCGGTTGGCGTCGTCGTTTTCCAGGAAGGGGATCAGGGCGGCGGCGACCGAAACGACCTGTTTCGGCGACACGTCCATCATGTCGACCGTTTCCTTGGTCAGCAGCTGGGAGTCGCCGTTGATACGGCCCGGCACCAGCTCCTCGACGATCTCGCCGTCCTTCAGGTCGATGTTGGCCTGGGCGATGACGTGCTTCGCCTCTTCCATGGCCGAGATGTAGACCACCTCGTCCGTCGCCTTGCCTTCGACCACGCGACGGTACGGGCTTTCGATGAAGCCGTACTTGTTCACGCGGGCGTGGGTGGCCAGGGAGTTGATCAGACCGATGTTCGGGCCTTCCGGCGTTTCGATCGGGCAGATTCGGCCGTAGTGCGTCGGGTGAACGTCGCGGACTTCAAAACCCGCGCGCTCGCGCGTCAGACCGCCCGGGCCAAGCGCCGAGAGGCGGCGCTTGTGGGTGATTTCCGACAGCGGGTTCGTCTGGTCCATGAACTGCGACAGCTGCGACGAGCCGAAGAACTCGCGAACCGCGGCGGCGGCCGGCTTGGCGTTGATCAGGTCGTGCGGCATGACCGTGTCGATATCGACCGAGGACATGCGCTCCTTGATGGCGCGCTCCATACGCAGCAGACCGACGCGGTACTGGTTTTCCAGCAGCTCGCCGACCGAACGCACGCGACGGTTGCCCAGGTTGTCGATGTCGTCGATCTCGCCGCGGCCGTCCTTCAGGCCGACCAGGATCTGCAGCACCTTCAGCACGTCGTCCTTTTGCAGGACGCGGATTTCGTCCGAAACCTCAGGGGTTTCCAGACGCATGTTCATCTTCACGCGGCCGACGGCTGACAGGTCGTAGCGCTCGGCGTCGAAGAACAGCGAGTTGAACATGGCCTCGGCCGCTTCCGGCGTCGGCGGCTCGCCCGGGCGCATGACGCGATAGACGTCGAACAGCGCGTCCTCGCGGCCCGTGTTCTTGTCCACGCGCAGGGTGTTGCGCATGTAGGCGCCGACCGTGACGTGGTCGATGTCCAGCACGTCGATGGTGGTGAAGCCGTTGGCTTCCAGCAGCTCGATCGTGGCGGCGTCCAGTTCGTCGCCCGCCTCGGCGTAGATCTCGCCGGTCTGGAAGTTGACGGCGTCCGAAGCCAGATACTTGGTCAGCAGGGCGTCAGCCGCCAGCGACAGCGACTTCAAGCCGCCGTCGGCCAGCTTCTTGGCGGCGCGGGCGCTGATCTTCTGACCGGCCGGGGCGACCACTTCGCCGGTGTCGGCGTCGACCAGGTCGAACTCCGGCTTCACGCCGCGCCAGCGTTCCGGCTTGTAGGGGGTGACCCAGCCTTCGCCGCGCTTCTCGTACGGAACCGTCTCGTAGAAGGTCTTGAGGATCTCTTCCCCGTCCATGCCCAGGGCATAGAGGAAGGTGGTGGCGGGCAGCTTGCGGCGACGATCGATGCGGACATAGACGATGTCCTTGGCGTCGAACTCGAAGTCCAGCCACGAGCCGCGATACGGGATCACGCGGGCGGCGAACAGCAGCTTGCCCGAGGAGTGGGTCTTGCCCTTGTCGTGGTCGAAGAAGACGCCCGGCGAACGGTGCATCTGCGAGACGATCACGCGCTCGGTGCCGTTGACGATGAAGGTGCCCTTGTCCGTCATGAGCGGGATGTCGCCCATGTAGACGTCCTGCTCCTTGATGTCCTTGACCGAACGTGCGCCCGTTTCTTCCTCGGTCTCAAAGACGATCAGGCGCAGCTTGACCTTCAGCGGCGCGGCATAGGTCATGTCGCGCTGGATGCATTCCTCGACGTCGTACTTCGGGTCTTCGAACTCGTAGGAGACGTATTCCAGGACGGCGCGTTCGTTGAAGTCCTTGATCGGAAAGACCGACTTGAAGACCGCCTCGATGCCCTCGTCATTGCGCAGGCCCGGGCGCGACTCGCGCTGCAGGAACTGCTCATAGGAAGCGCGCTGAACCTCGATCAGGTTCGGCATCTGCACAGCTTCGGGGATGCGCCCGAAGCTGTAGCGAATGCGCTTCTTGCCGGTGAACGACGTGGCGGCAGCGATCTTACCCAAGGCGAGACCGTCGGTGGACTTGGCCATTCTGTTTTCCCAATCGCGGCCCCTTGCGAGGCCCGCTCTCAATGCAGCAGCCACGGCGCGCCGATCGGCGATCCGTGACCGTAAACGTCTCTCGGCGTCCACCCTCGATCCGCGAGCGGATCAGGACGCCTGGATGTATCCGCCCCCTTGGGGAGGGGCGACGCCTTCGCACCGGTCGGAGGGCGACAAACCGGGCCTCGGCGCTTTCGCGCGGGATTCATGGAATCTGCGGAGCGCGCATATATACGCCCTTCTTCGGCGAAATAAAGGCCCTTCACACGCCCAGTCGACAGTTTCGATCAGCGTGATAAGCCTAGCCTTATGAAGCACATCGCCCTGCCCGCTCTCGCCGCCCTATCGCTGTCCCTGTCTCTGGCCGCCTGCGCCTCGACGCCGGATGTCGGCTATCCCGGCCTGCGAGAGGCGGTCGGCCCCGCGACCCAGGAGAACTGGGAGGTCGGTCAGGCCGCCTATCTGATGTGGAACAGCCAGCGTCGCGGCTGGACCTCGACCGAGTCCGGCCTGCAATATCGCCTCGTCAGCAAGGCCAACCCCGAGGGCGCGCAACCCACTGCGACCGACACGGTCAAGGTCCACTATCGCGGCACCTTCATCGACGGGCGCGAGTTCGACAGCTCCTATTCGCGCAACGAGCCGGCGACCTTCCCCCTGAACCGCGTCATCAAGGGCTGGACCGAGGGCGTGGCCCTGATGCGCGAGGGCGAGACCTATGAGTTCGTCATCCCCGCCGACCTGGCCTACGGTTCGCGCTGGATGGGGACGGAAATTCCGGCCAACTCGGCCCTGCGCTTCACGGTCGAACTGCTGGAAGTGAATCCGGCAGGCTAACTCAGGTCCATGCCGGGGCGCCAGCCGCTCGCCGCCATGAACGCCTTGACGTCCGTGATCTGCAGGATCTGCCGCAAGGCTTCGCGTTTGTCCGGCGCGTTCCTATAATAGGCCTTGGCGATCCGGTAGCCGACCCAGTAGCCGAGGTCCCCCGGCTTCTCAGGCGTCGAATTATAGACCCAGGCCGACAGGTCGGTCTTGTCCTGATCGGCGACGAAGGCGGTCTCGATCTCGAGTTCGCGACCTCGAGTCTGCGGCGCGAGATAGGCATAGGCCGGCGCGCCGATCATCAGTTCGGTGACGAACTCCGCGACGCCCTCCGCCATCGACACCTCCAGCACCGTAAACTGCTCCTTCTCGGTCAGTTCGGGCGCCTGCTGGGTGTGAACATATTCGTGGATCAGAACCCCCACGAACCGGTCTTCGATATCGGGATTGATGAAGTCGGTGGCGCAGAGCGCCTCCAACCCCACCTGGATTCCGTCCACCGGACTGCCGACCGCGACCGGGCGGCCACGGCCGATCACAAAGGTCGCCGACGGAAACTGCGCCTCGGGATATTGATCGATGAAGCGGGCCAGCCCCTCGGCGACCCGCGCACGGACGCGCGGCAGGTGGTCGGCGCAGGCCCGCGCCTCGACATAGATTTCGGGCCGAGCAGCCATGGCGTCCGCCATCCTCGCGCCCGTCACCCTGCGCACCTTCGCCAGGTGCGTCAGACCGGTGGAGCCCTCATCCAGATAAGCCTGAAGCTGATCTGCGGTCGGCCGCCCGGCGGCGCTGTCGTAAAGCGCATAGAAGCGGTCGACGTCGCCGGTCTCGATCACGGGTTCGTGGCGGGCGCGATCAGGCGCCATCTGGGCCGCGCCTGTCGACGATGACGCCGAGATCGCCAGCACAGCGGCGACGCTCGCCAGAATCCGTTTCCCGTCCATGTGATCTCCCTCGCCTTGTGATGCCGCCGTCACGCTAGTACGCAATCGGAGCCGACGAAATCCGTCTGCGCGCAGACGACCCAAACATGACGGCGAATTCATCCGCCCACGTCGGGCTTGACCATAGCCTCGACGCGCAGTGATCTGCCGCGTCCTCGCCGCCTTGCCGGAAAGTCCCCCTGATGATGCGTCCCGCCACCCGCCTGCTTGTCACCGCCTGCGCCTCCGTCTTGCTGTTCAGCGCCGGTTCGGCTCTGGCGCAGGTCGGCACACCCGCCCTGCCCGTCGCCCTGGCGCCGATCCCGACAGCCAAGGACGAGGCCTATCCCGGCGTCATCAGGCTGGATGTCGACGCCACCGACATCGACCGCCGCCTGATCCAGGTGCGCCAGACCATTCCCGTCAGCGGCCCCGGCCCGCTGATCCTCTTCTATCCGCAGTGGATTCCCGGTCATCACGGCCCGGTCGGCCCGGTCGCCAACGTCGGCGGCCTGACCTTCACCGCCGACGGACAGCGGCTGGAATGGGTGCGCAACACCGTCCAGCCCTGGGCCTATCAGATCGAAGTTCCCGCCGGCGTCACCGAGGTCCAGGCCGTCTTCCAGTGGCTGACGCCCATCGAGGGCGCCCAGGGCCGCGTCACCGTCACCCCGGAAATGGTCAACGTCCAGTGGGACAAGACCCTTCTGTATCCGGCGGGCTACTACTCGCGCCAGATCACCTTCCAGCCGACGCTGAAACTGCCCCAGGGCTGGAACTACGGCGCCGCTCTGGACACCGTCAGCTTCGAGAACGGCCTGGCGACCTTCGCGCCCATCACGCTGGAGCATCTGGCAGACAGCCCCGTCTTCGCCGGCGCCCACTATCGCCAGATCGACCTGGATCCGGGCGGCCGCTCGCCGGTGCGCCTGAACGTGGTGGCGGACACGGCCAAGATGCTGGAGGCGAGCGACGAACATATCCAGTTGCATCGCAACCTGGTCCAGCAGGCGGACCGTCTGTTCGGCGCGCGCCACTTCAACCACTACGATTTCCTGCTGGCGGTGACGGACAAGCTGGGCGGCATCGGCCTGGAGCACCACCGCTCGTCCGAGAACAGCGCCGATGTGAAGTATTTCACCGACCGCGAGGCGACCCTGGCTGATCGCGACCTGCTGGGTCACGAGTATACGCACAGCTGGAACGGCAAATGGCGTCGCCCGGCCGACCAGCTGACGCCCAATCTGAACGAGCCGCTGCAGAACTCTCTGATGTGGGTCTATGAGGGCCAGACGCAGTATTGGGGACTGGTGCTGACCGCCCGCGCGGGTCTGATGAGCAAGCAGCAGGCGCTGGACGTGCTGGCCATGACCGCCGCCAGCTTCCAGAACATCCCCGGCCGCCAGTGGCGCGCCATGCAGGACACCACCAACGACCCCATCATCAGCCAGCGCCGCCCACAGCCGTGGAGCAGCTATCAGCGCAGCGAGGACTATTACCGCGAGGGCTCGCTGATCTGGCTGGACGCCGACACCCTGATCCGCGAGCGAACCGGCGGGAAAAAGTCGCTGGACGACTTCGCCAAGGCCTTCTTCGGCGTCGAGGACGGGAACTGGGATCCGACCCCCTACACCTTCGCCGATGTGGCCTCGACCCTGAACGAAGTGCAGGTGAACGACTGGGCCGCCTTCCTGCGCGAACGGCTGGACGCGGTCGGCCCCGGCTCGCGCGGCCCGCTCGACGGCATCGAACGGGGCGGCTACCGCCTGGTCTTCAAGGAGGAGCCCTCCGGCTACATGGGCGCCCTGTATAAGGAGCTGGGCCGCAACGACTTCACCTATTCGCTCGGCTTCATGATGAACGGGTCGAACAAGCTCACCTCGGTCCTGTGGGGCGGCCCGGCGTTCGAACAGGGCCTGACCTCGGGCTGGGAAGTCGTCGCCGTCGGAGGCCGCGCGGCCTCGGCCGATGTGCTGAAGGAGGCGGTCACCGCCGCCAAGGGTTCGTCGGAGCCGATCGAGCTGATCCTGAAGAACGGCGACGTCTTCAAGACGGTGCGCTTCGACTACCACGACGGCCTGCGCTACCCGCACCTGGAGCGGATTGAGGGGACGCCCGACCGGCTGGGCGACATCCTAAGCCCGCGTCGTCGATAGAGAACACCGTCAAAACTGCCTTCTCCTCTCGGGGGAGAAGGTGGCTCGCGGAGCGAGACGGATGAGGGGAGCGTCCGCTTCGCGCGCCTCCGTCAGCCGTTCTGCCTGCTGAAACCGCCCCCTCATCCGAGCGGCTCCGCCGCCCACCTTCTCCCCCGAGGGGAGAAGGGTTACGAGAACAACATGACCCTGACTCGACGCCTGCCCGCCGCCGCCCTCGCCCTGCTGCTGACCTCGGCCGCCTCGACCGCCCTCGCCCAGGACTGGACCGGACCGCAGGCGCCCGCCGCGCCGACGCCGCAGAACACGCCCCTGGCCCTGCCCCGCGCCCTGCCGCCGATCCCGGCGCCGACGGCCGAGGCCTATCCCGGCGTCATCCGCTATGAGGTTGACGCCACCGACGTCGAGAAGAAAATCGTCCGCGTGCGCCAGACCATCCCGGTCACGCCCGGCCCTCTGGTCCTGCTCTATCCGAAATTCCTGCCGGGCAACCACGCAGCCACCGGCCAGATCCAGTTGCTCTCCGGCGTCACCGTCCAAGGCGGCGGACAGCGCATCGACTGGCTGCGCGACACCATCGACCCCTACGCCTTCCACATCGACGTGCCGCAGGGCGTCAGCGAGATCACCGTCGACTTCCAGTGGCTGACCCAGCCCGACAACTCGGCCTGGCGCGTCGTCATGACCCCCGAAATGGTCAATCTGCAGTGGGAGAAGGCCCTGCTTTATCCAGCGGGCTATCGCTCGACCGGCATCACCTTCGCCCCGTCGATCCGCCTGCCGCAGGGCTGGAAATACGGCGTCGCCCTCGACGCCGAAAGCTTCGTCGACGGCCTGGCGACCTTTGCGCCGACCGACCTATACACCCTGATCGACAGCCCCCTGTTCGGCGGCGCCCACTTCCAGCGCATCGCCATCGACCCCCGCCGCGGGAACGGCGAAGGCGCCGTCCACCTGAACATCGTCGCCGATACGGCCAAGGATCTCGCCCCCACGGCCGAGCAACTGGGCTGGTTCGAAAATCTGGTCACGCAGACCGACCGTCTGTTCGGCGCCCGCCCCTATGACCGCTACGACTTCCTGCTGGCGGCGACGGCCAAGCTGGGCGGCATCGGACTGGAGCATCACCGCTCGTCAGAAAACTCGGTCCCGGCCGATTTCTTCACCAACTGGGGCAAGAGCCTGGGCGCCGTCGGCCTTCTGCCGCACGAGTTCACCCACGCCTGGAACGGTAAGCGCCAGCGCCCCGCCGACGAACTGACGGCCAACCACAATATCCCGACCCAGAACACCCTGCTGTGGGTCTATGAGGGCCAGACGGAATACTGGGGCGACGTGCTGACGGCGCGCTCAGGCCTGGCCTCCAAGGCCGACATCCTGACCAGCTTCGCCGAGGTCGCGGCCTTCTACGACAACCAGCCGGGCCGCGAATGGCGTCCGCTGCAGGATACGAACAACCACAACCTGCTCGGCTATCGCACCTCGAACCCCTATTCCTCGTGGATGCGCGGCACCGGCGACTACTACCGCGAGGCCCTGCTGATCTGGCTGGACGCCGACACCCTGATCCGCGAGGCGACCGACGGGAAGAAGTCGCTGGACGACTTCGCCAAGGGCTTCTTCGGCGGCGACGACGGCTCCTGGGCTCCGCGCGGTTATGTGGTCGAGGACGTGGTCGCAGGCCTGAACGCCGTCCATCCGCACGACTGGGCGACTTTCCTGCGCACGCGCCTCGACGCCAACGGGCCGGCCGCCAAGGCCCCGCTGGACGGGCTGGCGCGCGGCGGCTATCGCCTGACCTACACCGACAGCCTGACCGCCGAGGAGAAGCGCATCCAGTCGGGCTGGGCCAACGACTTCCAGTATTCCCTGGGCTTCACCCTGTCCGCCTCGAACAAGCTGACGGGCGTCCGGTGGGGCGGCCGCGCCTTCGAAGCCGACATCGGACCGGGCTGGGAGCTGGTCGCCGTCAACGACGTCGCCGCCTCGGCCGAAAAACTGCGCGACGCCGTCACGGCCGCCAAGGGAGCCGACGCGCCGATCCGCCTGCTGCTCAAGAACGCAGACCGCTATCGCACCGTCGACTTCGACTATCACGACGGGCTGCGCTACCCGCGGCTTGAGCGGATTCCGGGCACGCCGGATCGGCTGGGCGACATCCTCAGTCCACGCCGCCGCTAGGAGTCTCAAGGACGGCCCTCGCACATCACGGCTTGGCGCAACAGGCCGGTGCGGTTTAACCTGTTCCGGACGGGCGCCGCTTCGGACCGCCCACATGAGAACTCGGCCCATGCCGGAGACCCCTGGCGCGCCCGGACGGCGCGACACGCGGTCCCTGCCTCGAAGGCCCCGCAACAGCGGGCCTTTCGATCGAGAAGCGCCTCTCTACGGCGCGCTCGACCTGGGGACCAATAATTGCCGCCTGCTGATCGCGCGCCCGTCGCGTGACGGCTTCCGCGTGGTGGATTCCTTCAGCCGCATCGTGCGCCTGGGCGAGAGCCTGTCGCGCACCGGTCGTCTGGACGATCGGGCGATGGACCGGGCCTACGACGCCCTGGCCCTGTGCGCCGAACGCCTGGTGCGCAAGGGCGTCGACCCCAAACGCCTGACCGCCGTCGCCACCCAGGCCTGCCGCATGGCCGAGAACGGCCCCGCCTTCGTGGAGCGTGTGCGACACGGCACCGGCCTGCGGCTCAGGATCATCGATCCGGCCGAAGAGGCCGCCCTGTCGGTGGCGGGCTGCCTCAACCTGTTCGACCCCCGCGCCGAGGCGGTGCTGGTGATCGACGTGGGCGGCGGCTCGACGGAACTGTCCTGGCTGATGAAGGGGCCGCGCGGCTTCGAGACCGCAGCCTGGATGTCGGCGCCGCTGGGCGTGGTCAGCCTGGCCGAACGCCACCCCGAACCCGAAGGCAGCCCGCCCGAATGGTACGAAGCCATGGTCGCCGACTTCGGCGCCGCCATCGCTGTCGGCGGCCCCGAAGGCCCTGACTTCCTGACGCGCGTCGGCGCCGGGCGCGGCCATATGGTCGGCACCTCGGGCGCCATCACCAGCCTGGCCGGGATCCACCTGGGTCTGAGGCGGTATCAGCGCGACCTGGTCGACGGCCTGTGGATGACGCGCGGCGATTGCGAAAAGGCCGCCGACCGCCTGATCGCGCTCGGTCCCGCCGGACGCGCGGCGGAAAGCTGCATCGGACCGGACCGCGCCGATCTGGTTCTGGCCGGAGCGGCGATTCTGGAAGCCGTACAGCGCGCCTGGCCGTGCGAACGGGTGCGCGTGGCCGACCGCGGCCTGCGCGAAGGCCTGTTGTTGCAAAAGATGCGCGAAGACCGTCAGCCGAAGCCGCGCCGACGGCGCCGACGCAAGCGCGCCGCAGGGAGCGGCGGCGGCGAATAAAACAGCCTTCTCCCCTTGTGGGAGAAGGGACGCCCAAGCCCGCTAATTCACCTCGACCGGCAGTTCGATGTCGCACGCCGAGAAGTCGGCTCCCCGCGCCGCGCGCGTGTCTTCGACCAGGGCGCGGAACGGCGCGCTGCTCGTGCTCAAGACACGCACCGTCGGGCGCTCGCCCTCGGGCAGGTCGCCCGCCACGCGCACGCGCGTCATGCGATCCGGATCGGTGACGATTCCGTTCGGGTTCGGACTGAACTTGAGGGCGCGCACGACGTCGAGGCCGGACACCACCCGCCCCCAGACGGTGTAGCGCTTGTCCAGCGCCGGATAGGGATGGCGCATCAGGAAGAACTGGCTGTTGGCGCTGTCGGGCGCGTCATCGCGCGCCATGCCCGCGACGCCGGGGCAATACAGACCCCAGGCGTGCACCTTGCGGTCAGGCGTCGTCGCCATCACGGCGTCCGGCTGTGTCTGGACCGGCAGGGACTGGACGAAGCCGATCAGGGCGCCCGCCGGGGCGGCCACGGCGACGAAGGGCGTCTCCGCGTCGCGGCGGAAGGTGAACTCGGCCTTCAGATCGGGATGCCAGCTCTGGCCCTCGCCCGTGCCGAGCGGATCGCCCGTCTGGGCCATGAAGCCGTCGATGACACGGTGCCAGGGCAGGCCGTCATAGAAGCCCGCCTTGGCCAACAGGCGTATGCGGGCTACGTGGCCGGGCGCCGCCTCGGGAGTCATCTCGACCAGGATTCGGCCCTTGCTGGTGTCGATGACCAGAAGATTGTCGGGCGCCGCCGTGCGCCAGTCGTCAGCGGCGATCGCTGGAGCCGCCTCACTGGGCGACGGCGTCGTGTCCTGAGCCGAAGCCGGCGTCACGCTTGCCAGAAGCGCAGCCGCCAAGGCCGCGCCGGTGATCCGAAATCCCTGCCTCATGCCTCGCCCCTCCCCGGCGCGACGCGCGACGCTCAGCCGCCTTGCACGGGCGGCTGGACGTCGCAGATGTTGAAGGATGCGCCCTTCTCGGCCCTCGCCGCCTCGACGGCGTCGTTGAACGGGGCAGAACCGGGCACGGCCACGCGGATCGTCGGACGCTCGGCCTCCGGCATGGCCGAGGCCAGACGCGCCCGCGTCATGATGTCGGCGTCGGGGCCGACGGCGCCGTCCTGGGCCTCATCGCCCGCCTTCAGCGCATGTACGACATCCAGGCCCTGCACCACCCGGCCGAACACCGTGTAGCCGCCGTTCAGATTGTCGTTCTGGCCCGTCATCAGGAAGAACTGGCTGTTGGCGCTATCGGGCGAACCGGCGCGCGCCATGCCCGCCACGCCGGGGCAGAACAGCCCCTGGGCCGAGGTCTTGAAGTCGGCCGTGACGAACATCTGGGCGTCCGGCTGGGTTACGATGGGGATGGAGCCCATGACGCCCCGCAGGCCCGCGCCGCTGTTCTCGACCAGAGCGAAGCCGCTGTCGCGGCCGCGCCGGAAGGTGAACTCGCCCTTCAGGTCCGGCAGTTCGCTGCCTCCGGCCCCGGTGCCCTGGGGATCGCCGGTCTGGGCCATGAAGTTCGGGATGACCCGGTGGAATTTCAGCCCGTCATAGAACCCCTGGTTGGTCAGGGTGCGGATGCGCTCGATGTGGTTCGGCGCCACACGCGGCTCCAACTCCACCAGCACGCGGCCCTTGGCCGTGTCGATCACCCACAGATTTTCGGGCGATACGGTGCGCCAGTCGCCAGACTGGGCGCCCGACTGGGCCATCGCTCCACCGGCCAGCAGCGCGGTCGCCGCCGCCAGCGTCATCACAGACTTGATCTTCAAACCCGACCTCAACCCTTCTTGACCTTGGCCAACACGCTCGCGGCGACCGCCGGGCTGACGAAGCTGTCGATCCGGCCGTCCAGCCGGGCGATTTCCTTCACCAGTCGCGAGGCGATGGCCTGATGCCGCGGATCGGCCATCAGAAACACCGTCTCTATGTCGCTGTTGAGGCGCTGATTCATCGCCGTCATCTGGAACTCATACTCGAAATCGGCGACGGCGCGCAGGCCGCGCACGATGACGCTGGCGTCCAGTTCCTCGGCGAAGTGCATCAGAAGGCTGGAAAACGGCCGCACCTCGATGTCCGCGTTGAAGCGCGCGACCTCAGCCTTGATCATCTCGACCCGCTCGGCGGTGGAGAAGAGCGGGCCCTTATCGTCGTTCTGGGCCACGCCGATGACCAGGCGGTCCACCAGCTTGACCGCCCGCCCGATGATATCGAGATGGCCGTTGGTCACCGGGTCGAAGGTGCCCGGATAAAGTCCGATACGCATGGCCGGCGGTCTCCCCATCGTTTGGGTCCGTTTAGCAGGTGCGAAATGAACGGCCTAGATTTTCTGACGCGGCTGTGATCGCCAATGCTCGCCGATACGCTGAATTACGCCCGGCGAACCGGGGAAGTCATAGGCGTCGACGGCCGCGATTTCCGCAGCCGGCGTGGCGCTGTTGCACAAAAAGGCGGCGTCGAAGCGAGACAGGTCCGACAGGCGCACGACCTCGGTCCGCTGCGGCGATCCGGCGCGGTCCAGCGCCTCGCGGATCAGGGCCTGGGCCACGCCGTCCAGCATGGACGCATCCGGCCAGACCACCGCATCCCCCTCGATGAAGCCGATATTCCACAGCGAGCCTTCGGAAATCCGGCCCGCTTCGTCCGTGAACAAGGCGTCGTCGTAACCCGCCAGCCGCGCCCGGCGCCGCGCGCGCAGCAGGCCCATCGTGGCGACGTGCTTCAGATGCGGCGCCTCGCGGGCATAGGTCTGGCTTTGCAGGCGCCCCCCGTCCGGAAGGGGCGATGGCGGCGCCGAGACGCTGATCATCGCCTGCGGCGCGCCGATCCAGTCCGGTTGGCGCAAGGACAGTTCGCTGGAGAACAGGCTGATGCGCAGCCAGGCCTCGGTCCGTCCGGCCAGAGCCGTTCGCATCTGATCGCGCAGGCGATTTTCCGCCACAGCCTCGCCAAACAGTTCGATCGCCGAACGGTTCAGACGCTCCAGATGCAGGTCCAGCCCGCGCACCCCGCCGCCTTCCACGCGGAAGGAGGTCAGGGCGCCGTAGTTGAACAGGGCCTGACGGCCCAGATCCTCAAGGCCGGCTGGACGGCCGTCGATCCAGAGCTCAGGAGCGACGGCCATGCAGGATCAGCTCTCGCCGCCCTCGACCGCCGGGGCGTCGCCCGCGTCGCCGTCTTCATCGTCGCCGCCGGAATCGGCCAGACGCTCGACCGAAACGACCTTCTCGTCCTTCCCGGTGCGGAAGATGGTCACGCCCTGGCTGGAGCGACCGACGATGCGGACCTGGCTGACCGGGGTGCGGATCATCTGGCCGCCGTCGGTGACCAGCATCAGGTCGTCCGACTCCTCGACCGGGAAGGCGGCGGCCAGGCGCGTGCCCGCGCGTCCGCCCAGGCCATGGGCCGTCAGCCCCTGCCCGCCACGACCGGTGCGTCGGTACTCATAAGCCGAGGATCGCTTGCCGAAGCCGGTTTCCGTGACCGTCAGGATAAACTGCTCGGCCGCGCCCAATGCCGCGATACGCTCGGGCGAGATCGGGGCGTCGCCGGCCTCTTCGTCGTCCGCCTCGACCGTGACGGCTTCGTCTTCCGCGTCGGCCCCGGCCAGCGCCTTGCGCATGGCGTTGGCGTGTTTGACGTAGGCGGCGCGTTCTTCCGGCGTCGCATCGACGCGGCCCAGGATGGCCATGGAGATGACCTCGTCCCCGTCCTGCAAGCGGATGCCCCGCACGCCGGTCGAGTCGCGCCCCTTGAACACGCGCACGTCGTCGGCCTTGAAGCGGATGGCCCGGCCCAGCGCCGTGGTCAGCAGCACGTCGTCCTCGGCCGTGCACAGGCCGACGCCGACCATGCCGTCGCCGTCTTCCAGCTTCATGGCGATCTTGCCCGCGCGGTTCACCGTGGCGAAGTCGCTGAGCTTGTTGCGGCGCACGTCGCCCGACTTGGTGGCGAACATGATGTCGTAGTCGCCCCAGGTCGCCTCATCTTCCGGCAGGGGCAGCACGTTCATGATGCTGTCGCCCGGCTCGATCGGCAGTAGGTTGACGAAGGCCTTGCCGCGCGACTGCGGATTGCCCAGCGGCAGGCGCCACGTCTTGAGCTTATAGGCCTTGCCGTTGGTGGCGAAGAACAGGACCGGCGTGTGGGTCGAGGCGCTGAACACGCCGGTGATGGCGTCCTCGTCCTTCATCGACATGCCGCTGCGGCCCTTGCCGCCGCGATGCTGAGTCCGATAGGCATTCAGCGCCACCCGCTTGACGTAGCCGCCGTGGGTGACGGTCACGACCATGTCCTCGCGCGGGATCAGGTCCTCGTCCTCCATCTCGGCGTCGCCTTCGCCGATGAGGGTGCGGCGGTCCACGCCGAACTGCTCCCTGACCAGCAGCAGGTCTTCGCGGATGATGGCCAGGACATTGGCGCGGTCCGACAGGATGGTCAGGTGGCCCTGGATGGTGTCGGCCAGGCTGCGCGCCTCGCCGAAGATGTCGTCGCGGCCCAGACCCGTCAGACGCGACAGCGTCAGGGCCAGGATGGCGCGGGCCTGTTCGTCGGTCAGGCGGATCTTGTCGCCTTCCACCAGCACGGTGCGCGGGTCGGCGATCAGCTCGACCAGGGCCATCATGTCCCCGACCGGCCAGGCCTTGGCCTGCAGGCGTTCGCGCGCCTCGGCCGGGTCGGCCGAGCTGCGGATGATGTGGATGACCTCGTCGATGTTGGCGACGGCGACGGCCAGACCGACCAGGACGTGGCCGCGGTCGCGGGCCTTGGCCAGCTCGAACTTGACCCGGCGGACCACCACCTCCTCGCGGAAGTCGAGGAAGGCCTCCAGCAGGGCGCGCAGGCCCATCTGCTCGGGCCGCCCGTGGTTCAGCGCCAGCATGTTGACGCCGAATGAGGATTGCAGCGCCGTATAGCGATACAGCTGGTTCAGGATCACATCGCCCGAGGCGTCGCGCTTCAGCTCGATGACGATGCGCATGCCCAGGCGGTCGGACTCGTCGCGGACGTCGGCGATGCCTTCCAGACGCTTCTCACGCACCATTTCAGCGATGCGCTCGATCAGGGTCTGCTTGTTCACCTGATAGGGCAGTTCGGTGATGATGATGGCGTCGCGATCCTTGCGGATCTCCTCGACCGAGGCCTTGCCGCGCACGATGACCGAGCCGCGCCCGTCGCGCAGCGCGTTGCGCGGGGCCGTACGACCCATGATCTCGCCGCCCGTGGGGAAGTCCGGTCCCGGCACGATGTCCAGCAGGGCCTCGTCCGACACGTTCGGATCGTCCAGCAGGGCGACCGAGGCGTCGATCACTTCACGCAGGTTGTGCGGCGGGATGTTGGTCGCCATGCCGACGGCGATGCCGCCCGCGCCGTTGACCAGAAGGTTCGGAATCCGCGCCGGCAGGACGACGGGCTCCAGTTCCTTCTCGTCATAGTTCGGCTGGAAGTCGACCGTGTCCTTCTCGATATCGGTCAACAGGGCCACGGCGGCCGGGGCCATCTTGGCCTCGGTATAACGCATCGAGGCGGGCATATCGCCGTCGACCGAGCCGAAGTTGCCCTGGCCGTCGACCAGCATCAGACCCATGGAGAAGTCCTGGGCCATGCGGACCAGGGCCATGTAGACCGAGGCGTCGCCGTGCGGGTGGAACCGGCCCAGCACGTCGCCGACCACGCGGGCGCACTTCGAATAGGCGCGCTCCGGCGTCATGTTCAGGTCGTGCATCGAATACAGGATGCGACGATGCACCGGCTTCAGGCCGTCGCGCGCGTCCGGCAGGGCGCGGCTGACGATCACGCTCATGGCGTAGTCGAGGTAGGAGCGTTTCAGCTCATCCTCGATGGTGATGGTCGAAATATCGCCCGGCGCCGAGGGGGCGGCGTTATGATAGCTGTCGTCGGTCAATGAAATCAGGCTTTAAATGGCCGGAATCGGAACGTGATCCGCTGTTCCGGTTTCTATCACCCGGGGGCCGTGGTGGCAAAGAAACGCCGCTGAAATCCCCATGTCGAAAAGGACTGGAAAGCCATGCGTTTAGCCACTTCGAAACTGATCGTCCCCAGCGCCCTCGCCATGGTGCTCGTCGCCGGGGCCGCCTGCAGCCAGAACCCGGCGACGCCGCCGGCTTCGGAGGCCGCGCCCGCAGCCCCGGCCGAGGCCGCCGAGCGTGCTGCACCGGGCCAGACGGCCCAGGTCTCCATCCTCAACGCCCAGGGCGCGGAAGCCGGCAAGGCCACCCTGACGCAAGGGGCCACCGGCCTGCTGATCAAGGTCGAAGCCACAGGCCTGACGCCCGGCTGGCACGGCATCCACATCCACGCCACAGGCCAGTGCGAAGCGCCCTTCACTTCGGCCGGCGCCCACATCAATCACGGCGATCCCCAGAAGCCGCACGGCCTGCTGAACGCAGAGGGTCCGGACGACGGCGACCTGCCTAACGTCTTTGCTGACGCGAAGGGCGCGGTGAACGCAGAGGTCTTCACCACCCACGCCCGCCTGGCGGACAAGGGTCCGGGCCAATGGCTGCTGGACGACGACGGCTCGGCGCTGGTGATCCACGCCAACGCCGACGACCACTCCAGCCAGCCGATCGGCGGCGCGGGCGATCGCGTGGCCTGCGCCGTCATCAAGGCGCAGTAAGCAACCTCAAACCTTGGCGGGAGCGCCGGCGCGCAGGCCGCGCTCCCCCAGGGCCACCGTCACCACGCCCAGAAGGGCGATCGCCACCCCGGTCAGGATCTGCGGCGTCAGCACGTCGCCCATGAACAGCCAGCCGATCAGGATGGACACCAGCGGCGAGCCCAGCAGATAGGGCGTCACCCGCCCGGCCTCGCGCCGCTGCACCAGCCAGAAGACCAGGCTGGTGGCGAACACCGACGAGATCAGCCCCGCCCACAGCAGCGTGCCCCACACCAGCGGCGTCGCCGCCTTGGCGGCCTCCCACTGGCCGCTCTCGAACACGGCCGAGCCCAGCGTCAGCGCCGGAAAGGCCATCAGCGCCAGCAGCCCCTGCATCTTCAGCGGCGGAATGGAGGTGGTGCGCCGCGCGATCACCGTCGTCAGCGCCCATGCCGAGGCGCCCAGCGCGCCCACCAGAATCGCCTTCCAGTCCTGCAGCGCATGAGGATCCAGCGTCATCCACGCCACGCCGAGGAAGGCGATCACGAGGCCGATCGTCGCCATCCTCGAAATCTTCTCGCCCAGCAGCAGGAAGGCGAACAGCGACGTCAGCGGAATCCACAGTTGGGTCGAAACCGTCACCGGGCTGACGTCATTGGCCAGCCAGAAGGCCAGGTAGATCAGGCCATAGTGGATCGGCCCGCCCACCACGGCGATGATCAGCAGGCTTTTCCAGTTCGGAAACGGCGGCCGCACGAACCAGACCAGGCAGGCGGCGGCGATGGCGAAGCGCAAGGCGCCCGTCATCAGCGGCGGCAGCACCTCGGTAGCGACCTTGGCGGCGGCGTTGTTCACGCCCCAGATGACCAGAACGGCCACGATGGCGGCGATCTCGAGCGGCGTCAGCGCGTGCGGGGATGAGGATGAACTGGACACGCCTCCATGCTTGCCACAGGGCGCGACCTTTTGCCTCTCACGAAGCATGACCACAGGTTACCCTGCCTTCCCCCTTAGCCGTCGCCCCTGCCTCGCCCGCGCGAACCCGCTATAGAGGCACGATGAAGAGCCCTGCCCTGTTGTCCGCCCTACTGTCCTCCCTGGCCGTCCTGACCGCCTGCATCGCCGCCGCGCCCGCGACGGCCCAACCGACGGTCGTGATCTCGCCCCAGCCCCTGCCCATCGACGACGCCCGGCCCCGCGTCTTTCTGGGCGGCAGCATCGACATGGGCGGCGCGCCCGACTGGCAGGCGGCGCTGACGCGCGCGCTGTCGGACATGGACGTCACGGTCCTGAACCCGCGCCGTCCCGACTGGAACCCCGCCTGGCGGCCCGAGGCGGACGAGCCCGAGTTCCGTCGTCAGGTCGAGTGGGAGCTGGCCGCGCTGGAAAGCGCCGACGTCATCGTCATGTATTTCGCGCCGGGCACGCAAAGCCCGATCAGCCTGCTGGAAATGGGCCTGCACGCGCGCGGCGGAAAGCTGATCGTGCTGGCCCCCGAAGGCTTCTGGCGCAAGGGCAACGTCGACATCACCGCCCGCGCCTATGGCGTGCGTCAGGTGCAGACCATGGACGAACTGACCGCCGCCGTCCGCCAAGCCCTGGCCGACGCCGCCGAGAAAGGCCGCTTCGTGCGCTGAACACCCAAAGAAAAGGCCGCGCTCCGGGTGGAGACGCGGCCTTCATGATCTGATTGAGCGAACCTTAGAACGGAATGTCGTCGTTCAGGTCGTAGCTTTCCTTCGGACCCGAGGGCTTGTTGGCGCCGCCGGTCGAGAAGCCCGAGGAATAGTCGTCGTCGCGACCGCCGCCGTAGCCGCCCCGATCACCGCCGCCCTGGCTGTCGCCGCGGCCGCCCAGCATAGTCAGCTGGCCGTTGAAACGCTGGATGACGATCTCGGTCGTGTACTTCTCGACGCCCTGCTGATCGGTCCATTTGCGGGTCTGCAGCGAGCCTTCGACGTATACGGTCGAGCCCTTCTTCAGATAGTTCTCGGCCACCTTGACGATGTTGTCGTTGAAGATGACCACCGAGTGCCACTCGGTCTTCTCCTTGCGCTCGCCGGTCGCCTTGTCGCGCCAGGTCTCCGAGGTGGCGATGCGCAGGTTGGCGACGCGGTCGCCGTTGTTCAGAGAGCGGATTTCCGGGTCGCGACCCAGGTTGCCGACCAGAATGACCTTGTTGACGCTGCCCGCCATGACCGATGTCCTTTATTCGTCTTGTCGTCCGCTCCTTAGCCGAAACGGACGAGATGTTCTAGTTTCGTTCACCCCACGCGAGGTGGATTAGTTCGGGGCCACGGCGATCGGGCGGCCGTCCATCTGACGCTGGATGGCGCCGGGAATGGCCAGACGGCCGTCGCCGGTCCGCGCCAGGGCGAAGAACCGCGGACCGTCCAGGCTCTTGCTGAATTTGACGCCGGTGCGGTCGATGAAGATGAACTGCCCCTGATAGGCGCCGACCATCTCATTGTTGCTGCCGCCCATGCTCAGGAATTTCAGGCGCATCTCTTCCAGCCGCGCGGCGCAGAACTCGATCTGCGGCTGGTCGCGCGCCACCACGTTGAAGCGAGGCGCGCCGCCGGCCGGTTCGCCGACGTGATAGCAGACGCCCTTGTCCGAGGGGGCCTGAAGCTGGGGGGCGCTGCAGGCCGCCAGGGCGGCCGACCCCAGCACGACGGCCAGTCCGATGAGGGAAAAACGCATCCTCGTCACAGCTCCGGGAACTGGCAGTTGCGGTCCTGCTGGGCCAGGGTGCGGAAGCGGTTGTTGTCGGTGGACTGCTCCACGCGACGCGGCACCAGCCGCAGGGTGGTGTCGCCCCAGCGACCGTAGTTCGCCTCTCCAGGGCGCACGCAGGTGCCCGAGTAGAGAGCCTGAACGCAGGCGGCCAGGCTCATGTCGCCCGACACCTGACGCCATTCAGAGCCGGTGTGGCGCAGGCAGGCCGTGCTCGAGCCGCCGGTCGCCGGGCGCGCGGCGCCGGCGTCGCCGCCCTGGCCGGCCGAAGGCGTTTCCGCCAGGGTCACGGCCGGAACCTCAGGCGGAGGCGCAAAGGACGCCGTCGGCGCCGCGACCAGCGAGCCGGTCGAATCCAGGCCGACGTCCAGGGCGCTGGTGGCCACGCCGTTCTTTCGCGCACAGTCGGCCAGGGTGGCAAGGCCGACGAACTGCCCATCGACGAAGCAACGCAGTTCGCGCGTCGGCTCCAGCGTGGGCGCCTCGGCCACGTCGATGGTCAGACCGCCCTTGGAAGCTGGCGGCGCCTCGACAGGTCCGCCGCGCCCGCCGCTGAACACCAGGGCGGCCGCCACCGCGCCGACCACGGCCAGGCCGGCGCCGACGATCAGGACCGTGCGATTGTCTTTGGAAAGGGCCATGCAGCTCTCAACGCTAACGAAGGCCCCACTAACCCCGTCCGCCCCACGGCCGTCAACCGAAAGCGCCCTTCACCCCGGCTTAGCCTGTGAGTCGCGCCAGCGCAGCCTGGTAGTTGGCCAGTTGAGCCTGGAGATAGGCGGGCGCCTGCCCCGTGATCGCCGGCTTCGACGCCTCGGGCGACAGGGCGCGATAGGCGTCGCGCATGGCCTTGATCGCCAGTTGCACCTGATCCTTCGCCTTGGCGATGGAATCGGCGTCCGACAGATTGAGCAAGGGGGACAGATCCACGCCGAAGGTCTTCATCTTGTCGTCGGCCGTCTTGCCGATGAAGCCCGGCGTCAGGCCGAGCCCCGCCAGGGCGTCGCGTCCCGCTTCGCCCGGCGTCAGCACGGCTCCGGCCCGTCCGTCGGCGCTGGTGATCGACAGACGCTGAACGCCGCCGCTGGTCACGCGGGTGTCGCCGTCCATGCCGGTCAGATAGTCGCGATCCGTCTTGATGGTGACCTTGAGGTGACGACCCGAGGCCATCTCGATCTTGCGCGCCAGGGACTGAAGCGTGTCCTTGGCCTCGATGATCACGGCCGTCTGCCGACCCGTCACGGGATTCTGCACATAGAAACGGTCGCCGGCCCGCACCGCCGTGGCGTCGACCAGGGCCTTGGACTGACTCTGATCGATCTCGCCCTGCGGCAGGCCGAGCCGGTCCAGCACGCTGGCGCCGCCTGACGACACCGTCAGGGCCAGAGGCCTGGCCTGACCTTCAGCCGCCGTCCAGGTCTGGGTCCACTCCACCTGGCCGGTCTCGACGTCCAGCCGCGCCAGATAGCCGCGCGAGGGGTCTTCCGTCTTGGCGCCGATGGCGCGATCCGAAATCCCGGTCAGCCAGACCTTGCCCTCATGCACCTTGACGTCGGCGGCCGTGTCGTCCCCCTCCCCGCCGTAATAGGTCAACCGGTCGGCGCCCGAGGCGGCCAGGTCCGTGGACAGCGTGGCCACGAAGGCGTCCTGCCCCCCGGCGTGAGCATTGGCGATCTGCCCCGCATTCAAGGCGCCGTTGCGCGTCGCGCCGGAGACGATCAGCCGTCCGTCAGCCACCGCCAGTCCGGCGATCTCGCCGCCCGACGCGGAGCCCAGATCGCGAACGCCCAGCAGCTCGGGCGCGCCGGTCGGACCGATGCGGAAGTGACGCAGCACGAAGGCGCCGTTCTCGATCCCCGCCGTATAGAGGTTGTCGTCGTCGACGGTCATGGCCTGGACGTTGTCATCGCCCGCCGTGCCGAACTGGACCGCGCCGGTCGCCGTCGCCGTGATCGGCGCCAGACTATGAACCTGGCTTTCGCTGAAGGCCTGGACGTAACCGTCCCAGCCGCCCACCGCCAGGGCGCCGGGCATGGCCGACCTGGCCCGGCCCGCCACATAGACCCGACCGTCTGCGCCGAAGGAGACGGCCGTCGCCTCGTCCTCGGCCCGGGCGCCGCGCCTCTGGGTCCACTGCTCGCGGCCGTCAGCGTCAAAGACGGTGACGAAGCTGTCCGCCGTCGTGGCCGAGGCGCCGGCCTCACCCGGAACCAGGGCGCCGACGACGGATCCGGCCACGGCCACCCGCCCGTCCGCATCCACGGCGATGGCGTAGCCGCTGGCCTTGGAAGCCGCGCCCAGCGCCCGGCTGACGACCACATTGCCGGCCGAATCCAGCTTCATCAGGACGACGTCCGCCTGTCCCTTGATCGGCTGGGTCGAGGAGCCGGCGCTGACATCGGCCACGATCCACATCGAACCGTCCGGCCCGGCCGCGCTGGCCCGCACCGTCTCGACGCCGTCGGGCAGGCTGGAAACGCCGCTGCGCCCTTCGACCCAGAAGCTCTCGCCCGAACCCGCGACCGGATTGCCGTCGGGATCGAACTTCAGGACCTCGTGCGCGCCCTTGCCGCCGACGCCCTGAACCACCTGAATCGAATCGCGAGCTTCGGCGGGCGTGAAGCTGATCGTCTCCACCGAGGTTCCGCTGACCGTCAGACCCCAGCGCGTGGGCCCGGCCGGCAAGGTGATGGTCTTGTCGCCCGCCTTCACCGTGCGCGGTTCCGCTTCGATCATCTGGCGATGGATGCGCGTCTGCACGCCCGCCGCCTCCAGCTTGCCGTTGATGTGCTGAAGCACGGCGTCCATCGTCCGCGGGGTAGCCCCCATCTCGGCCAGGTCGATGTCGACCGTCTGGCTGCCCGCCATCGTCTTCACCGTGACGCCGAAACGCACATCGCCCTGGAAGGCGGCGACCTCATCGGTCAGGGCGCCGTCGTGGATCGGACCGGTCAGATACTTGGAATTGTCTCGCGCCACGGCCGCGGTGGACTGGCTCTGGGTCGCGGAGACGCCCTGGACGACACGCACGCCGTCGAACTGGGCCGACGTCAGGAAATCCTTCACCTCGGCCATGCCCGAGGTGAAACGGCGCGACAGCTGTTCTGATTCGAGCCGCCCGACCCCGCGCTCGCCCGCCCGCGTCGCCAGCGCCTCCAGCATGGTCAGACCCTGATAGAGGGCGAAGATCTTGCGATAGTCGCCCGATGAGGCGCCTTTGACGTCAAGGACGGCGTTGTCCTCGTTGACCAGCTTGCGACCGCTCAGGGCCGAGCGCAGCAGGTCCGACTGGGTCGGCTTCTCCTTGTCCCCCAAGGACCAGGGCGCCGTCGGCTGGGTTTTGGGCTTGGGCGCGGGCGCAGCCGCCGGCAGGCCGCCGGAACCGGTTCCGACGCCGAAAAGACCGAGCAGATAGCTGTTGTTGATCGCCGCCACGCGCACCTCCGCCCGGCAGTGTCGCCCGCCACGGTAACAAACTGTTTAACAGTCGCCAGGAACCGCCGCACAGCGCCCTCGTTCTCCGCCTCGTCACAGCCGAGGTGAAACCATGTCACGCGTGCGCTGGATGTTGATGAGGCTGATGAGCCTCTACGGCCTTATTCCCCGACCGACCCGCCGTCGGCCGCCGCCCCTGTCGCTGGGACACGGCGCGCACCGGAGGCTGGGCTAGGGTCGCGATCAGCCCTTGAACAGCGACAGGATGATCTGCGGCGCCTGATTGGCGATCGACAGCGCCTGCGCGCCCAGCTGTTGCTGAACCTGCAGCGCCTGCAGGCGCGCGCTTTCGCGCGCCATGTCCGCATCGACCAGGTTGCCGACGCCGACCTCCAGCGAGTCCATCAGCTTGGTGACGAAGATCGTGTGCTTCTCGATCTGTTTCGACTGGGCGCCCAGTTCAGCCAGCCTGGCGCTGGCGTCGGTCAGGGCCGTCTCGACAGCCGTCAGAGCCGCTGTGGCGTTGGTTTCGTCCGTCAGATCGAGACCGGTCAACGACAGTCCGGCCAAGGTGAGGTCCTGACGATTCATCGAAATCGTTTCGGAGGCGTCAGCGTTGGCGAGGAAATCCAGCGCCGTCGTCGAGCTTCCATCGAGGATGTTCTCGCCGTCGAACGAGGCGTTGGCCGCGAACGACCCCAGCGACGTCAGCAGAGCCTGGAACTCGTCGTCATAGGCCTTGCGCGTCGCGACGGAGGCCGACGGGTCCGCCGCCGCCGTCGCCTTCTGGCGCAACTCCACCAGGATGTCGGAAATCTGCTGCCCGGCCGCCAGGGCGACATCCGCCAGGGAGGTTGCGCGATTGAGGCTGGTCTTGACCGATTCGAGCGCGCTCATGTCGGCGCGCTGGTTCTGGGCGATGGCCCAGGTCGCGGCGTTGTCCTTGGCGCCCTGCACCTTCAGGCCCGTGTTCACCCGGCTCTGGGTGGCGGCGAGCTTGGAATTGGTGCTGTTCAGGTTCTGAAGCGCGATCAGCGCCGACGCATTGGTGATTACGCTGTTGGTCATGGCTTTCTCGCCTCAGATCCGATTCTGGCGAGTAGTAATGACGCTGATTCCTGAGCGTATGGTTAACGCGTCCGCAACGCCTGTTAACGCCGCCCGGCGTCGCCGAGGAGCGTCGGGCCGTGAACGCCGCGCCTCTCAGGCCTCGGTCTTGATGATTTTCCCGACGTCATAGGCCGGGCTCTGGCGCAATTTCAGCACCTCTTCGCGTGGGAACTGGCGGATCACCTCGCCCGTCACGCGATCCAGCGTCTTGTAGACGTAGCCGGTCGACTCCCGCTCGATCGTCAACCGGTACCGCCCCGCCTCCTCGGTGGCGTCCGGCGCCCCCTGAACGACGGACTGCACCTCGATCACGGCGCCCTGCGGCTCGCGATCCAGGTAGGTTACGCTGGGAACGCCTGCGACATTGTCAGCCATATCCTTCCGCGCGGACCCGCCGCGCCTCCCGTCTCAAACGATGCGAGAAAGGGGCGAGCCACAGGCCCGCCCCTTCCCTAACCGCGTCGGATTAGCGGAACAGGCCCAGCAGGATCGAGCTGGACTGGTTCGCGATCGACAGCGCCTGCACGCCCAGCTGCTGCTTGGTCTGCAGAGCCGTCAGGCGGGCGCTTTCCTTGGCCAGGTCGGCGTCGACCAGGTTGCCCACGCCGACTTCCAGGGCGTCTTGCAGCTTGCCGACGAAGACATTCTGACGCTCCAGCGACTTGGACTGGGTGCCCAGGGTCGCCAGGTTGCCGGTGAAGGTTTCGATGGCCGTCTGGATGTCGTCGGCGGTGGCGTAGGTGGCGGCCGTGACGCCCGAGGTGACGGCGGCCGCGAAGCCCACGTCATAGGTCGAGGTCGATTCCAGACCCGTGCGAACGGTCGTGACCGCGCCGGCCGAGAACAGGTTGATGCCGTCGAACGACGCGCCTTCGATGGCCGAGTCGATTTCGCCGACCAGAGCGTCGTAGTCAGCCTGATAGGCCGTCTCAGCGGCGCTGCCGGTTTCGACGGTTTCCAGGGCGACGGCGATGTTCTTCAGTTCCTTGAAGGCTTCGACGACAGTGTCGCCGGCCGCCAGGGCGACGTCCACCAGCGACTGGCCGCGCGCGACGGAGTTCTTGACCGCGTCCAGCGAGGCGATGTCAGCGCGTTGGTTGGTGGCGATGGCGAAGATCGCGCCGTTGTCCTTGGCGGTGGAGATCTTGAAGCCAGTGTTCACGCGGTTTTGCGTGACGGTGAGGTCACGGTTGGTCGCGTTCAGGTTTTGCAGGGCGATGAGAGCCCCAGCATTCGTGTTGATGCTGTTAGCCATTTTGGCTGTCCTTTGTCTTCGACGATGTCCGACGCCATTTTGGCTGCCGGGAGCTTTCTGCTCGGGTGTTCCCGTCGCAAGGCGCGGGCCAGCCGGGTTGAAGCGCGAAATCAGCCTATCCGTTTGTTTTTTCAGGAATACGCTTCCGGAAAGCACCCTCATCAGCTCGGCAAAATCTGCCGACCGCCTCCTGACCCGGCGTTTTTTGCCTAGTCGCCCGGCAATATCGTTCCGGCTGCGTCATGGCCGTCGGCCCAGGCGTCGATCAGAATGCGCTCGGCCTCCAGCGTCTCGACAGCGAGCCGCCGGGCGGCGTCGCAACGGACCAGGTCTGCGCCGCGCCGCACATAGGCCGCCTCCAGGTCCGCCGCCGTGGGTCGTTCAGGCAGCACGGCCAGTTCGCAGGGCAGCGTCGCCGTCTCAGCCAGGATCAGCCGGGGCGGCGCAACCGGCGACGGCGGGCGAGAGGCGGCACAGCTCGCGATCATGCCCGCGCAGCCGCTCAGCGCGAGCAGGGTCCAGCGGCGTTTCGGCGTCATCGGCGATCCTCGCTTTGGTTTCAGCCGCGACGGTCGCTTCCGTCACAGCCAGGGTGTTGCGGTGAAAAGCGTCGAGGCTCTCGATCTGGCGGCCGCGCGCGGCGGCCTCCAGACGGCGTGCGGCCGCTTGGGATCGGGCTTGCTCCAGGCGCTGTTCAGTCGCCTCCAGCCGACGCGCCTGCAGACGCAGCGGGTCCCAGCGAAGGCCGAGGCCTCCGCCCAGAGCCGATAGCAAGGCCGCGACCGCCAACGCCGCCGCCAGCCAGCCCAGCGGCGTCAGGGCGCGAAACAGGCGCCCGCTCATGGATAGGCCCTCCGGTCCAGTTCGAAGTGCGGCCCATCGCGCAGCCGCGGCCAGTCTCCGCCCCAGATCAGGGGCGTGCCGGCGGCGGCGGCGGCGGCCTTGAACGCTTCGGCGATGCGCGGATACAGCGGCCAGTCCCAGCGGACCTGACCATCGACCCAGGCCGCCACATCCACCGCATGACCGGTCAGATGACGCGAGTTCAGCGTCCGGCTGGCCCCGGCCCGCACCAGCTCCGCCTGACGCGCGGACGTCCGCAGCCCTTCCGTGACCATGAAATCCACCGACGTCCGGCCGATCGCCGCCTCGACCACGGCGACCAGATCGGGATGGACGCCTCTGAGGCGCTCTCGCGACCGTTGCGACAGGTGAAAGGTCATGGCCTGCCCCCCGCACGCAACCGCGCCAGATTGACGATCTGCTGTGCGCTGGGCGCCACCAGATAGAGCAGCAGCATCAGGGCGATCAGTCCCATCAGCCCTTCGGCGATGCGCGGCAGATCGGCGGCCGTCGCCCGCGTCACCGCCAGTCGCAACAGCAGCCACAGCGCCAGACTGGCGGCATAGACATAGAGGCGTCGCCACAGCCAGCGGCCCTCGGCCAATTCCACGGCAGGGGGTTCAACAAGAACGCCGCCCGGCTCGTCCCTGTGGTCAGGCGTCATCGTTCATCCTCCGGATCATGAGGCGCGGCCGAGCTTCGCCAGTCGCTGCCCAGGTGGTCGAAACAGTCGTCGGCCGAGAGGCGCTCGGGCGCGGCCCAGGCCTCCTCGTCCAGAAGCGGCTCCAGTTCGCCGAGCGACATGGGCTCCTCGGCGTCGATGATGCGGTGCAGACGTCGGATCATGGCGCTCACCCGATCGCCGTCAGCCAGACCACGCCGGCCGCGCCCTGCCCGCCGGCGCCCGCCGCCGTCACGCCTGCGCCGCCGCCGCCTCCGCCGCCGCCATGAAGGCCGCCGGCTCCCCCCGCATGGCCGGCGCCTGAAGCCTGGGCGCCGCCGCCCGAGCCGCCGCCTCCGGCCCAGTGCAGGTCCGGCCATGGCGCCGCCTGTCCCGCCGCGCCGGCCGTCGCGCCGCCTGCGCCGCCCGCCGCTCTCAGCAGCAGCATCGCGCCAGCGCCGCCTGCCCCTCCGGGCTGGGCCGCATTGGCTGCGCTGAGACCGCCGCCCGCGCCGCCTCCGCCGGCGCCGTCCGGACGCGCCGCCGCCTGCCCGGCCCCGCCGGCCGCCGAGACGGAAGAGGCTCCGCCCCCGTTGGAGGCCGGCGCGCCGCCGCCGCCCGCGCCGCCGTTCCCCGACGCTGCAGAACCGCCCGCGCCGCCGCGCCCGCCTTCGCCTGTCAGCAGGGTCTGAGCGCCGATCTTCACCAGGCTCGCGCCGCCCGCCGCGCCCCCGGCGCCGGAGCCGACGCCCCCGGCTCCGCCCACTCCGACCGTGATCGTCAGGGCGCCCGACAGATTCACAGCCGGCCACAAGGCGGTCATGACGCCGCCCGCGCCGCCGCCTCCGCCGCCATGCCGAACGGCGCCGGACGCTCCGGCCAGACCGGCCCCGCCTCCACCGCCTCCGCCCACGCAGACGACCTCGATCCAGCGCGCCCATACCGGCGGGGTCCAGCTCCCCGAGGCGGTCAGCACCGTCGTCTCGCGGCGCGTCGCGCCCTGACCGAACCAGGCGCGGCCCGTGCTGCGGTCGATCCGCAGCGCCTCATGCCAGGCGCCGCCGTCGGGGCTGACCTTCAGCCGCAAGTCGTCGTCGCCGACCAGCCCCAGCTCGGCCCGGCCGCCCCAGCCGCTCTGGAACAGCAGAGACAGGACGTCGCCCGCCGTCTGCTTGTTGAAGGTGAAACGCAGATCGCCGTCGCCGCCGCTCTCGCTCTCCAGCGCGGTCCACAACGCCTTGTTGGCCCGCACGGCGACGACGTTCGTCGCGTCCGCCGTGGTGTTCACGCCCAGACGGGTGATCTGCTGGATCTCCTCCGGCAGGCCGAAGGACAGGGGCGTCCAGCCCCCGTCGCGACGGACCAGGATCTCCTCGTTGTCCAGCACCACGGCCAGCAGACCGTCCGGCGCCGGAATCGGCAGCCAGCCGCCCCGCTCATGCCGCAGCAGACTGCCTGCCGGATGCGTCGCCCAGTCCGCGCCCGTTGCTTCTTCCGGCAGGATATAGAGCGCCCCCTCGGCCTGATCGGCGGGCTGATCGCTGACCGTGCGGCTGACCACGGCGGTCTGGATCAGGGCGTCCAGACGGGTCAGGGCCTCGTTCAGGGTCACGTGTTTCTGCAGCTGTCCGGCCGCCAGATAAGGCAGGCCCAGACGCGCGCTGGCGTCATCGCTCATGGCGGTCTCCAAAGGTTGAGACCGCAGTCTGGTCAGGCGACGAGCCCCGGCGCGTCGATCCGCTCGAGTTCACGCCAAAGCCGGGAATTTTCAGGGATTGGCCGCATCAGGCGCGCTATCGCCCTGCGCCGCGCCTGCGCATTTGGACGCACGAAGCCGCGCTCGACAGGTCCGGCGCCGACGCGCTAACCGACGCTTCCCCACGCGTTCACCGAAGGTCGCTGCATGACCCTGACCCAGGCCCTGATGCGACTGGCCGCCCTGGCCCTGCTGGCGCCGTCTGGCCTCATCGCCGTCTCCGCGCTCAGCCGCATCGGCCACCGCCTGCCCGACCTGCTGACCCAGTTCACCGCGCCCGCCCTGGTTGCGACGCTGGCGCTGTGCGGCCTCTTCCTGCTGTTCAGACTGTGGGACATGGCCGCCCTCGGCGCGGGCTTGGCGGGGCTGCTGCTTCTGGCCGTCTGGCCGCAATGGACGCCTGAGAAAGGCCGCCCCGCTGGGTCGAATACTCTGACCGTCTACTCCGCCAACCTGTGGGCGCGGAACGAGGACGTGGCGGCCATCACCCGCTCCATCGAACAGGCCGACGCCGACGTGGTCATGCTGATCGAGCTGGGCGACGCCCCGGCCGCGCAACTGGACACGATCCTGACCGCCTATCCCCACCGCATCAGCACGCCGCGCAAGGATCGGCCCAGCGGCGCCGCCCGCTCGGTGATCGCCTCGCGTCTGCCGCTGCGCCGTGTGCGCGATGCTGACGGTCAGGGCCTGGCGGCCCTGGTCGCCCAGGCCGAGACGCCGCTGGGGCCGGTCAGCCTGATCGCCGTCCACATGACGCGGCCCTGGCCCTTCCAGCATCCCTACGGCCAGATCAGTCAGGCGCAGCGCCTCGCCGGACTGCGCGCCGGGCTGGAAGGTCCGGTCATCATCGCTGGAGATTTCAACAGCGTCTCCAGCGGCCGCATCGGTCGTCAGATCAAGGCTGAGACAGGCCTGATCCCCGCCCCCGCCTGGCTCGGCACCTGGCCCTCGGCCCTGCCCGCCTTCCTCGGCATCACCATCGACCACGTCTGGCGCACGCCCGATCTGGCGCTGGTCGAGCGGCGGTTGGGCCAGAAGACGGGTTCGGACCACCGCCCGGTGATCGTGCGCCTCAGCCGGGCCGAGCCATAAGGGCCTTCAGCCGCGCCTCATGTCCGTTGTCGGGGAAATCGTCGGCGATCCAGCTCTCTTCGAAGGCCTTCAGTAGCCGCCCCGTCTGCGGTCCTGGTTGAAGACCCAGTCGCGCCAGATCCTTGCCCCCCACCGGCAGCTTCGGCGGCGACCAGTTCGCCGCCAGCGCCAGCAGGCGTTGCACCGTCCCGGCGTCCGCGCCCGCCGCCCAGGCGCGATAAAGCCGATCCTCGACCGCCTGACGCCCCGTGCGCCAGACGGCGGCGCGCGCCTCGGCCTCGCTCATCGCCGGATCAATCTGTTCGCCGACCGCCTCGGCCAGCCGGTCCCTCTGGGCGTTCGACAGCCGCAGCCTCAAGGCCGCCGCGCGCACCGCCTCCGCGTCCTCCGGCAACAGCGCTGACAAACGAAGCACCGGGTCCGTGCTGACCCCGACCATCGCCTCGAACAGCGTCAGGCTTTTCGGCTGCGGCATAACCCGCCCCAGCACCCCCGCCTGATCCATCAGCCGCACCGCCGCGCGCGGATCGGGCGCGGCCAGCAGCTTGAGCAGTTCCTTCGACACCCGCTCGGCCGACAGCCGTTCGACCCCTTCGGCCAGAGCGGCGGAGGCTTCGACCGCCGCCGCATCCGGCGCCCCGCGCCCGTACCAGGCGAAAAAGCGATAGAAGCGCAGGATGCGCAGATAATCCTCGCGGATGCGCTGTTCCGGCTCGCCGACGAAGACGATCCGTCCGGCCAGTGCGTCCTCATACCCCGCGCCCGTCGGGTCGAGGATCAGCCCGTCCGCATCGGCATAAAGGGCGTTCAGTCGGAAATCCCGCCGCGCCGCATCTTCGGCCCAGTCGTCGGTGAAGGCGACCGTGGCGCGGCGCCCATCCGTCGACACGTCCCGGCGCAGGGTGGTGATCTCGAACGGCTGGCGCTCCGATATGGCCGTCACCGTACCGTGCTCCATGCCGGTCGGCACGCTCTTCAGGCCCGCCGCCTTCAGCGCCCGGACCACCGCCTCGGGCGTCAGGACAGTGGCGATGTCCACATCGTCGATCGGGGCGCCCAGCACGGCGTTGCGCACGCATCCGCCGACGAAACGGGCGCAGTCCGTCCCGCCCGCCGCCGCCAGCGCCGCCATCACCGCCTGCGTCGCGCTAGCCGTCAGCCAGTCCTGCCCTGAAAGGACGCGGCTCATTCCACACGCTCGGTCGCGTCAGCCTCGGCGGCCTGATGCGGCGCGGCCTCCTCGCCATAGAGCCGGTTGAACAGCCCCTTCAGAATGCCCGCCGTCACGCCCCAGATGTAGCGCTCGCGATAGGGCATGGCCCAGAACCAGCGGCGCGGCCCATTCTCCTGATCATAGTAGTCGCGGCGATGGTTCACCGGGTCCATCAGAAAGTCCCACGGCGCCTCGAACACCTCGGCCACCTCGGCGGGCGACGGGGTGACGTCCGGCGGCGCCGTCAGCCAGCCCACCACCGGCGTCACCAGAAACCCGGTGCCCGTCTCATACGGATCGCCCAGGCCCAGCGGTTCGACCACGGCAGGATCCAGCGCGATCTCCTCCCACGCCTCGCGCAGGGCGGCGTCCAGCGCCGTCTCGCCGGGATCGAGCCGCCCGCCCGCAAAGGCGATCTGCCCCGTATGGCTGGCCAGACTGTCGGATCGGCGCGTCAGCAGCACGCTGGGGCCGTCTTCGCGCGCGATGATGGGGATCAGCACCGCCGCCGGTCTCAGCTTGACCTTCGGACGGCTGAAATCAGGGTTCAGGTCATAGTCGGACCGCACCGCCGCCCGCTCGGGCGACCATGCCGACACCGGGTCCAGCCGCTGTTGCAGCCGGGCTTTCAACCCGACACAGGTCAAAGCCCCGCCCCTTCCGGCCCCAGCGGGAACGCCACGCCGCCCGACCGTACAGCCAATCGGCCGTCTTCCACCCGCGCCCGTTCGACCAGCTCGTAGAAGACCGGCCGGGCGATCCGCGCCCACAGATCGCCGCGTACATGAACGCGCGGCGCCGGCTCGCCCGTCGTCGCGTCCGTCTCGACAATGATGGCGTGTTCGGGACCGGCGACGGCCTCGTCGCCCTGATCCGTGGTGAAGACCAGCGCCGCGCCCTCGTCGCGCACGGCCACGGCGCGGAACGGCAAGTCCTCGACCGCGATCTTCAGCTTCTCGACCGGCGTGACCAGATGATAGCCGTCCGGGTCTTTCCTCAGCACCGTCGAGAACAGCCGCACAAGTTCAGCCCGTCCGATGGGCGAGCCTTCATGCATCCACACCCCGTCGGCGCGGATCAGGATGTCGATTTCGCCGCAATGTTCAGGATGCCACAGATGCACGGGCGGCAGACCCCTGCCCGGCGCCTGACGCGCAGCCTCAGCCACGCTGGCCAGACCGGAGCCGGACGATGTCGGTGGGTTCGTCATGTCTGAACTATGGGACGCGTCGCCCCGCAAAGGAAGGCCGCGCCCGGCTCAGAGGTCGGCCCGAACAGCTCCGACCGGCGCCGTCTCGGTGAAGGGCAGCCACATGACCCGGCGCTGATCCACCGGCCCCGGCAGCACGGCGTCCGGCGCAGGCTTAAACCCGAAGCGCGAGAAATAGGGCGGATCGCCGACCAGCAGGATGCCGTCCAGCCCCAGCGTCTTCGCCTCCTCGATGCAGGCGCGCACCAGTTCGCCGCCCAGTCCCGTGCTCCGGCTGGCCTTGTCCACGGCGATGGGGCCCAGAAAGACTGAACGCGCTTCGCCCGCCATGACCGACCACAGCCGCACCGAGCCGATCAGGCGGCCGCCTTCATACAGGCAGAACCCGGTCGTCAGCGGCGCGCGCTCGCGCAGCCGCTCGGCCGTCTTGGCGAAACGGCCTGGGCCGAAGGCGGCGATGACCAGGGCGTCGACGGCGGCCGCATCGGCTGTCGTCTCACGCGTGATCGCCCCCGCGAACTGCGGGTCGTCAGGCGGGGCGGAGGCGGGCGCGGCGTTCATGCGCGGCCCCTAGTCCCCCGCGCCCCGCGAATCAATCGCGATCTTCGGCGAAATGGCGCGAAATCAGCCCACCCGGGAGAAGTCCGGCGCGCGCTTCTGGCTGAAGGCCATGAAAGCCTCCATCGCCTCGGGGCTGCGCATCTGCGAACCGAAGGCCTGCGCCTCGCGCTGCATCACCGCCCACAGCAGCTCAGCGTCGCGCATCAGGGCCTTGGTCTTGCGGATCGAGTTGGGCGCGCGCGTCGCCAGCTTGCCCGCCAGTTCCGCCGCCGTCGCATCGACCTGATCAGCGGGAACAGCGCGGTTGGCCAGCCCCCAGGCCAGAGCCGTCTTGCCGTCGATCGTCTCGCCCAGGGCGAACAGTTCAAAGGCGCGCTGGTGGCCGATACTGGCTCCCAGCAACAGCGAAGACGCAGCCTCCGGCGCCAGGGCCAGATTCACGAAGGGCACGGACAGCAGGGCGTCTTCGGCCACCACCACCATGTCGCAATGCAGCAGCAGCGTCAGGCCGATGCCCACCGCCCGGCCGCGCACCGCCGCCACGGCGGGCTTGTCCAGATCGGCCAACGCCTTCAGGAAGCGGAACACCCCCATCTCGACCAGATCGCCCTCGGTCTGGCCGATGGCGATGAAGTCGGCGATGTCATTGCCCGCCGAGAAGGAATCGCCCTCGCTGCGGAACAGGATGACGCGCACGGCGTCATCGGCCCTCGCCTTCTCCGTCGCATCGGCCAGAGCCGTATACATGGCCTGGGTGATGGCGTTCTTCTTGTCCGCACGGTCGAAGACGACCGTCAGGACGCCGCCCTCCAGATGGGTCCGAATATGTTCGCTCATTGGCCTGTCTCCGAAAGGCTCCACCAATCCACGCCGTCCCCGTCCCGCGCGCGGCGGACTCGTCCCTGGCGTTCGAGATAGTTGAGGTGCGCCAGCGCCTCGCCGGTCGCCATGCCCAATACGGCGTCGCCCACCGGCCGAGCGAACAAAGCGCCGAACACGTCCACGGCGCGACACGGCGTCCGCAGCGTCTTCTCCAACCGCTTCAGCGCCACCTCATGCCCGCGCATCAACGCCTCCAGCCGCAAGGTCACGCCGTAGAACGGCTCCCCGTGCGACGGCAGCACCAGCAGATCACCCGGCAGGAGTTCCTTCAGCGCCGCCAGCGAGCGCAGCCAGTCGCCCAGCGGGTCGGCCTGCGGCTCCGTCGGCCAGATCGAGATATTTGAGGAAATGCGCGGCAGAATCTGATCGCCCGCGATGAAGATGCCGTCCGTCTCGCGCCACATGCAGACATGCTCCGGACTGTGCCCTTCGCCGATCACGACCCGCCATTCATCACCGCCGATGCTCAGAATCTCGCCGTCCTGCACCCGGCGGTAATCACGCGGAAAATCCTGAACCATGCGGCCGAACCCGCCATAGCCGTCCCGCCAGCGCGCCACCTGTTCGTCCGACCATCCCGCCGCCCGATAGAAGGCTTCAGCGCTCGCCGGAGGCCCCAACGCCTCGTCGCCGATCAGCAGTCGCGCGGTCACATACTCCGTCCGCGACATCAGCAGCGGCGCATCGAACTGTTCGCACAGCCAGCCGGCAAGGCCGATATGATCCGGGTGCATATGAGTGCAGATGACGCGGGTGACGGGGCGGCCGCCCAGGACGCCGGTCAGCGTCCTGCTCCAGCCTTCGCGCGACACATCCGTGGCCAGACCGGCGTCGACAATGGCCCAGCCGTCTCCATCCTCGATGGCGTAGAGATTGATGTGGTTTAGGGCCATGGGCAGCGGCAGGCGCAACCACAGCACGCCGGGCGCGACACGCGTCGCCTCGCCGGGCGCTGGCGCGGCGTCAAAGGGATAATTCAGCCCGCGCTCCGTCCGGGAACTTGTCAGGGTGTCGCCGTCAGCCAAGTCCGTCTCCAATTGCAACCGTCCTTTTAGAGAGGCTTTTCGATGGCGTCCATTCTTGACCGGGCTTGAACTGGCGGTCAGGGATAAACTCTCTGTTCAATTGGAGCGTCCCCGTGTCTCGCAATGCCCGCACCTTCGTCGCCCTGAGCGCGGCGGTCCTCATCTCCGGCCTCGCCACGCCTTCTTTCGCCCAGCGCACGTCGCAAAACCCCGACGGTCCTCAGGTGACCGAAAGCAGCGGAAGCCGCGCCTCACGTGGCCGTCAACGCCAGCCCCGCGCGCCCCAGCCGCCCAGCGCCGAGGAGGTCCAGGCCGCCGCCCAGGGCGTGCTGACGGCGACGAACACCAACTGCCAGATCACCGAATCCAAGCTGCTGGGCCAATCACCCAACAAGGAGTCGCTGTATGAGGTCGCCTGCGCCGCCGGTCCCGGCTACCTGCTGCTGACCTCGACCCCGCCGCAAGCCACCGACTGCATGGTGCTGGCCTATTCGGCCGAACAGACCCGCGCGCGTGATCCCGAGGCCGACGTCGGTTCGCAATGCAGCTTCCCCGCCAATAATAACGCCATGGCCGTCATCACCGCCTTCGCCAAGGAGGCCGGCGTGGCCTGCACGGTCGACGAAGGCTCCATCATCGGCGCCAAGCCGGGCGGGGTCGTGGTCTATGAGGTCGGCTGCGCCGGCGTCGAAGGCGCCCAGATCAACAAGGCCGCCTCGGGCTGGGAAGTCGTCTCCTGCATGGAGTTGGTCTCGGCCAACGCCACGTGCCGCTTCACCACGCCGGCCGAGCAGGTCGCCACGCTGAAGGGCTGGCTGGCCGGTTCCGAAGCCGCCGCCTGCGACATCAGCCAGGCGCGCTACATGGGCAAGAACGCCAACGGCTCCTTCTATGAAGCCGCCTGCAACGGCGCCGACGGCGTCATCGTCCGCTTCGACACGGCCAAGGCCGTGCAGCAGGTCTACCCCTGCGCCACCGCCCAGCAGATCGGCGGCGGCTGCAAGCTGACGACCACGGCTCCGGCCGCTGCGCCGAACAGCTGACTCTGATTTCAGTCTGAAGTTTCAGACGCCGCCGGAGCAATCCGGCGGCGTCTTTGTTTTGTCCGCCCCTCTTCCCGAATGAAGCGGCTCACCTTAGCCTTGCGTCCCATGCGCATCGCCACCTGGAACGTGAACTCGGTCAACGCCCGCCTGCCCACGGTGCTGGAGTGGATTCAGGCCGCCAATCCCGACGTCGCCTGCTTCCAGGAGATCAAATGCGTGGACGAGAAGTTCCCGCGCGAAGCCTTCGAGGACCTGGGCTACAACGTCGAGACGCACGGCCAGAAGAGCTACAACGGCGTCGCCCTGCTCTCGAAATATCCGCTGTCGGATGTGCGGCGCGGCCTGCCCGGCGACGAGGCGGACGAACAGGCCCGCTATCTGGAAGCCCTGATCGAAGCGCCCCGCCCGATCCGCGTCGCCTCCATCTACCTGCCCAACGGCAATCCGCTGGGAACCGAGAAGTTCGCCTACAAGCTGGCCTGGTTCCAACGCCTTCAGAACCACGCGCGCGAACTGCTGGCGCTGGAGGAACCGCTGGCCCTGTGCGGCGACTACAACGTCATCCCCGAGGCCGAAGACGCCAAGAACCCCGCCGCCTGGGCCGAGGACGCCCTGTTCCAACCGGAAAGCCGCGAAGCCTTCCGCGCGCTGAAATGGCTGGGCTTGGCCGATTCCCACGAACTGGGCCGCGAACCGGCCGGAACCTTCACCTTCTGGGACTATCAGGCGGGCGCCTGGCAGAGGAACCACGGCATCCGCATCGACTTCGCCATGCTGTCGCCCCAGGCCGCCGACCGCTTCCGCGCCATCGAAACGCACCGCGACGCGCGCGACATGGAAAAGCCCAGCGATCACGTCCCCGTCGTGGTCGATCTGGATCTGGAGGCCTGATCCATGGGCGACACGTTCAGGGCCATTCTGCTGATCGCCCTGATCGCCGCCTTCCTGACCACCGGCGTCCTGCTGTTTTCCTGGTGGATGGAGTCCGAACGGCGACTGCGACGGGCGATGAAGAAGGCGCTGGGCGCCCCGGCCGACACCGTGGCCCTGTCAGCCCACGAAGGCCGCGCCTCCGGACTGGACCTCGACGGCGGGCAGTTGGTCGTCCTGTGGAACCGGGGCGCCATGGGGCTGGTCTACGCCTTTGAAGAGGTGCTGGGCGCCGAGATCATCGTCGACGGCCATGTCGTCGCCCGCGTCCTGCGCGGCCAGATGCGCAAGGAGATCGACCTGGACGCGCCCGACGCCGAACTGGTCGTGCTGCGGCTGATCTTCAGCGATCCCCACAACGTCGAGTTCGAACTGACCCTGTGGAACGGTTCTCGCACCGCCCCCGCCTCCGAGGCCGAAAAGACCAGCGGCGCCCGCTCTCCGGGCGAGGGCCTGCGGCTGGGGCGCCGCTGGTTGTCGCACGTCGAAGCCCTGATGCAACGCTGATCGCCCTTCACGGCTTGAGTCCGGGCGGCTAGAACCCCTCGTCCCTCTTTTTGCTTCTTTCTTCAGGAGCCCCCGTGGCCCGCCTCTTCGACGCCTACATCATCGCCAACTGGACCGCCGCCGAGGGCAAGAAGCTGGGCGAACAGACCCTGTGGATCGGCGTCGCCAAGCGCGACGTGCGCTTCCGCCTCTATGCCGAGACACACAACGTCGCCACGCGCGCCGAGGGCGAGAAGCTGATCGCCGACCTGCTGGCCGAACACCGCAAGCGCGGCGACCGCGTGCTGGTGGGCTTCGACTTCGACTTCGGCTTCCCGGCTGGAACCGCTGCGCGGCTGAAGCTGGACGGCCGCCCGTGGGACGCCATGGGCAAGTTCCTGGCCGCCAACATCGTCGACAAGGCCGACAACACGAACAACCGCTACCAGGTCGCGGCCAAGATGAACCGCCTGATGACGGACGAGCCCTGGCCCTTCTGGGGCGCGCCCGCCAGCCAGGCCCAGCGCTGGCTGACCACGACCAAGCCGCCCGAAGGCGCCGGTGCCGACATCCCCGAGTTCCGCGCCACCGAACTGGCCGCGCGCAAGGACAAGCTGCCGCCCAAGAGCGTCTGGCAGATGCACGGCGCGGGCGCGATCGGCGGCCTGACCCTGGTCGGCGTTCCCATGCTGCGCCGCCTGCTGGACACTCTGGGCGCCTCGGCCGCCGTCTGGCCCTTCGGCACAGGCTGGCGCGAACTGACCGAGGCCGACATCGAGCCTCTGTCGGCCGTCGTCGTCGAAGTCTGGCCCGCCCTCTATGAAGCCAAGCGCAGCGTGAACGCCGAGGGCGTCAAGGAATACAAGACCCAGGCCCAGGTCCGCGCCGCCGCCGAAGCCTTCGCCCGCATGGACGACGCCGGCGACCTGCAGAAGGCGTTTGCACCGCCCGCCGGTGCAGACGAAGCCCTGATCGCCCAGGTCGAAAGCGAAGAAGGCTGGATTCTGGGGGTCTGACCTCTTCCTTCTCCCCTTGTGGGAGAAGGTGGCAGGCGGAGCCTGACGGATGAGGGGGGCGACTCCGTCTTCTCGAATTTTAACGACCGGGCGTCAGAATAGTTTTCAGGGCCGACGCGCTGACACCCCTCATCCGAGCGCCTTCGGCGCTCACCTTCTCCCTCAAGGGGAGAAGGAAGAGGTCAGCCGATCAGAACTCTTGCCGCCGCCCGCGCTTCATCGGTGATCTCGGCGCCGGACAGCATCCGCGCGATCTCTTCCTGACGCGGGCCTTCCTCCAGCACGTCGATGGAGGTGCGGGTGTGGCCCTCCACATCCGCCTTGCGGACCTTCCAGTGGGCGTGGCCGCGCGCCGCGACCTGCGGGCTGTGCGTCACGACCAGCACCTGCGCCCCGCGCGACAGGCGTTGCAGGCGTCCGCCTACGGCCTCGGCCACGGCGCCGCCGACGCCCTGATCCACCTCATCGAAGATCATGACCGGCTGGCGCTGGTCCTCGCGGCTGGCCAGAGCCGCCTTCATCGCCAGGGCGAAACGCGCCAGTTCCCCGCCCGAGGCCACCGTATCCAGCGGGCCGAAGGCGGTCCCCGCATTGGTCGCCACCTCGAACCGCACCGTCTCGACGCCCAGCGGGCCGCGACGCGCCTCGATCGGCTCCAGCGTCACGCGGAATCGCGCGCGCTCCAGCTTCAACGGGCCGAGTTCGTCCATGACAGCGGCGACCAGCCGGTCCCCCGCCGCCTCGCGCGCCGAGGTCAGCAGCAGGGCCGCCACATCATAGGCCTCTATCGCGGCGGCGACGTCGCGTCGGGCCTTGGTCAGAGCCTCTTCCCCGTCCTCGATCAGACGCAGTTGTTCACGCAGGCGCATCCGGAGCGCCGGCAGGGCCTCAACCGGGGTGTTCAACTTGCGAGCGGCGGCGCGCAAGGCGAACAGCCGCTCCTCCGCCTTGTCCAGTCGGCCCGGCTCGAAGTCGAAGGCGTCAGCGGCGGCGTCGACGCAGGCCACCGCCTCGGTCGCCTCAACCAGGGCGCGGTCCACCGCCTCGGCCGCCAGCGCCAGTTTGACGATGATGGGATTGTCGCCCTCAGCCCCCGCCTGCACCGCCCGTTGGCGCGCGTGCTCCACCGCGCGCAGAGCCGAGGCCAGACGCTGGCTCAACTTGTCCCCGCCCAGCAGATTGCGCGCATCGGCCAGATCAGCCACCGCCTTCTCCGCCGCGCCGAGGATGGCCCGTTCGCCCGCCAGTTCCGTCTCTTCGTCCGGCTTGGGATCCAGGGCGTCGAGGTCGGCCAGATTCAGCGCGATCTCCTCCGCCTTGGCCGCGGCCTCGGCGGCGGCCCCCTCCAGTTCATCCAGATGGGCCTGCGCCGACTTGAGACGCTCGGCCGCCCCGGCCACGCCCGACAGTTGCGGCTGCAGCCCGCCATAGTTGTCCAGAAGGGTGCGGTGCGTTTTCCAGTCCAGCAGGCCGACGGTTTCATGCTGGCCGTGCACCTCGACCAGCAGGGCGCCGATTTCGCGCAGGGCCGCCACCCCGGCGGGCTGATCGTTGACATAGGCGCGGCTGCGGCCGTCGGCCGACACCACCCGACGCAGGATCAGTTCCTCGCCCGGCGCCGCCTCGAAGCCCCGCTTGGACAGCAGGGCGATCAGCGCCTCGTCATCCGGAGCGGTGAAGACGGCCGTGGCGGACGCTTGCTTGGCGCCGTTGCGCACCAGTCCGGCGTCGGAGCGCGCGCCCAGCGCCAGGCCCAGGGCGTCCAGAATGATGGACTTGCCCGCCCCCGTCTCGCCGGTCAGCACGGTCAGGCCCGCCTCGACCTCCAGGTCCAGGGCGTCGACAAGCACGATGTCGCGGATCGAGAGCGTGGTCAGCATGGGCGATCTGATTCGAGGTTTCGCCGCATCCTAGCCGGAAACAGAACAGGAACGCAGCGCCTTAATCACGCCCCGCGCTCCTTTCTGCGACCGGATCAGGCGCCGCCGGGGATCAGGCGTTGCAGCCAGGATTCGCGCTTGCCCTCGGGCTTGACGTCGAGGCTCTGGCCCCGCTCGTTCAGCAGGGCGTAGGCCTCGGCGTACCAGGGGCTGCCCGGAAAGTTGTGGCCCAGGACGGCGGCGTTGCGGGTCGCCTCCTCGGTCAGGCCCAGGCTCAGATTGACCTCGACCAGGCGATACAGGGCCTCGGGCGTGTGCGACGTTCGCTGGAAATCGGGGTTGTTGATGACCGTCTTGTAGCGGTTCAGGGCGCCCAGAGGCTGGTTGGCCCGCTGATAATAGCGGCCGACGGTCATTTCCTTGCCGGCCAGTTGGTCGTTGACCATGTCGATCTTGACCCGCGCGTCGGTGGCGTAGGTCGAACCTGGATAACGGCGCACCACGTCGCGCAGGCCCGCCAGCGCCGCTTCGGCGTAGCCCTGGTCCCGGCCCACGTCGACGATCTGCTCGAAGTTGCAGACGGCCTTCATGTAGAAGGCGTAGCTGGCCGACGGATTGCCGGGGAACAGGGCGATGAAGCGGTCAGCCGCCGCGATCGCGTCCTGATAGTTGTTGTTCTGATAATAGGCGTAGACCTGCATCAGGATCGCCCGACGCGCCCACTCCGAATAGGGGTGCTGGCGTTCGACTTCCTGGAAATAGTCGACGGCGTCCATCCAGCGCTTGGACTGCAGGCGCTGATAGCCGGTGTTGTAGAGAGCCTCGACCGGACGCTCCTCATAGGCCAGCTTCTGGCGCGGCTTGTTGCCGGCGCAGGCAGAGAGCGACAGGGCCGCGACGGCGACCGTCAACAGGGTCAGGCCGGTACGAGACTTCGAAGCGAGCAAGGGCGACCTCATCAAGATGCCTTCGGGACGCGGACACGCGACACGCGCCCTCGTTAGCAGGATGCGTCCTCTATAACAGCGCCCGCGCCCAAGCCAATCGGCTGAAATCGAAGATACGACCGGAACACGGCTGGACGCCGCCCCGTTCGCCGCCTAGAGAGCGCGTCCAGAAACGCGTCCGCGACTATTGGCGGGGCGATGACGGCGAAAGGATGACCGGTCAATGAAGCTGCTTGCTGGCAATTCGAACCGGAGCTTGGCCCAGGCCATCGCCTCGCACCTGGACATGCCGCTGACCAAGGCCCAGGTGAAACGCTTCGCCGACAATGAGGTGTTCGCCGTCGTCGAGGAGAATGTGCGCGGCGAGGATGTCTTCATCATCCAGTCGACCTCCTATCCGGCCAACGACAACCTGATGGAAATGCTGATCATGACCGATGCGCTGGTGCGCGCCTCGGCCCGGCGCATCACGGCGGTCATGCCCTACTTCGGTTACGCCCGTCAGGACCGCAAGACGGGCGGCCGCACGCCGATCTCGGCTAAGCTGGTCGCCAATCTGATCACCCGTGCGGGGGCCGACCGCGTCCTGACCATGGACCTGCACGCAGGCCAGATTCAGGGCTTCTTCGACATCCCGACCGACAACCTGGTGGCCACGCCCGTGCTGGCCCAGGACATCAAGGAAAACTATCCGCGCGGCGATGATCTGATGATCGTCTCGCCCGACGTCGGCGGCGTGGTGCGCGCCCGCTCGCTGGCCAGCCGCCTGGACGCCGACCTGGCCATCGTCGACAAGCGCCGCCCCAAGGCGGGCGAGAGCGAGGTCATGAACATCATCGGCGACGTCGAAGGCCGCCGCTGCATCCTGTTCGACGACATCGTCGATTCGGGCGGCACTCTTGTGAACGCGGCCAAGGCGCTGATCGATCGCGGCGCGACCGAGGTCTCGGCCTACATCAGCCACGGCGTCCTGTCCGGCCCGGCCGTGGATCGCGTCACCAACGGCCCCCTGAAGGAGCTGGTGATCACCGACTCCATCGAACAGCCTGACGAAGTTTTGAAGTGCTCGAAGATTCGCCGCGTGTCCGTGGCTCCGCTGATGGGCGAGGCTATTCGGCGGATCGCCAACGAAGAGTCGGTCTCAAAGCTGTTCGATTAAGGTTCGGCTAACCATTCCCTCCGCGATATAAGGGTCTGTAGTCTGGGACGCCGCGCGCCTCGGACGCCCCTCCAAGTGCGTATCGCTTAAGAACAAGGGAAGACCGCCGATGCCCCAGGCCTTCTTGCGCCGCGGCCTCTCCGTCGCCGCTGTCGCCGCCGCCGCCGTCCTGGCCAGCTGTTCGACGCCCGAACCGGAAGCGCCGCCGCCTCCGCCTCCGCCGCCGCCTCCCCCCGCCCTGGCTCTGAATCAGAGCGTGGCTGAAGCCGCTTCGGTCTATGTGGCCTTCGTGCGTGAAGTCGGGTCGATCCAGGCCGGCTTCCCCGACGCCGAATCCATCCAGGCCGCCCTGCGCAAGGGCGCCGCCGTCGAGGCCGGCCAGTTGTCGCGCGGCATGATCGCCTATGGCGCCATTCTGGCCCTGCAGTCGCCCGACTATGTCGCCGGCGTGCGCCAGTACGCCGCCGACCCGGCCCAGCGCCAGCAGATGGTGGCGCGAATCGTGGCCGATCCCGCCTACGCCGCCACCCTGCCGGGCGCCGAATCGGCCGCCGGCCTGATCGCCAGCACCATGGGCAAGGACGCCGCGACCATGACCGCCCTCGCCGAGGCGGTGGAAGGCGACGCCTACACCATTCAGGAGCGCACCGATCCGCGTCGTCGCTGGGCCACCCAGCCCGTCGCAAACCGCGACGGCCGCCTGGAAGGCGCCAAGACCCTGTCGGCCACGCCGCGCCTGCCGTCGGCCGAGGACAGCGCCCGCCTGTTCGCCGCCGCCAACAGCGGCTCGGGGCTGAACCTGGCCGCCGCTCAGCGCGGAGCCCCCTTTACCCCCGCCATCGTCAACTCCCTGGCCATCGCCGCCCTGGCGGCCCTGGGCGCGGCGGGCGAGGACGCCAAGGCCAATACCGACGCCCTGACGACCGAATCGAACAATGAGTTCTGTTTCAGCATGTCCAAGCTGATGCTGTTCCAGTGTCTGGCCGCATCCAGGCCGAACTATGAGGACATCTTCTGCGCTGGCCGTCACGTGGTGCGCGACCTCGCCCAGTGCACGGCCCAGTATACGGGCCCGATGCCGACCATCACCGTGGCCGTGCCGCCTGCCGGCGCGCCTGCGCCGATGGCCCAGGCTCAGAACGAGTCCTCACCCTCCGCCTCTCCGCACGGCTGAGGTCGATTATCGCCGCGGGCGCGGCCGGGGCGGTTGCGTCCGCCCCGTGTTCCGTGTAATAGCCCGCGCTCTTGAATTCGAAGGGTTCATGACCCCGCCGCGCGGGACCCGGTTCCGCGCAGGCGTTTACTTGTATTGAAGGCGAGCCCGATGGCCGAGATCATTCTGAACGTTGATGTCCGCGAGAACGTGGGCACCGGCGGCGCCCGCGCCGCGCGTCGCGAAGGCGCTGTGCCCGGCGTCCTGTACGGCGGCGACAAGGCCCCGGTGGCCATCTCCGTGAACGAGCGTGAATTCCGCAAGTCGCTGTACACCGGCAAGCTGATCGGCCACCTGGTGACCCTGAAGCACGGCAAGGAATCGCAGCCGGTCATCGCCAAGGACATCCAGTTCGACCCGGTTTCCGACCGTCCGCTGCACTTCGACCTGATGCGCGTCGGCGCCAAGGAAGAGATCAAGATCGAAATCCCGGTCGCCTTCATCAACGCTGACGAAGCTCCCTACACCCGTCAGGGCGGCATGCTGGAAGTCGTGCGCCACACGGTCGAGATCCTGGTCCGCGCCGACCGTATCCCGTCAGAACTGGTCGTCGACCTGAAGGGCCGCGAGATCGGCGAGAACATCCGCATCTCGGACATCCAACTGCCGGAAGGCGCCGCGCCGACCATCGCCGACCGCGACTTCATGATCGCCGCGATCAAGAACTCGGCCGCTGGCCAGTCGGACGCGGGCGACACGACCGTCGAAGGCGAAGCCGAAGAAGCCTGACGTTTCTTCCCCTATCGCCCTGCGCACGGCGCAGGGCTGCTTGAGGGGGTTGAACAGCGAGACACAGCCCCGCCCGGTTCGCCTGGCGGGGCTTTTCTTTGCCTGAAGCAAGGGGCATGAGGACCGCATGATCATCATCGCAGGCCTGGGCAACCCCGGCGCCAAATACGAAAAGAACCGCCACAACATCGGCTTCATGGCCGTGGACGAGATCGCCAGCCGCTGGCGCTTCGGCCCCGCGCGCGCCAAGTTCCAGTCCATCGTAGCCGACGGCGAGGTCGAGGGGACCAAGGTCCTGCTGATGAAGCCCCAGACCTATATGAACGAGAGCGGCCGGGCCGTCGGCGAGGCCGCGCGCTTCTACAAGGTGAAGCCCGAGCACGTCATCGTCTTCCACGACGAGATCGACCTCGCCCCCGGCCGCTTCCGCATGAAGAAGGGCGGCGGCGCAGCGGGTCAGAACGGCGTGCGCAGCCTGATCAGCCACCTGGGCGCCGACTTCCGCCGCGCCCGCATGGGCATCGGCCATCCCGGCGAGCCGCAGCTGGTCATGCACCACGTCCTGGGCGACTTCCATAAGGCCGACAAGCCGTGGCTGGATGCGCTGCTGCAGGCCTGCGCCGACGCCCTGCCCTTCGCGGTGAACGGCGACGACGAACGCTATCAGGGCGAAGTCATGCGCCTGGCCCCCGCGCCGAAGTTCAGCCCCAGGCAGGCGGCCAAGGGCGAATAACCCTCTCCCGCTGGGAGAGGGTCGATCAATCCGTCGTCGTCCATACCGCCTTCAGCGTCGTCGCGCCGTTCGCGGGCACGCTCAGCGTCCAGACCGGATAGCCGGTGTCGTCCACCCGACTGCGCACCGACTGGCTGCGGATACGGAAGCCGCGCTGCATGGCGGCGTCGGCGACCAGTTCGACTGTCACCGGCTCGGATCGGGCGTTGGTGACGGTCGTCTCGACTTCAGTGCGCTCGGTCGTGACGGCGCCGCGCGTCGACCTGCCCGACTTCACCAGCCGCGTCTGCACCCGCACGTCCGGCGATTCGCCGAAGGTCAGCCGCACCGGCAGGCCTACGCCCTTGTCCTCGAACCGATCCTGACCGGCCAACAATACGCCGCCCGCGCCGTCCGGCTGCATCACCGCCACCGACCCGCCCGGCAGGGCCACGCCCAGCCCGGCGCCCTCCTCGTTGCGCAGCTTCATGACGATGGCCGTAGGCTGCGTCTCCTCGTCCGCGTTCAACACTCCGGCGCGATAGACCCGCTCATAGGTCACGCCCTCGCGCTCCAGAAAGCGCACCTGCTTGGTCTGACGCGCGGCGACCGTCGTCGGCTCAGGCAGAGTGTAGATCTTGTAGTCCCCCAGTTCGCCCTGACGCGCCACACGGCTGCCGGTGACGACGATATCGGCTGCCGCTTCCTGAACCGCCATCCGCATCATCGGAGCAGGCGCAGGCGGCGGAGGAGGGGCCGGAGGAGCCACCCCATAGTTCGCAAGTTCGCCCGCCCCCAGCGTCGTCGTCCCCTGCGGCCAGCACTGATTCTGCTGATAACGGACCAGCGGCTCGACCGGCGTGGTGTCTGCATCCTTCCGCAGCGTGCCCGCCACCACCTGCACCGGCGCGTCTGGGAAGCCCGTTCCGCCGAAATTGGCCAGCGTCACCCAGCCGGTCAGGTCCATCGTCCCGTCCGTGGGGGCCAGACGCGCCACATAGTCGGCCGACCACTGCAATCCTGTGGTCAGATAGGCCAGCGTCACCGTGTGCCGTCCCGCCCGCTCGGCGCGCGTGCGAACCGACAAGGTCGGCTGGTCGCCCAACCCCTCGGGCACGCGGTCGAAAACCACCCGCTCGGTCTGGCCAGAGCAGTCCAGCGCCTCGAACCGGCCGTCGATCTCCAGCACGGTTCCTTGGGCGCCCGCGCGGATGACGGCGGCCTTCTCGACCTGTTCGCCGGTCGCGGGATTGGTGCGGACGACGCGCACCACCTCGCCGATGGATTTCTCCATCAGGCTGGCGGGCGACAGCAGGTCGAAGTCGGCGTTGCGCTCGACCACATGGGCGGGCAGGCCCTCCAGCACCGCGCTCTGCGGCACGACCCCGGTGGCCAGGCCGCGAAAACGGATGATCGCCTCGCCCTCCGGAAGATCGACCGTGCGCGTCTCGACGATCAGGGCCAGCCCTTGCCGGTCCAGCCGGCTCCACGGCTGGCGCGACTGCTCCATCAGGGCGACCGTATCGACCGGCCGGTCGCGATAGATGACCACCGTCGCCCCGTCGGGACGCGCGGACACGCTTTCCGTCTGCGCCCAGACCGTGGGCGCCAGAAGGCTCAGCGCTGTGGTGATCGCCAGAAGACGGCGCATGGGATCAGCCGCCCGTTGTGATGGTCGCGGTCAGCTTGGTCTCGCCGTTGGCTGGCACCGGCACGCGCCAGACGACGGTGCGGGCGTCGCGCATCTCGCCCTCGATGCTCTGGTCCGTCAGTTCAGTGTCGCGCCCCAGACCGCGCTGGCGCACCTCGACCGTCACGGCCTCGGGGCGGGCGTTGCGGACGGTGTATTCCATGGCGTAGCGGGTGCGGAAATAGTCGACCAACCGCTTCGACACCCGCTCGGACGACACCAGGCGCGGCTGCACGGTCACGTCGAAGGCGTCGCCCGTCGTCACCACGATCTCGGACCCGGCAGGCGAGTGATCGACCTGACTTTCGCCGATAAAGCGCGGCTCGCCCGCCTCATCCTTCACATAGACGCGGATCACGCCGGCCGGCAGGGCGCGCGCCGCGTCGCCCGATCCGTTGGCGAAGATGACCCCGACCTCGGCCGCGATCGGCTCCTCGGCGCTGTAGAAACCGTCGACGACCCGCAGATAGCGCTTGGTCGCAGGCACGCCCGCCGCGTCGATCAGGCCGACCTGCTTGGTCTGGTTGTTGGCGACCGTGACGGCCTCGGGCAGAGGATAGACATAGACATCGGCCAGCGCGCCCTGCCCGCCCGACTGGGTTCCATTGCCGCGCGTATTGGACACACGGACCGGCGGACGCGGATTATAGCCGCCCTGATTGATCAGGTTGACGTCGCCCGCCACCACCCGCGTCTGGGCGTTGCTGAAGGTCGCGCCCGAGTTATTGGTCAGCGTCACCCAGCCGGTCAGATCCAGCTTGCCCGCCTTCTCGTCGAAACGGGCGACATAGTCCGCCTTCCACGTCAGACCGCTGGTCAGATAGGACAGGGTCGTTTCGCGGCGACCTGCCCCCTCGGCGTCCAGCGTCACGCTGAGCGTCGGGCGCGGGCGCAGGTTCTGCGGCACTCGGTCGAAGATGACGCGCGTCGGCACGCCGTCATCGCGCAGCACCTCGATACGGTCGCCGATCTGCAGCACCACGCCCTGATTCGCCGCCAGCACGCGGGCGCGCTCGGTCGATTGCGCGCCCGATCCGGGGTTGGTGCGGACGATGCCGATCTCATTGCCGACAGCGCTTTCCATCAGCTTGCTCGGCGTCAGCAGGTCATAGTCGAAGTTCTGCTCGACCACCGACAGACCGCGCCCCGACAGCCCCACCGTCTCGGGCCGGATGCTGGCCGAAACGCCCGGAAACTCCTGACGCGAACGGCCGGCGGGCACGTTCAGGTTCCGCACGTCCTCCACCAGGGCGATGTTCTGATTATAGACGGTCAGAGACACGCGGTCGGGACCGCCCGGCCCCTCCTCCACCTGTTGCGCGACTGCGGGCGCCGCGAGAAGCAGGGCGAGAGCGAAAGGTCCGATGGCGCGGATCATGCGTATCCTCGATGACTGTCCAAGCGTCACGCTGCACTGCGAAGGCGGTCTTGTCGAGGCCGCACGCGACGCCGCGCCGCCCCTCGCCGGTCTAGCTTCCCCGGCTGGGAAGGTTTAAGCCCTGCCTCGTGACCCGCTCCCAGTCTGAAAACTGGTCGACCTGGCGCTCGCTGGCCTTCCTGGCCGCGACGTTCGCCATCGTGATCGGCAGCCTGATGCCGTTTGCCGCGCTGGCGGCCTCCACGCCGGGCCAGCCCATCGTCATCTGCTCGGCCGATGGTCCCCAGACCATCCAGTCCGGCGGCGTCGACGGCCCGGCAAAGGAGCATATGGGGGCCAAGTGCGCCGCCTGCGTCATGCCGCTACTGGCCGCCCTGCCCGCACCCGCCGCGCCGGAACCGGCGCCGGTCGTGCGCATAACGCAGGCCGTCGTCTACACCCCCTTTATCGCCGGCCCTCCGCCCCCGGCCCGCGCCCCGCCGCGCCCGCCGTCGCGCGCCCCGCCTCACGCCTGAAAACCAGACCCATCGACGCCGCGCGCCTGCTTGAAGGCCTGCGCGGCCGTACATCTGTTTTCAGGATACAAATTCCATGTCTCTCAAGACCGCTGCGGCGCCGTGCGCCCTGCTGATCGGCGCCTGCCTGGCGCCCGCCCTTGCTCACGCCGACGCCCTGCCGGGTGCTGACAGCCCCACCGTCGTTGACAGCATCATCGTCACCGGCCGCCGCAACGCCGAAGACCCGACCGTCGTGGCCGAGGCGCGCGACCGTCTCAGCCGCACCCCCGGCGCCGTCGCCGTGGTGTCGGCCGAAAGCTATTCCGACCGCTTCGTCCAGGGCTTTTCCGACACCCTGCGCAACGTCCCCGGCGTGTTGGCTCAGAAGCGGTTCGGCGAGGAAAGCCGTCTGTCGATCCGCGGCTCAGGCATCGCCCAGGGCTTTCACCAGCGCGGCGTGCTGTTCGCGCAGGACGGCGTGCCCTTCGCCGACGCCGACGGCTTTTCCGACTTCCAGAGCGTGGATTCCCTCAGCGCCCGCTATGTCGAGGTATGGAAGGGCGCCAACACCCTGCGCTTCGGCGGGGCGCAACTCGGCGGCGCCATCAACCTCGTCACCCCGACCGGCCGCACCGCCCGCCAGCGCGCCCTGATGCAGATCGAGGGCGGCAGTTACGGCTTCGTGCGCGGCCACGGCGCCGTCGCCGAGACCTATGGCGACTGGGACGTCTACGCCGCCGCCACGGCCATGCAGGGCGACGGCTGGCGCGACCACAGCAAACAGTCGCAAGGCCGTCTGACCGTCAATGCGGGCCGTTCCTTCGGCGAGGACCGCGAGGTGCGCCTGATCGCCCAGGCCGCCGACATCAAACAGGACATGCCCGGCGCCCTGACGCTGGACGATGCGTTGAACAAGCCGCGCAAGGCCTCCGCCAGCGCCCTGTCCGGCGATCAGGCCCGCGACCTGACGGTCAGGCGGCTGACGCTGCAGACCCGCTGGCGCTTCAATGAATCCACCCTGTTCGAGGGCGCGATCTGGGGCTGGGAGAAGTCGCTGTATCACCCGATCTTCCAGGTGATGGATCAGGACAGCACGACGCGCGGCGCCTTCGCCCGCATCGACTGGACCGGCCAGATCGGCGGCCTGCGCGCCGACGCCTTCTACGGCTTCTCGTTGCGGGACGGAGAGGTCGAGGCCCTGCGCTATGTGAACCTGGCGGGCCAGCGCGGTGCCAAGACGGCTGATGCGCGTCAGAACGCCTCCGGCCTGGACGTCTTCGCCGAGGGGAGGCTGTTCGTCACCGACCAACTGGCCCTGGTCGCGGGCGGCTCATGGGGGCGCGCCACGCGCGACTATCTGGACCGCATGACCCCGGCCAACGACGCCAGTCGAGACTATGAGTGGTTCTCGCCGCGCATGGGCCTGTTGTGGGAATCCGAGAACGGCGCCCAGGTCTTCGCCAACCTGACCCGCTCGGTCGAGCCGCCGACCTATGGCGCCCTGGTGCAGGCGCCGCTGACCGGCTTCACCCCGGTCGAGGTTCAGGACGCCTGGACCGGCGAGATCGGCACGCGCGGCCGTCATGGGCCTCTGGCCTGGGATCTGGTCGCCTATCGCAGCCGGATCGAGGGCGAGATGCTGAACTTCATCACCAGCCCCGACATTCCCGCCGCCACCTTCAACGCCAAGAAGACCATCCACCAGGGCATCGAGGCCGGGCTGGACTGGACCCTGCCGCTCGAACTGGCGGACGGGTCGCTGATGCTGCGTCAGGTCTATAACTGGAGCGACTTCCGCTTCGACGGCGACCCGCGCTGGGGCGACAATCGCCTGCCGGTCGTGCCGCAGCATCAGTATCGCGCCGAACTGACCTGGCGCCACCCGACGGGCGTCTTCGTCACCCCGTCGGTCGAGTGGCGGTTGTCCAGTCCCTACGTCGACTACGCCAACACCATGAAGGCGCCGGACTACGCCGTGCTGGGCCTGACGAGCGGCTTCAACATCAACGCCAGAACCTCGGTCTACATCGACGCGCGCAACCTGACCGACAAGCGTTATGTCGGCGAGTTTTCGGCCGTGACCGACGCCAGCAAGACGCAAACCGGCGTCTTCTTCCCCGGCGAGGGCCGTTCGGTCTCCGTCGGCCTGCGGATGGCCTATTGATGGGCCGTTCCGCCTCAATACAGGCCAAGGCGCCGGACGTGATGTCCGGCGCCTATCGGGCCGTCTGGCGCTGGCACTTCTACGCCGGGGTGCTGGTCATGCCGTTCCTGATGCTGCTGACGCTGACGGGCGGCCTCTATCTGTTCAAGGACGAGATCGACCACGCCGTCTATCGCTCCATGAGCGAGGTTCCGGCCAGCGCTCAACAGGCCGATCCCGATCAGTGGCTGGCCGCCGCCGCCCGCGCAGGCGAAGGCCGGGCGGCGAACGTGCTGGTGCCTGACCGCGCCGATCAGGCCGTGCGCGTCCGCGTCGACCAAGCTGACGGCGCCCAGCGCACCGTCTTCGTCGACCCGCACACAGCCACAGTCACCGGCGTCACCGCCTATGGCGGCGTGACCGAGACGATCAAGAAGCTGCATTCCCTCAGCCTGTTCGGCGGTCCGATCGGCGCGGCGCTGAACATTCTGGTCGAGATCGTCGCGGGCTGGGCCATCATCCTGTGCGCCACCGGCCTTTATCTGTGGTGGCCGCGCCGCCGCACCGGCGCCGTGCTGAGGCCGCGTGAGACAGACGCCAGCCGCCGCCCCTTCTGGCGCGACGTTCACGCCCTGACCGGCTTCTACGTCGGCGGGGTGATCATCTTCCTTGCGGTCACGGGGATGCCGTGGTCGGCCGTCTGGGGCGATCGGTTCATGGGCCTCATGCGCGACACGGGGCTGGGCCGCCCGCCCGCGCCCGCCGCCGCCAGCCCCTGGAGCCACGCCAAGCCTCACGACGCCCCCGCGGGCATGGGCTGGACGCTGGAGAACGCCGTCCTTCCCGCCGATGACCACGCGGCGCATGGACACGGACATGATCACGGCCCGGCCGTCGCCCCCAGCCTGAACCGCGTGCTTCAGACGGCGCGCGAACAGGACCTGCCCCGCCCCTTCACCGTCAGCATCCCCCAATCCTCCGAACTCGCCTGGACCGTCGCCCGCCAGACCCGCAAGGCCGAGGACGCCCGCAGCCTCTATGTCGACGGCGTCAGCGGGTCGGTGATGGCCGATCTGCGCTGGAGCCAGTTCGGCGTCATGGCCAAGGGCTTTGAATGGGGCATCGCCGTCCATCAGGGGATGCAATACGGCTGGATCAACCGCATCGTCATGCTGGTCGGCTGCATCGCCGTCTGGCTGCTGGCGATCAGCGGTCTGGTCATGTGGTGGAAGCGCCGCCCGCCCAGCCTGTCGGGCCGCCGCTCCGGCGCCCCGCCCGCGCCGCCCGGCCCGCATGCGCGAATTGCTGTGCTGTGCATCGTCATCCCCCTGTCCATCCTCTATCCCTTGACGGGACTGAGCCTCGTGGCCGCCCTGCTGCTCGACCGAGCCGTGCGTGTGTTCACCCGGCCCAAGCCCGTCGCAGCCTCTTGATAAGGAGCTTCAACATGAAACGTCTGTTCGCCCTGACCGCCCTGTCGGCCGCCGCCCTGACCCTCGCCGCCTGCGGCCAGCCCGCCGAAAAATCGACCGAAGCCGCCAAGGACGCCACTGTCGCGCCCGGCACGGTCCAGGTCGCCGACGCCTGGTGCCGCCCCACCCCCAACGGCGCCAAGGCCGGGGGCTGCTACCTGACCCTGACGGCAGGCTCCGACGACCGTCTGGTCAGCGTCTCCACCGCCCTGGCCCAGTCGGCCGAGGTTCATGAGATGAAGATGGAGAACGGGGTCATGAGCATGGGCCACCTGACTGACGGTCTGCCCCTGCCTGCCGGAACCCCGGTCGAGCTGAAGCCCGGCGGCAATCACATCATGCTGATGGGTCTGCGCAATCCGCTGGTCGATGGCGGCGTCGCCTCCTTCACCCTGACCTTCGAGAAGGCCGGTCCCATCGGCGTCCACGCGGCCGTCAAGCAGCCGCCGGTGGTGGATTCGGAGGAGTAAAACCCTCTCTTGGCGGCGCGAGCCTGACAAACCGGCCCGAACCGGCTAAAGGCTCGCGCTCACGAGGAATACCATGGCCCTGAAAGTCGCGATCGTCGGCTTGCCCAACGTCGGCAAGTCCACCCTGTTCAACGCCCTGACCAAGACGGCGGCGGCCCAAGCGGCCAACTATCCGTTCTGCACCATCGAGCCGAACACCGGCGACGTGGCCGTGCCCGAGGCCCGGCTGAACGCCCTGGCCACCATCGCCGGGTCGAAGGAGATCATCCCCGCTCGCATCACCTTCGTCGACGTGGCCGGTCTGGTGCGCGGCGCCTCCAAGGGCGAGGGTCTGGGCAACCAGTTCCTGGCCAACATCCGCGACTGCGACGCCATCGCCTTCGTCGCCCGCTGCTTCATCGACGACGACATCACCCACGTCGAGAACCGCATCGACCCCATCTCCGACCTCGAGATCATCGAGACCGAGTTGATGCTGGCCGACCTAGAGAGCCTGGAGCGTCGCCGCGTCCAGATCGAGAAGCGCGCCAAGGGCGGCGACAAGGAATCCCAGCTGAACCTGAAGCTGATCGACGCCGCACTCGAGAAGCTGCGCGACGGCAAGCCCGCGCGTCTGGCCGAGGTGTCCAAGGAAGACCGCAAGGCCTGGGACATGCTGCAACTGCTGACCGCCCTGCCCGCCCTCTACGTCGCCAACGTCGAGGAAGGCTCGGCCGCCGAGGGCAATGAGCTGTCGGCCAAGGTCGCCGAGCGCGCCAAGGCGGACAACGCCCAGACCGTGGTCATCTCGGCCCAGATCGAGTCCGAGATCGCCGTGCTGGACGACGCCGAACAGGCCGAGTTCCTCGAAACCCTGGGTCTGGAGGAGCCGGGCCTGAACCGCCTGATCCGCGGCGCCTACGACCTGCTGGGTCTGCAGACCTATTTCACCGTCGGGCCGAAGGAAGCGCGCGCCTGGACCATCCCCGTCGGCGCCACGGCGCCGCAGGCGGCGGGCGTCATCCACACCGACTTCGAAAAGGGCTTCATCCGCGCCGAAACCATCGCCTTCGACGACTACGTCGCGCTGAAGGGCGAAGCGGGCGCCAAGGAAGCCGGCAAGATGCGCGCAGAGGGCAAGGCCTACGTCGTCAAGGACGGCGACGTCATGCACTTCCTTTTCAACAACTGACGTCATCATGCGGGGCGGTCAGAAAATCTGACCGCTCTCGCAGAAAAACTGAAATCCCATTTCGCGGCGAGCTTTGCTAAGGCTGGTGTGAATCGGCGCGCCTTGCGTCGAAAGCTCCCGGGGAAGCCATGAAGTTCGACACCCTCGCCGTGCACGCGGGCTATGCGCCCGATCCGACCACCAAATCGGTGGCGGTGCCCATCTATCAGACCACCAGCTACGCCTTCGACGACACCCAGCACGGGGCCGACCTGTTCGACCTGAAGGTGGCGGGCAACATCTATACCCGCATCATGAACCCGACGTCCGACGTGCTGGAGCAGCGTCTGGCGGCGCTGGAGGGCGGCGTCGCAGCCCTGACTGTGGCCTCGGGCATGGCGGCGATCACCTATGCGATCCTGACCATCGCCGAGGCCGGCGACAACATCATCGCCACGGGCGCCCTATATGGCGGCACCTACAATCTGTTCGCCCACACCCTGCCTCAGTACGGCATCGAGGTGCGCTTCATCGACGCCGACGACATCGCGGCGGTGGCGGCCAATACGGATGAGCGGACCAAGGCGGTCTTCTGCGAATCCATCGGCAATCCGCTCGGCAATGTGGTGGACTTCGCCGCGCTGGCGGACGCCGCCCATGCGCAGGGCCTGCCGCTGATCGTCGACAACACGGTGCCGACGCCCTACCTGACCCGGCCGATCGAGCACGGCGCCGACATCGTTGTCCACGCCCTGACCAAATACATCGGCGGCCACGGCACCAGCATCGGCGGCGCAATCGTCGACGGCGGGACCTTTCCCTGGGCCGAGCACAAGGACCGCTTCGCGCGCCTGAACACGCCCGAAGTCAGCTATCACGGCGTGGTCTATACCGAGGCCTTCGGCCCTGCCGCCTTCATCGGCCGAGTGCGCACGGTGCTGCTGCGGAACACCGGCGCGGCCATCTCGCCGTTCAACAGCTTCCTGATCCTGCAGGGGCTGGAAACGCTCGCCCTGCGCATGGATCGCCACGTCGAGAACGCCACCGCCGTCGCCCAATGGCTGAAGGCCCACCCCAAGGTCGACTGGGTCAACTACGCCGGCCTTCCCGAGCACAAGGATCACGCCCTGATCCAGAAGTATTTCGGCGGCAAGGCGTCCGGTCTGCTGACCTTTGGCGTCAAGGGCGGCCGCGAGGCTGGGGCCCGCTTCCAGGACGCGGTGAAAATCTTCACCCGTCTGGTCAACATCGGCGACGCCAAGTCGCTGGTCTGCCACCCTGCCTCGACCACCCACCGCCAGTTGTCGCCCGACGAACTGAAAAAGGCGGGCGTGACCGAGGACACGGTGCGTCTGTCCGTCGGCATCGAGCATATCGACGACCTGATCGCTGACCTGGACCAGGCTCTGGCCGCCGTCTGATCCTCCGTCCCTGTCCCAGCCAGGCGCCGTCGACGCGGCGCTTGGCTGTCGACTCCCGCGATCCGGCTCACTACGGTCCCGCCATCGAATTCTCCGAGAGGTGAGACTGTATGCGTCTTTCAACGTCCATCGCCGTTCTGGCGTTCGCCGCCTCGCTGGCCGGCGGCGCCGTCGCCCAGACCGCGCCCGCCTTCGACGCCGCGCGCATTTCCGAGGACATCCGCGTCCTGTCGGACGACAGCTTCGAGGGGCGCGGCATCGCCACCCCGGCCGAGCAGAAGGTCATCGACTATCTGAGCCGCCAGTATGCGGCGGCAGGCTTCGCGCCGGGCGGCGAGAACGGCGGCTGGACCCAGGCCGTCGGCCTGAACCGCTTCACCGTCTCCAACGTCTCGGGCCAGCTGAAGCTGGGCGACTGGAGCCAGCCGCTGACGCAGGGCCAGGAAGTCACCATGACGACCCGCCTGCCTTCCGACGGCGTCGACCTGAAGGACAAGCCGCTGGTCTTCGTCGGCTACGGCATCAGCGCGCCCGAGCGTCAGTGGAACGACTTCAAGACCGACGTGCGCGGCAAGGTGATCGTCGTCCTGGTCAACGACGCCGACTTTGAAGACCCGTCGCTGAACACTTTCGGCGGCGAGGCCATGACCTACTACGGCCGCTGGACCTACAAGTTCGAGGAAGCCGCCCGTCAGGGCGCGGCGGGCGTGCTGATCGTCCACGAGACCAAGCCCGCCTCCTACGGCTGGACCACGGTCGCCAACTCCTGGGGCGTGCCGCAGTTCGACATCGTGCGCGCCGATCCGTCGGCCGAGCGCGTGGCGATGGAAGGCTGGATCCAGCGTGATCTGGCCGTCGACCTGTTCCGCCGCGCGGGCCTCGATTTCGAGCAGGAGAAGATCAAGGCGCGCAGCCGCGACTTCCAGCCCGTCGAACTGACCGGCGCGACCCTCGACGCCCGCATGGACGTGAAGTCCGAACGCATCGTCACCCACAACGTCGTCGCCAAGCTGGAAGGCTCGACCCACCCGGACGAGACCATCCTCTACACCGGCCACTGGGACCACATCGGCATGGGCGAGCCGGACGCCAACGGCGACCGCATCTTCAACGGCGCCATCGACAACGCCTCGGGCACGGCGGCCCTGCTGGAGATGGCGCGCCAATGGTCGGCCGGACCGCGGCCGGAGCGCACCATCGTCATGATCAGCTTCACCGGCGAGGAAAGCGGCCTGCTGGGTTCGGAATTCTACGCCGCCAACCCGCTGTACCCGGTGGAGAAGACCGTCGGCGGCTTCAACATCGACTCGGCCGCCGTCTTCGGCCGGATGAACAAGCTGGGCGTGACCGGCTACGGCCATTCTGAACTGGACGAGCCGGTGATCGCGGCGGCGGCGGCGCAAGGGCGCGGCTTCGTCGGCGACGCCGGTGCGGCGGCGGGCATCTACTTCCGCTCCGACCACTTCCCGCTCGCCAAGAAGGGCGTGCCGATGGCCTATCTGTCCTCGACGGGCGAGTTCGTCGACGCCCCGATCGAGCCGCGTCTGGCGCGCGCCGCCGACTATCGCGCCAACCGCTATCACCAGGCGGCGGACGAGTGGGAGGCCGATTGGGACTACTCGGGCATGCTTCAGGATCTGGATGTCATGTTCAAGGTCGGTCAGGACCTGGCCAACAGCCGCACCTGGCCAGAATGGAAGTCCGGCTCGGAGTTCGGCCCGGAACGCGCCAAGAGCGCCGCTCAGCGCCGCTGATCCGACCCTTCGGTCGAACATGACGAAAAAGTAAGGGGCGGCCTCGCAAGGGGCCGCCCTAAGACTATAGGGAACGGCCTCGTGGGGAAGGTCGAAGGAAACGCCATGCACCATCGCTTCATTCGCGGCGTCGCCGCCGCCGCGCTGATCCTCGTCGCGGGCGCCGCCTCGGCCCAGGACTTTTCAGCCCAGCGCCTGTCCGACGAGATCCGCGTCATCAGCGCCGACGACTTCCAGGGCCGCTATCCCGGCACGGAGGGGGAGAAGAAGACGCTGGACTGGCTGCAGGCCCAGTATGAAGCCATGGGGCTGGAGCCCGGCGGTCCGAACGGCCAGTGGCTGCAGGTCATCGACCTGAAGCGCCTGACGCCCCAGGGCGAGCCCGCCCTGACCTGGGCCGGAGCGGCCACGACGGGCCGCGCCTTGACCGCCGGAACCGACTTCACCCTGCGGGCGATGAACGATGCGGCCATGGGTCAGGTGATCGACGCCCCCGTAGTCTTCGCAGGCTACGGCATCCATGCCCCCGAGCGGGGCTGGGACGACTACGGCGATCTGGACGTGACCGGCGCGGTCGTCCTGGTCGTGGCAGGCGAGCCGGACGGCGAGTTGTTCAACGGCCCCTACGCCACCACCTATCAGTCCGCCGCCTATAAGGCCGACGAGGCCAGGCGGCGCGACGCTGTGGCCGTTCTGACGATCGTCGACGGCGATGCCGGTTCGGCCGCCTGGCGGCGCGAGACCGCCGGCGCCGGACGCACGCGCACCCTGACGCCCGGCTCGGCCGAACTGACCCTCAGCGGCGCCGTCAACCGCGACGTCGCCACCGAAATGGGCGTGGACCTGGCGTCGCTGAAGCCCCGCCTCGAGACCGGCGATTTCCGCGGCTTCGCGCTGGAGACGCGGATCACCGCTTCGGCTCAGGAATCGGTCGAAATCCTGCGCACCCACAATCTGCTGGCGCGCATCACCGGGACCGAGCGCCCGAACGAGGTCGTCATCTATTCCGCCCACTGGGACCATGTCGGCGTCAATGAGAACACGGCGGGCGACGACAAGGTGTTCAACGGCGCCTGGGACAACGCCTCGGGCACGGTCGGCGTGGTCGAGATGGCGCGCCAGCTGAAGGCCGCCCCGACGCCGAAGCGCACCCTCGTCTTCGCCCATATGGCGGCCGAGGAGATGGGCCTGCTGGGCGCCTACGCCTATGTCGCCGATCCGGTCTATCCGCTGGAGACGACGGTGGCCGACATCAACATCGACATGCTGCCTCTCAGCGGCCCGACCCGCGACGTGCCCATCTTCGGCAAGGGCCAGAACAGCCTCGAGGACGACCTGCAGGCCCTGGCTGAACAGGAAGGCCGCTACGTCTCCGACGACGGCCAGCCGGAACAGAATTTCTACTATCGCTCGGACCACTTCCCGTTCGCGCGCGCGGGCGTGCCGGCCCTGATGCCCTGGCACGGCGTGGATTGGGTCGAGGGCGGCCGCGAGGCGGGTCTGGCGGCCTGGAAAGCCAAGTTCGGCGCCGACTATCATCGCCCCAGCGACGAGTGGTCGGCCGACTGGGATCTGCGCTCGGCGGTCGAGAACCTGACCCTGCTCTATCGCCTGGGCCTGGACCTCGCCAACGGCGACGAATGGCCGACCTGGAAGCCGACCTCCGAGTTCGGCCAGGTCCGCGACCGCAGCGCGGCGGCCCGGCGTTGACGCATCAGAAGGCAGGGCGGCAACGCCCTCGCCTGTCCGCACGTTGAAGCAGGGATGAAGCGCCCTACGCCTCCCATTCTTGTCGTGCTGGCGACCTTGCTGACGGCCTGCGACCCGCCGGGACAGGTCAACCCGCCCACGGAGCCGGCCCAGCCCATACAGGGTCCGGGGACTTCGGCGCCTCCGCCACAGCGCCCGCCGGGGATGGAGCCGCTTATGCGCGGCGCCGGCGCGACCAGCTTCATCGGCCGTTGGGCGCCCACGGCCGAAACTTGCGCCCAGCCCGGCGATCAGGCCGCGCTTCAGATCACCACCACCGATCTGCACGGACGGGGACTGCGCTGCGTCATCGAATCCATCGACGAGCGCGGCCAGGGCTACGACGCCCTTCTCGACTGCGAGACGGAAAGCGGGCGCTCCTCCCGACAAGTCCGGTTCGAGGCGACGAACGAGACGCTGCGGCTGATCCGCCTCGACAGACCCGACGAAGCGCCCCAGCGCCTGATCCGCTGCACCGCCCTCGCCCGCTGACGCGGACGCCGCCCATGAAAAAACCCGCCGGATCGCTCCGGCGGGTCGTTTCGTCTGCAAGGAGAGGACGCCTTAGTGGGCGACGCCCTTCCAGATGCGGCGATAGCTGGCGTAGGTCACGCCCGCGAAGGCCAGCAGGAAGATCAGCACGCCGAAGCCCATCTGCTTGCGCTCGACCATCTTCGGCTCGGACGTCCAGGCGATGAAGGCCGCGACGTCCTTGGACATCTGATCCACCGTCGCCTCGGTGCCGTCGTCATAGGTGACCTGGCCCGCGCTCAGCGGCGGCGGCATGGCGATGAAGCCGCCGGGCGGAACATGGCCCTCGCCCGTCCAGAACGGGGTCATGTCCCCGGCCATATAGGGGTTGTAGTGCTGGGTCTCGGTCATCTTCAGGCCCGCCGGCGGGGCCGAATAGCCCGACAGCAGCGAGTAGATGTAGTTGGCGCCGTCGTGACGGGCCTTGGCCATGACCGACAGGTCCGGCGGCATGGCGCCGCCGTTGGCCGCAGCGGCCGCCGTCGGGTTCGGATAGGGGTTGGGGAAGCGGTCGGCCGTGGTGGCGTCGCGCATCAGGGCCTCACCCGTCTCGGAGTCGATGTCGGCGACCTGAATCTCCTTGGCCAGAGCCTTCACGACAGGGTTGTCGTTCGGGTTCGGATACTTCGGATTCCAGAACGGGCCGTCCTTGTCGCCCAGGTTGCGGAAGTGCATCAGGTCCATGCCGTGGCAGGAGGCGCAGACCTCGCGATAGACCTTGTAGCCGCGTTGCAGCTGGCCCTGATCGAAGGTGCCGAACGGCCCGGCGAAGCTGAAGCCGCCGTCGCGCGGATGCTTGGCGCCCCCGGCGGCCATCGCCGGGGCGGCGATGGCGACCAGGCCGACAGCGGCCGTCACGGAGACGAGGATCTTGCGGAAGGACACGGTCTTTTTCTCGTTGCTCATCATCGCGCTCACGCCTTCTCGGCTGCGGTCGACGGGAGCACGGGCTCCGAGATCGTCGCCGGGATCGGCAGCGGCTTCTCACGCAGGCCGATGACCGGCATCAGCACCAGGAAGAAGACGAAGTAGTAGGCCGTCAGGAAACGCGTCAGCCACAGGTAGGAGTTCAGGTCGCCGTCGATCAGGGTGAAGGTCTTGAAGCTGCCGATCACCGGAGCGTCGGGCAGCTGCGCGCCGCACCAGCCCAGGCCGAAGCAGACGAACAGGAAGATGATGAAGAAGGTCTTCATCGTCGGGCGGTAGCGCATGGAGCGCACCTTGGACGTGTCCAGCCACGGCAGGACGAACAGCACCCCGATTGCCGCGAACATGGCCACCACGCCGCCGAACTTGTCGGGGATGGCGCGCAGGATCGCGTAGAAGGGCAGCATGTACCACTCAGGCACGATGTGCGCCGGGGTCTGCAGCGGGTTGGCCGGAATGTAGTTGTCGGCGTGGCCCAGGGCGTTCGGGTTGTAGAAGACGAAGACCGCGAACAGGATCAGGAACAGAATGATCGCGAAGCCGTCCTTGACCGTGAAGTACGGGTGGAAGGGCAGCATGTCCTTCTTGGCGCGGTCCTTCGGGATCAGGATGCCGACCGGGTTGTTCTGACCGGCGGCGTGCAGGGCCCACAGGTGCAGCACCACGCAGCCGGCGATGACGAACGGCAGCAGGTAGTGCAGCGAGAAGAAGCGGTTCAGCGTCGCGTTGTCGATCGCAGGGCCGCCGCGCAGCCAGATCAGGATCGGCTCGCCGACGACCGGGATGGCGCCGATCAGGTTGGTGATCACCTCAGCGCCCCAGAAGGACATCTGGCCCCACGGCAGGACATAGCCGAGGAAGGCGGTGGCGATCATCAGGAAGAAGATGACGCAGCCGACGATCCAGATCATCTCGCGCGGCGCCTTGTAGGAGCCGTAGTAGAGGCCCCGCAGCATGTGCAGATAGACGGCGATGAAGAACATCGACGCGCCGTTGGCGTGCACGTAGCGGATCAGCCAGCCGCCGTTCACGTCGCGCATGATGCGCTCGACCGAGGCGAAGGCCATGTCGACGTGCGGGGTGTAGTGCATGGCCAGGACGATGCCGGTGATGATCTGCGTCATCAGGCAGATCGCCAGGATGCCGCCGAAGGTCCACCAGTAGTTCAGGTTCTTCGGGGTCGGCAGGTTCGCATAGTCCATGCCGAAACGGATGATCGGCAGGCGGGTGTCCATCCACCGCTCGACAGCGGTTTTCGGGACGTAAGTGGATTCGTGATCGCTCATGGTTCCTCTGTCCGTCCTCAGCCGATCTTCACGCGGGTGTCGGACATGTATTCGTAGTTCGGCACGATCAGGTTCAGCGGCGCCGGACCCTTACGGATGCGGCCCGAGGCGTCGTAGTGCGAACCGTGGCAGGGGCAGAACCAGCCGCCGTAGTCACCGGCGTTGAAGGTCGGCACGCAGCCCAGGTGGGTGCACGAGCCGATGACGACGAGATATTTCTCGTGGCCGGCCTTGGTGCGCTCGGCGTCGGTCTGCGGCGGGCTGCCTACGGCGCCCTCGTCGATGACCTTGGTCAGCTCGGCCGGGGTGCGATAGCGCACGAAGACCGGCTTGCCCTGCCACTTGATGACGACCTGCTGACCTTCCTGAACCTTGGTCAGATCGAATTCGATCGACGCCAGGGCCAGGGTGTCGGCCGCCGGGTTCATCTGGTTGATCAAGGGCCACGCCACCATCACGCCGGCGCCGGCCGCAGCCGCGCCCGCCGCAATGTGGATGAAGTCGCGGCGAGTGGCGTCGCCACCCCCGTGTTGGCCGTCAGGCCCGTCAGCATTCACGACCGATTCGGCCACGCGTTTCACCTCTGCATCGCCGGCTGCCCGCCCCGACATGGAGCGTCAACCGAATGGAACCCTATCATGCGACGGCAAATCCCTGCCCGCCCGGCCTCGGTTTCGTCCGTCCCAGACAAGTCGCGGAAGCGATTTGCGAAGCGGTCGCAACAAAAGCCGCGACAAGGCCCCGCCCCGCGCGTATGAGGGCCTTAGAATGCGTCTCGCCCTTTTTCAACCTGACATCCCCCATAATGTCGGCGCCTGCATCCGTCTGAGCGCCTGTTTCGGCGTGGAATTGCACGTCATCGAGCCCACCAGCTTTAATTTCGACGACCGCGCGATGAAGCGGGCGGCCCTGGATTACGGGCCCTTGTCCCATATGACGCGCCATTCCGACTGGGACGCCTTTCAGCGCGAGCGGGCGCCGGGACGGCTGGTGCTGTTCACCACGCGCGCGGCCGAACCTCTGACGGATTTCGTCTTCCAGCCCGACGACGTCCTGCTGTTCGGCAAGGAGAGCGCCGGTTCGCCCGACTACGTCCACGCGGCGGCGGATGCGCGAATCTTCATTCCGATACGGCCGGAAACCCGGTCGCTGAACCTGTCGGTCAGCGCCGGGATAGGCCTGCATGAGGCGCTAAGGCAGCTGCACTCGCTGCCGACGCGGTAGTCCTTCTCTCACAAGGGGAGAAGGATTCGACCTATTCCGGCGCGCCGTCGTCCGGCAGTTTGGCCAGGTTCGGGCGTTCGGCGCCCTTCGAGGCGGCGACGCGCTCGACGGCGCGCATGACGCGCAGCAGGTTCTCGCCCGAGATCTTGCGGATATCGGCTTCGCTCCACCCCCGGTTCATCAATTCGGCCAACAGGCGCGGATAGCCGTCCACGCCCTCAAGGCCGACCGGCAGGCTGTCCACCCCGTCATAGTCGCCGCCCAGGCCCACATGGTCGATGCCCGCCACGTCGCGGACGTGCTGAATGTGGGCGATGACGTCCTCGATCGTCGCCTTGGGCGCGGGATTGGCCGCAACCCAGGCGTCCACGCCGGCCTTGACCGCCGTCGGATCGCCGGGATTCAGCGCCGTCAGCCGCGTGGTTTCGGCCGCGCGGGCGGCGCCCCAGGCGCGCACCGGTTCGCTGATGAAGCCAGGCACGAAGGTCACCATGACGATGCCGCCGTTGGCCGCCATCTGGCGCAGCACGGCGTCGGGCACGTTGCGCGGATGGGCCGTCACGGCCCGCGCCGAGGAGTGGGAGAAGATCACCGGCGCCTCGGACACCCGGATGGCGTCGACCATGGTGTCCTCGGACACGTGGCTGAGGTCGACCATCATGCCCAGGCGATTCATCTCCTTGACCACCTCCTCGCCGAAGGCGTTCAGCCCGTTCCATTTGGGCGCGTCGGTGCCGCTGTCGGCCCAGGTCGTGCTCTTGGAGTGGGTCAACGTCATGTAGCGCGCGCCCGAATCATAGAATTCGCGCAGCAGACCCAGGGAGTCGTCGATCGAATAGCCGCCTTCCATGCCGATCAGGCTGGCGATCTTGCCCGCGCGATGGATGCGGACCAGGTCGTCTGCGGTGGTGGCGAGTTCGAAGGTTTCGGGGTGGGCGGCGACGATGCGCTTGACCGTATCGATCTGTTCGAAGGTGGCCTTGGCCGCGTCGACCGGCGCCATGCTGGCGGGAACGTAGACCGACCAGAACTGGCCGCCCACGCCGCCTGCGCGCAGACGCGGGATATCGGTATGCAGGCGCGTCGAGGTCGATAGATTCGCGTTCAGATCAACGCCGTAAGGGTCGTTCCCAAAGCCCTGACGCAGCGCCCACGGCAGGTCGTTGTGGCCATCGACCAGAGGCGTGCGCTTGAGGATCTGCATCACCCGCGCCTCTTGCGGCTGAGTTTGAGCCACGGTCGGTCCGGCCAGGACGGCGACGGAGGCGGCGGCGAGCAGGCTCGCGCGCAGTTTGGCGTTCAGGGCGATGCGGATCATGGTTTCCCCTCCTGGATACTCGGCCCGCTCGGTCGCCCCACGGCGCCGCTTCCTACGGGCGCGGTACGCTGACACAGCTAAGGCGCTGAGGGAACCATCCGTATACCGCCCCGCAGACCGCCTCTCCGCAGGCCGTTGTGATCTGGATCAAGGTCCCCTCGCCCGCGCTGCGGCATCAGGCTCGCATCCGCGCACCCCGCCGGACTGTTCAGAAAGGCCGCGTCATGGTTGAAGCCCTCATGATCCAAGCTGACCCCGCCCTGATGATTGAGCGCCGCGAGCGCGCCCGCGTCTGGTTCGAGACCCTGCGCGACAAGATCCACGCCGGTTTCGAGGCGCTGGAAGACGCCGCCCCCGCCAAACTGTTCGCCGGCGAACCCGGCCGCTTCGTCCGCACGCCCTGGGACCGCAAGGAAGGCGGCGGCGGCGTCATGGGCATGATGAGCGGCCGCCTGTTCGAAAAGGTCGGCGTCCATTGCTCGACCGTCCACGGAACCTTCCCCGCCGACTACGCCAAGAACGTGCCCGGCGCCGAGGAAGACCCGCGCTTCTACGCCACCGGCATCAGCCTGATCTGCCATCCGGTCAGCCCGCGCGTGCCCGCCGTGCACATGAACACCCGCCTGATCTCGACGACGAAGACCTGGTTCGGCGGCGGCGGCGACCTGACGCCTGTGCTGGATGCGGACCGCCGCGACGACCACCCCGACACCGTCGACTTCCACGCCGCCATGAAGGGCGCCTGCGACGCCTTCGACCCGGCCTGGCACGCCAAATACAAACAGTGGTGCGACGAATATTTCTTCCTGCCCCACCGCAATGAACCGCGCGGCACCGGCGGCATCTTCTACGACCACCACGACAGCGGCGACTGGGAGCGGGACTTCGCCTTCACCCAGGCCGTCGGCGAGGCCTTCCTGAAGGTCTACTCGGACATCGTCGCCCGCCGCATGCAGGAGCCCTGGACCGACGCGGAGCGCGAGGAACAGCTGATCCGTCGCGGCCGCTATGTGGAGTTCAACCTGCTCTACGACCGCGGCACCATGTTCGGGCTGAAGACCGGCGGCAATGTCGAGTCGATCCTCAGCTCCATGCCGCCCGTGGTGAAGTGGCCCTAAACGCCGAGGTTCAGGCCGAGACCTGATCGTTCGCCCGGTCCAGGGCTTCCGCGACCGCCCTGGTCAGGCCCGCCACGCTCAGCGGCTTGGTCAGATGGCCGTCGGCGCCCGCGCGATGGCTGGCCTCGACATGCTCGCTCATGGCGTTGGCGGTCAGCATCAAGATCGGCGTCGGCTCCGCGCCGATGCGGCGCTCGTGGGCGCGCATCTCGGTCGTGGCGGTCAGTCCGTCCATGACCGGCATCTGCATATCCATCAGCACCAGGTCGAAGCCCCCCTCGCGGAAGGCGGCCAGGGCCTGGGCCCCATCCTCGACCGTCGTCAACTCGACTCCCAACGGTTCGAGCATGACCTCGACCACCTTGCGGTTGGCCGGATGATCATCGGCCAGAAGCACGCGCGGCGCGCCTGCACGTTCCATGGACGGCGGCGGCGCGGCCTGAACCGCCTCGTTCGGCGCCTCGTCTGTCGCCGTCGGCAGGGACAGGTCGAACCAGAAGCGCGCGCCCTCGCCCGGCGGAGAATCGCAGTCGAGCTCCCCGCCCATCAGCCGGACCAGATCGTCTGAAATCGCCAGCCCCAGCCCGCTGCCGCCGAAACGGCGGGTGATGGAGCCGTCCTCCTGCTGGAAGCGATGAAAGATGCGCGACTTGAACTCGGCGTCAAAGCCGATGCCCGTATCGAGGACCGTGAAGCGCACGCGGTCCCCCTCTATCCGGGCGACCTTCAACGTCACGCTGCCTTCCTGGGTGAATTTCAGCGCGTTGCTGACGAGGTTGGTCAGCACCTGGCGCAGGCGCACGGCGTCGCCGAGCACCCGGCGCGGCAAGGCTGGGTCATACTCCAGCCGCAGCTCCACCCCCTTGCCCATGGCCAGCGGCGCCCACAGTGCGGAGACGTCACGCGACGCCTCCTCCAGGTCGAAGGGCGCAGGCTCGATCGTCACCTTGCCCGACTCGATGCGGGCGACGTCCAGAATGTCCGAGAGCAATCGCTCCAGGGTGACGCCGGACGACCGGATGATGTTCACCAGCTCCCGGTCCTGCTCGCGCAGATCGCGCCCGGCCAAGGCTTCGGCCATCGCCACCACGCCGTTGAGCGGCGTCCGGATCTCGTGGCTCATATTGGCCAGGAACTCGCTCTTTGCGCGGTTCGCGGCCTCGGCGTGGAGTTGGGCCTTCTTCAGCCGACGAGACTGCCGCCTCTGCCAGAACACCACCAGAAGGACCGACACGGCGAAGGCGAGGCTTATGCCCAGGATCCAGTTCTGTCCCCGGATCACTGCGTGTTGCAGCTGGGTGTTGGCGCGGGCCGTCTCCAACTGACGTCGCCGCTCGGCCAACTGCTCCTGCATGTCGCCCGTCACCTGATGAATGCCCGCGCTGAATCGCAGAGACAGGTGCAGGTCGCGCTGACGCTGATACTCGCGCAGAACATCAAAGGCTTCGGCCGCTCGGCCGGAAGCGAACAGAAGCTCGGCCTCAAGCAGGCGTTCGGTCGGATCGACTCCGCCGTTCGGAGCCAACTCCCGCAGACGCTCCAGGTCGCTGCGCGCGCCCGTCAGATCGCCCAGCCGCGCGCGCGCCACGCCCCTGGCCGGCAGGATGTCGAGCGCCAGGAAGGCCTTGCCGTCGATCAGCGCTTCGTGCGGGGCCAGGCAGTCCAGCACGCCGCGCGAATCCCGCCGCGCATCGGCGAGGAAGGCGCACAGGGCGGCGTCATAGGCGCTGAGGCTTTCCAGGTTCGCGCGCTGGCTGAGCCGATGATGGGCCGCATAGTAAAGTTCCGCGTTCGACAGGTCCCCCACCTGAAGCGCCATCCGCGTCAGATTATAGAGGCTGTCGAAGTCGGGACGCGGATAATCGGGATTGGAATCGTCGATCTCGAAACGGCGGAAGGCCGCCGCCGCTCCAGCCACGTCGCTCAGCTTCATCAGGCCCATGCCGGTCATTTCCCAGACCCCCGCGCGCGCGGTGGCGGCATAGGGGTCATGCACCGGGATCTCGCTTTCGGCCGTGGTCAGCAGGCGCAGGCCTTCGCCGATGCGGTCCTGATCCATCAGGGCCAGGGCGCTCAAGCGGGCCGCATGAGCCATGACGAACCAGTCGCGGCTCGTCCGCGCCGTGTGCGCCATCTCCTTCTCGACCGCCAGATCGCCCTGGTCGTAGCGGATGGTCAGGGCGTTCAGCCGCGCAATGGCCAGGTAGCGTTGGTCGTTCTGGGCCCGCGCCTGGGCCTCCAGGCGATTGTTCCAGAGGGTCGCCTCTTCGAAGTCCCCCTGGTTCAGGACCGTCCATGCGACGTGATAGAGCCGGTTCAGCCCCTCGCGGTCGCGCCGCTTCATGGCCTCCAGGCCAAAGGCCTCCAGCGCCGCGAAATTCGTGCGGGCGGCCCTCTGCTCCACGGCGCGGGCCAGCTCCGCAGCCTGTCCGACGCCGGCCATGGCGGGCGCGGCCGTCGCCAGTACGGCGACAGCGATCAAGGGCGCACGGAGAAGGGGCACGAGACGTACGGGGGCCATCCCCCCGACTCTAGACCTGCGGAAGTTGCCTAAGGCTTAGCGCCGTTCGATGAAGCGCGCCTCGCCAGGACCCCGTTCAAGCCGAAACGCCGAGGTAGGCCCGAATCCAGTCGGCCAGCACAGCGCGGTCGTTCGGCTGGGCCAGGCTGGCGTGGGCCTGATCGACCAGGGCGTCGTCGATGCGTCCCCGCCGACCTTCGGTCAGACGGGCGGCGAAGGCCGGGTCGAACTCGGGATGGCACTGGAAGCTGATGGCGTCCTGCCCCCAGGCCAGGCCCGCATAGGGGGTGAACTCGCTGGCGATCAGCACGCGTGCGTCCGCAGGCGCGGCCACGACCTGATCCTGGTGCGATGCCGGAATGGCGATGGTCGACGCCGCCGGCGTCATCCAGGCCTCGTCGCTCAGCACGTCATAGCGGTGCAGGCCGACGCCCCAGCCCTTGTCAGACTTCTCGACCCGGCCGCCGAAGGCGTGGGCCAGAATCTGATGCCCGAAGCACACGCCCACCAGCCGCGTCTTGCCCCGCGCGTCGCGCAGCCAGGCGGACAGGGGCGCGATCCACGGCAGATCCTCATAGACGCCCGCCGCCGACCCGGTGACGATCGTCCCGGCGAAGGCCGACGGGTCTTCCGGCAGTTCCCCCGCCTGAACGTCGAATCGATGGGTGGTTGCGCCCTCGCCCAGCATGGCCCGGAACTGGGCGGTGTAGTCGCCGAACGCCTCGGCCAGAGGGGCGGGCGGACGACCGGTTTCGAGGATGGCGATGGCGGTCATGAAATCCACTTGATCGACGAGGGAGGAAGAAGCGTCAGCCCCTCGATTGCGGTAGAAGGAAGGCGAAAGCAATGAGACGAACCGCCCATGCCCTCTTCAGCCGAAATCCAGGCCGATGCGCCGCCTGAAGACCCGATCGTCCTGATCAATGTCTTCAAGTGCAACGCGCCCCATCTGGACGAATTGATGGAGCATCTGGCCGCTCTTGTGCGCATCCAGACCGCCCTGCCCGGCTTCGTCTCCGCCACCCTGCATCGCGGACTGAACGGGCGGGTCGCCGCCAATCACGCCGTCTGGGCCAGCGCCGGCGCCTGGAAGGCCATGACGCGCCACCCTCAGGTCGTTGCGGCCATGGGGCCGATCCTGGCCATCGCCACCTTCGAGCCTCACCTCTACGAACCGGGCGAGGTCATCCAGGCCTAGCCCGCGCGCCAGACCTCGGCCCGGCCGCCGGGATCGCCCAGCGCCTGAACCGTCCAGCCGCAGATTTCGGCCGCCGCCGCATCGGCGCCCGAAGGCGCGTTGACGATCGTCATGGCGCAGCCGTTCATCTTCATCGGATTGTTCAGCGGACGCAGCCGCGCCTCGGCGACCAGCACGCGCGAAAGCCCCGCCTTCTCCAGCCGCCGGATGAAGCCGTCGAACGTCTCCAGATCCTTCAGCGGCGTCCAGATCGCCACGCAGGCCGTCCGATCGGCGCCCAGCACCGCCGCCGCCGTCTCGGCCGAACGGACATAGTCGTCGGGCCGCTCGAACGGCGGATCGATCAGCACCAGCGGCGCCTTCAGCCCCCGCGCCGCGCGCACCGCCTCCTCATAGCCGTCGCCTGCCTGTCCCGTCGCATTGGGCCACGGCGCCAGCGCCTCCCGCAACAAGGCCTCTACCGGCGGGTTCAGCTCGAAGCCCTGATAGGAATCCTCAGCCCTCAAGGCCCGCGCCGTCAACACCGGCGAGCCGGGATAGAAGCGCGCGCCGCCCTGCGGATTCAGCGCCGCGACCTCGGCGGCCAGCGCCTCGATCAGCGGCGGCCGCGCCTCGGCGGTCATCAACCGCGCCACTCCGGCCTCGGCCTCACGCGAGCGGACCGCATCGCCCGACAGGTCATAGAGACCCGCCCCTGCATGGGTGTCCAGCACGTTCACAGGTCCACGCGCCTGCCGCTCCTTCAACAGCCACAGCACAAGGGCGTGCTTGACCAGATCGGCGAAATTTCCGGCGTGAAAGCTGTGACGATAATTCATGGCCGCTCGTCCCCCGCCCCCGTCATCAGGTCAAGTCGTATAAGAGAGGTCGACGCCCCGGCTTCAGGATACGCCATGCTGATCGACCACCCCATTCTTTCCGACGAGGACCGCACGCCCAGCGCCGCCATCGCCGAAACGGCGCAGGACGGTCTGGCCCTGCGCGAACAGCACAGACGCGGCGGCACCGAGGTGGGCGTGCGCCGCGCCGAACAGCTGATGGCGCGCACCCCGCTCAGCGATCGGGACATCAAATCGATGTACAGCTATTTCGCCCGTCACGCGGTGGACAGGCACGGCCGCCACTGGGCCGATCCCATCAAGCCCTCGGCGGGCTATATCGCCTGGCGACTGTGGGGCGGGGACGAGGCGCGCGACTGGATCAACAGCCTGCGCGCCCGCCTTCGCGAAGTCGGGATCTAGCGCTCGATCAGTCGGCCCACTTCAGGACGACCTTGCCCGACTTGCCCGACTTCATCGCCTCAAAGCCCGCCTCGAAGTCCTGATACGGCATCTGGTGGGTGATCAGCGGCGACAGATCCAGCCCGGCCTTCAGCAGGCCCAGCATCTTGCGCCAGGTGGTGAACATCTCACGGCCATAGACGCCCTTGATGGTCAGAGCCTTCAGGATGATCGCGCCCCAGTCCGTCTCCATCGGCTTGCTGGGAATGCCCAGCATGGCCATGCCGCCGCCCATGATCAGGGTGTCGACGCACTGTTTGAAGGCGATCGGCGAACCTGACATCTCCAGCGCCACGTCAAAGCCGACCTTCAGGCCCAGCTCGTGCATGACGTCGCGCAGGTCTTCCTTGGTGGTGTTCACGGCGCGGATGCCGGGCGCAACCTTCTGCGCAAGTTCCAGGCGGAAGTCGTTGATATCCGTGAGAACCACAGTGCGCGCGCCCGCATGACGCGCCACGGCGGCGGCCATCATGCCGATGGGGCCTGCCCCGGTGACGATGACGTCCTCACCCAACAGATCGAACTGCTGCGCCGTGTGCACGGCGTTGCCGAACGGGTCGAGGATCGAGCCGATCTCATACGGCACCTCGTCCGGCAGCTCGATGACGTTGAAGGCCGGGGCCACGACGTATTCGGCGAATGCGCCCTGACGGTTCACGCCGATGCCGCGCGTGTCGGGGTCCAGATGGAAGTGGCCGGCGCGAGCCGCTTCGGAGTTCAGGTCGATGACGTGGCCCTCGGCCGAGACGCGCTGGCCGACCTTCAGGCGGCGATCCACGTCCTTGCCGATGGCGACGATCTCGCCCGCGAACTCATGCCCGGTGATCATCGGCACGGGCACGTTCTTCTGGGACCACTCGTCCCAGTTCCAGATGTGGATGTCTGTGCCGCAGACGGCGGTGCGATGCACCTTGATCAGCACGTCCTCATCACCCGCGACGGGAATGGGCGCGTCGATCAGCTCCAGCCCCTCGGCCAGCTTCGTCTTGGCCAGAGCCTTCATCATGTCCGCCATCAGCCTACTCCCTGAACTCTGTTGTCGCGCCCTTGCACAGGCGCAGTTTGAAGCCTGATTTCGGCGCTTCCTCGGCATCGCGCAAGACGCCGACGACAATGCCGAAGTCCGCCCCCATCGCCTCGGCCGAAGCCTCCGCATGGATCCAGCGGATCGTCAGCGGTCCCGGCAGAACCGCCAGCACCAGATCGAACAGTGCGTCGAGATTGCGCCCGAACCAGTCAGGCACGCCCTCGATCCGCTCGATCTGCGCATAGAAGTCGTCACGGCTGCGGATACGGCGACCGTCCAGCACGACCTCCATGCCCGCCTCCGTCAGATAACACCCAGCTCCTTGCCCGCCTGGGTGAAGGCGGCGACGGCGGCGTCGATCTGCTCGAACGTATGCGCCGCCGACATCTGGGTGCGGATGCGGGCCTGGCCGCGCGGCACCACCGGGAATGAGAAGCCGATGACATAGACGCCCAGTTCCAGCAGGCGCGCCGCCATGTCCTGCGCCAGCTTGGCGTCGCCCAGCATGACCGGGATGATCGGGTGCTCGCCCGGAAGCAGGTCGAAGCCCGCCGCCGCCATGGCCGAACGGAAACGCGCCGCATTGGCGAACAACTGAGCGCGCAGCTTGTCGCCCTCATCTCCCGAAGCGATGCGGATGGCCTCCAGCGACGAGCCGCACACCGACGGCGCCAAAGCGTTCGAGAACAGATAGGGCCGCGCCCGCTGCTTCAGCAGTTCCACCACGTTCGAGCGGGCGCAGATGAAGCCGCCCATCGCCCCGCCCAGCGCCTTGCCGAAGGTGCCGGTGACGAAGTCCACCTCGACGCCGCAATGGGCGAAGGAGCCCTTGCCCTTGTCGCCCAGGAATCCGGTCGCGTGGCAGTCGTCGACCATGATCAGAGCCTGATACTGGTCGGCCAGGGCGCGGATCTGGTCGATCTTGCCGATGTAGCCGTCCATCGAGAAGGCGCCGTCGGTGGCGATGATGATGTTGCGTGCGCCGGCGGCGCGCGCCTCCTTCAGCTTGGCCTCCAGATCGGCCATGTCCGAGTTGGCGAAGCGATAGCGCTGGGCCTTCGACAGGCGCACCCCGTCGATGATCGAGGCGTGGTTCAGGCTGTCCGAGACGATGGCGTCCTCGGCCCCGAACAGCGGCTCGAAAATGCCGCCGTTGGCGTCGAAGGCGGCGGCGAACAGGATGGCGTCTTCAAAGCCGAGGTAGTCGGCGATCGCCCGCTCCAGCTCCTTGTGGATTTCCAGCGTGCCGCAGATGAAGCGGACCGAAGCCGTGCCCGCCCCCCACTTCTCCTGCGCCTTGATCCCGGCCTGTGTGACGCGTTCGTCGCCCGCCAGGCCCAGATAGTTGTTGGCGCAGAAGTTCAGCACGTCGCGGCCGTTGACGGAGATCACCGGCCCCTGGCGCGAGGCGATGACGCGCTCGGGCTTGGTCAGCCCCTGGGCGTCGATGTCGGCCAGCTCGGCGGAGACGCGATCATAGAAGGCCTGGTTCGTATCTTGGGTCATGTTTGCTCCGCTACGCTGAATTCGAGCAGGTTTGAACCCCTAGTTTGCGGCGACCGAGGCAGGCTGAGCCGAATCATCGAGGACGGGCCGCAGGGGACTGACCTCAACCTGCCCGCCGCAGGGGGTGAAGGCCAGCGGCAGGGCGATCGCCGTCGTCGCGCCCGGCGCCGTCACGCGCACGGTCTTGGCCGAAGGACAGGTCGTCTCGCCCTTGTCCTCGTGCGGGATGACGGTCCAGGCCAGGTCGAACCAGGCGGCTTGCTGCGGACGAATTTCGACCGGCGTCGGGGCGCGGCCCTGGGCGAAATAATTGCCCGGCGCCTGCACGGCCCGAACGCTGGTCAGCAGCTTGCCCTCGTCGTCCAGCAGGCTGACGGACGGATAGCCGGTCACGGTGCAGGCGTCGGCGCCGGTGTTCCGCAGCGCCAGGGTGGTGAGGCGATGTCCCATGCCGGCGTCCCCGCCCTCGACCGCCAGGCGTAGGTTTTCAGCGGCGCAGGGCGCGCCCGACGGCGGTGGGGCCACGGCGGCGACCGGACGGCTGCAGCGCTCGACGATGACGCCGCCCGCCTGATCCCCCTGGCCTGCACGGCTCAACGTGCCGCTCTCCGTCTCGCCCCGGCTGGCCGTCCACCACTCCAGCCCCTGGCCTGCGTAACGGGCGCCGCTCGCGGAAACCACGCTGGTCAGGACATAGTCCTTGCCTTCGTAGGACAGGCGGACGGTCTGGGCGTCGGGATAGGCGACGGCGATCGTCTTGCCGCTCTCACAGGCGTAGCCCACGGCGGCGGCGCTCTGAGCGACCGGCGCCTCGATCGGCGAAGTCGGTTCGGCTGGCTTCTGCTGAGAGCAACCGGCGGCCAGCAGCCCGAACCCGGCGGTCACGGCGATGGCTTGGAACGTGGCGGATCTGGTCATGGCGGCCCCCTTGAAGCAGCGACCCTGCTGCAACGTCGCGAGCTTGTGAAGGCTCCCCCAGGACGAAATCGTCAAGGGAGCGGTTGCGTAATGATATACTATAACATATCAAGCCTCACATCATTGTAACGGGGATGCGTGACATGCGATTTCGGACCTTCCTGCTGACCGCCGCGGGGGCGGCGGCGCTGACCAGCCTGGGCGCCGCTGCGCCCGCTTTCGCTGAGGACGCCGTGCAGCGTCAGTCGCAGGGCGACCCGCACGATCACGCCGCCCGCGACGCCGGCGCCTATGAGGTGGACGAGGTCGTGGTGCGCGCCCTGCCCCTGGGCCGCGCAGGCGACGACGTCGGTTCGCACGTCGCCCTGCTGAGCGGCGACGATCTGGTCCATCGGCGCCAGTCGACCCTGGGCGACACCCTGAACAGCATTCCCGGCGTCAACTCCGACACCTTCGGCGGCGGGGCCAGCCGTCCGGTGGTGCGCGGCCAGACCTCGCCCCGCGTCAAGGTGCTGAGCGAGGGCGCGGGCCTGATGGACGCCTCCGAAGTCTCGCCCGACCACGCCGTGTCCGGCGAACCCCTGCTGCTGGAAGGGGTCGAGATCCTGCGCGGCCCGGCGGCCCTGCTCTACGGCGGCGGGGCCATCGGCGGCGCGGTCAACCTGCTGGACAAGAAGATCCCGACCCGCGTCCCGGCGAACGGCGGCGAGGGCGTGGCCGAATACCGTCGCAGCTCGGTCGACAACGAGGAAGCCGGCGTGGTCGGCATGACGGTGGGCGCCGGCAACTTCGCCGTCCGCGTCGAGGCGGCGGCGCGCAAGTCGGACGACTACAAGGTTCCCGGCTGGGACGAACCGCGCCTGGACGGCTCCTACAACGAGACCTCGACGGCGACGCTGGGCGCCTCCTGGATCGGGTCGCGCGGCTATCTGGGCGCGGCCTATACGGAACAGACCAGCCGCTACGGTCTGGCCGGTCACAGCCATGAATATGAAGGCTGCCACCCGCACGGCAACCACCTGCACTGCGGCGGCGGCCACGACCACGGCCACGACGACGATCATGGCCATGGCGACGACGATCACGGGCACGAGCATGAAGGCGATCACGACCACGCCGCCCCCGAGGTCCGCCTGAAGAGCCGCCGTGTCGACCTGCGCGGCGAACTGCGCGACCCGCTGCCGGGCATCGAGAACGTGCGCCTGCGCGCCGGTTACACCGACTATGAGCACAGCGAGCTCGAGGAAGGCGTCGTCTCGACTACCTTCACCAACAAGGGCTACGACGGCCGCATCGAGGCCCAGCACCGCGAGATCGCGGGCTTCCGCGGCGTGGTCGGCCTGCAACTGAGCAAGAGCGACTTCGCCGCCGTCGGCGAAGAGAGCTTCCTGGCGCCCAGCACGACCAAGAACACCGGCCTGTTCGTGATGGAGGAATACGAGATCGGCCTGTGGCACCTGGAAGGCGCCCTGCGTCAGGAATGGCAGGAGGCCTCAGCCATCGGCCTGCCCGATGTCGAACACAAGCCCTTCTCCATCTCCGGTTCGGCGGTGTGGCACTTCACCCCCGGCTGGTCGGGCGCCGTGTCGCTGTCGCGCTCGCAGCGCGCGCCCTCGGCCCAGGAGCTCTATGCCGACGGCGTCCACCTGGCGACCAACACCTATGAGATCGGCGACGCTGCGTTGGACGTCGAGACGGCCAACTCGATCGAGCTGACCCTGCGCAAGACCGAAGGCCCCCTGACCGGCTCGGTCAGCGCCTACCACTACGTCTATGACGACTACATCTTCGCCCGGACGCTGGATCAGTACGAGGACTTCCGCCTGATCCGCTACAGCCAGGCCGACGCGACCTTCACCGGCATCGAGGGCGAGCTGACGCAACAGTTCACCCCGTGGCTGTCGGGCACGGTCTTCGGCGACTACGTCGAGGGCGAGCTCAAGGGCGACGGCGGGAACCTGCCCCGCATCCCGGCGGCGCGGGCGGGCGTGCGCCTGGCCGCATTCAACGGGCCGTGGTCGGGCGACGTCGAATACAGCCGCACCTTCAAGCAGACCGACATCGCCGCCTTCGAGACGGAGACGCCAGGCTACGACATGGTCAACGCCACCGTGGCCTATGACGTCGATCTGGGGCCGGTGCGCTCGCAGATCTTCCTGCGCGGGACCAACCTGCTGGATGAGACGGCGTTCAACCACGCCTCCTTCCTGGCCGAGACGGCGCCCCTGCGCGGGCGCAACCTGACGGTGGGCGTACGCGCCCGCTTCTAGAGCGAAATCGGTTTAGTTGGACGCATGTCCAACTAAACCCAGATATTCGCTCCAGATAATTCTGGACCATTGTTCTGGGTTCAGTCGATCCGACTGAACCGAAAATGGTCTAGGTTTCTTCGCCGCTGCAAAAAACGAGGGACGGGATCCGACGGATTCCGTCCCTTCGTGCGTTGGAGTCTTGTCGGTTCGGACAGGACTAAGCCCCTTATTACAGGAGTTTAATCCTGCAGAGCGAAGGCGCCCCTTTTCGGCGCACATCGTTCTTTACTCGAAGCGATGCGATCGACGAGACAGGGCGTCGAGCGCGAGCGTGCCTACTCCCCGGTTGTCTTTAGGACTCGACATGTCGCCAGTCGCCTTGCTGTTCGCCCTCGCCTCCCTGTCCCCTGCCGACACGGCGGCGGCCGTTCCGCCGCAATCCACGCCCGCCCAGACCGCGACCCCCGTGCCGCAGGAAGAGATCGACGCGGACGCCTACGATCTGGGCACGCTGGAGGTCGTCACCACCGCCCGTCGCGGCGCGGCCCTGGGCGATTATGAACCCGAACTGACTCTCGACGAGGAGCAGATCAAGGCCTACGGGGCCAGCAGCATCGAAGAGCTGATGACGCTGCTGGAGCCGGTGACGCGCAGCTCGCGCGGCGGCTCGCCGGTCTTCCTGGTCAACGGGCGGCGCATCTCGGGCTTCCGCGAGATTCGCGGCATCCCGCCGGAGGCCATCGAGCGCACCGAGATCCTGCCCGAGGAAACCGCCCTCTCCTATGGCTACAGCGCCGACCAGCGGGTCGTGAACTTCGTGCTGAAGGCCGACTTCCGGTCCGTCACCATGCAGGCTACCGCCCGTCGTCCCGACCAGGGCGGCCGCACCATGACCGACCTGGAAAGCAACGTCCTGCGCATCTCGGGCAAGCAGCGCTGGACGCTGGACCTGGAATACGAGCGCGACACGCCCCTGTTCGAGACCGAGCGCAACATCGTCCGCGACGGGACGCCCTATGATCTGATGGGCAACGTCACGTCGCCCGGCGGCGGCGAGATCGACCCCGCCCTGTCGGCCCTGCTGGGCCAGAGCGTCACGACGGCCTCGGTGGGCGCGGGTGCAGCGGGCGGCGCCGCCCTGTCCGACTTCGGCGTCGGGCCGCGCACCGACGACCTGACCGCCTATCGCACCTTGTCGCCCAAGCGCGAGAACAGCTCCATCTCCGGCTCCCTGGTGCGCGACCTGAACCAGACCATGTCGCTGACGCTCAGCGGCGAACTGGAGGATGCGTCCAGCTTCTCCTACCTGGGCCTGCCGGGCCTCAGCCTGGCCCTGCCCTCGGCCAGCCCCTATTCGCCCTTCGCCAGCGACGTGCTGCTGCACCGCTATGTCGATGCGCCCGGCGCGCTGGGGCGGCAGACCGATACCCTGTCCGGCCAGCTGGGCTTCCTGGTCGACGGCTATCTGGGCGACTGGCGCTGGACGGTGAACGGCGGCTACGACCGCACCGAGACCAAGACCCGCACCGGCCGCGGCCTCAACGACGACGCCCTGCAGGCGGGCGTGACGGCCGGGACCATCGACCCGTTCGGCGACCTGGGCCAGTTGCCGGCCAATCCGTTCGACACCGCGCGCTCCATCTCCAGCAAGTCCAGCATCGAGGGCGTCATCAACGGCACGGCCTGGGAAGGCCCGGCCGGATCGCTGACCTCGACCTTCAAGGTCGGCTTCGACAGCCAGTCGCTGGACTCCGAGAACCTGCGCTTCTCCGAGGCAGAGCAGGCCAGCGTCTTCTCCGAACGCTCCCTGTCGCGCGACCGCACCAGCGCCTCCGGCAACTTCAACCTGCCCATCGCCAACCGCGACCGCGAGGTGCTGGGCGCGCTCGGTAACCTGTCGGCCAATCTGAACCTGGCCTACGAAGATCTCTCTGACTTCGGCGGCCTGTCGGCCTATACCGTCGGGCTGAACTGGTCGCCGTGGGAGCCGGTCAACTTCACCGCCAGCTGGGCCGACGAGCAGAAGGCGCCGTCGATGTCGCAGCTGAACGACCCGACGATCTCGACCCCGAACGTGCCCGTCTACGACTTCGCTACCGGCCAGTCAGTCAACATCGTCCGCATTGAGGGCGGCAACCCCAACCTGTCCGAGGAGACCAAGCGCGTCCTGAAATTCGGCGTCAACCTGACCCCGCTGAAGGACAAGGATCTGCGCTTCACGGCCAACTACACCCGGACCGAGACGGAAGGCTCCATCGCCTCCTTCCCGACCATCACGCCGGAACTGGAAGCCGCCCTGCCCGAGCGCTTCACGCGCGACCTGGACGGCAATCTGGTGTCGATCGACGCCCGGCCGCTGAACTTCCAGAAGGCCGAGCAACAGGAAATCCGCTGGGGCCTGAACTTCTCGACCGCCTTCGGCAAGCCGGATCCGGCGGCCATGGCGCGCATGAACGCGCGCAGCGGCGGCGGCCAACGCGGACCGGGCGGCCCCGGCGGCGGTCCGGGCGCCGGCGGACCGCCTCCCGGCGGCGGGATGCGAATGCAGGGCGGCGGCGGACGCGGTCGTGGCGGCGGCATGATGCCGGGCCAGGGGCGGTTCAACGTCTCGCTGTATCACACCTATCGGATCCAGGATGAGATCACGATCCGTGACGGCTTGCCGGTGCTCGACCTGCTGGACGGCGCCGCCATCGGCGCGCGCGGGGGCCAGTCCCGCAACGAGATCCAGCTGCAGATGGGCGCCTTCAAGAGCGGCATGGGCGGCTTCCTGAACGCCAACTGGAAGGAAGCCACCCGCATCAACGGCGGCTCCTCACCGGACGACGACCTGAGCTTCTCCGACCTGACGACGGTGAACCTGAACCTGTTCGCCGACCTGTCGTCGCGCGAGAACTGGGTGTCGCGCTATCCGTGGCTGAAGGGGGCCCGCGTCAGCGTCGGCGTCGAGAACATCTTCGACCAGCGGCTGGAGGTCCGCGACGGCCTGGGGAACACGCCGCTGTCGTATCAGCCCGACTACCTCGATCCGTTGGGCCGCACGTTCAGGATCAGCCTGCGGAAGATCCTGTACTGATCAATGAAAAGGCCCGGTCTCGCGTCCGGGCCTTTGTCTTTTAGTGATCGCCCTTCGGCGTCTCCATCAGTTCGATCAGCACCCCACCCATCTCCTTGGGATGCAGGAACACAACCGGCGTGCCGTGCGCCCCGATGCGGGGCTCGCCCGTGCCCAGGATGGTCACGCCCTTGGCGCGCATGTCGGCAATGGCGGCGTGGATATCAGCCACCTCGAAGCAGACATGGTGCTGTCCGCCCTTGGGGTTCTTGGCCAGGAAGCCGGTGATCGGGCTGGTCTCGTCATAGGGCTCGATCAGTTCGATCTGGGCCGTCGGCGTGTCGATGAAGCAGACCTTCACCCCCTGCGCGGGCAGGTCGAACGGCTCGCCGATCTTCGTCGCGCCCAGAATATCGCGATACAGCTTGATCGACTCGGCGATGGAGGGCGTGGCGACGCCGACGTGGTTCAGATTGCCGATCACTTCTTCGTCTCCACAGGCGCGGGCTGAGCATAGCCCAGGCGCTGGTTCAGCTTCTCGATCAGGTCTACGGCCGTCTCGGCTATGACCGAACCGGGCGGATAGACGGCCGCCGCGCCCATATCGATCAGGGGCTGCACGTCCGACGGCGGGATGACGCCGCCGACCACGATCATGATGTCCTCGCGCCCCAGCTTGGCCAGTTCAGCCTTCAGCTCCGGCACCAGCGTCAGGTGCCCCGCCGCCAGCGACGAGGCGCCGACCGCGTGGACGTTCTTCTCGACCGCATCGCGCGCGGCCTCGGCAGGCGTCTGGAACAGAGCCCCCGCCGTCACGTCGAAGCCGATGTCGCCGTAGCCGGTGGCGACGACCTTCTGGCCCCGGTCATGTCCGTCCTGGCCCAGCTTGGCAATCAGGATGCGCGGCGGACCGCCGTCGTTCTCGACGAAGGCCGCGACCATCGAGCGGGCGCGGGCGACCTTGGGATCGTTCCCCGCCTCCTTGGCGTAGACGCCCGAAACCGTCTTGACCGTGGCGATGTGGCGGCCGAAGGCGGCCTCCAGCGCGTCGGAGATTTCGCCGACGGTGGCCTTGGCGCGGGCGGCCCGCACCGACAGCTCCATGAGGTTGGCGTTCCCGCGCGCGCCCTCGGTCAGAGCGTCGAGCGCGGCTTGCGTCGCCGCCTCGTCGCGCTCAGCCTTCAGCCGTTGCAGCTTCTCGATCTGACGGGCGCGCACCTCGGCGTTGTCGACCTTCAGCATCGGAATGTCGTCGACGACGGGGTTCAGATATTTGTTCACCCCCACGACCGTCTGCTGGCCGGTGTCGATGCGCGCCTGGGTCTTGGCGGCGGACTCCTCGATCCGCAGCTTGGGGATGCCCGCCTCGATGGCCTTGGCCATGCCGCCGTAGGCCTCGACCTCCTCCATCAGGGCGCGGGCCTTGGTCGCCAGTTCCTGCGTCAGGCGCTCGACGTAGAAGCTGCCGCCCCACGGGTCGATGACGCGGGTCAGGCCGGTCTCGGCCTGCGCCAGAATCTGGGTGTTGCGCGCGATCCGGGCCGAGAAGTCGGTCGGCAGGGCCAGGGCCTCGTCCAGCGCATTGGTGTGCAGGCTCTGCGTCTGTCCGCCCGCCGCCGCCATGCACTCGACCATGGTGCGCGGCACATTGTTGAACACGTCCTGCGCCGCCAGCGACCAGCCCGAGGTCTGGCAGTGGGTCCGCAGGGACAGGGACTTCGGATTGACGCCGCCTTCGCGCTTCACCGCCTCGGCCCACAGCAGGCGGCCGGCGCGCATCTTGGCCACCTCCATGAAGTAGTTCATGCCGATGGCCCAGAAGAAGCTGAGGCGCGGCGCGAACCGGTCGATCTCCATGCCCGCCGCCTTGCCCGCGCGCAGATATTCGATGCCGTCCGACAGGGTGTAGGCCAGTTCGATGTCCGCCGAGGCCCCCGCCTCCTGCATGTGATAGCCGGAGATGGAGATGGAGTTGAACTTGGGCGTTTCCTTCGCCGTCCACTCGAAGATGTCGGCGATGATCCGCATCGAGGGCGCAGGCGGATAGATGTAGGTGTTGCGGACCATGAACTCCTTCAGAATGTCGTTCTGAATGGTCCCGGTCAGTTTAGCGTGGTCGACGCCCTGCTCCTCGCCCGCCACGACGTAGAGGGCCAGGATCGGCAGCACCGCCCCGTTCATCGTCATGGACACCGACATCTGATCCAGCGGAATGCCGTCGAACAGGGTCCGCATGTCCAGAATGCTGTCAATGGCCACGCCCGCCATGCCGACGTCGCCCTTCACCCGCGGGTGGTCGCTGTCATAGCCCCGGTGGGTGGCCAGATCGAACGCGACCGACAGGCCCTTCTGACCGGCGGCCAGGTTGCGGCGATAGAAGGCGTTGGACTCCTCGGCGGTCGAGAAGCCCGCATACTGGCGGATCGTCCAGGGGGCGCCCGCATACATGGTCGGATACGGTCCGCGCACGAAGGGGGCGAAGCCCGGCAGGCCGTGGATGAAGTCCAGACCGTCCAGCGCCTCCGGCCCATAGGCCGTCTCGACCGTCAGCCCCTCGGGCGTGGTCCAGGCCGCGCGCTCCGGCCCGGCGCCGGTCGCGCCCAGATCGAGGGCGACCTTGGAGAAGTCAGGGAAACTCATTGGGCGGCCTCCTCGAAGGCGGCGGCGAAGCGGACAGGCGCCAGGGCCTCGAATGTCCCGGCGGCGGCGGGCGCGGCAGGCGCGGGCGTCACGGGCGCGGGACGCACGTCCGGGTCGACGAATCTGGTGACGCCGACGATCTGGGCGGCGCCGTCCTTGAAGGCCTTCTCGGCCATGTCGCGGGCGCGGGCGATGCGGGGCTGGATCACCCCGCCTTCCAGACAGGCGATGACGCCGCCTTCGGCCTCATAGACCTGGAACTCGGCCCAGGCGGCCTCGGCCAGTTCGCGGGTGCGCGCGTCCAGATACCAGGAGCCGCTGGCCGGATCATCGACACGGCCGAGGTTGGACTCCTCCATCAGGATCAGTTGGGTGTTGCGCGCCTGACGCTTGGCGAAGTCGTCGGGCAGGCCCGCCGCGCGGGTGAAACCGTCCAGCACCACAGCATCGGCCCCGCCCACGGCCCCGGCGAACCCGGCGGCGGTCAGGCGCAGCATGTTCGGCCACGGATCGCGCGCCGACAGCATCCGCCGCGACGAGCGCGACTCGATGATCGCCGGAACCTCGGCGCCGAACGCCCTGGAGACGCTGGCCCAGACCAGACGCAGCGCGCGGATCTTCGCCAGAGAGTCGAAATAGGCCTGATCCACGGCGACGCCCAGAATCACGCCCTTCAATGCCGCCTCAGCCGACAGACCTGCTTCAACGACCGCCTTCACATAGGCCACGGCCGACGACGCGGCGAAGGCCAGTTCCTGCGCGATGGAGCCGCCCGCCTCATGCGCCACGCGGCCCGAGGCCATGAACAGCGTCGCCTCGGTATAGGTCGCGGCATGGGTCGCCGCCGCCTTGGCCGTCTCGGCCATGACGGCCGCGAAATCGCCCGGCGCCCCGCCCGCCTCGGCATAGGCCGAGATCGGATCGAGGTGGAAGGCCAGCTTGGCGCGGGGCGACCCCTTGGCCGCCGCCGACAGGGCCTCCGCCGCCTTCACCCCCTCGAACCCGGCGTCCAGCGCCACCGGCGCCAGCTCCAGCGCCACCGCGTCCAGCGCGCGCGCCAACTTCGCAGCGTCCGCCGCCACAGGCCCAGCGATCAGGACGGAGGCCGCCCCGTTCTCCAGATCGGTCAGGATGGCGCGGTTCAGGGCGTCCGCGTCCTCGCCCTCGTTCAGCGCCCGCACGTCCCACGCCCGGCCTTCGGAATCCGAGGGCCGAGGCGCGAACACCAGCTCGCCGCCGTTCGCCGCCCCATACAGGGGCTTGGTCGCCAACTGGTCCGCATCCAGATGGATGAGGCTCTCCAGCGGACGCTCCTTCAGCGCCTTCACGGCGGCGTCGCGCCATTCGAGCGGGGTCGGGACGGCGAACTCGGTCATTTACTCGAACTCCACCAGCACGTCGTCGGCGGCGACCGGGTCGCCGGCCTTGGCTTTGACCGCCTTCACCTTGCCGTCGCGCTCGGCCTTGAGGATGTTCTGCATCTTCATGGCTTCGATGATGGCCACCGTCTCGCCGGACTTGACCTCCTGGCCCTCGACCACGGGGATGTCGACCACCAGACCCGGCATCGGCGACAGCACCAGCTTGGAGGTGTCCGCCGCCTGCTTCTCGGGCAGCAGGGCGTAGAGATGCGCCACGTCGGGGCGCAGCACCCGCACCCGCGCCCGCGCCGCGCGGTGGCGGATATCGAAGCCGTCGGCGGCGCGCTTCACCTCGGCGGTGAAGGCGTCGTCGTCCAGCACCGCCTTGAACAGCGACAGGCCCGGACGCCAGTCGATCTCCGACAGGGAAATCTCTTCGCCGTCGATGGCGACGATCAGGTCTTCGGCCTCGTCATAGCCGACCTCGACCTCATAGGCCGCCTTGTCGACCAGCACGGTCCAGTCGGTGCGCTCGCTGGGGTCGCCGTCCTGTTCAGCGATGACCTCGTTCATGGCCACGGCTGAGGCGATCAGGATTTTCACCTGCTCCGGCGTCGGCGCCAGGCCGTGGAAGCCGTCGGGGAACTCGTCCTTGATGTAGCTGGTCGCCAGTTCGCCGGACTGGAAGCGTTCTTGATCCATGACCGCCGCCAGGAAGGGCACATTGTGGCCCAGACCCGCCAAATGGGTGTCCTCCAGCGCGCGGGCCATGCCGCGCACGGCGTCGTCGCGCGTCTCGCCCCAGGCGCACAGCTTGGCGATCATGGGGTCGTAGAACATGCTGATCTCGTCGCCCTCACGAACGCCCGAGTCATTGCGAACGGTGTAGTCGCCCTGATCGCCCTCTTCCGGCTGCTCATAGCGCACCAGACGGCCGATCGACGGCAGGAAGCCGCGATAGGGGTCTTCGGCGTAGATGCGGCTCTCGATGGCCCAGCCGTTGATCGACAGGTCGTCCTGCTTGATCGCCAGCTGCTCGCCCCAGGCCGAACGGATCATCTGCTCGACTAGATCGACGCCGGTGATCAGCTCCGTCACCGGATGCTCGACCTGCAGACGGGTGTTCATCTCCAGGAAGTAGAAGCTCTTGTCCTGACCGGCGACGAACTCGACCGTGCCCGCCGAGTCATAGTTCACCGCCTTGGCCAGGGCGACGGCCTGCGCCCCCATGGCGGCGCGGGTGGCCTCGTCCAGCAGGGGCGACGGCGCCTCCTCGATGACCTTCTGGTTGCGGCGCTGGATCGAGCATTCGCGCTCGAACAGGTGGATGACGTTGCCGTGCTTGTCGCCCAGCACCTGAATCTCGATGTGGCGCGGGTCGACGATGAACTTCTCGAGGAAGACGCGGTCGTCGCCGAAGGCGTTCAACGCCTCGGCCTTCACGGCGGCGAAACCCTCGGCCATGTCGTCGTCCGAATGGGCGACGCGGATGCCCTTGCCCCCGCCCCCGGCCGACGCCTTGATCATCACCGGATAGCCGATTTCGCGCGCGATCTTCACCGCCTCGTCCGGCGTTTCGATCAGGTCCATGTGGCCCGGCACGGTCGAGACGCCCGCCTCGGCGGCGAACTTCTTGGACGTGATCTTGTCGCCCATGGCGTCGATCGCCTCGGGGTTCGGCCCGATGAAGGCGATGCCCTCGGCCTTCAGCCGCCGCGCGAACCCGGCGTTCTCCGACAGGAAGCCGAAGCCGGGGTGCACCGCCTGCGCCCCCGTCTGCTTCACGGCGTCCACGATCTTGTCCTGGATCAGATAGGACTGGGCGGCGGGCGACGGGCCGATGTGAATCGTCTCATCCGCCATCTCACACGCCAGCGACCCGGCGTCGGCGTCGGAGTAGACGACCACCGTCTTGATGCCCATGCGACGGCAGGTCTTGATGACGCGAACAGCAATCTCGCCGCGGTTGGCGATCAGAATTTTATCGAACATAGCCAGTTCCTAGCGACGTTAAAACGACGCGAATAATGGTCTGAGAGGTCAATCGAGGATCCCCCAAGTGAATACGTCACCGTCATCCAGCGCTGTAACGATGAGCACATTATCTGCCGACCGATCGCCACGATGTTTTCCGGCGAATACAGATCGACCACTGGAGAAGACAAGTTCGTAAACGCCGTTGATGTGCCGGATGGCAATCAAATCTTCATCGATCATCGGCGCGATAAGCGGCGCAAATTCATAAGCCTCAGCCTCCGCACTCGGGACTTCTGCGACTGACCCCGAAAAAAGATATTCAGCCCAGTCAATGCGATAGCGACGAAGGGAAGATTCCTCTTTCGACAAGTGAAGAGAACCTTGGAATTTGCCGATTACAAGCGAGTCAAATCGAGCGCCGGAGAGCGCCTCATTAACAACCGCAAGAAACTCGACGTCGCATGTCATAGCGGGATGTTGTCGTGCTTCTTCCAGGGGTTTTCCTGGGTCTTGTTCTTCAGCGTCTTCAGCGCTTTGATCAGGCGACGGCGGGTGCCGTGGGGCATGATGACATCGTCGATGTAGCCTAGGCCCGCCGCCACGAAGGGGTTGGCGAAGCGTTCCTTGTATTCGGCCTCGCGCGCCGCCAAGGCCTCGGGATCACCGGCTTCCTTGCGGAAGATGATCTCGACCGCGCCCTTGGCGCCCATGACCGCGATCTCGGCGGTGGGCCAGGCGTAGTTGACGTCGCCGCGCAGGTGTTTGGAGCTCATGACGTCATAGGCGCCGCCATAGGCCTTGCGCGTGATGACCGTCAGCTTGGGCACGGTGGCCTCGGCATAGGCGAACAGCAGCTTGGCGCCGTGCTTGATCAGGGCGCCGTACTCCTGCTTGGTGCCCGGCATGAAGCCCGGCACGTCGACGAAGGTGACGAGCGGGATGTGGAAGGCGTCGCAGAAGCGCACGAAGCGCGCGGCCTTGCGGCTGCTGTCGATGTCCAGCACCCCCGCGAGGGTCTGGGGCTGGTTGCCGACGATGCCGACCGGCTGGCCGTCCAGACGGCCGAAGCCGCAGATGATGTTCTTGGCGAAGTCAGCGCCGATCTCGAAGAAGTCGGCCTCGTCGACCGTCTTCAGGATCAGCTCCTTCATGTCATAGGGCTGGTTCGGATTGGCCGGGACCAGGGTGTCCAGCGACGCCTCGTCGCGATCCGGTTCGTCATAGGTTTCGCGGACCGGCGGCGTCTCGCGGTTCGACAGCGGCAGGAAGCCGATCAGGCGGCGAACCTCCGACAGGGCCTCCAGATCGTTCTCGAAGGCGCCGTCGGCGACGCCCGACTTGCCCGCATGGACGCGGGCGCCGCCCAGGTCTTCGTGGCTGACCACCTCGTTGGTGACGGTCTTCACCACGTCGGGGCCGGTCACATACATGTAGGAAGTGTCCTTCACCATGAAGATGAAGTCGGTGATAGCCGGCGAATAGACGTCGCCGCCCGCGCACGGCCCCATGATGACGCTGATCTGCGGAATGACGCCCGAGGCCAGGGTGTTCTGCAGGAAGATGTCGGCGTAGCCGGCGAGGCTCTCCACGCCTTCCTGAATCCGCGCGCCGCCGGCGTCGAACAGGCCGATGATCGGGGCGCCGGCGGTCAGGGCCATCTTCTGGATCTTGACGATCTTGGCCGCATGGGCGCCGCTAAGAGATCCGCCAAAGACGGTGAAATCCTTGGAGAAGACATAGACCAGACGGCCGTTGATGGTGCCGCGCCCGGTGACGACGCCGTCGCCGGGGATGCGCTGATCCTGCATCCCGAAGTCGTGGCTGCGGTGCTCCACGAACATGTCGGTCTCTTCGAAGGAGCCTTCGTCCAGCAGGACGCCGATGCGTTCGCGGGCGGTCAGCTTGCCCTTGGCGTGCTGGCTGGCGATGCGCTTCTCGCCTCCGCCCAGACGGGCGGCGGCGCGGCGGCGCTCGAGTTCCTCGAGGATGGCCTGGCTCATGGTTGGAGCGACTCCCTGACTTCGTTCAGGGTCCAACAAGCCGCTTCGTTGCAAAAAGGCAATCGCAACTTTGCAAAAGGTGCGTAAGTGCGTAAGCCTGCCAAGGCGCACAGGCGTTTTTGCAAAGTTGCAACGCCGATGACCGATGCAGGGCGATGGCTGAAAAACTCTACCTCGGGACCAAGGTCCGCAAGCTGCGCGAGACGCGCGGATGGACGCTGGAGCAGTGCGCCGGACGGCTGGCGCTGTCGCCGTCCTATCTGTCGCAGATCGAGACCAACCAGCGGCCGGCCACGGCGCGGGTGCTGATCGCCCTGACCCGCGCCTTTGATGTGGACGCCAGCCTATTCGACCTGGACGGCGACGCCCGCCTGATCGCCGACCTGCGCGAGGCGACCACCGACGTCGCCGGCCACGCCGAGGCGCCGACGGCGGGCGAGCTCAAACAGGCGGCCATGAACGCGCCCCGACTGGCGCGGCAATTCCTGGCCCTGCATCAGGACTATCGCCGTCTGGACGAGCGGCTGAAGACGCTGAACGAGACGCTGGGCCGCGACGAACACGCCGCCGACGCCGCCCCCGCCCTGCCCTATGAGGCGGTGCGCGACTTCTTTCACTATCGCGACAACTACATCGACGCCCTGGACCGGGCGGCGGAGGATCTGGCCGCGCGGCTGAATCTGGGTGACGGCGTCCATCCGGAGCGCGAGCTGGAGGCCGCCCTCAACGACCTGTGCGGCGTGCGCGTCGCCACGGGTCAGGGTCGCGGCGCCATGCGGCGTTTCGATCCGGGCGCGCGCATCCTCTATGTCGACGCCAGCCTGCCGGGCGCCACCCGCGCCTTCCAGATGGCGCACCAACTGGTTGGCCTACGGTTCGAGGATCTGATCGAGCACGAACTGGACCGGGCCGCCTTCGACCTTCCCGCCGCGCGCGACGTGTGCCGGGTCGGCCTCGCCAACTATGCGGCAGGGGCGTTGCTGCTGCCCTATCGCGCCTTTCTCGAAGCGGCGCGTGAACTGCGGCACGACGTGGACCGCCTGCGCAACCGCTTCCACGTCAGCTTCGAGCAGGCCTGCCACCGGCTGAGCACCTTGCAGAGGCCCGGCTGGCGCGGCGTGCCCTTCTACTTCGCGCGGGTGGACATGGCGGGCAACATCACCAAGCGGCACAGCGCGACGCGCTTCCAGTTCGCCCGCTTCGGCGGCGCCTGCCCGCTGTGGAACGTGCATGAGGCGTTCAGCGCCCCGGACCGCATTCTGGTCAATCTGTCGGAAATGCCGGACGGAGCCCGCTACGTCTGCCTCGCCAAGAGCGTATCCAAGCCGGGCGGGTCGTTCCTGGAGCCGGATAGGCGCTATGCGCTGGGTCTGGGGTGCGAGATCGAGCACGCGGCGCAGTTGGTCTATGCGGACGGGCTGGACCTGAACGGCCCGCCGACGCGCATGGGCGTCAACTGCCGCATCTGCGAGCGGACGGACTGCACACAGCGGGCCTTCCCGCCGATCGACCGCACGCTGGCCGTGCCGGAGAATGAGCGGGGGGTGATCCCGTATACGCTCTCATAGTTCCTTCTCCCAATGGGAGAAGGTGCCCCGAAGGGGCGGATGAGGGTTCCCGGCTGAAGTCGGCGGAAGCCGTATCGCAACGGCTGACGCCGACTGACAGGTTGAACCCTCACCCTTTCGCCTTAACCAATCGCTTCGCTCTTGGAGGCTCAAGCCCTCTCCCGTCGGGAGAGGGTTTAGGCTTAGCTCATCGTCGGGATGATGAAGCTGGAGTCTTCATGCTCCAGCGCGCTGTCGGGCCAGCGGGCGGTGACGGTCTTGGTCTTGGTCCAGAACTTCACGCCTTCCATGCCGTACTGGTTGGTGTCGCCGAAGCCCGAGCGCTTCCAGCCGCCGAAGGAGTGGTAGGCCACCGGCACCGGGATCGGCACGTTGATGCCGACCATCCCGACGTTGACGCGGGCGGCGAAGTCGCGGGCCGCGCGGCCGTTTTGGGTGAAGATGGCGACGCCGTTGCCGTACTGGTGCTTGGACGGCAGGCTCAGCGCCTCCTCGAAGTTGGCGGCGCGCACGATCTGCAGCACCGGGCCGAAGATTTCTTCCTGATAGGACGACATGTCCGTGGTCACATGGTCGAACAGCGACGGGCCGATGAAGTAGCCCTTCTCATGCCCCTGCAGGCTGAAGTCGCGGCCGTCGACGACCAGTTCGGCGCCTTCCTCGACGCCCTTGCCGATCCAGCCGGCGACGCGGTCGCGGTGCTGGGCCGAGACCACCGGACCATAGTGGGCCTGATCATCGGTCGAGACGCCGACGCGCAGGGTGGGGATTTCGGCGACCAGACGCTCGCGCAGTTCATCGGCGGTCTTCTTGCCGACCGGCACCACGACCGGCAGAGCCATGCAGCGTTCGCCGGCCGAGCCATAGGCTGCGCCCGACAGGTCCTTGATCACCTGGTCCAGGTCGGCGTCGGGCATGACGATGCCGTGGTTCTTGGCCCCGCCCATGGCCTGGACGCGTTTCCCGTTCTGGGCGCCGGTCTGATAGACGTAGTGGGCGATGTCCGACGAGCCGACGAAGCTGACCGCGTGGATGTCGGGATGGGTCAGGATGGCGTCGACCGCCGTCTTGTCGCCGTGGACGACGTTCAGCACGCCCTTGGGCGCGCCCGCCTCCATCATCAGTTCGCCCAGACGCACCGGCACGGACGGATCGCGCTCGGACGGCTTCAGGATGAAGGTGTTGCCGACGGCGATGGCGACGCCGAACATCCACATCGGGATCATGGCCGGGAAGTTGAACGGGGTGATGCCCGCCACCACGCCCAGCGCCTGGCGCATGGAATAGACGTCGATGCCAGGACCGGCGCCCAGAGTGTATTCGCCCTTCAGCGCATGCGGGATGCCGCAGGCGAACTCGATGACTTCCAGACCGCGCTGGATGTCGCCCTTGGAGTCGGCGATGACCTTGCCGTGCTCGCTGGACAGCATTTCGGCCAGTTCGTTCATGTTCGCCTCGACCAGGCGCTTGAACTCGAACATGACGCGGGCGCGGCGCTGCGGGTTGGTCGAGGACCAGCCTTCGAATGCGGCCTGCGCCGACTGAACCGCGCGATCCAGCTCCGACGGCGTCGCCAGCTGGACGCGGGCCTGAACCTCGCCGGTGTTGGGGTTGAAGACGTCGCCGAAGCGGCCCGACGCCCCCTCGAAAGCCGCACCGTCGATGAAGTGGCGAATATCGCGCATTGAACGTCTCTCCCGATGATTATGGTTCTTCGTGAGCCTGCCCTAGCAGAGCGGGCCGGTCAGGCCCATTGCAATCTTGCAGGTGATGATGTGCATATCTGCATATGTTCGACTGGGATGATCTGAGGGTGTTTCTGGCCGCCGCCCGCGCCGAGTCTCTGGCCACAGCGGCGCAGCGGCTGGGCGTGGACGCGGCCACTGTCGGGCGGCGTGTCGCGCGGCTGGAGACGGCGCTGAAGTCGACCCTGCTGGCGCGCTCGGCCGCCGGGCTTCACCTGACGGCTGCGGGCGCCCAACTGCTGGAGCGGGCGCTGGACGCCGAAAGCGCGATGGAGGCCGCCGGACGCGTCACCCGGCCCGACCTGATCGCGGGCGCCGTGCGGATCAGCGCCTCGGAAGGCTTCGGCGGCGCGGTGCTGGCCCCCGCCCTGCCCGGCCTGCTGGCGGCGCATCCGGGGCTGAACATCGAACTGGCGGCCAGTTCCGGCTTCCTGTCGCCCAGCCGGCGCGAGGTGGACATGGCCATCACCCTCAGCCCCGCCGACAGTCCGCGCCTGATCGTCGAGCCGCTGACGACCTATCAGCTGGCGCTCTACGCCGCGCCCGAACATCTGGAACGCCACGGCGCGCCGGCCAGCATCGACGACCTGAGCCGCTTCGACATGGTCGGCTATGTCGACGATCTGATCTATGCGCCCGAACTGCGCTATCTGGACGAACTGCGGCCCAACCTGCGGCCGCGCCTGGCGTCCTCGTCGATCCGCGCCCAGAGGGACATGGTGGCGGCGGGCGGCGGGATCGGCGTCCTGCCCTGCTTCCTGGCCGAAGGGCTGACGCGAGTTCTGCCCGAGCAGGTCCTGATCGAGCGGCGCTTCTGGCTCAGCACCCACCGCGAGGTCCACGGCACGGCGCGACTGAAGACCGTGCGGCGCTGGATCAAGACCCTGTGCCGGGATCAGGCCCGCCGCCTCGCACCCCTGCCGACATCCACGCCGAGACGCGCCGAGGGGTGACCATATTTTACATTTTACATTGCTCTAAAGCCAAGCATCCGGGGCTATGACTCCAGCGTTCTCCCCGGAGCTGCGTAAAAGTATGAAGATCGCGATATTAGACGACGACCCCGTCCAGTTGGAGTTCGTCTCCGAGGTGGTTCAAGACGCCGGATATCGCGCCACTCTGTTTTCGCGCGGTCAGGCGCTGATCTCCGCCCTGCGCAAGGACACCTTCGACATGCTGATCGTCGACTGGAACCTGCCGGACCGTTCGGGTCTGGAGGTGCTGGCCTGGGCGCGGACCAATCTGAAGCCCGCCCCGCCCATGCTGCTGGTCACCAGCCGCGCCGAGGATGAAGACGTGGTCGCCGGGCTGGACGCCGGGGCTGACGACTACCTGCCCAAGCCCCTGTCGAAGCCGGTTCTGGCGGCGCGCATCAACGCCCTGATCCGCCGCGCCTATTCCCAGCCGACGACGCCGGGCGTCGAAACCTATGACGGCGTCACCTTCCACGAGTCCGCCGGCGCGGTGACTCGCGACGGCCAATCGGTGGCCCTGACGGCCAAGGAATACGCCCTGGCCCTGCTGCTGTTCCGCAACCTGCACCGGGCGCTGTCGCGGACCTATATTCTGGAGACGGTGTGGGGCAATGAGCCGGACCTGAACAGCCGCTCGCTGGACATGCACATCTCGCGCATCCGCAACAAGCTGGAGTTGCGGCCCGAGCGAGGCTTCCGCCTGACCCCCATTTACAGCTACGGATACCGCCTTGAGCGCGTCGCGGGGGCAGAACCCGGCCAGGACGCCTGAATTGAAGACGCAGGTGGCGAAATGAAGACGGATTGGGCGGCGGCCCTGGCGATCGCAGCGATGCTGGCCGCAGGAAGCGCCGTCGCACAGACTTCGGCCGCCCCGTCCGCTTCCCGGACGGCCGCCTCCGTCGAGACCCTCGACTATGTCGTCCAGCGCGGCGACACCCTGATCGACCTGGCGACCGCCTACATGCACCGGCCGCTCGACTATCGCCGGGTTCAGCGCGAGAACCGGGTCGCCAATCCGCGCCGCCTCGCCATCGGTCGCACCCTGGCCCTGCCCGTCGATCTGTTGCGCGCCGATCCGGATGAGGCGCGCATCGCCGGCTTTCGCGGCGCGGCGACCCTGAACCAGGACGGCCGATCCGCCGTCCCCGCCGCCGGTCAGGCCGTGCGTGAGGGCGCCGTCCTCAGCACCGGCGCCAACGCCTTCGTTCGCCTGGCCCTGTCCGACGGCAGCCATGTGGTCGTGCCCTCCAACAGCCGCGTGCGCGTCAGCCGCCTGCGCCGTTACGCCATCAACGGCGCCGTCGATCACGCCCTGACGGTCGAGGCGGGCCGCGCCGAGTCTCGCGTCACGCCCCGGCGTCGTCCCGGCGGCTTCGCCATCCGCACGCCCGTTTCGGTCTCGGCCGTGCGCGGCACCGACTTCCGCGTCTCCTTCGACGACGACGCCGACCGCTCGACCACCGAGGTGCTGGAAGGCGCCGTAACCATCGCATCGGGCGACGCCGAAGCCCTGGCCGGCGTCGATCAGGGCGTCAGCGCCGTCGCTGGAAGCGTGCGCCTGCTGCCCCTTCTGCCCGCGCCCGCCCTGGTCCGCCCCGATGCGCCGCAGACCCAGGCCCAGGTCGCCTTCGACATCCAGCCCCTGCCTGGCGCCGAACGCTATCGCGGCCGCATCGCCCAGGACGCCGGCATGATCGAGGCCTTCGCCGAAGTCGACAGCGCGCCCGGCGGCCCCCTGGTCTTCGGCGAGATGGAAGAAGGCGCCTTCTTCCTGCGTCTGACCGCCCTCTCGCCCGAGGGGCTGGAGGGCAAGGCCACGACCTACAGCTTCATCCGCGCCCGCAACGGCGTCGGCGGCCTGGCCTCGGCCATGGATCAACGCGACCGCCGCCGCTTCTACCGCTTCCGCTGGGAGGCCGAAGGCGTCGGCGAGGCGACCTTCCGTTTCCAGCTGTGGCGCGAGGCCGAGGACGGCGCCCGCGACGGCGCCCTGCTGGTCGACCAGCCCGGCCTGACCGACGAGGCCTTCACCCTCAGCGACCTGCCGACAGGCGTCTACAGCTGGCGGGTGCAGGGCGCGCGCCATCGCTTCGGCCGCCTGCTGGAAGCCTGGTCCGAGCCACAACAACTGCGTATCGGGCGATAGCGCCGTGCCCGCTGGGCCCAAAGGCGGCTGGAAGCGTTGGCTCGGCGCGCGCCTGACCGGCCGACGCGCTCTTGTCGAATGGGGCCTGGTGGCGGTTCTGTCCGCCCTGCTGGTCGGCTGGATGGCGCTGACGCCCGTCGCCGACGGCGCCGACAACCTGGTCTACGACGCCCTGATGCGCGCCGAGGCCGGGCCAGCGGACGCAGACATCGTCATCATCGCCATCGACGACCGCAGCCTGGAGTCGCTGGGGCAATGGCCCTGGCCGCGCGACCTGCACGCCCACCTGATCGACCGTCTGACCCAGGCGCAAGCCGGGCCTGTCGCCTACGACGTCCTGTTCACCGAAGCTTCCCCACAGGACGGCGCCCTGGCCGCCGCCCTGGCGCGCAACGGCAAGGTCCGCCTGCCGGTGGTTCTGGACGCCCCCGGCCTGAACGGCGCCGCCTTTCGCGAGGACGCCCCTGCGCCGATCCTGACCGAGGCGGCGGCGGGCCTGGGTCACGTCAATCTGACGGTCGACGACGACGGCGTCGTGCGTCGCCTGCCCCTTTATCTTCAGGCGGGCGACCGGACCTGGCCCCACCTGATCCTGCCCCTGGCCGCCGCCAAGGGCGCCGCGCCCGCCCCACCCGCGCCGCACGACGGCGGCGACCTGTTCGCCGCATCGCCCGAGGCCCTGGTCTATCGCGGCCCGCCCGGCGCCTTCCGCACCCTGTCCTTCGCCGACGTGCTAAGTGGCGAGACGCCCGCCGCCTTCCTGAAGGACAAGCTGGTGCTGGTCGGGGCGACGGCGCCGGGCCTCGGCGACCGTTACGCCACCCCGGCCACGCCCCACGGCGAACTGCGCCCCGGCGTCGAGGTGCAGGCCGCGCTGCTCCAGACCCTGATCGAAGGCGGCGGTCCGCGCAGCCTGTCGCCCGGCTGGGTTCTGACCCTGTCCCTGCTGCCGCTCGGCCTGCTGGTCGCCGGCTTCCTGGTGCTGCGCCCGGCGGCCAACATGGCCCTGGGCGCCGGGCTGATCGTCCTGACGCTGATCGCCGTCGCCGTCGCCTTTCTGGCCGGCGGCCTGTGGTTCCCGCCTTCAGCCGCCGTGGCCGGACTGGCCCTGGCCTATCCCTTGTGGAGCTGGCGCCGCCTGGCCGCAGCCTCGGCCTATATGCAGAGCGAGGTCGAAGCCTTCGAACGCGACGGCGTGCGCCTGACCGGCCGCGCCCAGGGCGGCGATGTCGTCGCCCGTCAGGTGGACGCCCTGCGCGCCGCCGTGCGCCAGGTGCGCGATCTGGAGCGCTTCATCTCCGACACCCTGCGAAGCCTGCCCGACGCCACGGTCGTAGCCGACCCTCACGCCCGTATCATCCTGTCCAACGACCGGGCCGAAGCCCTGTTCGGCGCGCGTCTGAAGGACGACGCCGACCTGCCCCTGCTGTTCCAGTCCCTGGGCGAGCCGGCCTGGCGCCGCTTTCTCGATCCCGAGGGCGATCCCGGCGACATCACCACGCCCGACGGCCGCATCCTGAAGGCGGCCGCCGCCCTGCTGACTGACGCCGAAGGCCAACCGGTCGGCCACATCGTGCGCTTCGCCGACATGACCCGCTTCCGCGCCGCCGAGCGCCAGCGCGCCGAGGCCCTGCAACTGCTCAGCCACGACATGCGCGCGCCCCAGGTGTCGATCCTGACCCTGCTGGACGGCCCCGCGCCGCGCCTGGACCCCGCAGTCGAGCGCCGCATCGCCGACTACGCCCGCCAAACCCTGGACCTGGCCGAGGGCTATGTTCAGTTGGCCCGCGCCGAGAGCCAGCCCTATCGCTCGGAGTTGCTGGACCTGGGCCAGGTCGCCATGGACGCGGCCGACATCCTGTGGCCCCAGGCGTCGAAGAAGGGCGTCCGCATCCTGACGCCCAACGGCGAAGACGAGTTCCTGGTTCAGGGCGACCCCGCCCTGCTTCGCCGCCTGACCACCAACCTGCTGGACAACGCCCTGAAATACGGCCCCGCGGGCGGCGTCATTCAGGTCAGCCTGACCGGCGCCGAGGAGGACGGCCGTCCGGTCTGCGTCCTCAGCGTCAGCGACCAGGGGCCGGGCCTGTCCGAAGAGGCCGCGCGTCGCCTGTTCCAGGCCTTCGGCCACGGCGGCGCCGATCATCGCGGCGCGGGTCTGGGTCTCGCCTTCGTCCGCACCGTCGCCGAACGCCACGGCGGAACCATCCGCCACCAGCCCGGATCGCCCGGCGCGACCTTCATCCTGACCCTGCCCAGGGTCACCGAGGACGCTGAACCCGCAGACCGCTCGGACTAGTTGGCGTCCAACGTCTCCACGGCCGCTTCGGCCAGCAGGCCCTGCGCGTTTTCGGCCTGACGCCGCCCCAGGACCGCGACCGCCGAGGCGCGATAGACCCCCGCTTCATCGCCCGGTCCGGTCAGGATCACGGTCAGACTGTGCATCTGGCGGCCCTGACTCCACCACTGAGGCAGGCGCGGCGCATCGGTCCATTCGCCCCGACGCGCGTCGTCATCGGTGAAGACGCCGGTCTTCTGGGGCCGCACCGCATAGGCCGTCTCGACCCGCCAGGCGGCCTTGTCATCCACCTCGCGCCAACCGCGCGCAGTCAGCGCCCGACGCACGGCTTCGGCCGCCGCACGGTCGGCCTCGGTCGGCTCTTCGGTCTCCAGCAGGCGATAGGCGGTCACGTTCGCGGGTACGGCGGCGGACACCTGCGTCTCGACAAGCGGCGCAGAGGCGCAGCCCGCCAGGACGGCCGCGCTGACCAAGGGAAGAGCCAGACGAGAGATCATGGTGCGATACCTGCCCCGGCGCGCCCTTCAAGTCCACAACGGACGACTCCGGCAGAGGCGAAAAGCGCAGAGATCTAGCCGCCGGACGTCAACGCCCCCGTCACCCCCAGCGTCCCGTCTGCGTTCTCGACAACGCCCAGTTCCTCGATACGCGCCCCGCCCTGCTCCAACGCCGCCAGCCAGCCGAAGGCCTGCGCCGTCGTCACGCGATCCAGCCGGAAGCCCAGCCGCCCGCCCTCGGACATGCCCAGCGTTGGCTGCACCCCCGCCGCCGTCGCGGTGGAGGCGACCAGCGCCTGAAGATCGACCGCCTCGATCGGTCGCGCGCCCCGCTGGGACACGGCGGTCCAGATCTGCACCAGTTGCCGCTCGGCGGCGACACGGGCGCGCGCCTGATCCAACTGCCAGCCGTCCAGCGGCCGCACCACGCCCAGCCAGCCGACGACGCCCAGCACAAGCGCCCCCATGATCGCCAGCATCCGCCGCTCGCGCAGCGACCGCCCGTCCCACCAGGCGGCGACGGAAGAGAACGGGGCCGTCATCGCGCGCCTCCGATCGTGAGGGTGCTGACCATGCGCCCGCCTTCCTCGGTCGAGGCTTCGTCGACCACCGCCAGACCAGCCTCCGCCAGATCGACGCGCACGGCGTCCAGATCATTGAACGTCGGATGGCCCAGGGTGACGCGCAGTCCTTCGCCGCCCAGAGTCGCGTCGTCCAGTTCGGCGCCCGGTACGCGCTCGACGGCAGCGAAGACGGCGGCCAGGGCGCGCGCCGTTCCGCCCGTCGGCGCTCCGGCGTCGAGGCGGCGCAGGGCCTCCGGCGCCGGGTCGTCAGCCGTCGCCAGTTCAGGATAGAGCTGAACCGCTCCGCCCTTGGCGCCCGCTCCAGCGCGCTCAGCCGCCGCCCGGTCGCGCAGCCCCTCCGCCGCCATCAGCAACAGAGGCGAGATCAACAGGGCCGCCGCCAGACCGGCCGCCAGCCGCCAGCCCTTGGCCGCCTGCCCTCGCTCACGCCGGTCATGGACCTGCAGCAGGTCTACCGGCGCCGCCATCGCGCCTGTGGCCAGAGCCGCGTCCAGCGCCTCGCCCTCCAGCCAGTCCAGAGCGCGTCCAGCCGCGATCGTCTCGACCAGATCGGCCTGAACCGTCACGGCGAAGGACGCGCCACGAAGCGCCGTATCCGCCCCCACCTGTGCGGCGGTCAACGTCTCAGCCTCCAACGGCGCGAGCAGGCACAGATTGTCCGGCACGACGGCCTCAGGCCGGATGTCGAAGGTCTCCATCCAGCGCAGCCAGGCCTGCAACAGCTTAGCCGACACCGCCGCCGTCAGGCGCGGGCCGCCGTCGACCGGCGCCGCGCCCAGGGCCATGTCCAGCCCGTCCACCTCGCCCGCCGCCTGATCACGCAACGCCCAGCGCGCGGCGGCTCTCGCCTGGGCCATATTGCCCGGCGGCAGGTCCAGCCAGCGCGTCATGACGTCCGCGCCCGGCGCCACGGCGATGGTGCGCATCGGCGGCGGCGGCTCGGCCTGATGCGGGTCCAACTCGCCGCGCCCGACGACGCGGCCTTCGCGATCGACCAGCAGGAAACGCGCGGGCAAGGTTGCGTGGGTCGGGATGAACAGGATGCGGGCGTGGCTCATTCTTCCAGGCTCATTCTTCAGGCGTCCAGCGGCGGATGACGGTGCGCGCCGCGCCATCAGGCGCGACGTGGATCAGGGCGGTGCGGACGGCGCGGGCGTCGCCGTGGGCGATCTCAACCCGCAGGTCGAAATAGCGGGTGGCCAGGGTGATCTGACCCTTGGTCTCTTCGTCGACGACCACGCCCGACAGGGCGGGCTGGGTCCAGAAGGCGTCTGTGCTGCTCCAGCCCATCGCCGGACGCGCGGCGATGGCCGCCTTGGCTGCGTTCAGCCCCACCACGCCCCGGCTGATCGCGACCAGCAGAACGGCGTCCTGCGGCTCCAGCGTGTTGGGGTTCAACGGGGACAGCCGCGCCTCGGGCAAGGCGCATAGATACGGCCTCAGACGGCGATAGAGGGCGTCGTCCACTCCCGAGACCGCGCGCAACTCGCTGACCTCGGCCAGCATGACCCCGCCGGTGCGGTAAGGCGTCGGGCGGCTGGCGTAGGCGGCGTCTTCCGCCCCCTGCGGCGACACCTCATCATCGCCGTCCATCCAGTCGGTCAGGGCCGCCGCGACCGTCGCCATCCGCCCGCGCGGCACGCCCAGCGCAGCGCCCAGGGCGATAAACTGGGCCGCCCCTTCGGGCCGCGCCATCAGATCCTCGCCTTGGCCCAGCACCAGACTGTTCAGATTGAAACACGATTGACCGTCGCGTATCACCGCCCGCCCCTCGCCTTCTTCCAGCGGCAGGGAGAAAACACGGCCGTTCCACTGAGGCTGCAACGGCGTGCGCGCAGGATCGGCGCGGACCATATCGGACAGCCGCCGTCGCGCCAGCGCCTCCGCCCCCGCCGCAAAGCCTTGCGCCTGCGCCTGACTCTCGGCGTTGGTCGTGCGCCGCACCGAAAAGCGCACATCGTCCAGCAGCACCACGCACAGCGCCGCCATCACCGCCACCAGCAACAGGACGGTCAACAGGGCCATGCCCCGGCGGTCGCGCGCGCCCGGCTTCATGCGGCGGCGATCAGAAACAGCTGCTCGACCGGGCCGAAGCCGTCGAGCGTCAGCGTCACCCGCACCGCATCCGGCAGGGGCCGGTCGCTGCTGGCGGAAAAGGCGGGCGCCTCGGACCCATTCTGGATGAAGGCGACGCGGGCGTCCTTCACCCCGCGATACAGTACCTGCGGCGGCCCGGCCCGCGCGCCGTCCAGATAGGGCGCCACGCGGCGTTCCAGCCGATCCTCGACCAGCCGGTATTCGACCCTTTGGACCGAAGCGCGCGGCGCGCCGTCCGGGTTGCTCCAGCCGCTGCGGGCCAGGACCAGCAAGGGATCGCCCGGAGACTGCGGCCCCATAATCGCCTGAGGCGCGGGACGCCCCGTCGGCCCGCGCACCCGCCGCCCCGTCGCCTGCGCCAGATCAGCGCGCAACAGCGCCCGCGTGCGTTGCAGCGCCGCCACCCGGTCCGCGTTCGCCTTCACCGCGAACCGCGTCTCGATCGACTGGCCCAGCACCAGCGCGCCCGCGCCCGCCAGCAAGGCGAAGATCAGCAGGGCGATCATCACCTCGACCAGTGTAAATCCGGCTCTCTTTCTTCCGCTATCGCTCGCCGCGCGGCGGCTCGCTGCTTGAGCGGAGAGGCGATCTTTCCTCATGCGCCCGCCGCCCGGAACAGCACGCGCTCGGCGGCCTGTTCCTCATCGGCGAAGACGCGGACGTCGATGCGGCCGACGCCCGGCATGTCCGTCGCGCTGACCACCCGCACCCAGCGCCACTCGCGCCCGCCCAGCGCCGCTTGTCCCTGCGTGCTGCCGCTGGGCAGGTCGCGCGCGATCATCGCCTCGGCCGCCACATTATCTGCGACGACGCCGCCCAGCGTCCGCGTCTCGACCCGCGCCGCCGAGCGCGTGCTCTCGCCCGACAGGTTCAACAACGCCATCGCCGCCAGACCGAACACGGCCAGCGCCACCAGACACTCGATCAGGGTGAAGCCCGCGCGGGGCGCTCCCTCACTCATGGATCGTCACCTCGCCCGCCCCGTCGATGGCGACGGTGACGGCTTGGCCCTCGCGCTCCAGCCGCACGCTGGCGGCGTCGGCGCCGCCGGTGGGATCCAACACGGCGCGCGCGGCTCCAGCGACGGCGGCGCCCTCGCCCCATGCCGTCGGCGCCAGCACGCCGGTCAAAGGCGTCCAGGCGGCGCCGTCGAAACTCTCGAAACCATAGCCCGCCGCATCGGCGCGCAGAGCCACCGGGCGATTGGTCATCACCGCCTCCTCGCGCGCCAGCGTCAGGCGCGCGGCGAACCGCTCGGCCTCGACCGCCAGAGTCGGGCGCGGGTCCGGCATGGACAGCACCACCGCCCCCGCCGCCACGCCGATGATGGCGATGACGACCATTAACTCGACGAGGGTGAAGCCCATTCTTTGTTCGCTACCGCGCGCGCCTCGGGCGCGCGCTGCTTGAGCGAGTGGTCGTGCGCTACCGCTCGCCGCGCGGCGGCTCGCTGCTTGAGCGCATTGGAGCGCGCGCATCGACCGGGCGTGGTCAGCCCTGCCAGTTGCCGATGTCGGCGTCATTCCCCTCGCCCCCTTCCTGGCCGTCGGCGCCGAAGGACCAGATGTCGAACTGGCCGCCATGGGCGCTGCGGCGGCGGTATTGGTAAGGGTTGCCCCACGGGTCTTCCGGCAGGCGGCGGACATAGCCGCCCTGGCGATAGCGTTCCGGCCGCGCCAGATCGGCGGGCGGCGCGGTCAGGGCCTTCAAGCCCTGCTGGTCTGTCGGGAAGGTCAGGTTGTCGAGGCGATAGGTCTCCACCGCCTGCTCCAGCACCGAGATGTCGGCCCGCGCCTTGCCGACCATGGCCTTGTCCTGACTGGGCAGGACATTGATCGCCACCACAGTCGCCAACAGGCCGATGATAACGATGACGACCATGAGTTCGACAAGAGTGAAACCCATTCTTTGTTCGCTACCGCGCGCTGCTTGAGCGAGTGGTCGTGCGCTACCGCTCGCCGCGAGGCGGCTCGCTGCTTGAGCGCGCCGGGCGCGCGCCTTGGCGATGTGGCGCAGACGTCGAGCGCAGGTCTTGAGAACGGACATCAATGCCTCTCTCACCCCAGAGCCAGGGTGTTGATCTGAAGAATGGGAAGCAGGATCGACAGCACGATCACGGCGACGATCCCGCCCATGACCACGATGATCGCCGGCTCCAGCAGGCTGAGCATCACGGCGGTGAAGTTGGAGAATTCGCGCTCCAGATAGTCGGCCGCGCGCTCCAGCATGGGCTCCAGCCGACCGCTGCTTTCGCCGGATGCGGTCATGTAGACGAGGATGGGCGGAAAAACCTCGGCGCGGCGCATGGCGGCCGACAGGCCTCCGCCCTCGCGCACGGCCTCGGCCATCTGTTCGGTGGCGCGGCGCAGGGAGCGGTTGGAGACGGTGCGGGCGGTTATGGTCAGCCCCTCCAGCACCGGCAGGCCCGCCGCGATCATGGTCGACAGGGTGCGGGCCATGCGCGCCCCGTGCAGGTCGCGCGTCAGCCGCCCGACCAGCGGCAGCCTCAGCACCCAGGCGTCCAGCCTCAGCCGCACCGCCTCGCGCCGCCGCGCGATCAGCCCCACGGCAATCCCGGCGGCGAGGATCAGCGCCATCAGCCAGCCCCAGTCGCGCATCAGGTCCGACAGGCCGATGACCAGCCGCGTCAGCAGCGGCAGGGTCTGGCCCATGCTGTCGAACTGATCGACCACCTTGGGCACGATATAGGTCATCATGGCGACGATGACGCCCAGCGCCACCACCGCCAGCACGCACGGATAGACCAGCGCCGTCAGCACCTTGCCGCGCACGACTTCGTCCCGCTCCAGCCCGTCGGCCAGGCGTTCGAGGATGGGCTGCAGCGCGCCCGACTGCTCGCCCGCCGCCGTCATGGCGCGATACAGCGGCGGAAAGGCCGCGCCCTGCTGGCCCATGGCGTCAGACAGGCGTCGCCCTTCGATCACCCCGGCGTGGACGCCTTCCAGCACGCGGCGCACGTTCGGCCGGTCCGCCTGAAGCATCAGATTGCGCAGCGCCTCCTCCAGCGGAGAGACTGAAATCAGTGTCGCCAGTTGCCGCGTCGTCAGCGCCAGCGCCTTGGGCGACAGCCGTCCAGCCTTGCCCGCCTTCGCTGAGGCGACGATTGCGCCCGAGCGACCGGGCGACAGCTGCAACGGCGCCAGTTGACGCTTCGACAGAACCTTGCGCGCAGCGGCCTCATCGGCGGCGTTCAGCGAACCGCTAATCGTCCGCCCGGCCGCGTCGGCGGCGATGTAGTCGAAAGCCGCCATCAGGCCGCGACCTCTTGGGCGGCGGTTTCCTGACGCGCCACGCGCAGGGCCTCCTCGACGGAGGTGACGCCTTCCAGCACCAGCGCCCGCGCCCGGTCGGCCAGCGTCCCGCCGCGCGCGAAGGCGGCGTCGAACACCGCGTCCTCATCGGCGCCCGAGGCGATCAGGCGGCGCACCTTCTCGTCCACCGTCAGCGTCTCATACAAGCCGATGCGCCCGACATAGCCGGTCGAGCCGCAGTCGGCGCAGCCGTGCGGCCGCCAGACGCGCACGCCCTCTTCGGCGCCGATCAGCCGCGCGGTCGCCTTGTCCGCCGTCTCCTCGATCCGGCAGTGCGGGCACAGGCGCCGCACCAGCCTCTGCGCCACCACCAGCCGCAGGGTCGAGGCCAGCAGGAAGGGCTCGACTCCCATGTCGCGCAGGCGCGTCACCGCCCCGGCCGCGTCATTAGTGTGGACCGTCGACAGCACCAGATGGCCGGTCAGAGAGGCCTGAACGGCGATGGCCGCCGTCTCCGTGTCGCGGATTTCGCCGACCATCACCACGTCGGGATCCTGACGCAGGATGGCGCGCAGCCCGGCGGCGAAGGTCATGCCCACCTTGGGGTTCACCTGGGTCTGGCCCACGCCCTCCATGGCGTATTCGACCGGGTCCTCGACCGTCAGGATGTTGCGCGAGCCGTCGTTCAGCAGCGACAGACCGGCATAGAGGCTGGTCGTCTTGCCCGAGCCGGTCGGCCCGGTGACGAGGATGATGCCGTTCGGCTCGGCCAGCGCATGACGGAAGGCCTCCAGCGCCGCCGGGTCCATGCCCAGCCGATCCAGCGTCAGCCCGGCCTGATCCTTGTCCAGAATCCGCAGCACCACCCGCTCGCCCGCTCGCGACGGCAGGGTCGAGACGCGCACGTCCAGCGACTTGCCGCCCAGCGTCAGGGGGATGCGACCGTCCTGCGGCTTGCGCTTCTCGGCGATGTCGAGCCGCGCCATGACCTTGATGCGCGAGACCAAGAGCGGCGCCACGCGCGGGTTCAGGCTCAGCGCCTCGCGCAACACCCCGTCCACCCGCATCCGCACCAGCAGCCGCGTCTCATAGCTTTCCAGATGCACGTCCGAGGCGCCGATACGGGCGGCCTCGGCGATGACGCCGTTGATCAGGCGGATGACCGGCGCGTCGTCCGTGGCGTCCAGCAGGTCGGCCGCCGCCGGTATATCGTCCACCAGACTGTCGAGCCCGACCGGCAGGGACAGATCGTCGCCGTCGGCCGCCGTCAGTTGCTCGCCCGCATAGACTTCCGACAGCTTGCGGTCGAAGGCGGCGACGCTGAGCGGCGTCGCCTCCAGTGGACGGCCCAGCGCGCGGCGCGCCTCGACCAGGGCCAGAGGGTCGGCGCCCTCGCGGACCCCGACCGCCATCACCTCGCCCGCCGCCAGCAGCAGGACGCCGTGGGTCTTGGCGAAGCCGTAGGGCAGACGCGGATCGACGACGGTGATCACCGGGCGGCCCCCGTCACGGGCGGAAGGGGACGCGCCGCCACCGGCGCTGCGGGGGCGATGACCAGAGGCTCGCCGGCTGCGGGGGCCGCAGGCGGCTGGGCCTGCATATAGTCGCGCAGCAGGGCGTCCAGACTCGGCTCGCGATCCGGGTGAACCCTCTGCTGCTCGCCGCGCATATAGCCCCAGCGGTCCGCCGCCAGCCCCTGCGCGTCGGCCGTGGTGCGCAGGATGGTCGGGCGCAGGAAGACCATCAGATTGGTCCGCCCCCGCTCGCGGCTGGTCGAGCGGAACAGGACGCCGACGCCCGGAATGTCGCCCAGCCCCGGCACCTTGCTGGTCTCCAGCCGGTCGTTCTGATCCAGCAGGCCGCCGGCCACGGCGATGTCGCCGTCATCGACCACCAGCGTCGTCTCCAGCTCGCGCTTGTCCAGGATCAGGTCGTTGGCGCCGCTGGTCAGCAGGCCGTTGATGCTCGACACCTCCTGCCGCAGCGTCAGGGTGATGGAGCCGCCCGCATTGATCTGGGGCCGCACCGTCAGGCGCACGCCGATGTCCTTGCGCTCGGTCGTGGTGAAGGGGTTGGAGTTGCCGTCCAGAATGGCCCGGCCGGTGGTGATCGGCACCTCCTGCCCGACCAGGAAGGTCGCCTCTTCGTTGTCCAGCGTCATGATCGACGGGGTCTGCAACAGGTTGGAGCCCGCATCCGTCTTGGCCGCATTGATGATGAAGCCGAACAGGCCGTCGCCCCATTTGCCGCCCGCCCCGCCGACGAAGCCGTTGGCGCCCAGCAAGCTGTTCAGCGCCAGATTCTGTAGCCGTTCGCGCAGGGGATCATCCTTGTCGAGCTGGCCCGCCGCCGCCCCGCCCGCAATGGGGACCAGCGGCGCCGCGCGGTCGGAATAGTTGGTCAGGCCGACGCCCTGCTCGCCTGCCAGCAGCCACTGCACGCCCAGATCGCGCACGGCCTTGTCGCTCAGCTCGACGACGATGGCCTCGATCAGCACCTGCTGGCGACGCACGTCCAGTTGGCGGATCACCTCCGTCAGGGTGCGTTGCAGATCCGCCGGGCCGGAGATGACCAGGGCGTTGGCGCCGGGGAAGCGGGCGATGACAGCGCGCTGGCCGGTGGCGGTCACGGTGGTCGAGCCGATCGGCCCGCTGTCCCCTTCGGCCGTCGTAGTCAGGCCGCCCTGCCCCATGCCGCTGGTCGTCTGGTTCGCCCCGGCGCGGGCGGTGCGAAGGCGCGGAGACGACGGCGCGGCCGCATCGGCGGGCTGGCCGACGATCTGTTGCAGGACCGGCAGAAGCTGTTCGGCGTCGGCGTGTTCAAGGAAGACGACGTTGATGTCCTGGCTGGCCCGCGCCCGGCCGTCCAGGTCGGCGATCAGGCCGCGCACCCGCGCCAGCGCCTGACCGTCGCCGCGCAGCACCAGGGCATTGGAGCTTTCCACCGGGGTGATGGTCACCAGACCCGGCCCGCCGGGGCCGCCCGTCACCTGTTGCAGCACGCCCGCGATCTCGCGCGCCGAGGCGTTCTCCAGCGCCACCACCTCATAGGCCGAACGGTCCACGTCGATGCGGCCGACCAGCGCCCGGATGCGCGACAGATTGTCGGCGAAGTCGGCCACCACCACGCTGTTGGCGCCGGGGTTGGCCAGCACCTGCCCCTGAGCCCCGACCAGCGGCCGGATCGTCTCGGCGGCCGAGGCGGCGTCGATGTGGCGAAGGGTGAAAACCTCGGTCGAGAACCGCTCGGCGCCCACCGTGGCCGGGCCCTGCGCCGCGCCCTGCGCCGGGCTGATGCGATAGGCGCCCGACGACGTCGGCGTCACCACCAGACCATTGGCCCGCAGCGTCGACAAAAAGACCTCGAACAACTGGGCGCGAGTCAGAGGGCGCGGGCTGGACACCGTCACCGTGCCCGTCACCGCCGGATCGACGATGAAGGTGCGCCCCGTCGTGCGCGCCACATCCTGCACGAAGGCGCGGATGTCGGCGTTCTGGACGTTCAGCGTCTGACGCGCCTCTTGGGCCATCACCGGCGCGGCGGCCAGCGGCTGGACCGCCAGAACAGCGGCCAGAACGCCGGTCAACAAAGAGCGGTTACGGGCCTTCATGGGCGCGTCCTTACGGTGGTGGAGCGGACCTGACCGTCGCGCTCGAACTGGATCTGGGCCGAGGGAGCATCGGCCAACTGGCCGCGCAGGGCGGCGAGCGCCTGCGGACTGTTCAGGGCCGCGCCGTTGACCGACAGGATGACGTCGCCTGAGCGCAGGCCTGCGTTGCGCAGCTCGCCCCCGTCGCCCGAGGCGGAAACGGTCAGGCCGTTGATTCCCAGCCCCCGAATGCGCGGCCGCAGACCCGCTTGGGCGATCAGACGTTGAGGATCGACCACCACGCCTTCGGCCGAAGCGGGTTCGGGCGCAGTCACGGCGGGTTGCGCCGCCGCTACAGACGCAACGGGCGCGACGCCCGAGGCTATGTCGGGGAAGTCGAGACGGAAGGCCGCGCCGCCGCGCGACAGCATGACGTGGTCGGGGGCGACGGCGCTCAGGGTCAGCCCCGGCTCCACCTCATCGCCCGCCCCGGTCGGCACTTGGCGTCCATCCGACAGGCCGATGATGGCCGAGCCGCCGCCCGCGCCGTCCGCGCGCACGCCGAACAGGGTCAGGCCCCCGCCGTCCGCCGGCGCCGCCTCGGCCCCGCCCCCGCCGTTGCGGAAGAAGGCGTCGAAGCGCGACAGCACGCCCAGGTCGATCTCAGATAGAGGCCGCGCCTCCACGGCCTGCGGCGTCGGCGCCGCGAACAGCCAGACCAGCCGCCCGGCCTGCACCAGAAGAAGCAGGATCAAGGCCGCCTCGACCACGCGCCGCAGCGACGGACGGCGAAGGGACAGGCTCCCCTTGCCCCACGAAACGGCGCTCAGTTTGCGAAGGCCAGCGAGCAAGGAAGACATCCCCCACGGCCTCTCGCGGCCGCACCGCCTCCCTAGGCGGATGCTCCGTACCCGGCTCGCTCCGAACCATGACAGCGTCGAGAAGTTGTCACGACAGATGCAGCGGGTTCGGACGTTTTATAATGAAAGTGCAGATATCTCATTCCCGCTCATCCCGGCGGACGCCGGGATCCAGTAAGAGCTGCGAGCAAACGGGTCAGAAATTGCGGAGGGCGTAGCCAAAGCGCTGGATCCCGGCGTCCGCCGGGATGAGCGGGTGAAACGATAACACCCAAACAAAAAGCCGGGAGACCGCTGAGGCCTCCCGGCTCAAATGTCAGGCGCGGTCAACGCTTAGAAGCGCGCCGTCAGGCTGACCGAGGCGCTCTGGCCCAGGTCGTACTGGTTGATGCGGATCTTGTTGCCCTTTTCCTGGTACTCCTCGAAGTCCGTTCCCAGCAGGTTGCGCAGTTCCAGGGCGAAGCCCAGGTCGCGGCCCTTCACGGTGAAGTCCTTGCGATAGACGAAGTCGAGAACGGCGCCCGGCTCCTGCAGGTAATCAGGCTCGCGCGCCGTGCCGACGCCCGCGCCGCGCGCGGTGATCCGCTCCGAAACGTAGTTCAGGATGAAGGTCGCCTGCGAGCGCGCCGTGTCGTCTTCCCAACCCAGTTGCAGGTTGGCGACGTGCTCCGACTGGCCTTGCAGACGGCTGCCGTCCTGGATGAAGAACGACGCCTGTTCGGGACGCCCGCCGCCGCCCAGGGTGATGACGGTGTCGCCCTCGCCGACCGAGACGTCAGAGTCCGACCAGGTGTAGTTGGCCTGCACCAGCCAGCGCTTGTTGGAGATGAAGGCCGCCTGATCGGCGAACTCGAAATACTTCTTTACCTCGGCCTCGACGCCCATGACGGTCGCTTCCGGCGCGTTGAGGAAGGTCTGCTGGCGCTGGTTGCCGACATCGACGATCACCGCTTCGACCGGCTTGTCCAGCTTCTTATAGAAGACGCCCGCCGTGACGAACTGCTGGCGGCCGAAATACCATTCCCAGCGCGCGTCCAGGTTCAGGATCTCGGTGTCCGTCAGATAGGGGTTGCCGATGAAGACGCGGTCGCTTTCCGGGTCGGTATAGGCCTGGGGCGCCAGTTCGCGGAACTGCGGACGACCGATGGTCTTGGACGCGCCGAAGCGCAGTTGCTGATCCTCGGTGAAGTTCCACGTCGCGGTGAACGACGGGAGCCAGTACTGCTCCTCGATCTCCGTCGCCTCATAGGACGAGGTTCCGCCGAACAGGTCGCGCGGGGTCACGCTCTGCTGGCCGTCCTCGAAGCGGACGCCGAAGGTGGTCCGGATGGTCGGCACGAACTCGGCGTCGACCATGGCGTAGACCGCGTTGACCTTCATGTCGGCGTCATAGGCGTTGGCGCCGTTCGAGCCGGCGATCTCGCGCAGCTGCAGGGTCCACGGATTGATGTTGTAGTCCGAGAACAGGTAGTCGATCCGCGCGCGGCGCTGACTGTCGGTCAGGCCGTTGACGGCCTCGAACTGCAGGTCGTGACGCTCGGCCGAGCGGGTGTTGTCCAGGGTCGAGGCGCCGACGCTGATGGTCGCCTCGCGGCCCGCCGCCATCGGCAGCTTGTAGGCCAGGTCCACGCCGCCGGACCAGATTTCGTCGTCCAGTTCGCTGAACGAGATCTGGTTGCCCTGGACGTTGTGGATGAAGCGGTCCTGGGCGTCGACGCCGTACTGGAAGCGCGATTCATAGGGAGCGTCGCGCGAGGTCTTGGCGTAGGCCGCGCGCCAGTCCAGCTTCCACTCGCCGTCAGCGCCGAAGTAGTGCTCACCCGCCAGTTGGCTGGTGAACAGCTGACGCACGAACCATTCGGTGTAGTCGTTGCGGATCACGCTGCCGCCGGCGTCGAAGTCCGGCCCTGCCGAGGTGCGGGCGCGCTTGGTCGTGGTGCGGACGTAGAGGTTGGTCCACTTCACCTCATGATCGTCAGTCGTCAGCGACAGGCCGCCCAGGAAGTTCAGGCGCACGTCGTTCTGGTTGGACTCGACGTCGAAGGTCGAAACCGGCACTAGGTCGTCGCCCTGGAACTGGCCCTCTTCCTGGATCGCCTGGCGCGTGCGCCAGGAGTTGTCGTAGCCGGCGACGGCGATGACGCCCAGGTCGCCGATCTCGGTCGGGGTGCGGAAACCGCCCGCCAGTTCCAGGCTGCCGTCGACCGGCGTCTGCTGGCGCTGCATCAGGCGCAGCGGCGCATTGACCAGCGACCGCCCCATGGCCTGCACTTCAGACGCTGAGAAGTTGGCCAGGTTGATCTGCTTGCCGAGACGGAAGGCCTGGGCGATCTGGCCCGGAACCTTACGCGTCTCGTCGTCGAAGCCGGTCCAGTCGGTGTCCGAGCCGTAATAGACCAGGTTGTCGCGGCCCGTCGTCTCGGTGTTGCCGCCGACGCCCGCCTTGAAGGTCAGGAAGGGTTCGGCCGGGGCGTCCACGGTGCGCAGGTCGATGACCCCGCCGCCGAACTCGCCCGGATAGTTGGGAGAATAGGACTTCTGAACCGTCACGCCCGCCAGGATGCTGGAGGGAAACAGGTCCAGCGGCACCACGCGCTGCAGCGGTTCGGGGCTGGGCAGCGGCGAGCCGTTCAGCAGGGCCGAGGAATAACGCTCGCCCAGGCCGCGCACATAGACGAAGCGGCCCTCGACGATCGACAGGCCCGTCACGCGCGTAAGGGCTGCGGCAGCGGTGGAATCGCCGGTGCGCTGCAGGTCTTCCGAGGTCAGGAAAGCGGCCACCTCGGCGCTCTGACGGCTCGGTTCGGGGATGTTGCGGCCCAGGACGACGATATCGCCCAACTGGGTGGCTGGGGTCTGCGACACCTGATCCGGGCTTTCCGGATCGGCGGGCAGTTCGTTGCTCAGGGCCACGGCGGCGACGGGAGCGGACGCTTGGGCGAGCGCGAGGCTGGGCCCGCCGAAAGCGGCGACGAGAGCGCTGCTGGCCAGCAGCACCCCGTTACGGGTCAGGGTCTTGTTCTTCATGTTCGGCTGCCTTGCGTAGGTCGAGAGAGGCTGGACGCTCAAAGGGTCGGCGGCGGCCCTTTCGGACCGCCGCCTCGCCAGAGGGTTCATCAGCACTTCGCGTTGGCGGTCAGGCCGCAGGTCCAGCCCTGCCACCAGGTGTCCGAAGCGTTCTTCACGGCGCCGATGTAGTCGGTGTCGACGAAGGCGGCGTGGACGCTGGAAGCCTTGACCGGGGTCACGGCGGTTTCATTGGCGCCGTTGATGAAGGTCAGGACCTGGTTGGTGATCGTCACGCCCGAAGTCGGAGCGGTCAGGGTCGAGGTCCCCTTGGCCGTGTTGTTCGTCCCGGCCGTGAAGATCGGTTCAGACAGGGCCGCGTTCGACGCCCGGTAGGAGATGCCGCAGGACATGAAGACCGAGTTGAACACCGGGTTCACGCTGGCCGTGTCGGCGTCGGCGATGTCCAGGCAGCCAGCCAGAGAACCGGAAACACTGGTGAAGACCGAGTTGATCACGGTCGGCTTCGTGCCCGTGTCGAAGTGGGCGACGGTATGGGCGTCGGTCGGCGAGTTGCGGCCCACCAGGGTCCAGTTGGCGATCTTGGGCTGGGAGTTGTAGCGCTGGGCCAGCGGCGTCGAGGCCGGGGCGGCCGAGAACTCGAAACCGGCCGAGCGGCTGGTCGCGTTCGGGGCGCGCTGGGTCGCGATGCCGAACTGGGCGCCGCCGCGCCAGCCGGTATCGGTGTCGAAGGCGTCATCGTCTGCGCCGTTGATGACGATGTGCTTCAGATTGACGTTGCCGCCGAAGATTTCGATGCCGTCGTCCGACGAGTTGTAGGACTGGACGTATTCGATGGTGGTGCCGGCGCCGACGCCGGCCAGGGTCAGGGCCTGCAGTTCGTTGCCCGTCGAGATCTCAAAGCCCGAGTAGCGGATCTGGACGTAACGCAGACGGCCCGAGTTGTCGTTGGCGTTGCCGCCGCCGTAGAAGGCGTTGGTGCCCTCGACCTGGCCGGTGCAGGTGACCGGCGCGGTCAGCTGACAGTTGGCCTGAGGCGCGCGACCGGCCAGGACGATCCCGCCCCACTGACCGTGCGAATTCTCGTTCGTCGTGCCTTCGACGTTCTGGCGGCTGGTGAAGATGATCGGTTGCGAGGCCGTGCCCTCGGCGTAGATCTGCGAGCCGCGGTTCACCAGCAGGTAGTCGCCGCCGCCCGAGGCGAAGATGGTCACCCCCGCCTCAACCGTCAGGATGCCCTGCGTGCCCGTGTTGGCCGAGGCGTCGACGCCGCCGTCCGTGCCGACGGCCGTGCGGCCCGAGATCGAATAGATGGTGCCGGCGCGCAGCGGCACCGTCAGCGAGCCGTTGATCTGTTGCGGCAGCTGGCAGTTGCGCAGCGTGCCGTTGGCCATTGTGCCGACGTTGGCGAAGCCGGTCGGGCAGTCAGCGGCGGCCTGGCCGTTGCCGCCGCCGTTGTTGCCGCCCCCGCCATTGTTGCCGCCGCCGTTGCCGAAATCGCCTTCGCCCGGCGAGGCCACCTCGGCCGAACCGCCGCAGGCCGCCAGGGCGAGCGCGCTGGCCGCCACGGCGAGCAGGGTCTTGAAGCTGCTGTTCATCGTCATTCCACCGGTCTGGTCAAAGGATGCGACAGTGGGCGGCTCATCCGCCGCGGATGACCCTGCTTCCCTCCTGCCTCGGCGGCATGGATAGCGGCTGCTGCTTCCGAAGCTTGCGCGCTTCGGTGACGGATCGGCTTAGGTTTCTTGCCGTTTTCTCGCCGTTTGAGTGACGAATTGTCCGATAACGGAGATTGACGGTCTTCATCCGCCGGTCATCGGACGGCGCCTTGAAGCGCACGCCCCCTTGTGTCGCGGACGCGTCTGACGCAACAGGACGCGCCGGTCTGCTCGCCGGCCCCCGACACGCAAAGAAGACGAGATTCCGAATGGGCGGCTGGAACGTGCGCAAGCGCATCACTGTCAACGCGCAGGAACGCAGCCTGGCCCGCAGCCTCAGCTGGCCTCATCTGGTGGCCATGGGCGTGGGCGCCATCGTCGGCACCGGCATCCTGACTCTGATCGGCATCGGCGCCGACAAGGCCGGGCCGGCAGTCCTGCTGTCCTTCCTGATCGCGGGCTTCGTCTGCGCCTGCGCCGCCCTGGCCTATGCCGAGATGGCCTCGACCATCCCCGCCTCGGGCAGCGCCTATACCTACAACTACGTCGTCATCGGCGAGGTCGTCGCCTGGGTCATCGGCTGGAGCCTGATCCTGGAGTACAGCCTGGTGGTCAGCGCCGTGGCCGTCAGCTGGTCCGGCTATGCGGCGCCCCTGCTGCACGACTGGCTGGGCCTGCCCATGGCCCTGATGCAGGGGCCGCACGCGGGCGGCGTCGCCAACGTGCCCGCCCTGTTCATCATCCTGGTCATCGCCGGAATGCTGATCATCGGCACCCGCAAGAGCGCCACGCTGAACCTGGCCCTGGTGGTCGTGAAACTGTCGGCCCTGGTGCTGTTCGTCTGGTTCGCCCTGCCCCATTTCAACGCGGCCAATCTGGAGCCGTTCAGCCCCTTCGGCTTCGGCCGCACCATGGGCGAGGACGGGGTCGAGCGCGGCATCATGGCCGCCGCCGCCATCATCTTCTCGGCCTTCTACGGTTTCGACGCCATCGCCACGGCGGCCGAGGAAACCCGCAATCCCAAGCGCGATCTGGCCATCGGCATCGTCGGCTCCATGCTGGCCTGCGCGGCCATCTACACCGTCATCGCCACGGCGGCCCTGGGCGCGACCTCCTTCACCCTGTTCGCCAACAGCCCCGAGCCGCTGGCCCTGATCCTGCGCGAGATCGGCCAGCCGGGCGCCGCCCACTTCCTGGCCGTGACGGCGGTGCTGACCCTGCCGACCGTCATCCTGGCCTTCTTCTACGGCCAGAGCCGCATCTTCTTCGTCATGGCCCGCGACGGCCTGCTGCCGCGCGGCCTGTCGCAGTTGTCAGCCAAGGGCGCGCCCCTGCGCATCACCCTGTTCACCGCCGCCGTGGTGGGGACCATCTCCCTGTTCTTCCCGCTGGACGAGATCGTCGCCCTGGCCAACGCCGGGACGCTGGTGGCCTTCAGCTCGGTGGCGCTGTGCATGTTGATCCTGCGCCGCCGCTCGCCGGATCTGCCGCGCGGCTTCCGCACCCCGCTGGCCTGGGTCATCGGCCCGATCGCCATCGCCGGCTGCCTCTATCTGCTGGCCAGCCTGCCGCAGAAAACGCAAGCGTGGTTCCTGATCTGGAACGTGATCGGCGTCGGCGCCTATCTGCTCTACGGCCGTCGCTTCAGCGTCGCCCGTCGTGAGGCCAAGGAAGCCGAACAGGCCGCCGACGACTGATCCATACAGGGGGCGCTGCGACCGGCGCCCCCGCTAATCCTCAACCGGCCCAGGCGGTCCCCGGCGCCGCCTGCTATCCAGACGCCTCGCCCCGATGGCCGGATGGCGGAGCGGTTACGCGGCGGAGTGCATATCCGTCCAGCCTGGTTCGATTCCAGGTCCGGCCTCCATCGGGGCGCCCTGCCGTTCAGGAGCCGCCCCCCATGCGTCGCCCCATGCATCGCCCCGCGCCCCCGATCGACGCCGTGGACTGGCTGAACACGCCCGAGCCGGTGCGTCTGGAAGACCTGCGCGGCAAGGTCGTCTGCATCGCCTTTCTGCAACGCCTGTGCCCCGGCTGCTCCCACTACGCCCTGCCGCAGGCCCGGCGCGTGGCCGAGACCTTCACCTCCGGCGAGGTCGCCGTTCTGGGCGTCCACAGCGTGTTCGAACATCACGACCAGCAGTCGGACCGCGCGGGCCTGACCCAATGGCTGGCCGAGCACGGTTGCCGTTTCCCCGTCGCCGTCGACGCGCCTTCGGCCGACACCACCGCGCCGCGCACCATGACCGCCTTCAATCTTCAGGGCACGCCCAGTTTGGTGCTGGTCGACCGGCTGGGCCGGATGCGGATGCGCCGCTTCGGCCCCGTCGCGGACATGATGCTGGGCGCCGAGATCATGGCCCTGCTGCTGGAGCCTGCAACCGTCGCGTGAAAAGCCGCACCGCCTGCTTGCCCCAGTGTCAAATGCTCATTTTATTGAGCATCCAGAACACAAAATCAGTGACTTAGGCCAAAACCATAAAGGGCTTGGCGCCTGATCCGTTATCGTGCCCACTATCCTGGACGGCGAACCAGAGGGGATCGCCTTCACAGTGAGCAGACGATATGGCCGCCCCCTTCTCCACGGATAAGGTTTTCATCGGCGGCGTCTGGCGCCCCGCAGGGGGCGACGTGACTCTGCCGATCGAGAACCCGTCGACGGGCGAGGTCATGGGCGATATGGCCGCCGGGACCGCCGCCGACGTGGACGCCGCCGTCCAGGCCGCCCGGGCCGCCTTCGACGGAGACTGGGGCCGCATGACGGCCGTCGAGCGCGGCCGCATCCTGGCCCGCATGGGACGCGAGGTCGAAGCTCGCATCGACCTGCTGGCCGAACTGGAAGCCCTCGACGTCGGCAAGCCGCTGAAGCAGGCCCGCAACGACGTCATCGCTTTGGCCCGCTACCTCGAATTCTACGCAGGCGCGGCGGACAAGCTGCACGGCGAGACCATTCCCTTCCAGGACGGCTACACCGTCTACACCCTGCGCGAACCGCATGGGGTGACAGGCCACATCATCCCCTGGAACTACCCGATGCAGATCATCGGCCGCTCGGTCGTGGCGGCCCTGTGCGTCGGCAACGCTGTGGTGCTGAAGCCCGCCGAGCAAGCGTCTGTGACCGCGCTGGCCTTTGCCCATATCGCCGCCGACTGCGGCCTGCCCGACGGCGCGCTCAACGTCGTGACCGGCACGGGCGCCGAGGCGGGTGCGGCGCTGGCCGCCCATCCGGGCATCAACCACCTGTCCTTCACCGGCTCGACCGGCGTGGGCGTGGCCATCCAGCAGGCGGCGGCGATCAACGCCGTGCCGGTGACGCTGGAACTGGGCGGCAAGTCGCCTCAGTTGGTGTTCGACGATGCCGATCTGGACAAGGCCCTGCCCTTCCTCGTCAACGCCGGCGTCCAGAACGCGGGCCAGACCTGTTCGGCCGGATCGCGCGTTCTGGTCCAGCGCGGGGTCTATGACGAGGTGGTGCGCCGCATGGGCGAGCGTTTCCGCGCCCTGAGCGTCGGCCCGGCCATGGACGATCTGGACGTCGGCCCGCTGGTGTCCAAGAAGCAGCAGGCCATGGTCGACGGCTTTATCGACAAGGGCCGCGCCGATGGCCTGATCGCGGCGCAGGCGGCGCTGGGCGACCTGCCCGACGGCGGCGCCTATGTGGCCCCGACCCTGTTCGCCAATGTCGCGCCCGATCATCCTCTGGCGCAGCAGGAGATCTTCGGCCCGGCCGTCGTCGTCATCCCGTTCGACAGTGAGGACGAGGCCGTCGCCATCGCCAACGGCACGGACTACGGCCTGGTCGCGGGCGTCTGGACTAGCGATGGCGGGCGGCAGATGCGGCTGGCGAAACGGCTGCGGGCCGGACAGGTCTTCATCAACAACTATGGCGCGGCGGGCGGGGTTGAACTCCCCTTCGGCGGCGTCGGGAAATCGGGCCACGGTCGCGAGAAGGGGTTCGAGGCGCTCTACGCCTTCACCACCCTCAAAACCGTCGCGGCCCATCACGGATAGCGCAAGGGAGCAGCATCTTGGGGGAGAACAGATCGAAGCGGCTGGAGGGCAAGCGAGCGATCGTCACGGGCGGAGCCTCCGGCTTCGGGGCCGGGATCGCGCGTCGCTTCGCCGAGGAAGGCGCCCGCGTCATCGTCGCCGACCTGAACGGCGAGGCCGCGCGCGCCCTGGCGGCTGAACTGGACGACGCCGATCTGGGCGTGAGGGTCGACGTGTCCAGCGCCGCCGATGTGGCGTCGCTGGCCGAGACGGCCAACCGCCTGCTGGGCGGCGTCGACATCGTGGTCAACAACGCCGGGGTCGGCCATACGCCCCAGCCGCTGGACGAACTGGCGGACGAGGCCTTCGACCGCATCGCCAACGTCAACATGCGCGCCATCTATCTGATGTCGAAGACGTTTGTGCCGGGCATGAAGGCGCAAGGCTCGGGCGCCGTCCTCAACATCGCCTCGACCGGCGGGGTCAGCCCCCGGCCCAACCTGACCTGGTATAACGCCTCCAAGGGCTGGGTCATCACGGCGACGCGGGCCATGGCCGTCGAACTGGCCCCCTTCCAGATCCGCGTCAACGCCCTGAACCCGGTCGCGGGCGACACCCCCCTGCTCAAGACCTTCATGGGCGAGGACACGCCCGAGGTGCGGGCCAAATTCCTGGCCTCCATCCCCATCGGCCGCTTCTCGACGCCCGAGGACATGGGCGCCGCCGCCGCCTTCCTCTGCTCCGACGACGCCTCGATGATCACCGGCGTGGCCATGGAGGTCGACGGTGGCCGCTGCATCTGACCGCGTCTTCAAGCTGCTGGTCCTGCCCGGCGACGGCATCGGGCCGGAGATCATCCGCGAGACCCTGCGCGTCGTCGACTGGGCCCGGAACGCCGGGCTGCGGGTTGAGCTGAGCGAGGCCCAGGCGGGCGGCGCCAGCATCGACGCCACAGGCGCGCCGATCGCCGAGGACGTGGTCGAACAGGCGCTGGCGTCTGACGCCGTCCTGTTCGGCGCCGTCGGCGGGCCGAAGTGGGACCACCTGCCCCGCGCCCAGCGGCCCGAGATGGGCATCCTGCGCCTGCGTGAGGCGCTCGACCTCTACGCCAACCTGCGGCCCGCCGTCTGTTTTGATGAGCTTCTGGACGCCTCGGCGCTGAAGCCCGACCTGATCCGGGGTCTCGACATCCTGATCGTGCGCGAGGCGACGGCGGGCGTCTATTTCAGCCTGCCCCGCGCCAATGAGGTCGGCCCCGACGGCCAGCGCCGCGCCTATGACACTCAAGCCTATACCGAGGCGGAAATCGCCCGCGTCTGCCGCACGGCGTTTGAACTGGCCCGCACACGCCAGCGTCGTGTCTGCTCGGTGGACAAGGCCAACGTCATGGAGACCGGCGCCCTGTGGCGAGCCATCGCCACCGAGGTCGCCGCCGACTATCCCGACGTGGAGTTGTCGCACATGTACGCCGACAACTGCGCCATGCAGTTGGTCCGACGCCCGGACCAGTTCGACGTCATCGTCACCGACAACCTGTTCGGCGACATCCTGTCGGACGCAGCGGCGGCCCTGACCGGGTCGCTGGGCCTCTTGCCTTCGGCCTCGCTCTCGGGGCTTGGTCAGGGCGGCAACAGCCGGGGCCTGTATGAGCCGATCCACGGCTCGGCGCCCGACATCGCGGGCCAGGGCGTCGCCAATCCGATCGCCGCCATCCTGTCCTTCGCCCTGTGCCTGCGCTGGTCCTTCGACCGCGCCGACCTGGCCGACCGGCTCGAACGCGCTGTCCGACACGTCGTGTCCAGCGGCGTCCGTACGCCCGACATCGCCGAATCCGGCGTCGCCCCTGTCTCCACCCTTCAGATGACCGACGCGGTTCTGGCCGCGCTGGACACAGAGTTCGCGTGAGGATCAACCGATGAGCGCCCCCACAATGCAGACCGTCATGGACCTGATCGACGGCCGCACCGACGAACTGGTCGCCCTGACGCAGGATCTGATCCGTTTCCCGACCATCAACCCGCCGGGCGAGGCCTATCGCCCCTGCGCCGAATACATCGGCGAACGGCTGAAGAAGCGCGGCTTCACCGTCGAATATGTGCGCGGCGAAGGCTCGCCGGGCGACAGCGACCAATACCCCCGCACCAATGTCATCGCCCGCTGGACCGGCAGCGAGCCCGGCCCTTGCGTCCACTTCAACAGCCACATCGACGTGGTCGAGGTCGGCGCCGGCTGGACCGTCGATCCCTTCGGCGGCGAAGTGAAGGACGACCGCGTCTACGGCCGGGGCGCCTGCGACATGAAGGGCGGGCTTGCCGCCTCCATCATCGCGGTCGAGGCCCTGATCGATTCCGGCCTGCCCCTGCCCGGCGCGCTCGAAATATCCGGCACGGTGGACGAGGAATCCGGCGGCTACGGCGGCGTCGCCTATCTGGCCGAGCGCGGCTGGTTCTCGGAGCCGCGCGTCAACCACGTCATCATCCCCGAGCCGCTGAACGTAGACCGGGTCTGCATCGGCCACCGCGGCGTCTGGTGGGCGGAGATCGAGACCAAGGGCCGCATCGCCCACGGCTCCATGCCCTTCCTGGGCGACTCCGCCATTCGCCACATGGGCGCGGTGATGGAGGAGTTCGAGAGCAAGCTCTATCCCGCCATGGCCGCCCGCCATTCCGACATGCCGGTGGTGCCCGAGGGCGCGCGTCAGTCGACGATGAACATCAACTCCATCCACGGCGGTCAGGCCGAGGGCTTCGACGGCCTGCCCGCCCCCTGCGTCGCGGATTCCAGCCGCATGGTCATCGACCGCCGCTTCCTGATCGAGGAGACGCTGGAGGACGTGAAGGGCGAGGTGAAGGCCATCCTCGACGGACTGGCGGCCCAGCGCCACGGCTTCCGCTATGAGATGCGCGACCTGTTCCAGGTGGCGCCCAGCATGGCCGACCGCGACGGTCCCGTGGCCAGCACGACCGCCGCCGCCATCGAGACGGTGCTGGGCAAGAGGGCCCAGTTCGTCTGCTCGCCCGGCACCTACGACCAGAAGCACATCGACCGCATCGGCAAGCTGAAGGACTGCATCGCCTATGGTCCCGGCGTGCTGGATCTGGCGCACCAGCCGGACGAATGGGTCGGCATCGACGACATGAGCAACTCGGCCAAGGTCATGGCAAGGGCGGCCTATGATCTGCTGACCCGCAAGCGGAGCTGACGAAATGGCGCGCGGCGATACGGAAGAAGAGAACATCATCGGCCCGCGCCTGCGCGCCCTTCGGGACCGCCTCGGCCTGTCGCAACGGGCGCTCGCCCGCAAGGCCGGGGTGCCGTCCAGCACCGTCAGCCTGGTCGAGAGCGGCCGCACCAGCCCCTCGGTCGGATCGCTGAAACGACTGCTGGACGCGGCGGGCATATCGCTGGGCGACTTCTTCAGCTCGGAGTTCGAGACCCCAACCAAATACTTCTATCGCCACGACGAACTGACCGACATCTCGCGCGGGGACGTCTCCTACCGTCAGCTGGGCTCCAGCCAGGATTCCAGCCTGCAGATCCTGTACGAGACCTATCAGCCCGGCTCGGACAGCGGCCGGGTCATGCTGTCCCACGAGGGCGAAGAGGGCGGCATGATCATCTCGGGCCGTCTTGAAGTCACCGTCGACGGCCAGTCGCGCGTGCTCAAGGCGGGCGAAGGCTACCTGTTCCCCAGCGTCCTGCAGCACCGTTTCCGCAACATCGGCGACGTCCCCTGCGTGGTCATCAGCGCCTGCACGCCGCCGACCTTCTGAGGGGCGCCGTTGCGAATGATCAGTATTCCGATCATTGGAATATTTTCCCCATATCAGACAGGGATATAGGCCAACAAAGAAACAGCCTTGCCCAAATTCGCCATCAGGCGACTACTGATCCCTGAGGGAAGAGGGTTTTTCGCGGCCGATCACTGCTACTGCGTGTAGATGCTGCATTGCACAAGATATCGGCAGCGGAGATAGTTCAGCGATCGGGTTGTGCCGGTCGCGACGGCTGAACGCGGCTTTAAAGACTGCGGCGGCCTCATGGGGAGGAAGACGATGAATCGTCTGATGGTCAGCGTTTCCGCCGGGGCCCTGCTCGCCCTGTCCGCCACCTCCGTCGCCGCGCAGCGCGCGCCCGACGAACCGACCGCCACGACGGTCGACGAGGTTATCGTCACCGCCCAGCGGCGCGAACAGGCGGCTCAGGATGTCGGCATCGCCCTCAGCGTCCTCAGCGGCGAAAGCCTGACGCAGCAGGGCGTCACCAACGTCAATCAGCTTCAGAACGCCACCCCCAATCTGGAGGTCGAACCGGCCTTCGGCGGCGGCGCGGCCCAGTTCCGGATGCGCGGCGTCGGCTTTCAGGACTACGCCTCCAACAACTCGCCCACCGTCGGCGTCTATGTGAACGAGGTCGCCTATCCGGTCCCGGTCATGACCCAGGGGCTGATCTTCGACATCGACCGGGTCGAGGTGCTGCGCGGCCCGCAGGGCACCCTGTACGGCCGCAACACCACCGGCGGCGCCATCAGCTTCGTTACCAAACGCCCGACCGAAGACCTGTCCGCCGGGCTGATGACCGAATGGGGCAGCCACAACCAGTTCCGGGGCGAGGGCTATGTATCCGGCCCGCTGGCCGAAACCCTGCGCGGCCGTCTGGCCGTCTCGACCGAACAGGGCGGCGCCTGGCAGCGAAACCGCGACACGGGCGAAAGCCTGGGCGACGCCGACCGCACCGGCGCCCGTGCCCTACTGGAATGGACGCCCAATGAGACCTTCACGGCCCTGCTCGACGTCCACGGCGGCGTCGACAAGTCCGAGAACCAAGGCCTGTATCTGATCAGCGACCTGCACACCGGCGCGATCAACCGCCCCAGCTACCTCATCCCCGCCGATAAGGACCGCTCCAAGACCGGCTGGGGTCTGTCGCAGCGTTTTGCTGACGCCATCGGCCGCGACGTGAACGCCAAGCCCGGTCGCGATAACTCATCCTGGGGCGCCTCGCTGAACGCCAATCTGGCGCTCAAGGGCATGAACCTGTCTAGCATCACCAGCTATGAGACTCTGGACCGCAGCGAATACGGCGACTGGGATTCCAGCGCCTCGGTCGAGGCCGACACTTTCTTCGGCAGCGATGTGAATGTCCTGTCGCAGGAACTGCGTCTGGCCTCGGACAACGACAGCCCCCTGACGTGGGTGGCCGGTTTCTACTACTCCAAACAGGATCTCAACGAGCGCTACTTCTCCGACTTCATCGACATCTACGGCACCTACGCCCAAGTCACCTATGACCAGAAGGTCGAGTCCTGGAGCCTGTTCGGTCAGGCCGAATACGCCTTCTCCGAGCGATGGAAGGCCATCCTGGGCCTGCGCTACGAGGAAGAAACCCGCGAGCTTGAAGGCTTCGGCTCGGCCTTCGGCGGCGCCACCGCCCTGCCCCCGACCAGCGTCGACACCAAGATGACCCCGCTGACCGGCAAGGCGGCGCTGGAGTTCAAACCCGCCGACAACGTCCTGATCTACGGTTCGGCCAGCCGGGGCGCCAAATCGGGCGGCTTCACCACCTACAACACTGGCGACAGCAGCGGCATCGAGCCTTTCGATCCGGAAATCCTGTGGGCCTATGAACTCGGCTTCAAGGCCGACCCGTCGCGTGCGGTCCAGATCAACGGCGCGGCCTATTACTACGACTACAACGGCCAGCAGGTGCTGTCGGCCGTCTGCGGCGCCAACGGCCCGGTCGGCCGCTTCACCAACGCCGATTCCAAGATTTACGGCGCGGAGCTCGAGGGCGTTTTCCGCCCCACAGCCGGTCTGCGGATCAGCCAGAACCTCAGCTACAAGAAGGGCGAATACACCGACTTCGTCGACCTGAACATCGGCGCCTGCCAGCAGACGCCGCCCGTCACCGCCTATATCGACAAGTCGGGCCAGAACATCCCCTTCCCCGCGTGGTCCTACGGCGGATCGGTCAGCTACGACTGGACGGTCAGCGGCTTCGCCGTCACGGCCGAGGCCAACTACAGCTATCGCGACGAATACCCGTCCTGGCTGGGCGCCAAATACGATGTCGAGGCCTATTGGCTGGCCAACGCCAGCATCACCGTGGGGCCTGAAGACGCCGACTGGTCCATCGCCTTCTGGGCTCGCAACCTGTTCGATCAGGATTACGACCTGACGCGCAACTTCTTCACCAGCGCAGACATCGCCCAGCCGGGCCGTCCCCGCACGATCGGCGCGCGGCTGACGCTTCGCTACTGAGCGTTCGGCCCGCTCACAAAATCGAGCACGCGGGTAAATTGTCTATATTTATCCGTACATTAAATCACGGAAGTAACAGTCTTCCCTTTCGTTGCGGTTCGGCCGCTACTGGCGAAAGACAGAGGATGACCGCATGACCGCTGCAAGCGCAGGCAAGGCCGCAAACGACCTTGATCCCTTCTGGATGCCGTTCACGGCGAACCGCGCCTTCAAGGCGCAGCCCCGCCTGTTCGCCTCGGCCAGGGACATGCACTACTTCACGCCGGACGGTCGGGCGGTGCTGGACGGCACCGCCGGCCTGTGGTGCGTCAACGCCGGTCACGCCCGCCAGCCGATCGTCGAGGCGATCCAGCGCCAGGCGGAGATCCTGGACTACGCACCGACCTTTCAGCTGGGGCATCCGCTGGCGTTCGAGCTGGCGTCGCGTCTGGGGATGCTGCTGCCGGGCGACCTGAACCACGTCTTCTTCGCCGGTTCGGGGTCAGAGGCCGTGGACACCGCCCTGAAGATCGCCCTCGCCTGTCAGAGCGCCAGGGGTTTCGAGAACCGCACCCGTCTGATCGGCCGTCAGAAGGGCTATCACGGGGTCGGCTTCGGCGGCATTTCCGTCGGCGGACTGGAGAACAACAGGCGCGGCTTCCCCACCCTGCCCGGCGTCGACCACCTGTCGCACACGCTGAACCTGGACGAGGCCGCCTTCACGCGCGGCCAGCCGACCTGGGGCCTGCATCTGGCCGATGAGCTGGAGGCCCTGATCGAGACCCATGGCGCCGAGACCATCGCCGCCGTCATCGTCGAGCCCATGTCCGGCTCGGCCGGGGTGATCGTGCCGCCGATCGGCTATCTGGAGCGTCTGCGCGAGATCACGGCGCGGCACGGCATCCTGCTGATCTTCGACGAGGTCATCACCGGCTTCGGCCGTCTGGGCGCCCTGACGGCGGCCGAGGCCCTGGGCGTCACGCCCGATCTGATGACCTGCGCCAAGGGTCTGACCAACGGCGCCGTGCCGATGGGCGCCGTCGGCGTCAGCAGCGCCGTCTATCAGGCCGTGGTCGAGGGCGCGGCCGGGCCGGGCATCGAGTTTTTCCACGGCTACACCTATTCCGGCCACCCGCTGGCGGCGGCGGCGGGTCTGGCCACGCTGGACGTCTATGAGAGCGAAGGCCTGTTCCAGCGCGCGGTTGAACTGACGCCTTACTGGCAGGACGCAGTGCACAGTCTGAAGGGCCTGCCCCACGTCATCGACATCCGCGACCTGGGCCTGGTCGCAGGAATCGAGCTCGCTCCGCGCCCCGGCGCGCCCGGCGCCCGCGCGACTGAGGTGTTCCACCAAGCATTTGACGACGGAATTTTAGTACGGGTGACGGCAGATGTCATCGCGCTGTCGCCTCCCTTGATTATCAGCCACGCTCAGATCGACAAGTTGATCGATCGACTTTCCAACATCATAGAAAACACACCTTAGAATACCAATGGTATTGAGGGGGATGAGATGAAGAAGTATATCTTGGCGTCTTCTGTCAGCTTACTGACTATAGCCGCCTTCTCTAACGCAGACGCTCAAAGCGAGACTCGATCGGGGGATCAGGCTACGCGCGTCGACGAGATCATCGTCACCGCGCAGCGGCGTGAACAGGCCAGCCAGGACGTGGGCGTCTCCCTCAGCGTCATCGGCGGCGAGCAGTTGGATGAAAAAGGCATCTCGGTCGTCAATGACCTGGAAAACGCCGTGCCCAACATGGAGGTCGACAGCCAGTTCGGCGGCGGCCAGCCCCAGTTCCGCATCCGCGGCATCGGCGCGCGCGAATATTCGTCCAACAACGCCTCGACCGTCGGCATCTATGTCGATGAAGTGGCCCACCCCTATACGGTGACCACGCAGGGCGCCCTGTTCGACATCGCCCGCATGGAAGTCCTGCGCGGACCGCAGGGCACGCTGTACGGCCGCAACACCACCGGCGGCGCGGTCAACATCATCACCAACGCCCCCACGGCCGACTTCCAGGCCGGGTTCAACGCCGAATACGGCACCTTCGACCGCTACAAGGTCGAGGGCTATGTCTCGGGCCAGATCGCGCCGAACCTGCTGGGCCGCCTGGCCGCCGTCACCGAACAGGGCGGCGCCTGGCAGTATCACCGCGACACCGGCGAAAAGCTGGGCGACCTGAACAAGACCGCCATTCGCGGCCGCTTGACCTGGGACGCCAGCGAGACCGTCACCGTCGATCTGGCCGCCACCTATTCGATCGACAAGTCGGATGGCCGCGGCTTCCGCCTGCTTGGCCCCTACACCGTCGCCGACGGCAGCGTGACCTATCCCAAGGACACGGCGTGGCGCATCACCGGCTGGGGGATTTCACCGCAACTGGCCGCCAAAGCCGGCGTCTCGACCAACGCCAAGCCGTTCCGCGACAACGACGGGTTCGACATCAACGCCCGCATCCGCGCCGATCTCGGCTGGGCCGACCTGACGTCGATCACCGCCTATCAGACCTTCTCGCGCAGCGAATTCAACGACTGGGACAGCACCCGCTTCCACGAGTCGAACGTCCTCTTTTACAATGACATCGACGTCTTTGCTCAAGAGCTGCGCCTGAGTTCGAACGGCGACGGCCCGTTCAACTGGATGGTCGGCGCCCACTATGCCGACGAAAGCATCGACGGCGGCTTCTACACCGAGTTCCGGGGCAACCCGAACCTCATCGACACCGCCTATGATCAAAGCGTCTCGGCCTTCGGCATCTTCACCCACAACTCCTATCAGGTGAACGAGCGGCTGAACCTGATCGCTGGCCTGCGCTGGGAAACGGAAGAGCGGACGCTCAAGAGCGGCGGCACCTATGTCGCGCCCAATCCGCCGCCGCCCGCCATCACCTACGACACCGACCTCAACGAAGTCTCGGGTCGACTGGGGCTGGAGTATAAGGTCACCGATGACGCCCTGTTCTACGCCAGCCTGGCGCGCGGCGTGAAATCCGGCGGTTTCACCACCTACAACGCCACCTCTGCGACCCCGTTCAAGCCGGAAATCGTCATCGCCTATGAGGCGGGCCTGAAGTCCGACCTGTTCGATCGCCGCCTGCGTCTGAACGGCGCCCTGTTCTATTATGACTACAAGGACCAGCAGGTTCAGGGGCTGGAATACGACCGCGACACCGGCCGTCTCGGCAAGATCACCAATGTGCCCAAGTCGCACATCATGGGCGGCGAGATCGAGCTGACCTGGGTGCCGATGGACGGCCTGACCATCAGCCAGAACATCGGCTACAAGACCGGCGAGTATGATGAGTATAACGCCATCGACGGACCCGCGACCGACGCCGCCAACCCGGTCGACGGCCCCTGGGATGTCATCATCACCAACGACCGCTCCGGCGAACGCCTGGCCTTCCCCAAGATGAACTACGGCGGCGCCATCTCCTATGACTGGGAAATGGCGGGCTGGGAGCTTCGCGCCGAGACCAACTACAACTACCGCGACGAACTCTACTCGCTCAGCTCCTCGTCGATCATCGAGCCCTTCTGGCTGTGGAACTCCAACTTCAGCGTTTCACCGGCCGGGGCCAACTGGCGGGCGGGGCTGTGGGTGCGCAATATGTTCAACACCTACTACGAAGAGACCCGCAACGGCTTCAACAGCTCCTCGCGGCCGACCACCTCGCCCAGCCAGGGCCGCACCTATGGCGTGCGCCTGTCGATGGACTTCTAAGGCTTCCTCCCGAGCAGGCGGGTCGGCTTCGGCTGGCCCGCCTTGCGCCTTTTGACTGATGAGCTGATGGCCTTTCCGACTTCCCGCCTTGATCGCCGCGCCCTGTTGACGGGTCTGGTCGTCGCGCCCGCCGTGCTCAGTTTCGGCCGGGCGCAGGCGGGCGGCGCCGATCTGTTCCCGCTCGGCGTCGCCAGCGGCGACCCGGCCCACGACGGCTTCGTCATCTGGACCCGGCTGGCGGCTGATCCGCTGGCCGCAGACGGGCTTGGCGGCCTGTCGAGCTCCATCCCCGTCCGCTGGGAAGTCTCCGCCGACGACCAGTTCCGCCGCATCATCGCCGCCGGGAATGTGACCGCCTCGACCGACGCGGCGCACAGCGTCCATGTCGAGGTAACGGGTCTCAGCCCTCACCGCCCCTACTGGTATCGCTTTACCGCCCAGGGCCAGCTGAGCCCGACCGGCCGCGCCCTGACCACGCCCGCTCCGAACGCCGCCGCCGACCGCCTGCGTCTGGCCGTCGCCTCCTGCTCGCACTGGGAGCGCGGCTATTTCAGCGCCTATGGCCATATGGCCGACGAGCAACCCGACCTGACCCTGTTCCTGGGCGACTACATCTATGAATACAGCCTGGGGTCGGACCGCGCCGACCAGGTGGTGCGCCCCTACAACCTCGAAGAAGCCACGTCGCTGGCGGGCTATCGCAACCGCTACGCCCTGCACAAGACGGACGCCAACCTGCAGCGCCTGCACGCCGTCGCCCCCTGTATCGCCGTGTGGGACGACCACGAGGTTCAGGACGACTATTCGGGCGTCTGGTCCAAGGTGTCGGGGATGTCGCCCAACGACTTCCTGCAACGTCGCGCCGCCGCCTATCAGGCCTTCTATGAGGCCATGCCGATCCGCCGCACGCGCCTGAGCGCAGCGCTGCAGATGCCGATCTATCGCCGCGTCCGCTACGGCAACCTCGCCGAGTTCTTCATGCTGGACGGCCGCCAATACCGTTCGAAACAGCCGTGCAGCGATAGCGAGAACGGCGGCAAGGGCCAGATCGTCACTGACGCCACCTGCACCGACCGGCTGGACCCGTCGCGCACCTTCCTCGGCTTCGAGCAGGAGCGCTGGCTGTATGACGGCCTGGCCCGCGCCGAGGCGCGCTGGAACATCCTGGGCCAGAACCTGGTCATGGCGGGCCTGCGTCTGGCCCGCAGCCCGGCCGAGGAAAACCGCTACTGGACTGACACCTGGGACGGCTTCCCCGCCGCCCGCGACCGCCTAACGAACGCCCTGTCCGAGTTGAAGCCGTCCAACCCCGTGGTCCTCAGCGGCGACTATCATTCCTTCTGGACGAACGACGTGAAGCTGGACAGCCGCGACCCGTCGTCGACCACCGTGGCGACCGAGTTCGTCGGCACCTCCATCACCTCGACCGGCCCCAGCTATGAAGGCCTGATGGCCGTCATGCCCAATAATCCGCAGGTGAAATTCTTCGACAGCCGCCCGCGCGGCTATATGTCGATCGAGGTGCGCCCCGACCGCATGGATACGCGCTATCAGGTCATCAGCGACGTGCGCGATCCCAAGGCCAGCCTGTCGACCCTGAAGTCCTGGACCGTTGAATCGGGCCGCCCCGGCGCCGTCGCCGCATGATCCTTTCCGACCGGAGTTCCGCCATGACCACCCCGCGCCTCGCTTCTTCTCTCATCGCCATGGGCTTCGCCCTGGCCCTGGGCGGTTGCGCCGGCGCGGTTTCGACGCAGACGGCGGCGGTCGTCGCCCCGGCCGCGCCCGTGACCTTCTGGGAGGGCTTCCGCGACCACCCGCACGGCTATCTGACGGCCGAGAATACGCCCAACGCCGCCAACTTCCTGCCGCCTCCGCCCGCCGAAGGCTCCCTGCGCGAACAGGCCGACATCGCCGCCTATCGCGAGATGCGCGCGCTGGAAGGGACCGAACGCTGGGAGATCGCCCGCGCCGACAATGAGATCGAGACGCCCGGCGCTCCCCGCGCCTTCGACTGCGCCCTCGGCTTCAAGTTCGAGCCGGAGACGATGCCGACGCTGACCCTGTTGATGGGCAAGATGCTGGGCGATCTGGAGATGATCCAGACCCCGGCCAAGAAGGGCTATTTCCGCAAACGCCCCTTCGTGGTCGAGCCTCTGCCGACCTGTATCGCGCCCGAGACCTGGCTGGCGGCCAGCGGCTCCTATCCGTCGGGCCACTCGGCGCTGGGCTGGGCCTGGTCGCTGGTGCTGGCCGAACTGGCGCCCGACCGCGCCGACGCCATCCTGCGGCGCGGACTGGCCTATGGCGAAAGCCGCGCGGTGTGCGGCGTCCACTATGTCAGCGACGTCGAGGCGGGCCGCATCGTCGGCGCGACCATCGTCACGCGTCTGAAGGCCGATCCGGCGTTCCAGGCCGACTTCGCCAAGGCCAAGGAAGAGTTCGACGCCGCCCGCGCCGCCGCGACCGAAAGCACCGCCGCCTGCCCCGCTTCACTGGCGCGCCAGCCGTGGTGAGGCGCGCTTAATCCATGGCGTGAGTGCAAATCCATGACGTAGGCTGACGAAGATCGGCCACGTCGCAAGGGGGAGATCGAGGGAAGGTGACGAAGACAGGGGCGACACGCGTCGCGACAGCATCCCGACGGCGCGGCCGGAACGGCGGACTTCGGCCCGGCCTGATCACGCTCGCGCTGTCGCTGGCCCTGTGCGTCGTCTGGGGCCTGACCGCGCCGCAGGTTCAGGCGCAGACCCAATCCGCCCGCGACCGCCTGATCCTCGGCCTGCCGCTGGAGCCGCCGAACCTCGATCCGACCTCGGGCGCGGCGGCGGCGGTGGACGAAGTCGTCTACGCCAACGTCTTCGAGGGCCTGACCCGGCTGACCCAGAACGGCGCCGTCGCCCCCTCGCTGGCTGAGTCGTGGGAAGCCGCCCCCGATGGCCTGACCTGGACCTTCCATCTGCGGCGCGGCGTGACGTTTTCGGACGGCTCGCCGTTCGACGCCGCCGTCGCCAAATTCTCTCTCGACCGCATCACCGCCGAAGGCTCCACCAACGCCCAGAAGGCCCTGTTCGCGCCGATCCGCAACGTCGAGGTCGTCGATCCGGCGACTCTGCGCATCCATCTGTCGCGGCCGATGGCCACCCTGCCCTACGTCCTGGCCTGGGGCGATGCCGTTATGGTGTCGCCAAAGAGCGCCGCGACCAACGCCGTCACCCCCGTCGGCACCGGCCCGTTCAAGCTGCAAAGCTGGCAGCGCGGCAGCCAGCTGACCTTGATCCGCCGCGACGGCTACTGGGGCGCCGCGCCGCGCCTGAACACCGTCGTCTTCCGCTTCATCAGCGACCCGACCGCCGCCTTCGCCGCCGTAAGCGCCGGCGACGTGGACGCCTTCCCCAACTATCCCGCGCCCGAAAACGTGGCCCAGTTCCAGCGCGACCCGCGTTTCCGCGTCGTCGTCGGCGCCTCCGAAGGCAAGGTCATCCTGGGGATCAACAACACCAAGGCGCCGTTCAACGACGTGCGGGTGCGCCGCGCCCTGTCCTACGCCATCGACCGCGATGCCCTGATCCAGGGCGCCATATTCGGCTTCGGCCAGCCGATCGGCAGCCACTATTCGCGTCAGGCGCCGGGCTATGTCGACCTGACAGGCCTCTATCCGCATGACCCCGCCAAGGCGCGCGCCCTGCTGGCCGAGGCAGGCTATCCCAACGGCATCGACGTGACGCTTCGCCTGCCGCCCCGCCCCTACGCCCGACGCAGCGGCGAGGTGCTGATCTCGCAACTGGCTGAAGCGGGCATACGCGCCAGGATCGAGAATCTCGAATGGGCCCAGTGGCTGGATCAGGTGTTCAAGCGCCGCCAGTTCGACCTGACCATCGTCGAGCACGTCGAGCCGATGGATTACGACATCTACGGCCGAAAGGACTACTATTTCGGCTACGACAGCCCCGCCTTCGACGCCCTGTTGGCCGAGGTCAACGCCGCCCCGGACGAGCCGACGCGCAACCGCCTGCTGGGCGACCTGCAACGCCGCATCGCCGATGACGCGGTCAACGGCTTCCTGTTCCAGTCCTCGCGCATCGGCGTGTGGAAGGCGGACGTGAACGGCCTTTGGATCAACGGCCCCATCGCCGCCAACGACGTCACCGGCGCCTACTGGACCGGCACAGGTGCAGCGGGCGCAGCGACCGCCGAGCGCACCGGCAGCGGCCTTCCGTGGGGCTGGATCAGCCTGATTGCAGGTGCCGCGCTCCTCGCCTTAGTCGCCTGGCGCTTCGGCGCCGCCTGGCTGCTGAAGAAGCTGGGCGGTCACGCCCTGACGCTGCTGGCGGCGACCGTGGTCATCTTCCTGTTGCTTCAGGTCGTGCCCGGCGATCCGGCCAGCTACATGATGGGGCTGAACGCCAGCCCGGAGAGCATCGCCGCCCTGCGCCAGCAGATGGGCCTCGAAGGCTCGGGCCTTGAGCGCTACTTCGCCTGGCTCGGCGACCTGCTGACCGGCAATTTCGGGACCAGCTACACCTATCAGGTGCCCGTCGGCGGCCTGATCGCCGAACGTCTGGCCGTGTCCGCGCCGCTGGCGCTGATGGCCACCGTCCTGTCGCTGCTTGTCGCCCTGCCCATCGGCGTCACCGCCGCCAGCCGGCGCGGCGCCGCCGTCGACACCGGCCTGATCGGCGTGACGCAGGTCGGCGTCGCCCTGCCCAACTTCTGGATCGCCATGTTGCTGATCCTGCTGTTCTCGGTGAACCTCGGCTGGTTCTCGGCGGGCGGCTTCCCCGGCTGGGGTCAAGGCTTCTGGCCTGCCCTCAAGGCCCTGATCCTGCCCGCCGTGGCGCTCGCCGCGCCGCAAGCCGCCATCCTCGCCCGCGTGCTGAGGACCGCCCTGCTGGACACCATGAACGAGGACTATGTCCGCACCGCCCGGGCCAAGGGCTTGAGCGTCAATCAAGCCCTGTGGCGTCACGCCCTGCGGAACGCCTGGATCCCCGTCCTGACCATTCTGGGGCTGCAGTTTCCCTTCCTTCTGGCGGGCGGCATCATCATCGAGAACGTCTTCTCCCTGCCCGGCCTCGGCCGACTGGTGTTCCAGGCCATCACCCAGCGCGACCTGATCGTGGTCCAGAGCGTGGTGGTGGTGCTGGTCTTCGCCGTGGTTCTGGTCAGCTTTCTGATCGACCTGGCGTATCTGTTCGCTGATCCGCGCCTGAGGGGACGCCGCGCATGACCGACTCCCCTGCCGTCACCGCCCCCGCCAGGCCCCGCATGCGCTGGCCGCTGTCGCTGATCGTCGGCGCGGGCCTGACCGCCGTCGTGCTGGCGACCGCCCTGCTGGCCCTCGTCTGGACGCCCTACGACGTCGAGGCGGTCGACATCGCCGCCAAGCTGACCGCCCCCTCCGCCGCCCACTGGATGGGCACGGACCATTTCGGCCGCGATGTGCTGTCGATGATCATGGCGGGGGCGCAGAACTCCCTCGTCGTGGCCTTCGTCGCCGTCGGCATCGGCGTCGCAATCGGCACGCCCCTAGGCCTGACAGCCGCCGCGCGCGGCGGCTGGATCGACGAACTGGTCATGCGCGGCAACGACCTGATCTTCGCCTTTCCCGCCCTGTTGCTGGCCGTGATGATCACCGCCGTCATGGGACCGGGCGCGATCAACGCCGTCATCGCCATCGGCGTCTTCAACATCCCCGTCTTCACCCGCGTCGCGCGCGGCGCGGCGCAGGGCCTGTGGACCCGCGAATATGTTCTGGCCGCCCGCACGGCGGGCAAGTCGAAAGCCCTGATCTCGCTCCAGCACATCCTGCCCAATCTGATGAGCCTGCTGGTTGTTCAGGCGGCGATCCAGTTCGCCGTCGGCATCGTCGCCGAGGCGGGCCTGTCCTATGTCGGTCTCGGTGCCCAGCCGCCCGCGCCCAGCTGGGGCCGGATGCTGGCCGAGGCCCAGACCATGATCGGCTTCGCGCCGTGGCTGGCTATCATGCCCGGCCTCGCCATCTTCGTGACCGTGCTGGGCCTCAGCCTGACCGGCGACGGCCTGCGCGACCTGTTCGACCCGCGCGTGCGGCGGGAGCGTTGAGCATGACCGTCCTCGATATCCGCGACCTCAGCCTGTCGATCGGTTCGACGCCGATCCTGAAGAACGTCAGCCTGTCCGTCGCCCCCGGCGAAATCCTCGGCCTCGTCGGCGAGAGCGGCTCGGGCAAGTCCATGACCTCGCTGGCCGTGCTTGGCCTGACGCCGCCGCGCGCGACCATGACGGGCGAGATCCGCCTGAACGGCCAGATCATCTCCAATGCCCCCGACGCCGCCCTGCAAAAGGTGCGCGGCCGCGACATGGGCATCATCTTTCAGGAGCCGATGACGGCCCTGAACCCCGTCATGACCATCGGCGATCAGGTCGCCGAGACAGTGCGCCTGCACAAGAAGACCTCGCGCAAGGAAGCCCTCGCCGTCGCCCGCGCCGTGCTCGACCGCGTCGGCCTGTCCGCCGAGCGCTTCCCCCTGACCCGCTATCCGCACGAACTGTCGGGCGGCCAGAGGCAGCGCGTCGCCATCGCGATCGCCATCGCCCTGACGCCCAAGCTGTTGATCGCGGACGAGGCGACAACGGCGCTGGACGTGACGACGCAGGCTCAGGTGCTGGACCTGCTGAAGCGGCTGGTGCGCGAGGACGGCATGGGCCTGATCCTCATCACCCACGACCTCGCCGTCGTGGCCGAAACCGCCGACCGGCTAGCGGTGATGAAGGACGGCGAACTGGTCGAGGAGGCGCCCATAACGCGCATCCACACCGGCATGGCCCACGCCTATTCCCAGCGCCTGCTGGCCAACGCCACCCACGCCCCGACGCGCCGCAGCCGCCCTAAGACCGAGGCCGCCCCTGTGCTTCAGGTCGAGGGTCTGGTGCGTGAATACGGCGGCGCGCCCGCACTGTTCGGAAAGTCGAAAGTCTTCCGCGCCGTCGATCAGGTCAGCCTGTCGATCCAGCCGGGCGAGAGCGTCGGCCTGGTCGGCGAAAGCGGCTGCGGCAAGTCCACCCTGCTGCGCGCCATCCTCGCGCTGGAAACGCCGCAAGGCGGCCGTGTCCGGGTCAAGGGCCGCGACATCACCGCCGCGCGCGGCGCCGCGCTGAAGTCCATCCGCCGCGACATTCAGGTGGTGTTCCAGGACCCCTACGGCAGCTTTGATCCGCGCTGGAAAGTCAGCGATCTGGTGGCCGAAAACTTCCACCTGCTGGACGCCCGCCCCAGCCCCGCCGAGGCCCGCCGCCGCGTCGATGAAATGCTGGAGCGCGTCGGCCTGAACAGCGCCGCCGCCGATCGCTATCCGCACGAGTTCTCGGGCGGCCAGCGCCAGCGCATCGCTATCGCCCGCGCCCTGATCACCGAGCCCTCAGTCATCTGCCTGGACGAAGCGGTCTCGGCGCTCGACGTTTCGGTGCGGGCGCAGGTGCTGGACCTGCTGGCGGACCTGTCGGACCGCCTGGGCCTGTCCTATCTCTTCGTCACCCACGACCTCAGCGTGGTCCGTACCGTGACGGATCGCCTGCTGGTCATGCAGGCCGGTAGGATCGTCGAACAGGGCGCGACCGCCGCCGTCTTCGCCGCGCCGTCGCACCCCTATACGCAGAAACTTCTGGCGGCGACGCCGGATCTGGTCCGCAATCACGCTCTGGAAAAGGAAACCGTCGGATGAACCGCAGAACCGTCCTTGGCTCGGCCCTGATCGGCGCCGCAGCCTCCGCCGCCGGCGCCGCCAGCGCCAAACCCGCAGCGCAGTCCGCTGCGCGCGCCTCGGGCCGCACCGGCGCGCTGAACCTGATCACCGATGTCGAGGGCCTCAAGGTCGGACAGGCCCATGACGCGGGCGTGCGCACCGGCGTCACCGTCATCCTGGCTGAAAAGCCGGCCACAACCGCCGTGGACGTGCGCGGCGGCGGCCCCGCCGGGCGCGAGACCGACGTGCTGCGTCCCGAAAACCTGGTGCAGGAGGTGGACGCCATCATCCTGTCGGGCGGGTCGGTCTATGGCCTCGGCTCGGCCGACAGCGTCGCGGCCTGGATGGGGATGCGCGGGCGCGGCTATGGCATGGGCGGGCCGCCGGGCGTGCCCCCCTCGCCCATCATCCCGACCGCCTGCCTCTATGATCTGGCCAACGGCGGGAACAAACAGTGGGAGATGGAGCCGCCCTATCGCCGCCTGTCGGTTCAGGCGCTGGAGGCGGCGGGCGACCGCTTCGACCTCGGCACGGCGGGCGCGGGCTATGGCGCCGAAGCGGGCGCGCTGAAGGGCGGCATCGGGTCGGCATCAGCGGTCATGGAGGCGGGCTGGACCGTCGGCGCCATCGTGGCGGTCAACAGCGTCGGCTCGGTCGTGGCGCCCGGCGGCAAGAGCTTCTGGGCCGCCCCCTATGAGATCGGCGACGAGTTCGGCGGACTCGGTTCGTCCGGCCTGCACGCCTCGGCCGAGGACTGGGGCCTGTCCAAGTTCGGCGCCCGCCCGCGCGAGAACACCACCATCGCCTGCATCGCCACCGACATGGCCCTGACCCGCGTCGAGCTTCAGCGCGTGGCCATCATGGCGCAGGACGGCATGGCCCGCGCCATCCGCCCCGCCCACGCGCCGTTCGACGGCGACACCCTGTTCAGCCTGTCCACCGGCAAGAAGGTCATCGCTGACCCGGCCCTGCGTCAGGTCGTGGTCGCTCAACTCGGCAACGTCGCCGCCGACGTGCTGGCTCGCGCCGTGGCGCGCGGCGTCTATCACGCCACCAACTATGAAGGCGTCACCGGCAAGACCTGGCGGGAGATGTAACCCTCTCCTGTTGGGAGAGGGCTTGAGCCTCCAAGAGCAAGAGGCGATTGGCTAAGGCGAAAGGGTGAGGGTTCGCGGGCGAAGTCAGCCGAAAGGCCATTGCGCGACGGCTTACGCCGACTGACAGGACAATCCCCTCACCCTTTCGCGCAAGAACGATCGCTGCGCTCTCGTACGCTCAAGCCCTCTCCCGCCGGGAGAGGGTTGAACTTTTGGCCGGCTTAGATCGGCGCGCCGGGCGGGACCGCCTGCGTCTCGCTGAGCGTCTTCAGCCCCTCGACCGGACCGGTCAGAGCTTCCGCCAGATAGGCGCACTGTGCTGTCTCCAGTCGGTCGCCGCGGCAGCGCTTCAACTGCTCGCCAAAGCGCCGCGCGCTGTCGCGCACCGCGCCCTGCGCCGTCGAGGACAGGTCCTTGCCTTGGATCAGCGCAGCCAGATGGGCGGCGTAGCGGGCGCGGGCGACGCGGCGCAACTCGGCCTGACGCGGGTTCAGCGCCGCGCCCGGGCCGACGGCGACGGCCACCCGGTCCAGCGTCTCGACCAGACCCAGTTGCCCCGGATCACGACGCTCCTGCTCGACCAGACGGTTCAGCCGCTCGGGCGCCAGCAGGGTCTCGAACACCACCTCCGTCGCCGAGGCGGCGGCCGAGGAGGGATCGAAGACCGCATCGGTCTTGCTCTCGAACAGTTCGATCTGCATCTGCCGGTCAGAACTGCCCGACTGCACCGAGGACAGCAGATCGATGACCCGGTCCGGCATGTCCAGCACCTCAGGCGACAGGGCCTGCATCAAGGCCTCAAGCGCGCCGCGCTGACGGTCGGCGGTAATGGCCTCCGCCCGCTCATGGCCGTCGCCCTTGACCGCATAGGCGTAGTCGACGCCGCCGACCAGACGCCCCACCGCCGTCGTCTGATAGCGGTGATACAGATAGATGGGCACGATCACGCGACGCAGGTCGGCCGCCGCCGCTCCGTCCGGCAGATTGTCCAGACCGAAGCGCGACAGGGCGATGCGGCGCACGGCCAGGGTATTGGCGAACTCGGCCGTCGGGTCCTCGCCGTTGTCCCACATGGCGCCATAGGCCTGAAGGCTGCCCAGCGGCCGGGTGTCGCCGTCCGAGACGAAGCGATAGCCCCTGGCCTGCGCCTCGGCCGCCAGGGCCGAGCGGCGCGACACCGGGTTCTGGCCCGGCGTGTCGCCATAGAGCCAGTCCACGACATAGCGGTCCCAGGCGCCGACGCCCGTCGTATAGGCGCGGCTGAAGTCCAGACGATCGCCGTCCGCGATGACCCAGGGCGCCGGATAGTCCATGACCGAGGCGCGGTCCTCATACGTCGAGGCCGCGAAGTTATGGGAAATGCCCAGGGCGTGGCCGATCTCGTGCGCCGACAGGTGGCGCAGGCGGTGGTAGGCCAGACGATCGGGATCGTCCTCGCCGCCCGTCCCGGCGCGGGCGGCGCCGACCAGTCCCTCGATGATCATCTTGTCCTGACGGTCGCGCAGCGAGCCGAGTTGCACCACGCCGCGCACGATCTCGCCGGTGCGGGGGTCGTTGACGCTGGTGCCCGTCGACCAGCCGCGCGTCTCGCGGTGAACCCAGGAGATGATGTTGTAGCGGGCGTCCATCGGATGCGCCCCCTCGGGCAGCAGTTCGACCCGGAAGGCGTTCAGATAGCCGGCCTGTTCGAAGGCCTGCGCCCACCAATTGCCGCCCTCGATCAGGGCCTCGCGGATGGCCGGCGGGGCGGCGCGATCGACGTAGAAGACGATGGGCTTCTTCACCGGCGAACGGGCGGCCGTCGGATCGGTCTTCTCCAGCCGGAAGCGGCGGGCCAGACGGCTGACCACCGGCGTATCCAGATCGGCGGCGAAGTCGGTCACCATCACCTGGGCCGAGGTGCCCGAACGCGGATCATGCAGGACCGGGGTGAAGCCATCGTCCGGCAGGCGGATGAAGGAGTGACGCACCGCCAGGGTGACCGAGCGCGTTTCGGGCGAAACGCGCGACAGCTCGCCGCCCGGCTCGTCGCTGGTGAAGGTCTGGACGGTCTGGAACTCGACGTTGTCGGGGAAGACCAGAGTCTCGGCGACGTCGACATAGCCGAGATTGGGCGCCGGCTTGAAACTGCCCAGCTTGGCCCGTTTCAGCCGCCCCACGGCGTTGACGGCGTCCCGTTCCAGGAAACCGGACAGATCCACCGTGACGGACCCGTCGGCTCCGGTCTCCGCCACCTCGCCCGACCACACGACCGGCGAGACGAAGGAGGCGGCGACCGCATTGACCTGATCGGGATCAGCGTCGACGGCGCGGAAGCGATGGTTCTCGAAGGCGGCGAAGACACGGTCTCCGACCTGACGAAACACCACGATCTGAGCCTGCCCCAGGCCCGAGCGGTCCAGTCCCGCTCCGTCCATGCCGAGGCCCGCCGACAGACCCGGCTGATAGAGATACCGTCCCAGCACCCCGTCCGCGCCCGGCGCCGGCAGACGCACCGAAACCTTGCCCTTGCGGCTGTCCTGGCGGACGCCGAAGAGGCCGTCCTGCCAGGCCGCCGGCGACGCCGTCGCCGTCGGCGCGGACTGCGCCCCCGCAGGAGCCGCAGCTCCGGCCAACACCAGGCCGGCGGCGCCCGCCAGCAGAACCTTGCGCAACATCGGCTTCCCCCTCCGACGGATTCAACAGCGGACGTTCAGACCACCGAACGCCTCGAACGGCAAGCGGTCGATCAGCGGACGCCCAAGGCCAGGGCGTCCGGACGCCGGGTGTCGGCGGCCCCCAGGAACCGATCCCCGTCCACCATGATGGATTGGGTGCTGCCCATGGTCATTGACGGGCGCACCGTATGGCCGCGCTCGCGCAGCAGGCGCTCCACGTCGGGCGAGAAGCCGCCTTCCAGCTCCAGCGGGCTGTCGCCCCCGCCCTGGTTCAGGCGCGGACGCATGGCCGCCTCGGCCACGTTCAGGTTGTGGTCCACGACGTTGGAGATCAGCTGAACCATGGTGGCGATGATGTAGCCGCCGCCGGGCGTGCCGGTGATCAGCCAGGGCTTGTCGTCCTTGAACACGATCATCGGCGTGATGGTCGAGCCCAGGCGCTTGCCCGGCGCTGGCGAGTTCGGCTCCCCGCGCGTGCCCCAGGAGAAGTTGTCCAGGTGGTTGTTCAGCAGGATGCCCGTCCCGACCGGAGCGACGTGCGCGCCGTAGGAGTTGGACAGGGTGTAGGTGTTCGACACCGCATTGCCGAAGGCGTCCGCCACCGAATAGTGGGTCGTGTCCTGGCTCTCATAGGGATAGGGATTGCCCTCGGGGATGTCCGCCGCCTTCAGCGTGCGGTCCAGGGCGATCAGCTTGACGCGCTCGGCGGCGAATTCCTTGCTGGCCAGGCCGTGGGCCGGAGTGGTCCACTGCGGCGCGCCCCCGATCAGGCGACGGTCCGACGAGGTGATCTTCATCGCCTCCGAGATCAGGTGCAGGCTGTCGACGCTGCCCCAGCCCATGGCCTTCAGGTCGAAATGTTCCAGCAGGTTCAGCGCCTCGGCGACGCTGACGCCCGAGGCCGTCGGCGGCATGAAGGAGATGCGATTCCCACGATAGCTGCCCCAGATCGGCTCGGACACGTCGGCGCGATAGGCGGCCATGTCCTCCAGGGTGATCACGCCGCCCTGGGCCTGGATGCCGGCCACGATCTGGCGCGCCAGTTCGCCCTTGTAGAATTCGTCCGCCCCGCCGCGCGCCACCTTGCGCAGGCTTTCGGCCAGCAGGGGCTGACGGAAGGTCTCGCCCGCGCGGTAGACCGAGCCGTCCGGCTTCAGATAGGCCTCGCGCGCGCCCGGATCCGTCGCCAGCACCCGCGCCCGGCCCGCCGTGGCGTCCGCCTCTCCGTCCGACAGGACATAGCCCTCCTCGGCCAGACGGATCGCCGGCGCGACCAGATCGGCCCAGGGCATGGAGCCGAAGCGCGAGTGCGCCTCCCACAGGCCCATCACCGTGCCCGGCACCGAGACGTTGATGAAGCCCGACGGCTTGGAACGGTCAAACCTGCCGTCCGGCCCGAGCAGAAGCTCAGGCGTCGTCGCGGCGGGCGCCGCGCCGTAATAGTTGACGGCGATGTCCTGCGCCGGCCGGTCCGCCGTGGCGGCCATATGCACGACCATATAGCCCGAGCCGCCGATGTTGCCCGCGCGCGGCAGGGTGACAGCCTCGGCGAAGGCCACGGCCACGGCCGAATCCACCGCATTGCCGCCCTGGCGCAGGATCTCGACGCCGACGCGGGTAGCCGGATCGCTCTGGCTGACCACCATGCCGCCCCGCCCGATCACCGGGCTGTGGATCTGGCCATAGTTGACGATGTCGCCGCCGCTGCCCGTCGCCGGACGAACCTGGGCCGCCTGCTGCGCCAGGCCGGGCCCGGCCAGCAGCATGAGCGCCGCCGCCGAAACCGCCGTCGCCGCTCTCGTAAAACCAAAACGCATGCTGTTCCCCCGCCGCAAATCCCGCCCGCAGCCGCCGACAAAACAGCCTCGGCGCTGACGACAGGACAACCTTGTCAATATCCATAGCGATAGCATTGCTGAAAAGCGCACCTCAAGGGTGATTCTTAGCGATTATCGCGCTCAATATCTCGGATATCGGCAATATTTATTCTGCAGAGGTTGACGCCTCGTCTGTGGCCGCTTTTAGTCCGAACCGAGGCAAATCGCCGCGCGCGCAGGATTCCATCCAGGGCGCTCAAGGATTCGCCTCTTCGAAAAAATTGGTCGGGGAACAGGCGCCTCATCGAAGGGAACCGCACTGACCGCAAACGGGGATGCAGATGTCATGAGTTCAATCTTTGCGCGTCACAGCATGAAAACGGCCCTGCTGGCCACCACCGCCCTGTTGGGGGCTACGACGGCAACCGCCCAGGACGCCTCGCAGGAAGCCACCCAGGTCGACGAGATCGTCGTCGTCGGCTCGCAGATCCGGGGAGCCAAGGTGACGGCGGCTCTGCCCGTCACGGTCGTGGGCGAGGAGTTGATTCAGGCCACCGCCGCCACCTCCGGCGACGAACTGCTGCGCTCCATCCCGCAGATGGGCGACGTGACCTTCAACTCCTCCTACCTGCCGGCCACCTCCAACTCGGCGCGGGGCGACACCGGTTCGGTGAACCTGCGCAACCTCGGCATCGGCAACACCCTGGTGCTGCTGAACGGCCGCCGCGTGGTGGGCCATCCGACGTCGCAGGCGAACGAGCACCTGGTTCCGGTGCTGACCTACAACACCAACGCCATCCCGGTGTCGGGCCTGAAGCGGCTCGAGGTGCTGCGCGACGGCGCCGCCGCCATCTACGGCGCCGACGCCGTGGCCGGCGTGGTCAACACCGTCCTGCGCGACGACATGAACAACTGGACGGTGTCGAGCCAATATGGCGGCGCCGAAGGCACCGGCATGCGGGAGTTCAACTTCTCCCTCTACGGCGGCAAGGACATCGCCGAGGGGCGCGGCAACGTCTCCCTGTTCTTCAACTACGACCACCGCGACGAGCTTACGACGCTGGAGCAGGACTATACCGCCTCCGACGATAAGCGGCCGCTGTTCGCCGGAACCGGTTTCGAGAACAATTCCTCGCTCAACGGCGTGTCCTCCCTCACGCCATGGGGACAGTTCACCCTGAACAGCCCGGCCACCTACGGCGGCGAATCCTTCACCACCTTCACCATCCAGCCGGATTCGATGGCGAACTGCGCCGCAAGCCTAGGCAACGGCCTGTGTCTCAAGAAGACGACGACAGTGGACCCGGCCCTTCGCGCTGACACCGCACAGGAAGACCTCACGGTCATCCCGGAAGTCGATCGCTTCAATCTGTTCCTGACCGGCCGCTACCAGATCAACGACGCGGTCGAGGCCTTCGGCGAACTGGGCGGATATTACGCCAAGTCCCACGCTCGCCAGGCGCCGATCAACACCCTGTCCTCGGTCGTCATGACCATTCCCGGCACGAACTATTACAACCCCTTCGGCCAGGACATCCGCCTGACCGGCTACCGCTTCAACGACATGGGGCCGATCAACGTCGACGTCACCAATCAGCAATACCGCATCCTGGGCGGCCTGCGCGGGGACTGGCGCGGCTGGAACTGGGAATCGGCCCTGCTATGGTCCGAGGCCTCAGCCAAGGACGTGTCCGACAACATCTCGACGACCCGACTGGCCGAGTGGGCGGCCAAGTCGACACCTGACGCCTATAATTTCTTCAACGGCGGCGATCCGGCCAACCCGCGTTTCGGCGACGCCACCCCGTCGGACCAGGCGGCCCTGGACGCCATTCGCGTCGACATGGTGCGCAAGACCAAGACGGAGCTGGGCCTGTGGGACTTCAAGGTTTCGCGCCCGGACCTGTTCCAGTTGCCCGCCGGTCCGGTCGGCATGGCCGCCGGAATCGAGTTCCGCACCGAGACCCAGTTGGACGACCGTGACAGCCGTATCGACGGGACCATCCGCTATACGGACAAGTCCGGCGCCACCTACAGCGACCTGATCAACTCGGCAGAGAACCCCGACACCTACGGCGAACGGGACGTCTTCTCGGCCTATCTCGAGTTCGCCGCCCCGCTAGTCTCGCCCGAAATGGGCGTCCCTCTGGTGCATAACCTGGAAGTCCAACTCGCGGGCCGCTTCGAGAACTATTCGGACTTCGGCGACGTGGCCAAGCCCAAGATCGCCGCCGCCTGGGACCTCGTCGACGGCTTCCGCGTCCGCGGCTCCTGGGCCCAGGGCTTCCGCGCCCCCAACCTTGAGCAGATCAACGCCACGGTGATCACCCGCTCCAACAGCTCCAACGACTATGCCTATTGCGAGGCCCTGATCCGTCGCGGCGCCATGACCGGGATGAACCAGTGCGGAGCCTCCTACACGCCGCCGACCAGCTTCCCCGACTACACCAGCATCAGCACCACCCACGTCCGGAAGCTCACCGCCGAGCGACGCTCGGGTAACCCGGACTTGCAGCCCGAAGAATCAGAAACCCTGTCGTTCGGTCTGGTCGTCCAGCCGCGCTTCCTGCCTGAGCAACTGGGCGACTTCACCTTCACCGCCGACTGGTGGAAGGTCGAACAGACCGGCATGGTCGGCCTGTTCCGCGGCCAGAACGCTCTGATCCTGGACTACCTGCTGCGCAAGCAGGGCAGCTTCAACCCCAACGTCGTCCGCGCCGACGCCACGGCGGCTGATCAGGCCATCTTCGCCGGCACCGGCCTGGCGGCGGCGGGCGAGGTCCTCTACGTCACCGACGCCTATACCAACCAGCAGCCCCAGACGGTCGAGGGCCTGGATCTGGGCGCGATGTGGAGCCTGCGCGGCACCAGCATCGGCGACTTCAGCCTGAACCTGAACGTCTCTCATCTGCTGAAATACTATCTGGAGATGTCGCCGGGCATGGCGGATCTGACCGCAGCGCGCGAGTCGGGCGAGATCGACCCCGCCATCACCTTCGGCGGACGGATGGGCGACATGATCGCCGATCTGGGCCGTCCGGAGTGGAAGTGGTCGCTGTCGGGCAGTTGGCGCTACCAGAACCTGACGGTCGGCGCGTTCACCCAGTACATCTCGTCGCTGTACGACAGCAGCCTGGTCAACTCGGCCGGCGACTACTGGACGGTGGATTCGACCATTACGGCCAACCTGTACGCCGAGTATCAGTTCGACGACGGCTTGCTGTCCGACACGGCGGTTCGCGTCGGCCTGCGCAACATCACCGACGAGCAGCCGCCGCTGTCCGGCGCCGGCTATGTCGGAACGGTCTACCAGCCCTACGGTCGTTACTGGTACGCCAGCATCCGCAAGACCTTCTGATCAGCCTCTCATCGTTCAGGGGCGGCAGGCGAAGACGCCTTCCGCCCCTTTGCTTTTTCTGTTTCCGGAGTTTCCCCATGAAGCCCGTCTCGATGCGAACCCTCGCCCTCGCCGCCGCCCTCGTCGGTTTCGCCTCCCCCGCCCTTGCCGGGGAGTTGTCGCCCCAGGCGCAACGACAGATCACCTCGACCGTCGACCGCAACCAGGCCGCCCTCGACAGCGCCGCGCTGGAAATCTGGAAGTTCGCCGAGTTGGGCTATCAGGAGACCCAGAGCTCGGCCCTGCTCCAGGGCCAGCTTCGCGACGCGGGTTTCACCGTGACCCCCGGCATCGCCAATGAGCCGACCGCCTTCCTCGCCAGCTTCAAGACCGGCGAGGGCCCGGTCATCGCGGTCCTGGCCGAATACGACGCCCTGCCCGGCCTGTCGCAGACCCTGAGCCCGGTCCAGGAATCGGCGGGCGGCCACGCGGGCCACGGCTGCGGCCACAACCTGTTCGGCGCCGCCTCGGTCCACGCCGCCATCGCCGTGAAGGCCTGGATGGAGGCCAACAACATCAAGGGCGAACTGCGCGTCTACGGCACGCCCGCCGAGGAAGGCGGCTCGGGCAAGGTCTATATGGTGCGCGACGGCCTCTTCGATGACGTCGACGTCTCGCTGCACTGGCACCCCGGCAATGTGAACTCGGCCCGCCAGGGCGACACCATGGCCAACGTCTCGGGCAAGTTCCGCTTCTACGGCACCGCCTCCCACGCCGCCGCCGCGCCCGACAAGGGCCGCTCGGCGCTCGATGGCGTCGAGTCCCTGAACTACATGGTCAACATGATGCGCGAGCACGTGCCCGACCGCACCCGCATCCACTACGCCATCACCGACGGCGGCAAGGCGCCGAACGTCGTCCCGGCCTATGCCGAAGCCTACTACTACGTCCGCCACAACGATCCGGAGATCGTGCGCGACGTGCTGGAGCGGGTGAAGCTGGCGGCCGACGGCGCCGCGCTCGGCACCGGCACCCGCGTCGAGTTCGAAGCCATCGGCGGCGTCTATTCCATGCTGCCGAACGAGGCCCTGATGCATGTCATGGACCGCAACCTGCGCAGCGTCGGCGGCATCACCTGGACGCCCGAGGAGATCGCCCTGGCGACCGAAATCCAGAAGACCCTGACCACCCAGCCTGACCTGGCCTCGGTCGGTCAGATCGAGGACGCCGTGATCGGCGGCGACTTCGGCGGCTCGACCGACGTTTCGGACGTGTCCTGGGTCACGCCGACGGTCGGTCTGTCGACGGCGACCTTCGTTCCCGGTTCAGCAGGCCACTCCTGGCAGAACGTGGTGGCCGCCGGCACGACCATCGGTCTAAAGGGCGCGCACCTGGCGGCCAAGACCCTGGCCCTGACCACCGCCGAACTGTTCCAGAGCCCGGACACCATCGCCGCAGCCAAGGTCGAGTTCGAACAGCGCCGCGGTCCGAACTTCGAATACCGCGCCCTGCTGGGCGACCGCGCTCCGGCGCTGAACTACCGCGACTGACCGTCGTGGCCCTCGGGCTCGTCCCGAGGGCCTTCGCCGCTCCACGACCAGGCTGCAGACCTGGCGGCCTGCACACGAGGTTGAGCGATAACACGCCTCGAACCTCTTAGGCGGCGCTCTACACAGAACATCGCAATGCCTGCTTCGTTAAGGAGGCGCGGCGCCGGCCGGAGCTCCTCCTGACCGCGCTTATGGCTGGGACAGGGCCGTTCAGCAGCCCCCAAAGCGAGAAATGAAACAAGTGGAGTCGACGATTTCAGCGCGCACCTGATCACCCAGCAGGTTGAGTTGCGTCAGTCCGCTCCGCCTCTGCCTTTCGCTTTTGCCTCGACCACATGGCGGCGTATATGCCGCTCTTGCGCAGAAGCTCCGTGTGGCGACCACGCTCGACGACGCGGCCGTCATCAATCACCAGAATGTCGTCAGCGTCCACTATGGTGGACAGGCGGTGGGCGATGATCAGGGTGGAGCGCTCCGCCGAGACCGCTCGCAGACTAGCTTGAATCTCGAGCTCTGTACGGCTGTCCAACGCGCTCGTCGCCTCATCGAACACAAGAATAGAGGGGCGTTTCAAGATCGCCCGCGCGATCGCGATACGCTGCTTCTCGCCGCCCGACAGTTTGAGACCTCGCTCGCCAACTTGGCTGTCATACCCATCGGGCAGGCTCTGGATAAAATCATGAATTTGAGCTGATCGCGCGGCGCTTTCAATTTCTTCTCGGCTAGCCCCGGCACGACCGTACGCGATATTGTAGTAGATCGTGTCGTTGAACAGCACCATGTCCTGCGGCACGACGCCGATCGTCTTTCGCAGGCTTTCCTGGGTGACTCGCCGCACATCCTGACCATCGATCATGATGCATCCGTCAGCGACATCATAGAAACGGAAAAGCAGCCGCGCGACCGTGGATTTACCGCCTCCGGTAGGACCTACGAGCGCGACGGTGCCTCCTGGAGGTATCTCGAACGACACATCTTTCAGCAATCGCCGGCGCGGGTCGTAGTCGAACGATACTCGCTCGAAGCGAACGTGACCGTTTGGCGCCGTCAAAGCGGTCGCATCGGGCGAGTCCTCAACTTCCACCGGCTGCTGAAGAAGCTTGCTCATAGCTTCAATGTCGGCGACGGACTGGCGGACGCTGCTATAGACCATCCCGAGCATATTCAGCGGCGCATAGAGTTGAAGCAGGTAGGCGTTGACCAGAACGAAATCGCCGATGGTCATCGAGCCAGAGACCACGCCGCGCCCGGCCATCAACATCACAGCAACAGAGCCGACGGAAAAGATAACTGTCTGACCGATAGTCAACACGGACTGCATGGCCTGACTGCGGATCGCGGCCCGTTCATAGGCGCGTCTGGCTGCGTCGTAGCCCCTCGCCTCATGACGCTCCGCACCGAAGTACTTGACGGTCTCGTAATTGATGATGCTGTCGGTCGCCTTGATGCTGGCGACCACATCCCGCTGGTTCATCTCTCGCCGCAGATGCACCTGTCTTTGCGTGACAACAGCCGTAAAGGCCACATAGGCGCCGATGCCGAGCAGCGTCACCAACGCAAAGTCCAAACTGTAGAAGCGCCAGAGGATGGCGCAGACCAGCACCAGTTCGAGAAGCGTCGGCAATATACTGAACAGTACGAGCTCCAGAAGGAACTCGATGCTGGCGGTGCCCCGTTCGACGATGCGCGACAGCCCGCCCGTCTGGCGCTGGATATGAAAGCGCATCGACAGCCGGTGCAGGTGCTGGAACACCTCCAGCGCCGTCAGTCTGATCGCCCGCTGAGCGACGTTAACGAACACCAGTTGACGGAGATCTCCGGTTATCTGGGCGCTGACGTTGGCGACGCCATAGGCGGCGATCAGCACAATGGGCACGACCACCACCATCCCCCCGGAAAGGGCGTCAACTACCTGCTTGTAAATCAGCGGCGCACTGATGCTGATCAGCTTGCCCAGGACGATCAAGGTCACCGCCGCGATCACCCTCATGCGGAGAGCCGGCTCGTCGCGCGGCCATAAGAGCGACAGCATCCGTAAGGCGATAGATCCCTGGCTGCTTACGGATGCGTCTAAAGGCATGACAGCTCATCGTGATTTAGAGGATGGCGGCGCGTCCTACACCGACGCCAATCAACCATAGATCGCTCTTGCATTCGATCCAGCCCCATGTAGCGTCGTTCTGCGACATGGGCGCCCATGTCGTGTTTCACACCAATCGAAAGGTCTCTGGTTATGGAAAGCGGAAAGAAAACCTTCGCGTTCAAGTTGGCTGAGAAGAAACAGAGTGGTTTGAAGGACGGCAAATGGACGGCGCGCGCCGGGGTAGCCGTCGCCGGTTGCACCGATCCAACCGGCCAGGGGATGTACCGTGCGAGTGAATACACTGACGGTCGCCCTGCTCCGCTCGACAAGGGCTACTGGTGCTAGATTAGAGCATCGTCTCAGGCAGGGATCCCCATGACGGGGTCCCTGTCTTCTTAGTCAGGCTGTTCGAGATCTCTAGGCATGGCGAAACGCGTCCTGATCGTCACCCACTCCTTTGACCTCCATGCGGACCTGGTCTCCGCCAAGTTGAAGGCGACAGCCTCGTCTCCTTTCAGGCTGAACCTCGACGATTTTCCAACCGCTTTCGACATCACGTTGACCTTCACCGATGGACAGTGGGGTGGAGGATTGACCCATCGCCCCACGGGGGACTCCTTGCGGATCGAAGAGATCGGCGCCGTCTGGATGAGGCAAAAGGCGGATTTCCGCTACCGGTCCGGCGAGCTTTCGCCCCAGGAGAAAGCCTACGCCGACGGCGAAATGGAGCATATTCTGTTCAGTATGCTTTACGCGCTCGATTGTTACTGGATGAGTCACCCGCTCGCCGTGCGAGGCGCAAGCTGGAAAGGCGAGCAACTCCTTCGGGCAGCCCGAATGGGGTTCGACGTTCCGTCGTCCATCATCACAAACCGGCGAACCGATGTCGACAAGTTCCGGCGCGCCGTGGACGGCGCCATGGTGTTTAAGACGCTGTCGTCTCCGATACTGGCCGCCGACGAGGTCGTCGCTGAAGACCGGATCGCCAGCCATCTCTCGACGACCCTCATAACAGACGACGATGACGCCTTGCTCGACGCGGTCGTGGAACTCCCCAGCTTCTTTCAACCCAATGTGCCAAAATCTCATGAGCTGCGCGTCACCATTATTGGAGATCGCGTGTTCGCAGCAAGAATCCACTCGCAGGCAGACCCTAGGACTATGATCGACTGTCGCGATATGTCGGCCGAGATTCTTTACGAGGCCGAAACGCTGCCTGCCGATATCTCGTGTCGCTGCCTAGACTTTGTTCATAGCTACGGCCTGACTTATGGCGCGATCGACTTGATCGTTACGCCCGAGGGTCGATATGTCTTTCTAGAGAACAATCCTGTCGGACAGTTCCTGTTCGTGGAACAACTCGTGCCGGCCCTAGATATGACAGGGTATACGGCTCGCGTTCTGTCGGACGGCGCACGGAACAGGGGAGGGCTATGAAAATCCTGCCCTACATCCAACAGATCGAAGCCCAAAGACAGAGCCGGGTTCTAGTCTTAGCCGCCTCGAACCTTGAGCTCGAACTCCTGCCGTCGCTGTACGATGCTTTACGCGATATGGGGCGGAGCGAGCGGCTGGATGTCGTATTCTATTGCCGGGGCGGAATCGTCAATGCCGCGCGGCGGATCGCCTTGCTTCTGCACGAATTTACGGACCACCTGACCCTCATCGTCCCAGACAGATGTGAATCGTCAGGCACCATCGTGGCTCTGAGCGCCCACGAGATCATCGCAGGCCAAGTCGCAGTGTTTTCGCCGATCGACCCCTTACTTCAAGCTGGCGCAGTCGCATCCGAACAGGCTCCCCTAGCGATCTCCGCTCAGGATGTGCGGCTTTTCGGCGAAATGGCCAAAAACTGGTTCGGCGTCTCCGATGAAGAAGCACAGGGCGGAGCCTTGACGACCCTATGCGAAAACATCTTCCCCACGACGCTCACCTCCTTCTATAGATCGTGCTTAGAAACCCACGAGATCTGCTTGGAATTACGGACCCGCGCAGCTCCGTCGGTTGCAACGACGGCAAACATGGCCGTCATAGACCGACTTCTATATGGGCATCATTCACATACGTTCGCCCTTGCCGGCTGGGATCTGGAGGCCTTGGGACTGCCCATCCGATCCGATCCGCAGACCGAGGATCTAGCCTGGGAAATATCCAGATCAATCCGAGAGTTGGTGGGAGCAAGCGCACGAAAAACCACCACGGACGGTTGGTTTGATGCTGTCATCGCGACACGAGAAGGCACCAAGAGCCGTTGGCGCGCGCCCGCCGGCTTGGCGCCCCAGTGGAGGCTTGGCCAGATCGAATGAACGATGTCGCCTACATCGGCGAAATCTGTCGATTCTACGTCATGCTAGTTCTCTTGGCGGCAGCGGCAGGCAAGCTAAGAAATATCCGAGCATTCCAAAACGCACTCGAGACGCTCACGGGCGTCAGCCGTAAATGGAGTGGAGGCGCAACCCTGTCCCTCATTACTGCAGAAGGACTTGTTGGCCTGCTTCTGCTCTTCGGTGGAGAGACGGCGCGTATCGGCATGATGGCTGCCGCTGCCCTTTTTCTGGCCTTCTTGGGCGTGATCTCGCTGGCCCTCACCCGACGGAGTGCAGCCGTATGCAACTGCTTCGGCAGCTCTCCCCACACAGTCTCTGGTGTCGATCTTCTACGTAGCATCGGCTTGCTAACTGCCTGTGCAATATATCTCGTCCAGTTCGGAGACATGAACGACATCGCCTCCATAGACCTCGTCGCGATTTTCGGCATTGCGATGATCGCCGCACTCCTTTCCATTCACATGCATGACATAAAATTTCTTTTACATCGAACAAAGACAATTGAATAAAAATGAACACCAAAATTATTAATATTGCTATTATAATTTTATTATTCTCTACATCACTTATTTTATTTCTTATTTTCCGCCTATCTGACAGGATCAAAGAATTAGAAAACTACTATACTTTAATTAACAGAACAAATGTTGGAAATATTATACCAAGATTCAAAGGACGACGAGAGTGTGATGGCGCTTCCATCACCTCCCTCGATCTCCAGGGCCATAACGTCGTTCTTGTTTTTCTGTCATCCAAATGTTCAGCTTGTATCGCTAAGAGCACGCAACTTCTGAAGCTGCTCCCTGGCATGGCCCGTGCCGGGGTGACCTTCTGGATCGCGACCGACGACACCCAGGACATCTCGGCAATTGTCGGCGGCTCCGCGCTCGAATCGCATGTTCTTAGAATAGATGCGGATACGCGACGCCGCTTGAATCCAAACAACCTCGTACCTTCCTACATCTTCATCGACGACCAAATGGTTGTACGTGATCAAAGTCACATGGAGGACGAAAATTGGATCGATTTCGTCAAACAGATGGAAGAACACTTAGCCAGCATGGCCAACGGATAATCTCTGAAGCTCTCAAACAGTTATCAGAATAGATAAGGTTGAAGAATAGAGCAGGCCTTGAACAGCCTCCCCCCTAAGCGTCCGACGGTTCGAACAAACGCGCCAGGTCGACCCGGCGAGCCAGCAGGTTTTCCAACGTATAGCCGTCCAGCACCTTCATGAAGGCGGCCAGGGCCTGATGCAGCGCGCCCGTCAGGCCGCAGGCGGGCGCGATGATACAGTTTCCGCAATCGACCAGATCGAAGCCGTCCTCGGTGTGGCGCACCACGGCCCCGACGTTGATCTCGGCCGGCGGGCGCGCCAGCCGCACGCCGCCGAATCGACCGCGCACGCTGACCAGATAGCCCGCGTTCACCAGGTCGCTGACCACCTTCATCAGGTGGTTCTGGGAGATGTCGTAGGCCTGGGCGATCTCGGCGATCGAGCACAGCCGATCCTCGCGTGCGCCCAGGTAGAGCAGCACCCGCATGGCGTAATCCGTATAGCGCGTCAGGCGCATTCAACCTCTCTGGAGCCGCTTACGGCGGGGCTCTCGATCAGCGCGTCATCGCGCCGCAGGAAATTATATGCATCCTCATTGCATGTTTCAAATGCGGGCTATAGATGCATTATCAATACATCAATGGAGCAAGGGCGATGAACGGCCGCTCGCATAGCCTGGAACAACCGCCGGCCCCGGCCGCCCGAGCCGCTTCAGCGCCGATCCCCTATCGCTCGACGCCGGTGTTTGACGCCTCGTCCCTGCCTGCCGCCCTGCGGGCCGATCACAGCCTCAAGGCGGGAACCTGGGGCCTGATCCAGGTGCTGGAGGGCGAGGTCCGCCTAACCTATCGCGAGCCGCACATGACCACTGCGCTCCGTCCGGGAACGCCGGGCCGTATCGAGCCGCAACAGGTCCATTTCGTCGAGCCGCTGGGGCCGATGAAGATGCGTGTCGATTTCTACAACGAGCCGCCCGGCGATTAGACGCCGGCAGCCCCCTCCTTTCCTTCCCCCACTTAGTATCGCCTAGGAGTTTCCTGATGGCTCAAGCCCTCAGCGAGCGCACGATCGCGCTTGTCAAAGCCACTGTTCCCGCGCTCGAGGCGCATGGTCTCGACATCGTCCACGAAATGTATTCGCGGATGTTCCAGAACCCCGAGATCCGCGACCTGTTCAACCATTCGCACCACGGCGACGCCGGTTCCCAGCCGCGCGCCCTGACCGGGGCCATCCTGGCCTACGCCGCCAACATCGATAACCTGGGCGCCCTGGCCGCGGCGGTCGAGCGCATCGCCCAGAAGCACGTCGGTCTGCAGATCCTGCCCGATCACTACCCTCACGTCGGCGCGGCCCTGCTGGGCGCCATCGCCCATGTTCTGGGCGAAGCCGCGACAGAAGAGATCATGACCGCCTGGGCCGAGGCCTACTGGTTCCTGGCCAACATCCTGATCACCCGCGAAGCGGCCATCTACGAGGACCTGGCGGCGGCCAAGGGCGGCTGGAACGGCTGGCGCGCCTTCGAAGTGGTCGAGGTGCGCCCCGAAAGCTCGGTCATCACCTCCTTCGTGCTGAAGCCCAAGGACGGCGGCCCGATCCTGCGTCACCGACCGGGCCAGTATCTGACCTTCTGGTTCGACATCCCCGGTCATGCGCCGATCAAGCGCAACTACTCCATCTCCTGCGCCCCGAACGACGAGACCTATCGCATCTCGGTCAAGCGCGAGGACAAGGGCCTGGCCTCGGGTTGGCTGCACGACAACGCCCGCGTCGGCATGGTGCTGAAGGTCGGGGCGCCTGCGGGCGACTTCTTCCTGCCCGAGACGCCGCAGCGCCCGGTCGTGCTGCTGTCCGGCGGGGTCGGCCTGACGCCCATGGTGTCGATGCTGGAGACCCTGGTCGCCGAGAAGCCGGATACGGAGGTCCACTATGTCCACGGCGCCTATGACGCCGGGGTCCACGCCATGGGGCCGCACATCCGCGCCCTGACGGCGGCCCATCCGCGCGCGCGCAGCACCGTCTTCTATGAAGCCCCCGCCAATGACGCCGACGGCCATGATCATGCAGGGCGCATCTCCGGCGCCTGGTTGAGCCAGCAAACGCCGATCCAGGAGGCCGACTACTATCTGTGCGGCCCCCGCCCCTTCCTGCGCGCCCTGGTGTCGGACCTTCGGGAGGCCGGCGTCCCTGCAGACCGCATCCACTATGAATTCTTCGGCCCGGCGGACGAAATCCTCGCGGCCTAGCCGTCGCAGAACCTGAATGGAGCCGGCATGGCCCGCTACAGATCGTCGACAGACGCAACAGCACGTTACGCCAGCGTCGCCTTCGTTGCGACCTTGTGGCTGGGCCTGCTGATCGGCGTTTCATTCCTGGCCACGCCGGTGAAGTTCCAGGCGCCGTCGCTGACCCTGGCGACGGCGCTGGAGGTCGGCCAGGCGACCTTCGCCCTGTTCACACGTGTGGAATGGGGCCTGGTCGTTCTGCTGGCCCTGGCTGTCGCATGGGTCGGGCGAACGAGCGTCCCGCTTGGCCTCTGGATCTGCGTGGGCGTGCTGGCGCTTGTCCTTGCAGCGCAGTCTCTATGGCTTCTGCCGATACTCGACGCGCGGATCGCCTTCATCGTCGCCGGCGAAACACCACCGCCCTCTGAGCACCACTGGCTCTACGTGGCGCTGGAGACAGGCAAGCTTCTGGTCCTTGTAGGGCTGGGCTCAATGCAATGGCGCGCGTCACCCGCGCGCGCCATGGCCTGATCGTCCAGGTTCCCGCCGAACAGCGAGTGCTCGGCCTGTAGGACGTCGCCGTTCGAGGCGCGACGGAACCGCCAAGGGCTGCTCCCTTGCAATTATATCGTATTACGACATATTTGATCCCATAGGAGAACCACGATGTCCGCACCGCCTGACGACGTAACCATCCGAGTGATCAATGAAGGCGCCGGCTGGCGTCTGGAATGTCGCCCCCGCTTCGAGGCTCAGATGTTCCGTTCCGGGCGGGCGGCCGAGGCTGCGGCGCGTTCGATCGCCGCACGCTTCGCCCTGTCGGGCCTCGGGGTTCAGATGGCCGTAGAGGATCAAGGTCACGCCATTCTGGGGACCACCACCTTCTTCCCCTTACCGGTCCCCGACACCCTGAACGCCGCGCCGACCGCTCGAGGAGGTCTGTGATGAGATCCGTGCTCGTGTTCGCGGCGTCAGGCATGCTGGCGCTGCTGATCGGCATCTTTCTGATGGTAAGCGGCAGTCTGACGTCGAATATGGTCAAGGCCGTCATTGGCGTGGCTTTCATCCTGTCCGGCCTGTCGGCGATCGGCTGGTCCGTCATCAAGAGAAACAAGAACCTGTAGCCTGTATGGTCGCCGCCTGATGTCGCATCCCTCCACCGAACTGACCCAGGCGGATTTCGAATCCCTGGCCCGGTTCCGTTTCACCATCAGGCGGTACCAGGCCTTCGCCGAGCAGGGAGCCAAGGCGGCGGGCCTGACATCCCAGCAACATCAGGCCTTGCTGGCGATCAAGGCGCAGAGTTTCACCAGCGAGATGACGGTCGGTGACCTGGCCAACCGCTTGCTGCTACGCCCCCACAGCACGGCCGAACTGGTCAACCGCCTGGTCGCGGCAGACTTGATCACACGCGACATCGCCGTCCATGACCGGCGCAAGGTTCATGTGCGCCTGACGGCCAGGGGCGAGACGGTTCTGGCGACGCTTTCGGCGCGCAACCTGCGTGAACTCCAAACCGTGACCCCGGCGTTCGAGGCGCTGCTCCTGCAGTTGTCCGACCTGGTGGAGGACTTTGTGGGCCCAAACGATTGCGACACCGGCGCCTAGACGGCTCTGCTCAGACGCCGGTGATCGCCCCATCGGCGCGGCTGACGCCGACGCGCTTCAACGCCGTCACCTCGAACGGCTTGGCGAAGATGGTCGAGACCTGCATCAGGGCCGCCTCGGCCCGGTCTTCGGTCAGGGTCAGCAGGATAAAGCCCTTGGCCGACTGGTCGCAGAAGCGCACCTCGTCATTGGCCTGCATCAGCGCCGCGCCCAAAGGGAAGCCGCCGATGGCGTCGCCGATCGAGGGGCTGGAGACCGCGCTGGTCCCGAACTCCACCGCCCGGCGCGCGCCGTCCGCGTCCTTCAGCTCATTGACCCAGAAGGCGTGGCTGTCGCCGGCCAGGACGATGGGCTGCACCCCCGCCTCGACGAAGGCGGCGTAGAGCCGTTCGCGCCCGGCCGGATAGCCGTCCCAGGCGTCGAGGTTGAACGGCAGGCCCATCTTGAACAGGAACAGGGCTTGTTCGAACTGGTCGCGATAGGCTTCGGGGATCTGGGCCATCAGGCCCTGGACCTGGGCCTCGATCAGGGTGCGAGACACGTCGGGACCGGCCACGCGCGCCATGACGACCTGATTGCCCAACACCTGCCACGGACGGCCCTTGGCCTTGGAGGCGGCCAGTTCGCGCTTCAGCCAGTCGCGCTGCTCGGCGCCCATCAGATCGCGGGCGGGATCATTCAGCTTGGCGCGGAAGGCGTCCAGGTCCAGCACCGCCTCGCCGTCCGGTCCGTCCTTGGCGGTCAGATCCCTGTCATAGGCCAGCGGTTCGGTGCGGCCGGTCAGGCGGGTCTCGACCATCATCAGGCTGGCCAGATCGCCGAAGTGGAAGCTGCGGAAGATCGCCTCCTTCAACGCGCCGGGCGCGGCCTCGCGGATCGGCATCCACTCATAATAGGCCTTCAGCGCCGCCGCCTTGCGCTGGGCGAAGTCGCCTTCGGTCTCGGGCTGGTGGTTCTCGGCGCCGTGCAGCCAGGCGTCGTTGGCCGTCTCGTGATCGTCCCAGACGCAGATGAAGGGCGCGCGGGCGTGGGCGGCCTGGAGGTCGGCGTCGCGCTTGTACTGGGCGTGGCGCAGCCGATAGTCGGCCAGGGTGACGATCTCGTGCGGCGGCTCGGGCACGCGGCCCAGCTTCACCCCGGTCGCCATGCCATAGGCGTCGGAATCCGCCCCGTATTCGTAGATGTAGTCGCCCAGATGAACCACGGCGTCGAGGGTCGGCAGGGCGGCGATCGCCTCATAGGCGTTGAACAGGCCGCCGGGGTGCAGCTGGCACGACACCACCGCCAGATTGACCGGCGCCCCGCCCTCCGCCGCCAGGGTGCGGGTGCGGCCCACAGGCGAGCGTGTGTCGCCCACAGCGAAGTCGTAGCGATAGTCGCGGCCGGGACGCAGGCCCGTCGCGTCGACCTTGACCGTATAGTCGCGCTCAGGCCCCGTCTCGAACCGGCCCGAGGCGACGACGCGCTCGCCCTCCCCGTCCAGCACGCGCCAGACGACCGAGACCGGCCCGACATGGCCGTCGGCCGGGGTCACGCGCGTCCACAGGATCACCCGGTCGGTCGCCGGATCGCCCGAGGCCACGCCATGGACGAAGGCGACAGCGACGCCTTCGCCCGACGGGACCGTGGCGCAGCCCGCCGCCGCGCCCGCGCCGAACAGGCCCAGAAGGCCGCGACGGTTCATGGTCATGGCTCTGGTCCTCAGTAGCGCAGGGTGAAGGCGACGCCGTAGCTGGCGCCTCGTCCGGCGATGAAGGTCGGCAGGCCCAGCGCATCGCCGGTGTTGCCCGCGTCCTTGATGTATTCCTCGTCTAGGATGTTGTCGCCGAAGGCCTCGACGCCCCAGCTGCCCGACGACGGAGCGTAGCGCACCCGCAGGTTCAGCAGGCCGTAGCCGTCCTGATATTCGTCCTGCACCGTGTCGGCGACGAAGTTGCCGGTCTGCAGCTCCGGGCGGTCGTTGTCGTCATCGAAGAAGACCTTGGACTGCCAGGTGTAGGTCGGCTGGATCTCGATGGTCCCGGTCTCGACCGGCAGGCGCCAGGTCGCGCCGATCGACGCCATGTGATCCGGCGACAGGCGGAAGCGGTTGCCGTCGCGCGCGCCGCCGTCGAAGCGCGAGTGGTTGTAGCCGTAGGTGCCGAACAGATCGAAGGTCGGCGTCGCAGCAAAGGCGACCTGGCCTTCAAACCCATAGGCGTTGGCCTTGCCCGCATTGACGGTGACGAAGCGGGTGCCGTCCTGCTCGGTCGTCTGGAAGTTGTCGTAGGCGTAGTGGAACACCGCCCCGTCCAGCCGCAGACGGCGATCCATCAGCGCTGTCTTGTAGCCGATCTCGAAGCTGTCGACGGTCTCGGCGGGGATCACCTCGAAAGTCGGGGCGCCCAGCGGAATGGACGGGCCGCGCACCTCCAGCACCTCAGGCCGACGGCCGCGCGCATAGTTGGCGTAGAGGCTGGCGTCGTCCGACAGGGCGTAGCGCGCCGTCAGACGCCAGGTGAAGCCGTCGTCCTCGTGATCCGCCTGGATCAGGTCGCCGTTATTGGCGGTCGGTTGAGCGGTCAGGGCGAACAGCGGCAGACCCGAAGCCACGGGCAGATTGGCCGCGCCCGGCGTCGCCAGGCCCGTCAGAATGGCCGTGATCTGCTGTTGCAGCCGCTGGGCGCCGGCCAGGTCGCCGGACTGGGCCAGTTGCTGGGCCTGAACGCCGAGCGTCTGCACCGCCACCAGGCCGCCGGCGATGGAGCGGCCGTTCAGCACCGCCGCCGAATAGCCCGTGGTCTTGTCGTCGCGCGTCCAGCGCACCCCGCCCGAGAACTCCAACCGATCGGTCGCCTTGAAGGTCAGATCGCCGAACAGGTCATAGGAGGTCAGATCGGCCTGATTCGTCGCCGTTTCGATGTGAGCGGGCTTCAGATTGCCGACGATGCCTGGGATCAGCGGATGCGCTGCGGCAGGCAGCATGGACTGGAGAATGCCGCCCATCAGCAACGGCGTCGGCGCGGCGTAGACCATCTTCAATCGCTGGTCGCCCAGCGGCGTCGCCAGTTGCAGCAGGGCCAGACGCTCGTCGAACTGGGTCGGCATCCGTTGGAAGCCTTCCTCGTTGAAATAGCCTGCGCCGACGAAGCCAGAGAAGCGGCCGCCGTTGTCGAAGTTCAGGCGGAACTCCTGGCTCCACTGCTCGCCATAGGCGTGCTCGGCCGCCGTCAGAAGGGGCAGCGACGTGCCGTCCGGGTCGAACACCTCGGTCGAGTCGAACTGGCGATAGGCCGTGGTCGAGTTCAGCGTCAGCGACGGCGACAGGTCCCACTTCACAAGGCCCGTCACGCCCCAGACCTCGCGATCCAGGCCCAGGCCGACGCCGCCGTCGAAGTCCGCGCCCGGCGTCAGGGCCGCGCCGTCCCACGGCGCACGACCGCCCAGGGACGCGCCCGTCGTCGGGTCGAAGGGGTCATAGGCGATCGACTTGAACGAGGTGCCGCTGGCCGAGTCCGTCTGATAGTTGGCGATCAGATCGGCGCGCAGATTGTCGGTCGGCGCCCAGGCGCCCGACAGGCGCAGCGCCTTGGTCTCGATCGAGTTATAGTCCTCCCCGCCCAGCAGGTTCTCGACCGTGCCGCCGCGCGTCTTCATCCGCGCCGCCAGGCGCAGGGCGCCGGTTTCGCCTACCGGCGCATTCACGAAGCCCTCGACCGCGCGATAGTCCAGGTCGCCCGCCTCGATGCGAGCGCCGGCGTCGAACCGGCCCGGACGGGCGCGGTTCTGCACCAGGTTGACCGCGCCGATCAGGGCGCCGCGGCCATAGAGGGTCGACTGCGGCCCCTTGGCCACCTCGACCCGCTCCATGTCGAACAGCTCGACATAGGAGCCGCGCGACTTGGAGATCGACACCCCGTCCTGAAACACCGACACGCGCGGCTCGGCGGTGGCGGAGCCGGAGTCCGAGGTGATGCCGCGCATCACGAAGCCCGGATTGTTCGGCGACTGGTTCTGCACCAGGAAGCCCGGCACGAAGGCCGACAACTGGTCGAACTCCTGCACGCCCAGGTTTTCCAGAAAGTCGCCGCTGTAGGCCGTCAGGGCGAAGGGCACCTCGATCGGATCCTGAGCGCGCAGCTGGGCCGTCACCACGATGTCGTCCACGGCGGTCGTCGCCTCACCCGGCGAAACGCTTTGGGCGTGGGCGGCGCCGGCCGCCATCAGACCCGCTACGGCGGCGCCCGCCAGGAATCCACGCTTGAGGCTGATCGGCTTCATGGTCTTACCCCCTGAGAAAGCGGATCAGACCTAGAGATGCTGAATGTCGCGTGCGCGACGAGCCGGTCACAGCCGAATGAAGCTGCGGCGGCGATCAGGCGAAACTTCCTCGCACCACACCCTATTTTTCAGCCGCAGCCTCATCCTTGAAGCACGGCAAGCTCGGCGGCCCCTAGCGCGCCGCTGGTTTCACCCGGCGGAGTAGCTGGTTTTGGTCAGAGTGTAGAAGTCTGCGGCGGCGAAGCCCTGTTCGCGGGGGCCGTAGCTGGACTTCTTCGTGCCGCCGAAGGGGA